>Ga0134128_10001664_pt1 | contig 28261 bp, 24 predicted proteins | sample KB31754_FD_96462 | JGI IMG/M metagenome (GOLD analysis project Ga0134128, IMG submission 96462) | Terrestrial soil microbial communities with excess Nitrogen fertilizer from Kellogg Biological Station, Michigan, USA - KB3-175-4 | ecosystem: Environmental > Terrestrial > Soil > Unclassified ... | reverse complement strand
TTCGACGCTGAAGACCACGTTCACCAGGGTCACGTTGGCGGTGATCGTCGGCACCTGCGGAGCGGCTTGCGTCTGCGGCTTGGGCGCTTGCATGGGAGCGACACGCGCGCCCGGCAACTGCTGCGCGCCGGCCACGCCCACGGAAAATGCCGCGGCGATGAGCGCGATGCGGAAGTGACGCGCGACGTTCGACGATGGCTGGGACGAGTTCATGGATTGCCTCTTTTGCTCTCTCTTGAGACGATGCACGCGCCTTCGAGGTTGCGGCTGACCGTCACCGCGGAGCACACACCTCCATTTTTTACTTGACACCTGAGCGTGCAAATTTTATACATTCACTAAACCTGCGTGGGAACGTTCACGCAGATCTTGTTCGATTGGAGAATAGTTCAATGGCTAAGGCTACGAAGAAACCCGCCAAGAAGGCTGCGAAGAAGCCGGCGGCGAAGAAGAAGACCTCGAAGAAGAAGTAAGCAAGTTCTTCGGGAATTGGGCGAAGGGGGACGATACACTCGTCCCCCTTCGTTTTTTATCAGAGGTGCCAAACTGATAAACGTGCCCCGTCGCCTCCAAATTTCTCCCCAGGCTCGCGGCGAAGAACTCGCGGCCGCGGTGGCCGGCTTGCGCGCCCATCTCGACAGCGGCGCGGTGGCCGTCATCCCCACCGACACGCTCTACGGTCTCGCGGCCAACGCCGGCGACGCGCGCGCGGTGGCCGGCGTCTATGCGCTCAAGGGTCGCAGCTTCGACAAGCCCTTGCCGGTGGTGGTGCGCGACCTCGCCCAGGCGGCGGAGTTATCGTCCCGGTTGCCCGCGAACTTCGAGGCGCTGGCCGCCGCCTTCTGGCCCGGACCCCTCACCCTGATCGTCCCGGTTGCGCCGCATCTGCCTCCGGCGCTCACCGCCTCCACCGGCGCTCTCGCCCTGCGCCAACCCGACCAGCCCCTGCTGGCGGCGCTCCTCCACGCCACCGGCTATGCCCTGACCGCCACCAGCGCCAACCGCAGCGGCGAACCCCCCTGCCGCACGGTGGATGAAGTCGCCGCCCAGTTCGGCGCCGACTGCCCGCTGCTGGTGGATGCCGGACCCTCGCCCTCGGCCCTCCCCTCCACCATCGTGGACCTATGTGGTCCGCAGCCGCGCATCGTCCGGGCGGGCGCCATCGCCGCCGAGCGACTGGCCCGGTTCGGCATCGTCGGTTGAAAATCGCCGACCCGCGGGCGGCGCGCGAAGACAGTTAATGCCTGTTAAGGTATGATTATCGAGTCGCTGACTGGGGAGCGGAAGCGTACGGAGGACTTTACCAATGGCCGGTGAAATCGAACAGAAGGTTCGCCAAATCGTGGTGGAGAAGCTGGGCGTAGAGCCGTCCGAAGTTACGCCGACCGCCTCCTTTGTAGAAGACCTGGGCGCCGACTCGCTCGACCTGGTCGAGCTGGTGATGGAGTTCGAGACCGCCTTCGAGGTTCAGATTCCCGACGAGGACACCGAGAAGATCCGCAAGGTGCAGGACGCCGTGGATTACATTACGCAGAAGGTAGGAGCCAAGTCCTGAATTCGCGTCGGCGTGTAGTGGTAACCGGCGTCGGCTTGGTGTCGGCGGTGGGTCTGACGGCGGCGGAAACCTGGGCGAGCCTGCTGGCCTCGCGCAGCGGCATTGCTCCCATCACCCACTTTGACGCCGCGGCCTATAGCTGCCGCTTCGCCGCCGAAGTGAAGAACTTCGACCCTTCGGCCTTCATCGAGAAAAAGGAACAGCGCAAGATGGGGCTGTTCATTCAGTTCGCCATGGCGGCCGCCGCCGAAGCCATGGCCGCTTCCGGCCTGCAAGTGACGGACGAGCTGGCGCGGCGGGTCGGGGTGCACATCGGCAGCGGCATCGGCGGATTCGACATCATCGAGCGCGAACACACCATCCTGATGCAGAACGGGCCGCGGCGGGTGTCGCCATTCTTCATCCCCGCCTCCATCGTTAACCTGGCCGCTGGACACGTCTCCATCCGCTTCAACGCCCGCGGACCGAACTCGGCCGCCTGCACCGCCTGTGCCTCGGGCGCGCACTCACTGGGCGACGCCTTCCGTTTGATCCAGCACGGGTACGCGGAGGCCATGATCGCCGGCGGCACCGAAGCGGCGATCACTCCGCTCAGCGTGGCCGGATTTGCCTCCATGCGGGCGCTCTCCACCCGCAACGACGACCCCGAGCACGCCAGTCGGCCGTTTGACCTGACCCGCGACGGTTTCGTCATCGGCGAGGGCAGCGGCATCCTGGTGCTGGAGGAACTGGAATTCGCCCGCCGCCGCGGCGCCCCCATCGTGGCCGAAATGGTGGGCTACGGCATGAGCGCCGATGCCTTCCACATCACCATGCCGGAGGCCACCGGCGATGGCGCGTTCCGCGCCATGGAAGAGACCCTCGCCGACGCCGGAGTGCGGCCCGAGGAGGTGGATTACATCAACGCCCACGGCACTTCAACCGAGTACAACGACAAGTTCGAGACCATGGCCATCAAGCGCCTGTTCGGCGAGCACGCCTACAAGCTGGCGGTGAGCTCGACGAAATCCATGACCGGCCATCTGCTGGGCGGCGCCGGCGGCCTCGAGGCCGGCATCAGCGCGCTGGCGCTGCAGAATCAAACCATTCCGCCCACCGCCAACTACCAGACGCCCGACCCCGCCTGCGACCTGGACTACACCCCCAACCAGCCGCGCCCCGCCAGGTTGCGCTACGTGCTCTCCAATTCGTTTGGATTCGGCGGCACCAACGCCGCCGTACTGCTCAAGGCCTGGGAAGGCTGAGCGCGGCCCGCAGGCGCCGCCAGGTGTCGCCCAACTCTTCCGGCAGAACCCGCGTTTCCCCGATCACGCTCATGAAGTTGGCGTCGCCGCGCCAGCGCGGCACCACGTGCATGTGCAGATGTCCGGCAATGCCCGCCCCGGCTGCTTCCCCCAGGTTCAGCCCCACATTCAGTCCTTGCGCCTGATACTCGCTGCGCAGCGCCTGCTCCGCCCGCGCCGCCAGTTCCATCATCTCGCCGCGCGCCGCCGCCCCGCACGCCTCGAGCGACGCGCAATGCTGATACGGCAGAACCATCATGTGCCCGCTGGTGTAGGGATACCGGTTGAGCACGATGGCGTTGTGCTGCCCGCGCAACACCACCAACCCGGCGGCATCATCGCTCTTGGCCAGCTCCGCGCACAGCACGCAAGCGCCGTCTTCCGCCGCGCCCGCCTCGCGCAGATAGCGATACCGCCAGGGGGAGAAGAGATGATCCATAAAAGCAGCGGCCGGTTACCGGGGGCCAGTGGTCAGTTTAACGCGCAGCCGAAGCGGCCGCTCCGGCCCAACTAGAAGAAAAGGTACTTGCGCCACTGCTCGTCGCTGCGGCCCATCATGCGCATCAGGTGGCGGCTGGTGTGCAGACTGAAGGGGCGGGGATCGCGCAGCAGCTTCATGTCGGCCTCGGCCACCAGACGATCGCCCTTGCGGTGGTTGCACTCGTGGCAGCAGGCCACCAGGTTTTCCCAGGCGCTCTTGCCGCCGCGCGAACGCGGGACCACGTGATCCAGGGTCAGCGCCGGCGCCGGGCACACCTGGCCGCAGTACTGGCAGGTGTTGCGGTCGCGCAGCAGGATGTTTTTGCGCGACAGGGCGCGGGTGCGCAGCGGAATGCGGCGATAGTCCAGCAGCCGGATGACCGAGGGCACCGGATGATGGCTGCGGGCGCTGTGCAGGTGATGATGGGCGTGGATCTCTTCTGCCCGCGCGGCGCCCTTCAGCACCAGCACCAGGGCGCGGCGTGCCGCGCACACATTGATCGGCTCGTAGCTGGCATTGAGCACCAGCACCGGGCTGAGCAGCGCGCTGGAAGAGGCGCTCATGCCGCCATCCCCTCCAGCCGCAGATCGGCGCGGGCGGCCACCGCCAGCATGACTTGCCGCGCGCCGGCGGCGCGCAGCGCCGCCGCCGCCGAGCGGGCCGTCGCCCCGGTGGTCAGCACATCGTCCACCAGCAACACCGAACGGCCGGCAAGGCGGCGCGCATCTCCGGCGAAGGCGCGGTGCAGGTTCTTCTCCCGGTGCGGCAGGTCCAAACCCGATTGCGGCATCGTCTCGCGCCGCCGCCGCAGGCCGCCGGGAACGTAGGCACACTGCAGCGCGCGGGCCAGGCGGCGGGCAATCTCGCCGCTCTGGTTGTAGCCGCGCTGACGCTGCCGTTGGCGGCCGAGCGGTACCGGCACCACGATCTCCGGCATCTCCGGAAGCTGCCGGGCGCAGCGCGCCAGGCGCGCCGCCCAGAACTCCGCCGCCGAGGTCACGCCGCCAAATTTCAGCAAATGAATCAGCTCCCGTGCCGCCCCCAGATAGGTGGTGGCGCAGATGGCGGCGCTGTAGGCCGGCGGATTAGCCAAACAGGCGAGGCAGCGGCCGTCGGCGCTGTTTTCGGCTTCGGTCCAGTTCTTGCCACACTGACGGCAACCCGGGGCCGTCAGCACTGGAATTTCGGCCAGGCAGGCCTCACAGACCGGCAGCCGCCGGGCGTGGCGCAGAGGATGTTGACAGAGCCTACAGGGAGAAGGAAAGAGCAGGCAAACCAAGCCCCCCAGAAGCGCGGATGCACTCGAAGCGGGGATGAGATCGGGTCGACTGCTGAAGATACCCCTCCCAAAGCTGGGTTTCTGCCCCGATCATACCACGCGGAAGGGTGCGGTGGCGGAGGGGGGAGGAACTCAGGCGACCACGCCCTGTTCGACCTTTTCCTGGCAGTTAATGCACAGACCGGCCCAGGGCACGGCTTCCAGGCGCTTCAGGTTGAGCTCTTCGCCGCAGGTGGCGCACTCGCCGAACGATCCCTCACGGATGCGGGCGAGGGCGTCATTCACCAACTGCAACTGGCCCCGGTCGGCATTGCTCTGATGGAACAGGAACTCTTTGGTGTAGGAGTTGGTGGCCTTGTCGGCGATGTCCTGGGTCGCCTCTTCGTCGGCGGCACGGCCATCCTGTTCGTTGCGGGCCACGGCCTGGGTCAGCTCCTGCTGTTTTTGCAGCAGCTTCTTATGGAACTGTTCCAACTTTCTGCGGTCCATACCTAACTCCTCCGCTTCCTTTAGCTGGCGGAAGCATTTAAAGATACCGGCCTATGCCCGGACTGTCAACGCACCCTCAGGGGCGCTCGTCGCCGTTCGCGCCTAAGGCCTGCAATCTGAGGCTTGGATGCGATGATCGGCCTCGAGGGTACAACTTTGTCGCGGCGGTTTGACAGTGGATGCGGCCCACCGTACCATGAAAAGGTTAGCCCGCCCACGAGGAGCAGCATTGTCTCAGATCAGCCGCAAAGAGCTCAAAAGCGATGAATTCGTCAGCGGAATGGATGCCGCCCTCGAGTTCTTCCTCCAGCACCGCGATCGCCTCATTACTTTAGCGGTCATCGTGGTTGTAGTGGCCGCCGCCGGTTACGGATACTTCGCCTGGAACAGCAACCGCAACCAAAAGGCTAACGCGCTGCTGGCGGTGGGGGTCAATACACTGCACGCCCCGCTCACCCCGGCCACCGCCGGCACGCCCGGCGGCTATGCCAATGCCGCCGCCCGCGCCCAGGCTGCCGTGGCGCAGTTGCAGCAGGTGGTGGATCAGTACGGCTCGACCAACGCCGGACAGATGGCGCGCTACTACATCGGCCTGGCGCAGTTGGATTTGTCTACCCCCGATGCCGCCAAGCAGGCACAAGCCAGCCTGGAACAGGCGTCCAACTCCGGGGACGCGGCGGTGGCTACGACGGCCAAGCACGCCTTGGCCAATCTGGCGATCCAGCAGGGCAATCTGGCCAAGGCCCACGAGCTATTGCTGGCGCTGACCCATCAGGATTCACCCACCCTGCCACGCGCGGTGGCTCTGATGGAACTCGCCGATCTCGACCGCACCTACAATCCCAAGGAAGCGGCGCAGCTCTACCAACAACTGCAAACCGAGTATCCCAGCACCGCGACCGCCGAGCAGGCCAAACAACAGCTGGCCAGTCTCCATCCGTAGGGAGCGGGGTACAGGGAACAGGGGTCAGCGCATCCGAAAGAGAGTACAGAGGTAGAGGTGAGGATGCGGACACGGGCTTCGTTGCTCAGCCTGGGGGGCGTGCTCTTGCTGGGGTGGCTCGCCTTTGCGGCGGTCAGCCCCAGCGGAGCGAATCCGTTCGTGCTGCAGGTGCCGGCCGAGTACCTGAGCGTGGGGCAGCAGTTTCAACCGCGTCTGGTGAGTCTGGCGGCCACCGCGGTGGCGCCGCCGGCGGAAATTGATCTCGACCTGCGCGAGGCCGGCGGACGCAGTCTGCAACACAGCCAGGTCGCGCTCGATCCCACCACCGTACAACTGGGGCCCCCGCTGTCGTTGCCGCGGCCGGGAAGTTACGAACTCCGGGCGACGGTGGGATCGCAGGTGCAGACCATCAGCCTGCACGCGCTGCCGGCCGCCGATCCGCGCATGGGTGGGGTACTGCCCATGGCTGCGCTGGGGCTGGCGCCCGGCATTGGCGAATTTCTGCGTCAGCACGCCTTCGCGGTCGAAGATGCCGATTTGAGCCAACCCACCCAGGCGCGCATCATCATGGTGCAGCCGCGGCTCAGCGGCGCCGCCTACGCCTGGCTCTGGCAGCAGGTCGCGCGCGGCGTGCAGGCGCTGGTGCTGGAACTGCCGCCGCCGGCGGCCAACGGCTATTGGCCGGTCGCCCCGCCCCTGGTGATACCGCGCGGCACCTGCCTCGATGACGGCCTCGATCCGCTGCTGCTGCAAGGTCTCAACCCTGACCCTTCACTGCGGGCGCTTTTGCAGCCGCCGCTGACCTATGACTTCGCCCAGGAATCGCAGGTGAATCTGTATCACTGGGATGGCCGCCGCATGGCGCGGCCCAACCACCGCAGCGGCTACGAAGGCTGCTACCCGCTGGTGAGCTACCGCTACGGCGACGGATGGGTGACGCTCTCCTCGCTGCCGCTGCTGCAGCATTTTCAGGACGTGCGCGCCCGCGTCTATCTGATGAATCTGCTCAAGGCCCTGGCGCGGCGCAAACCCTGGGTCCCGCCCAGCCCCGGCCTGGCCTGGATCCTGCACCAGCGCATGGCGCAGTGGCCCGCCCACACCGCCCCCGCGGACGCGGTGTACTACCGCCCCCCGCCCAGCGGCATTGAATCCGCGCCGGTGCTGGTGCCGCTGGGCACGAACGGCAACACCTGCTGGACGGTACCGGCGGGCGATAGGCCCGGCGCCACCATCACCCTCGAGTTGGGCGCACCGCGCCCGGCCACCAGCCTGGATCTCGAACTCGCGCCGGGCGCGGCGCCGCCTTCCCTGCGCGCCAGCGGCACCAGCAATGGCCGGCAATGGACGCCGCTGCCCGATCCCTCGCCCGCCGGTGATGGCCACCTCGCCGTGGCCCTGCCCGGGCAAAACTGGCAGGCGCTGCGGGTGGGCACGACCGCCGCCCATCCCGCCTGGAAGCTTTGCGGCATCGCGGCTCACTAGCCCGATGGGGCGCTTTCCCACGCGCTACCATGACACATGCCCATTTCTGATGCCCTGGCGGCGCGCCTCGCCCAAATTCCCATCTTTCAACTGCTCAAGCTGCGGCTGGATGAGGCCGCCGATGGCCGCGCCGTGCTCGTCGCCCCCTATGAGCACGCCTACGACGGCATCTTTGAATCCTTCCATGGCGGGCTGTTGATGACGCTGGCCGATACCGTGGCCTGCATCGCCGTCCTCACCCGCACCGGGCCGGACGAGATCCTCACCACCACCGACATGAACATCCGCTTCCTCGCCGGCTGCCACTCCGACGCCACCGCCGAGGCGCGCATCATCAAGCTGGGCCGCACCCTCTGTCCCACCGAAGTCAACCTTTACGACGCCGAGCGGCGGCATATCGCGGTGGCCCAGGTTACCTACATGCGCCTCGGCAAGAAATAGCCGACCCTCTGCTAGTCTTGAGCATTGGGGGATTCGCAGACCGCCACTCAGGACCCGGCTGCAGCCAGCCATCCCGTCGGGATGACGCGCTGGCTGATCGCCATCGCCGTCATGGCCAGCGCCGTCATGGAGCTGGTCGACACCTCGGCGGTCAACGTCAGCATCCCCTACATCGCCGGCAACCTTTCCGCCAGCATCACCGAGGCCACCTGGGTTCTGACCTCCTATCTGGTGTCGAACGCCATCGTGCTTCCCCTCACCGGCTGGCTCTCGAGCCGGTTTGGGCGCAAGCGGCTGCTGCTCACCGCCGTGGCCGGCTTCACCCTCGCCAGCATGTTGTGCGGCATCGCGCCCACTCTGGACCTGCTGATCGTCTTCCGCGTCCTGCAGGGTCTTTTCGGAGGCACGTTGCAGCCCATCACCCGCGCCATCCTGCTGGAGTCGTTTCCGCGCGAGGAACGCGGCCATGCCATGGCCATGTGGGGGGTGGGCATCGTGGTGGCGCCCATTCTGGCGCCGGTGCTGGGCGGCTGGCTGACCACCGACTACTCCTGGCGATGGGTGTTCTTCATCAACCTGCCGGTGAGTATCTTCGGATGGACGATGGTCAAGTTGTACGTCTTTGACCCGCCCTACCTCAAACGCGTCAAGCACGGCGCCGACTACTGGGGCATCGGCCTGCTGGCGCTGGGGGTGGCGTCTTTGCAGGTGTTGCTCGACAAGGGCCAGGAGGCCGACTGGTTCGCCTCCCACTGGATGGTGACGCTGGGCGTGATCGCCGTCGTCTGCCTGGTGGCGTTCATCTGGTGGGAGCTGCGCGCCCCCAACCCGGTGGTGCACCTGCGGCTGCTGAAGTACCGCACCTTCGGCACGGCGGCGGCGCTCTCGCTGGTGCTGTTCTTTGTGCTCTACGGCAGCATTCTGCTATTGCCGCTGTTCATGCAGGAGGTGCTGAACTTCCCCGCCATCACCGCCGGCATCTGGAACGCCCCGCGCGGCATTGCCACCATGGTGCTGATGCCGGTGGTCGGCATCCTGATCGGCAGGCGCTGGGACATGCGCGCCATGATCTTCATCGGCCTGGTGGTCTCCGCCATCGGGGTGCTGATGTTCAGCCAGTTGGACGGAACCGCCGGCCCCTGGGCTTTCCTTGTCCCTCAGCTTCTGATGGGCGGCGGGCTGTCGCTGGTCTTCGTACCCTTCGCCACCATCAGCGTCGATCCCATTCCCAACCCCGAGATGGGCTACGCCACCAGCATCACCGCCTTCACCCGCAACCTGGGCTCGAGCTTCGGCATCTCGATCATGGCCAGCGACCTGGCACGCCTGCGGCAAACCCACCTGGCCCGGCTGACGGCGCACATCAGCCCGGAAAATCCGATCGTCGGCCGGATGCACGCCGCCATCTCCCACGGCCTGCTGCACGCCGGCTCGGGGCTGGTGCAGGCGAACCAACAGGCCTGGGGCATCATCCACGGCCAGGCCATGCGCCAGGCGACGGTACTCAGCTACCTCGATACTTTCCGCATCATGGCCATCGTCTTCTTCCTGGTCGCGCCCCTGCCGTGGCTCATGCACCAACCCCGGTTCGGCCCCAGGGAGAGATAAACCACTCAAGCCATCCTCGCCTGATCCGTCTGCATCTGCACCAACGGACATGGGCGTGACACCAATGCTCCCCGCGCCCGGAAGAGGATGTGTATGAAAAAGTACCTTGCCCTGACTGGCCCGCTGGCCCTGTTCGCGGTGCTTGCGCTGGCTTCGCCCCAACCACCCACCACCTATCGCGGGCAAATCATGGATAGCACCTGCGCCGGCAACGGCAGCCACGACGCCGGCTACAAGCTGACCAACACCCATACCCCCAAGGACTGCACCTTGGCCTGCGTCAAAGGTGGAGCGTCGCTGGTCCTCTACAATCCCAGCGACAAAACCACCTACAAGCTCAGCAATCAGCGCCGCGCCAAGGCCCTGGCCGGTCAGGACGTGAAAGTTGAAGGCACGCTTGATTCTGCCACCAACACCATTAAAGTGACCTCCATCACCCCCGCCAAGTCGTAGCGCGGGACGTACGGCAGCAGGAACCCGCGTGCGCTGGCTGGGCTGGTCGATTGCGGCATTGGTGATCGTACTGATCATCGCCTTCATCGCCTACTTCGCCACCACGGCCAGTATCAGTGCGCTGCCACAACCGGGAAGCGCGGAGACTGCGTTGGCCAACCGGGTTAAGAACTGGTACATCCAACGCGCCGCCCGCGCTAAGCCGCCCCCACCCCCTCCCCGGTTCGACCGCGACTCCGCCGCCGGCCTGTTCGGCATGGCCTGCGCTTTCTGCCACGGCCCGGACGGCCGCCATCCCTCCCCCACCGGCCAGGCCATGTACCCCCGCGCGCTCGACCTGGGCTCCAATCAGGTACAAAGCCTCTCCGATGCAGAGCTGTACTGGGTGATCGGCCACGGTATCCGCCTCACCGGCATGCCCGGGTTCGGCCACATCCTCTCGCCCAACGACCTGTGGCAGCTCACCTTGTTCGTTCGCCACCTTCCCCCATCGGCGCCCACGCCCTGATAGCCTGCTTCCGCAGGCGGCAGGGCCGAGTCGCCCTGGCAACATGGGGCAAGATCGCAGGGCCAGGCGTGCGAAATCCGGAACGGCGCGCCCCTGCCGGGTAGCGACTCTGGGGAAGGGGCGAGAAGCAAGTGGCGCGAGGCCGCAGCCCGAGCCGACCGGGCTGGGGCTTGTGGGGTGCCCGGCCGGGTCGAGCGTCAAGCGGGTCGAGTGGCGAAGCCACTCGGGGTCCCGTGCCAATCAATAGACGGCGAGGGAGCGTACACAGACGTACGTGACCGAGCCGGATACGGCGAGCCACGCAAAGATGCCGCGGCGCGCCTCCTATCGCCCCGCCCCACTCCGCAGGCCGTGCGGTACAGTAAGTTAGACCTCGCGCGAGAGTGGCGGAACTGGCAGACGCACCAGACTTAGGATCTGGCGCCCGAAAGGGCCTGGGGGTTCAAATCCCCCCTCTCGCACCATCGTTGCATCATGCGCAATCTCCACCTGGCAAAGATCGGCGGCATTGACCTCTACCTCCATTGGTCGTGGTTTCTGGTGGCCCTGATCGAAATCCAGGCCCGTTCGGGGGCCTACACTTCGGTTGTCTGGAACGTCGCCGAATATTTGGCGCTGTTTGCCATCGTCACCGTGCACGAATTTGGCCACGCCTTCGCCTGCCGTTCCGTCGGTGGGCGGGCGGACCGCATCATGCTCTGGCCGCTGGGCGGCATCGCCTTCGTGGACCCGCCGCCGCGTCCCGGCCCGGTACTGTGGAGCATCGCCGCCGGACCTCTGGTCAACGTTGTACTGCTGTGGCCGCTATTCCAGTTGAGCGCCTGGGTGGCGGCACTGCCGGGCGTGGACATCAACCTGGCGCTGCTGGCCCACTCGGTGGCATGGATCAACCTGGCCCTGCTGGTCTTCAACGTGATCCCCGTCTACCCGCTCGACGGCGGACAGATCCTGCAGTCGCTGCTGTGGTTCCTCATCGGCCGCGCCCGCAGCCTGATGGCCGCCGCCGCCATCGGCATCGTCGGCGCCGGCGCGTTCGCCCTCTACGCCTTCAGCGTGGGCAACTGGCTGCTGGTGGCCATCGCCGCTTTCGTGCTGATGGAGTGCTGGAACGGCTGGCAGCGCGCGCGCGGATTGTGGAAGCTGGCCAAGCTGCCGCAACGTACCGGCTTTGCCTGTCCCGACTGCCGCGCCACCCCGCCCGCCGGCGAGCTGTGGAACTGTCGCCAGTGCGGCCAGCCCTGCGACGTCTTCGCCACCACCGGCGCCTGCCCCCACTGCGGCGCGCCGCTCGGCCGCGTGGTATGCCCCGCCTGCGGCCACGCCCATCCGCTGGGCCACTGGGTGCCGGAGGCGGTTGTCCTGAAATGACCGCTTATCGTCACTGGATCGGTCCGCAGTGAAGCCCGGCGAAGCGACCACCCCTCCCCCCTGGCGCTCGGTGGGCCGGCATGCGTGGGGGCTTTTGCAGCCGCGCTGGGCGCTGCTCACCGGCGGCTTCCTGCTGATGCTCATCAACCGCGTCTGCGGCCTGGTGCTGCCCACCTCCACCAAGTACCTGATTGATCTGGTCATCGGCCAGCGGCGGCTGGACTGGTTGTGGCCGATCATAGGCATCGTGCTGGCGGCGACCGCCGTGCAGGGGGCGACCACCTACGCCCTCACGCAATCGTTGTCGAAGGCGGCCCAGCGGCTGATCAACGAACTGCGGGCGCGGGTACAAGCGCACCTGGCACGGTTGCCGGTGAGCTTCTACGACCACAACAACACCGGCAACCTGGTATCGCGGGTGATGAGCGACGTCGAGGGGGTGCGCAATCTGCTGGGCACCGGGCTGGTGCAGTTCGCCGGCAGCATCATCACCGCCGTCATCGCGCTGGGGCTGCTGCTGCGCATCAGCGTGGTCATGACGCTGGCGGCCGGGGCGCTGGTCGCTCTGTTCACCTTCACCGTGCGGCTGTCGTTCCGGCAAATGCGCCCCATCTTCCGCGAGCGGCGCAAGCTGCGGGCCGAAGTCACCGGCCGGCTGACCGAATCCATCGGCGGGGTGCGGGTGGTGAAGGGCTACCATGCCGAAGAGCGGGAGGTGGCGGTGTTCCAGCGCGGCCTGGATCTGCTGCTGCGCAACGTCTACCGCACCATCAACGCCACCAGCGCCATGGACCTCTCCTCCAAGGCGGTCCTGGGCCTGGTGGGGGCGGTGGTGTGGACCATGGGCGTGCATCGCGTGCTGGCCCACACCATCACCCTCGGCGATCTGGTGGTGTTCAATCTGTATCTGGGGATGCTGGTCGCACCCATGATGCAGATCGTGGGCATCGGAACGCAGTTGGCCGAGGCCATGGCGGGGCTGGAGCGGACCTATGAGCTGCTGCAGTTGCCGCGCGAGGATGAGGACGAGGCGCGGCGACAGTCGCTGGGCACCATTCAGGGGACGGTCGCTTTGGAGCAGGTCTCCTTTGCTTACTCCAGTGAGGAGGGCGCGGGCGAGGAGGTACTGCACGACGTCAGCTTTACCGCCGCGCCGGGAACCATGACCGCGCTGGTGGGGCCTTCGGGCGCGGGTAAGTCCACCATCATTGGACTTCTGGCCGCTTTTTACACCCCATCTCGTGGACGGATCTTGGTGGATGGCCACGATCTCAGCCACTTGCACCTGGGTGAGTACCGCAGCCAGTTGGGGGTGGTGCTGCAGGAATCGTTCCTGTTCGACGGCAGCATTCGCGACAACGTGATGTTTTCGCGCCCCCAGGCGAGCGCCGAGGAGTTCCAGCGTGCCTGCCGCATTGCGCGGGTGGATGAGTTCGCCGAGCGTTTCGCCGCGGGCTACGAAACCGTGGTGGGCGAACGTGGGGTGAAGTTGTCCGGCGGCCAGCGGCAACGGCTTTCGATTGCCCGGGCGATCCTGGCCGACCCGGCCATTCTCATCCTCGACGAAGCCACCAGCAGCCTGGATTCGGAGTCGGAAGCGCTGATCCAGGAAGGCTTGCAGTACCTTCTGCGTGGACGGACCACGTTTGTGATCGCTCATCGGCTCTCCACCATCCGCGCCGCCGATCAGATTCTGGTGCTCGAAGACGGCCGCATTGTCGAGCGCGGGCGCCACCCGGAACTGCTGGCGCAGGGCGGCGTCTATGCGGCTCTCTACCGCCGGCAACACGGTGTGGAGGAGAACCTTTTCCTCGCCCCGGGCGAGGGTGGTGAGCCGGAGGCGGTGCGCCGGATCCAGGTGGCCGACGGCGACGGCGAGGACCCATCGCCGGTGGACGTTCTGCCTTAGCCCGGGGTGCGGCGCCAATCAACGAGGCGAGAAAACCAGAGTAGCTGGATTGGCATCAAGGCTGCCATGCCCAGCGTGGACCGCCCCAGCGCCCTGATCTTGTGCGCGCAAATCGCCGCCTTGGCGCTGGCCCGGCGTCTGGGGCAGGCCGGCATCGGGGTCGGCATCTGGGACACGACGCCGATGGAAGGCCTCGCCGCGCCGGCGGCCGCGCACTCCCGCTACGTGCGCTGGCGGCTGTCCGGACACGGCCACGACGAGTCCGCTTGGGCGGACCAGTTGGTGACCGCGGCGCGGGGACTGGGCGAACGGCCCGCGCTGATTGCCACCAGCGACGAAATGCTGCTGCTGGTTTCGCGCCAACGGGCGCGACTCCAGCCCTACTACCGCATCCTGTTGCCCGATGCGGAAACGCTGGAATTGCTTCTCGACAAGCGGCGGTTGCATGAGGAAGCCGCCCGCCGTGGCGTCGCCGTGCCCACCAGCATTCGTCTTCATTCCGCCCGGGACCTCGACCCGGCGCTGCGCGAGTTGGGCCTGCCCTGCCTGCTCAAATCGGCCTTTGGCAAGGTGGGGGGGGGCGCCGCCGATACGGACTTGCCGGGCAAGGTGAAGATCGAAAGCCGCGACCAGTTGCACCGCGTCTACGACACCCTCAGCCAGAGTGAAAGCCGCTGGCTGTTGCAGGAATACCTGCCCGGAGGCGCGGAACGGGTGGCGCTCTACAACGCCTACTTCAATGCCCAGCACCAGCCGCTGGCGGTGTTCACCGGCCGCAAGGTGCGGCAGTATCCGGTGGACTTTGGTACCGCCAGCCTCAGCCAGGCCTGCTGGATTCCGGGACTGGCCGAACCGCTCACCTCGTTTCTGCAGCAACTCAACTACATCGGGCCGGTGGATATCGGCCTCAAGTGGGATGCGCGTCAGCAGGCGTACAAGCTGCTCGACGTAAATCCGCGCCTGGGCCAAAACTACCGCACTTTTGTGGCCTATGGCCTGTCGCGCGCCGACCTGGGGTGGCTGACCTACGCCGAACTGGCGGAACTGCCGCTCAACCTGCGCTGGCCGCTGCGGGCCCGCCCGCGGCGCTGGAAGATTGACGACCACGACTGGCGCAGTTGCCGCGACCTTCACCGGCGCGGCGAGCTCTCGCTTTCGGCCTGGGCCGGCGACTGGCTGCGCTGGCATTGCGGACATCACGAGCGCGCCTACTGGTCGTGGCGCGACCCCCGCCCCTTGCTGTGGCAATGGGCGCGCTGGCGGCAGCAGCGGGCGGCAGCGGCGGATCCCTCTCCAGCGGCCCGTCCGGCGACGGCGCGCGGGGTGCTGTTGTGAGCGCCCCCGGCCCGCTGCTGACCAGCGCCGCGGCGGCGGCGCCGCGCAGCGCGCCCGCCGCCGAAGTGTTGTTCTTGAACCAGGAAGCGATGCTGGCCGCCGGGGTGCTCGACATGCCGCGCGCCATGGCGGCGGTGGCGGAAGCGCTGGTGGAGTGGGAACACGGCCGCGCGCGGGTGCCTCACAAAGTGGTGATGCGCGCCGGCGGGGATGCCCACTCCGAGCAGCAGTGGCGCATCAATGGGTTGTGCGCCGCACTGGGAGAACCGGCCCGCTGGCTGGGAATCAAGTGGATTGCCAGCTTTCCCCCCAACCGCGGCCACGGACTGCCCCGCGCCAGCGGCCTGATGGTGCTCAACTCGGCGGAGAACGGCCTGCCGCTGGCGGTGATGGATGCCACCCTGCTGAGCGCCGTCCGCACCGGCGCGGTCACCGGCTTGGGGGTCAGGCTGCTGGCCCCGGCCAACGCGCGCCGGGCCGCCATCATCGGTGCGGGCGTGCAGGCGCGCACCCAGGCGTTGGCGCTGGCCACCGCCTGCCCGCAATTGGAGACCATCGCCATCCTCGCCCGCCGCCCCGACGCGGCGGCGGATTGCGTGGCCGATTGCTGCCGCCACTGGCAGATTCCCACCCGCGTCGGCCACCGCGGCGATCTCCCCGCCGCCGATATCGTGGTTACCGCCACCACCGCCGAGTCACCCGTGCTGTTCGCCTCCGATGTGAAGCCCGGCGCGCTCACCGTGCAGATCGCCGGGCACGAGTGCAGCTTCGAGGTGGTATCGGAATGCGACAAAATCGTCTGCGACGATTGGGAAACGGTGAAGCACCGTGGCCTGCCCACACCGGCACGCATGCACGCCGAGGGTCTGCTTTCGGATGGGCGCATCCATGCCAACCTGCCGCAGTTGTTGGCCGGCTCGCGGCTGGGCCGCGAAAACGATCGCGAGCGGATTCACTTTGCCCACATCGGCCTGGGGCTGGGCGATGTGGCCTGGGCCGCGGAGGTATACCAGCAGGCACAGCAACGGTGCCTGGGCCAGCGATGGGAGCTATGGCACGCGCCGCTGTGGGCATAGGGCTGCGCCCCCCCGCGGATCCGGGCTACCGCCGCATCGGTAACCTGCTGGTCCCCGACGATGCCGCCGCCCACTCCCTCTACTGGCGGCGCCTGCACCACCTGCAGCGCCTGCCGCGGCGCAGCCAACTCGCCCGCTGGCATCCCGGCGCCGTCCAGCGCTATCCCTGGGCCGAGGCGGCGCAACGACGGTTGGAGGATTGGCTGGGCGCCCCGCTGGTGTGCATCTGGCGCCCGGTCGAACCCGGCCTTTCGCGGGCGGCCTTGGCCTGGGTCTATCAGCGGGAACGGCTGCGCGCCATGGCGCGCCTGGCCTGGAACGAACATTGCGGGTTTCTGCGGCGGGAGTGGCGGGCGCTGCAGTATCTGGCGGCGGTTCCCGGTCTCGCCTCCACCACGCCCCAACTGCTGCACGTCGAACAGGAAGACGGAGAAAGCGGGGCGCGCCTGCTGCTGGCGGAAAGCGCCTGCCCGGGCACGCCGCGGCCTCCGCGCCGCGGCACTGTGCCGGCGGCCGAGGCGGCGGAGTGGCTGGCCGGCTTTCAGGCGGCCAGCGGCGCTCATGGCGCCTGGGACGGCGAACGTCTGCGGACCGCGGTCGCCACCCACCACGGCTTGTCCTCTCAGGCGCGCACGCGCCTCGAGGTCCGCGCCGCCGCCGCCGCCGCGCGGCGGGTTCCGCAGGTGGCGGCCCACAGTGACTTCTGGTGGGGCAATCTGCTGCTGACCGGGACGCGCGAGTTGGCCGTGGTGGACTGGAGCGAGTTCCGCCTCGACGCCCATCCGTTTCATGATGCCGGCTTCTATCTTCTGACCTGGGGCCGTGACTGGGCCCAGGGACGGGAACGCCTCGCGCCCGCCGACTGGCTGACCAGGGCGTTTACGCCCGAGTCCACGTTCCGGGCCGCGGCGGAACGCTGGTTCGCGCGCTACCGCGCCGCGCTGGCGCGCACTTCCTGGAGCCGGCTCCTGCCGGCCGACTTCGCCGCCCTGCTCCAGCACTTGCCGCTGGTCATGGCGCACTACGCCTGCCACGGCCAGCAGGCCGATGCCTGGACGACCGCCTGCAACGCCTGGGCCGATGCGGATTCTCTGCCACTATAGAAGGGCGCAGTCGCGGCTCGGGCCATGGGGGCCCTGGTGGCGGCGAGCATCAGCGGGATGGCCGGCGTAGCCGCCGTGGGCCCGCGCCCAATCTATGCCCAGCAAGGCGAAATTCGCGCTGCGCGCGCTGCAACACCGCAACTTCCGGCTGTTCTTTGGTGGCCAGAGCCTTTCCCTGATCGGCACCTGGATGACCAGCACCGCCACCGCGTGGCTGGTCTACCGGCTGACCGGCTCGGCCATCCTGCTGGGCCTGGTCAGCTTCGCCGGACTCATTCCCACCTTTGTCTTGGCGCCCTTCGCCGGCGTCTGGGTGGACCGATGGAATCGGCACAACCTGCTGATCACCACCCAGTCGCTGGCCATGCTGCAGTCGTTTGCCCTGGCCATCCTGGCGCTCACCCACATCACCATGGGCGAAATCATTGCCCTCAGCGCCTTTCAGGGGTTGATCAACTCCTTCGATATGCCTGGACGGCAGGCCTTTCTGGTGGAGATGGTCTCCGGACGGGAAATGCTCGGCAATGCCATCGCCCTCAACTCCACCATGGTGAACTTCGCCCGCCTCGCCGGCCCCGCCATCGCCGGCATCATCATCGCTCTGTGGGGGGAAGGCTACTGCTTTCTTATTGACGGGTTCAGCTACGTGGCGGTGATCGCTTCCCTGCTGGCCATGCACGATCTGCCCGGGCACGCCCGCGCGGTTCGGGTGGCCATGCTCAAGTCGCTGCGCGAGGGCTGGGACTATGTGGCGCGCTTTGCCCCGGCGCGCATGTTGTTGCTTCTTGTCGCCCTCGTCAGCCTGATGGGCATGCCCTACACCGTGCTCATGCCCATCTTCGCCGGCAGCGTGCTGGGCGGCGGAGCCCACACGCTGGGGTACCTGCTCTCGGCCGCGGGCGCCGGCGCGCTGGTCGCCGCGGCGCGGCTGGCGGCGCGAAAGTCAGTCCGCGGGCTGACCCGCGTTGTACCCATCTCCGCGGCGCTGTTTGGCGTCGGGCTGCTGGGCGTGGGGCTGTCGCGCTGGCTCTGGTTGACGCTGCCCATGTTGTTTGTGGCCGGGCTGGGCATGATGCAGCAGATGGCCTCCACCAACACCATCCTGCAGACCGTGGTCGGCGAGGACAAACGCGGGCGGGTGATGGCCTTCTACACCATGGCCTTCGTGGGCATGGCGCCCTGGGGCAGCCTGCTGGCAGGCACGCTGGCCGGGCATATCGGCGCGCCCCGCACCCTGATGCTCGACGGTGTGGCCTGCCTGCTGGGCGCGGGCTGGTTCACCTTGAACCTGGACACGGTGCGCAACGCCATCCGGCCCATCTATCAGGATCTGGGGATTATTCCCGAAGCTCGCGCCGGCGTGCAGGCGGCGACGCTGCTCACTCCGCCGGAGGGTTAGTTGGCGGCGACCGGCTCGCCGTGCAGCGCCTCCAGCAGACGCGCGGTTTCCGCCAGCACCGCTACGGCGCCGGAGACGGCGAAGGGCAGCTTGAGCGTGCCGTCGGGCGTGAAGTGTGCACCCGGACGCGACTGAATCAACGCCGCGATGCGCTGTGGATCCACGCCCGCCTGCGGGGTAAATCGCAGCCATATCTGCTCCTTGCCGCCCGCGCCGCGGCGTTCCAGCGCGCGCAGTCCCAGGCCGCGGCACTGCAGCTTGAGCCGGGCATAGGCGAGCAGGTTTTCGACCGCCGCCGGAGGGGGGCCATACCGATCCCGCAACTCGCGCAGCACGTCGGCCTGGGCGGCCTCCGAGCCGGCTTCGGCCAGGCGCTTGTACATGCGCAGCCGCTGATTCTCCTCCGGCACGTACTCGGGCGGAATGCGGATATCGAGGCCCAGATGCAGCTGCACGTCCGCCGCCTCCTCGACCGCCTCGCCCTTGAGCTCGCGCACCGTCTGTTCCAGCATCTGCACGTAGAGGTCGAAGCCCACCGCATCAAGATTGCCGCTCTGCTCGCCGCCCAGCAGGTTGCCGGCCCCGCGCAGTTCCAGGTCGAGAGCGGCGATCTTGAACCCGGCGCCGAGATCGCTGAACTCGCGCATGGCCGCCAGTCGCTTCCGCGCCACCGGCGTCAGCTCGACCTCGGGCGGTACCAGCAGGTAGGCGTAGGCGCGGCGGTTGGAGCGTCCCACCCGGCCGCGCAGCTGGTACAACTCGCTCAGCCCCAGCCGGTCGGCGCGGTTGATGAGCATGGTGTTGGCCAGCGGTATGTCGAGGCCATTTTCAATGATCGTGGTCGAGAGCAGAATGTCGGCTTCGTGCTGCACAAACCGCAGCATGACTTTTTCCAGCTCATCCTCGGGCATCTGACCATGACCGACGGCGATGCGCGCCTGCGGCGCCAGCCGCTGCAGCAGCCCGGCTACATCCCAGATGCTGTCCACGCGATTGTGAACGAAATAGATCTGCCCCCCGCGCGCCAGCTCCTGTTCCAGGGCGGCGGCGATCAGGGTTTCGTTCCAGGCCGCCACCACGGTCTGAATCGCCAGGCGGTCGCGGGGCGGCGTTTCGATCACCGACATGTCGCGCAATCCGGCCAGCGACATGTTTAGCGTGCGCGGAATGGGCGTCGCCGACATGGCCAGCACATGAACTTCCTTCTTGAGCTGCTTCAGTTTCTCCTTGTGGCGCACCCCGAAGCGCTGCTCCTCATCCACCACCAGCAGGCCCAGGTTGGCGAACTGCACGTCCTTGGAGAGCAGACGGTGGGTGCCGATGACGATGTCCACCTTGCCCGCGGCCAACTGCTCCAGTGTCTCCTTCTGCTGCGCCTTGGAGCGGAAGCGGCTGAGCATGGCGATGGTGACCGGAAAGGCACGGAAGCGCTGGCGGAACGTCTGCTCGTGCTGAAAGGCAAGGACGGTGGTGGGGGTGAGCACCGCCACCTGGCGCCCCTCGCTGACCAGCTTGAAGGCGGCCCGCATGGCCACCTCCGTCTTGCCGTAGCCGACATCGCCGATAATCAGCCGGTCCATGGGGCGGCTGCTCTCCAGGTCGCGGGTGACGTCGGCGATGGCCTTGTCCTGATCCTCGGTTTCACTGTACGGGAAGGCGTCCTGAAATTCGCGTTGGAAGGGGCCATCCGGCGGGCAGGGAGGGATGCTGACCGCCTGGCGGGCGGCGTAGAGCTTGAGCAGCTCATCGGCCATGTCGCGCATGGCGCGCTTGACGCGGGTCTTGCGCTGCGCCCATTGCAGGCCGCCGAGCCGGTCGAGCGGCGGCGTGACGCCGTCGGCGCCGCTCCCGGAGCGGTACTTCTGCACCAGGTCCATGCGCGTCAACGGCACATAGAGCTTGGCGCCGTCGGCATACTCCAGCATCATGAACTCGCCGCTGCGCTCGCCGGCGGTGGTGGCCTCGAAGTGGGTCAGGCCGGTGAAGCGGCCGATGCCATGCTCGATGTGGACCACGAAGTCGCCCGGCTTGAGGTCGCGAAAATCGCTGAGGAAGCTGGAAACATTCGTCCGCCGGGCGGGGGCGGCGGGGCGGGCGGCATCCTCCTGAAAAAGATCATTGGACCCGAAGATGGTCCATCCGGCTTCGGGCAGGCTGAAACCGCGCTGCAGGGAGCCCTGGGCCAGGATCGCCGCCGAGCCGGAGGCGGTGAAGTAGGCCTTCTCCGACAGGTAGTCCATGCCGGAACGAAGGGCGCGTGCGCCGAACTGAAATGGCAGCTTGTACTCGGTGAATAAATCGCCCAGCCGCTCGACCTCGCCCGGGTTGGCCCCCAGGAAGAGCAGGCGGTTGCCCAGGGTTAGCTGCTGTCGAGCCTCCTCCACCATGCGCGGCACCGCCCCCTGATAGCGCGGCGCCGGCCGCGAGGGCATATGGATATCCACCGCCGCCGGCAGGACTTGCGGAGCGACGCCCAATTCCATGGCTTCCGCCGCCAAATCCAAATGCTCAATGCGCAACTCGCGCATCTCGATGGTGGCTTGCCGCGCCAGCCGGGCGCGAAACTCCTCCGGGGTCATAAAAATGGACTCCGGCTCAGGACCCGGGGCTTCGGCGTGGCGGCGGCGCAAGCGCAGCCACCAGGCATCGAGTTCGGCCAGCGTCTGCTCCGGCTCGCTGATAACGATCAAAGGCCGTTCCACCAAATCGGCGGCGGTGTGGCGATAGCCTTCGAGGCCGGGTACGCGGAACTCCCAACCCGGCGCCGGATCGCCCAGCCGCTGCTGCAAAGCCGGGGTCAGCGGGATGGAGGTCAGCGGCAGAAGCTGCACCTGCTCCAGCGGCTGCACCGAACGCTGGGTGGCGGGATCGAACTCGCGCACCGACTCGATCTCGTCGCCGAACAGCTCCAGACGCACCGGCCGCTGCGCCTCGGGGCTGAACACATCGAGCAGACCGCCACGGATGGAGAACTGGCCCGGCATCTCGACCGGTTCCTGGCGCTGGTACCCGATCAGCTCCAGATGCTCGGCCAGACCGGCCAGATCGAGCGTATCGCCGCGACGCAGGCGACGCACCAGGCCGAGGTAATGCTCGGGCGCGGGCAGCCGCGTGGCGGCCGCCACCACTGGCGCAATCAGGATGGGCAGCCCCTCCACCCACCGCCCGAGGGCATGCACGCGCTGCTCGAGGATGGCCGGATGGGGCGACAGCCCTTCGTAGGGATCAATTTCAAAGGCCGGCATGGCCAGCGGACGTTCGTCCTCGCGCGCGGCCGCGCCGGCGAGGTCGGCAAAGGTGGCCAGTGAATCGCGCCAATCCTCGGCCCAGTGGTTGCTGGGCACCAGCAACAGCACCGGCCGGCGGGTCAGTTGCTGCAGTTGGGCGGTGGCCAGCAGTTGTGCGGAGGGCGTGAGGCCGGTGAGGTGGACGTTCTGCCCCGTGCTCCAGGCGGAGACCGCCCCCGCCAGCGGGCTTTGCCGCGCCAGCGTGGTGAACAGTTCGCGCACAAATGGCAGCGTCATCCCCGGCCGAAACACAATTTTAGCAGACGGCCCTAAACTAGGAATCAGCAGGATCCGGCATGCACAGCCATACCCACTCCCACGGGACGGCCAGGACGGTTCTCACCCTGGGCGCCATCGCCACCCTGGGCTACGTCGCGCTGGCTTTCGTGATGGGACTGCGCTCTCATTCTCTGGCGCTGATCTCCGAAGCCGGCCACAACCTGACGGACTTCCTGGCGCTGGGGCTGAGCTGGATCGGCGTCTACCTGCAAGCCAAGCCGCCCACCGGCCACAAGACCTACGGCTTCCACCGCGCCGGCGTGCTGGCGGCGCTGGTCAACGTGGCGACGCTGTTTGTCATCACGGTGTGGATCGTGGTCGAGGCGATCGCCCGGCTGCGCACCCCCCATCCGGTGGCCACCGGACCGATGCTCTGGGTGGCCATCGTCGGCCTGGTGATGAACACCCTCATTGCCTGGCGGCTGGAGGGTCACGACGACGTCAACCTGCGTGCCGCCTTTCTGCACATGCTGGGTGACGCGCTGGCCACCGCGCTGGTCATCGTGGGCGCGCTGGTCATCGCCCGCACCGGCTGGGTGGAACTCGATCCCATTCTGTCGCTGGTCATCGCCGCCCTGATTCTGGTTTCCGGCTGGGGCGTCTTCCTCGACACGCTCAACATTCTGCTGGAAGGGGCGCCGCGCGGCATGAAGCCCGCCGAAGTCCATGCCCAGCTCTCCTCGGTGGAGGGCGTGATGGCCGTCCACGATCTCCACATCTGGAGCCTCGGCTCCCAGGCCCACGCCCTCAGCGCCCACGTGCAGATCGCCGACATCCCGCCCTCGGCCAGCGAAGCCATCCGCCGCCGCCTCTGCGCCCTCCTCGACGAGCGCTATCACATCCATCACGCCACGCTACAATTCGAAAGCGGCGGCGCCCCCTGCGACGGCTGCTCGATGGGGAAGAATGTGAACGGTTAACGGTTCACAGTGAACAGTTCCACCTGAAAGGGTGGATGTGGCGCTGGGTGCGAGGTGCTACAAAGGGCCATGCGGCCCGCCCGGGATTACCGTGACCTCAGAGTTTGGCAAGCGGCGATGGATCTGGTCGAATGTGTCTACGCTCTGGCAATAGTGCTGCCCAGCGAAGAGAAGTTTGCCCTCAGCGACCAGCTACGGCGTGCGGCGGTGTCCATCCCCGCCAATCTTGCCGAGGGACAGGCGCGCGGTCACACCCGTGAATTCCTGCGGTACGCCTGCATGGCCCGCGGCAGCCTGGCCGAACTGGAAACCTTAGTTCAGCTCGTGACCCGCCTCGGCTACGCACCCACCTCACATCTCCAGCCGATACAAGCCCGCCTCGATGAGCTCCGCCGCGCCCTCTATGGTCTCACCAGTGCCCTGCGCCGCAAGCTCTCCCCCGCCGCCTGAACTGTTCACCGTTCACCCGTTCACTGTTCACCGTTCACTGTTCACCGTTCACTGTTCACTGTTCACTGTTCTGTCCACTGTTCACGTCCCTCACTGCACCAGCTCCGGCTGTTCCCCCCCCTCGCCCGCTTCCTCCGCCGGCAGCACGCTGGCCGCGGCCACAAAGTCGCCTTCTTCCAGACGCAGGATGCGCACCCCCTGGGTGTTGCGCCCGGCTTCGCGGATCGAGCTGGCGTCGCAGCGGATGATCTTGCCCTGCTGCGAGATCACCATCACCTCCGGCGCTTCGCCCACCGCCATCACCGCCACGATCTTCCCCTTCTTGTCGGTGGTCTTGATGTTGATCACCCCTGAGCCGCCGCGCGACTGCTTGCGGTACTCCGACAGCGGCGTGCGCTTCCCGTAGCCGCCCTCGGTCACGCTCAGGATCAGCTGGTTGGCGTCACTGGTGACCTCCATGCCGATGATCCCGTCGCCCTCGCCCAGCGACATGCCGCGCACTCCCGCCGCCTGCCGCCCCATGGGACGCACGCCCGATTCCGGGAAGCGGATGCTCTTGCCTTCCCGCGTGGCCAGGAAGATCTCGCTCTTGCCGTCGCTCAGCTTGGCCTTGACCAGATCGTCGCCCTTGTCCACGCCCATGGCGATAATTCCGCCGGCGCGCGGGTTCGAGAAGTCCTTGACCTTCGACTTCTTGATCGTGCCGCCGCGCGTGACCATGACGATGAACTCGTTCTCGACCTCGAGATCCTTCACCGGCAGCAGGGCGCGAACCTCCTCGCCCTCCTGCAACGCCACCAGGCTGTGGATGGCCTTGCCCTTCGCCGTGGCCCCGGCATCGGGAATTTCGTAAACCTTCAGCCAGTACACGCGGCCGGTGTTGGTGAACACCAGAATGTAGCTGTGGGTGGAGGAGACGAACAGATGCTCGACGAAATCCTCCTCGCGCGTCCCCGCGCCCCGCCGCCCTCCGCCCCCGCGCCGCTGCGAACGGTAGGTGGAAATGGGGGTGCGTTTGAGGTAGCCCGAGTGCGTGATGGTGATCGCCACCACCTCTTCCTTGATCAGATCCTCGAGCTCGATTTCGGCCGCCGCGTCCTGAATCTCGGTGCGCCGCGGATCCTTCTCCCCGCCGTAGTCCTTGCGGATCTCCTTCAACTCATCCGCAATCACCCCGCGCAGTTTCTTATCGCTGGCCAGAATGGATTCCAACTCCGCAATGCGCAGCCGGATCTCGGCCAACTCGTCGAGAATCTTCTGCCGCTCCAGCCCGGTGAGCCGGTGCAACTGCATGTCGAGAATCGCCTGCGCCTGCTTCTCCGAAAGCTCAAACTTCGACACCAGGCCCTCGCGCGCCTCGCGCGGGCTCGCCGAAGCGCGGATCAGCTTGATGACCGCGTCCAGGTGGTCGAGGGCGATCTTGTAGCCCTCCAACACGTGCTCGCGCTCGCGCGCCTTGCGCAACTCGAAGATGGTGCGGCGGCGCACCACGTCCACCCGGTGGTCGAGAAAGTGCTGCAGCGCCTGCACCAGCCCCATCTCGCGCGGCTGCCCGTTGGCCACCGCCAGCAGGATCATCCCGAAGCTCGACTGCAGCGCGGTGTGCTTGTACAACTGGTTGAGGATCAGCTCCGGCTGCTCGCCCCGCTTCAATTCCAGCACGATGCGCATGCCGTCGCGGTCGCTTTCATCGCGGATGTCGCTGATCCCCTCGATGCGCTTCTCCTGCACCAGCTCCGCGATGCGCTCGATCAGCCGCGCCTTGTTGACCTGATACGGAATTTCGGTGATGACGATCGCCTTGCGGTCTTTGCCCACCGCCTCCGTCGCCGCCCGCGCGCGCACCAGAAACGAACCGCGCCCGGTGGCGTAGGCCTGTTGAATGCCGCCACGCCCATGGATGATGCCCCCGGTGGGGAAATCCGGCCCCTGCACGTGCTTGAGCAAATCCACCAGCGAAGCCTTGGGGTTGTGCAGCAGCTCCAGCGCGGCGTTGAGCACCTCGGTGAGGTTGTGCGGCGGTATCTTGGTGGCCATGCCCACCGCGATCCCGTCGGAGCCGTTGATCAGCAGGTTGGGGATGCGGGTGGGCAGCACCAGCGGTTCTTCGGTGCTCTCATCGAAATTGGGCACCATGTCCACGGTGTCCTTATCGATGTCGCGCAGCATCTCCTCGGCGATCTTGGTCAACCGGGCTTCGGTGTAGCGGTAGGCGGCGGGCGGATCGCCGTCCACCGAACCGAAGTTCCCCTGCCCATCCACCAGCAGGTAGCGCAGGTTGAAGTCCTGGGCCATGCGCACCAGCGAGTCGTACACCGGCGCGTCGCCGTGCGGATGGTACTTCTTCAGCACTTCGCCCACCACGCCGGCGCACTTCGAGTACTTCTTGTTCGACAGCAGCCCTTCGCTGTGCATGGCGAAGAGAATGCGGCGATGCACCGGCTTGAGCCCGTCGCGCACGTCCGGCAGGGCACGCCCGACGATGACCGACATGGCGTAGTCGAGATACGACCGGCGCATCTCGTCTTCAATATTTACGGGCTGGTACGGCTTGCCTCCCGGCGGGTCGGTGGGGCCATTGCCGCCAAGTGGAATCTGGGTCGGATCGTCAGCCATAAACTCTTATTTTACAGAAGCTTAGACCAAATGGCCAGCCCTCCTTCCACCTCCGCCGCTGGGTCAATCCACCCGCCAGGTAGCGCAACCTTTACTACCCGTCGGGGTACTCAGATGTATGAGCCCTGCTCGCTCAGTGGCAACCGTGGCACTACTGGCCGCCTGCGGCTGCCTGCTGGCCGCCACCCGCCCGCCTGCCGCCACCAGCGACAACGACCAGGCGCGCATCGTCGCCGCCGTCAATCGGCTGACCTGGGGCGCGCGCCCGGGCGAGATTGAGGCGATCGAGAAATTGGGGCTGAAGAAATGGCTCGATCAGCAGTTGCACCCGGAAAAAATTCAGGAAGACCCCGACCTGGCAGCCCGACTGGACCCGCTGACCAGTCTGCGCATGACGCCGGCGGAGTTGATCGCCTCCTACCCCGACGGTGGGGCCATTCGGCAAATGGCCATGGGCAAGCGCCCGCTGCCACAGGACCCGGAGTTGCGCGCCATCGTCGAACGTGAAGTGGCAAAGTTTCGGGCGCGTAAGGATGGCTCGGCCGATCCGGCAGCCAATACCGCGATGGCCGCACCCGGACCCCGCCTGCAACCGGCACAATTGCCGTTGGCCCAGGCGCGCGACGTCATCTACCAGCGCCAGCCGCAGCAAATTCCCGCTTTCGATTTGCAGGCGGGCAAGCTGCTGCGCGCCGTTTACACCCGGCGTCAGCTTGTGGATGTGCTGACCGACTTCTGGTTCAACCACTTCAACATCTACCTGCGCAAGGGCGAAGAACCGGAGTTGATCGCCAGCTTCGAGCGCGACGCCATCCGCCCCCACGTGCTGGGCAAGTTCCACGATCTGCTGCTGGCCACCGCCGAGAGCCCGGCCATGATGTTTTATCTCGACAACTGGCAGTCGGTGGACCCGCGCGTCAATAAACGCGGCATCAACGAGAACTACGGCCGCGAACTGATGGAGCTGCACACGCTCGGCGTGGACACCGGCTATTCCCAGCAGGATGTCATCGCCGTGGCCCGCTGTTTTACCGGTTGGACCATCCGCCAGCCGGGGCGCCAGGCAACGTTCTTTTACAATGACCGGCTGCACGACCATGGCGCCAAAGTCGTGCTGGGACAGAAGATTGCCGCCGGTGGCGGGATGAGTGACGGCCTCAAGGTGCTCGATATCCTGGCCCGCAGTCCCGCCACCGCGCACCACATTTCCTACGAGCTGGCGCAGCGTTTCGCCGCCGACGATCCGCCGCCGGCGCTGGTGGATCGCATGACCCGCGCCTATCTGGGCAGCGACGGCGATCTGCGCAAAGTATTGCAGGCCATGCTCAGCGCGCCGGAGTTCTGGCAGGCGGCAGAGTCACGGGACAAGATCAAGTCCCCGCTGGAGATGGTGGTCTCGGCCCTGCGGGGCGTCAACGCGGAAGTAACCAACCCCATGGTGCTGACCCAGATCATCGCGGCCATGGGCGAACCGTTGTACGGCAAGGAGCCGCCGACCGGGTACGCCAACACCGGTGCGGAGTGGGTATCGAGCAGCGGGCTGGTCAGTCGCATGCAGTTCGCGCAGCGATTGGCCAGCGGCCGTTTGCCGGGCGTGCAGGTGAACTGGCCGACGCTCACCGCCGGCGGACCGGTGGGCTTGGCGACCCTGCTCCTGCACGAACCGTTGTCGCCTGCCAGCCAGAGCGTGGTGGACACGATTCCGGCGGAGCGAACCCAGGAGTGGGCAGCGCTGGTCATGGGTGGGCCGCAGTTTCAGAAGAGGTGAGCAGCATGAGCCTGACGCGACGCATTTTCCTGAAAGACTCGGCGCTGGCCATGGTGGGCATCGGCATGTTGCCCTCCTGGCTGGCGCGCTCCGCCTGGGCGCAAACGCCTGGTGGACGCAAAAAGATCCTGGTGGCCATCTTCCAGCGCGGCGCGGTGGATGGGCTGAACGTGGTGATTCCCCATGGCGAGCGCAACTACTACGACTTGCGCCCGACGATTGCGGTTCC
>Ga0134128_10001663_pt1 | contig 28265 bp, 22 predicted proteins | sample KB31754_FD_96462 | JGI IMG/M metagenome (GOLD analysis project Ga0134128, IMG submission 96462) | Terrestrial soil microbial communities with excess Nitrogen fertilizer from Kellogg Biological Station, Michigan, USA - KB3-175-4 | ecosystem: Environmental > Terrestrial > Soil > Unclassified ... | reverse complement strand
GCGCTACGGCTTCCACGGCTTGTCCTATGAGTACATCATGCGGCGCGTGCCGGTGGTGGCACCGGATCTGGCGCGCGGACGTCTCATCGTCGCCCATCTCGGCAGCGGCGCCAGCATGTGCGCCATCGAATCGGGTCGGAGCCTGGACAGCACCATGGGCTTCACTGCCCTTGACGGCCTGCCCATGGGGACACGCTGCGGCACGCTCGACCCGGGTGTCGTCCTCTATCTGATGCGCGAGAAGGGCCGCTCGGTCGAGGAGATCGAACGCCTGCTCTACAGCGAGTGCGGCTTGCGCGGTCTGTCCGGCCTCAGCAACGACGTGCGCGATTTGCTCGCAAGTCGCAGCGAGGCGGCGGCGCTCGCCCTCGACTATTTCGTCTATCACGTCTCGCGGCAGTTGGGCGCGCTGGCCGCGGTGCTCGGCGGCCTCGACGGCATCGTCTTCACCGCCGGCATCGGCGAGCGCTCCGCCGAGTTGCGGGCCAGGATCTGTCGGCGCGCCGGCTGGCTCGGCCTTCGCCTGGACGAGGCGGCGAACGCCGCCGGCGGCCCCCGCCTTACGACGCCGGAATCGGCAGTTTCGGCCTGGGTCATACCGACGGACGAGGAAATGATCATCGCGCGGCACACGCTCGAGCTCGCGCTTTAGTCCGACGGCGCGGCGCTCTCGTGAGTGGCGCCAGAATGGGAGGCAACCATGCCCGATGCTCCGACTCGCATCCTCGCCGGCAAGCGCGGCCTGGTGACCGGCATCGCCAATGATCAGTCGATCGCCTACGGCTGCGCCAAGGCTTTCCGGCTCCACGGCGCCGAGGTCGCCATCACCTACCTGAACGAGAAGGCGCGGCCCTATGTCGAGCCGCTCGCACGCCAGCTCGAAGCGAAGATCTTCATGCCGCTCGACGTCCGCGAGGAGGGCTCGATGGAGGCCGTCTTCCGCCGCATCGAGGAGGAATGGGAAAGCCTCGACTTCGTCGTGCATTCGCTCGCCTTTGCGCCCAAAGAGGACCTGCACGGACGGGTGGTCGATTCCTCGCGCGAGGGATTCCTGATGGCGATGGACGTGTCCTGCCATTCCTTCATCCGCATGGCCCGGCTCGCCGAGCCGCTGATGACCAGGGGAGGAACGCTCTTCACCATGAGCTACTACGGCGCTAACAAGGTGGTCGAGCATTACAATTTGATGGGACCGGTGAAGGCCGCGCTGGAGGCGACGGGACGGTATCTCGCCTACGAGCTCGGTCCCAAGGGGATTCGCGTACACATCATTTCTCCCGGGCCGCTCAAGACGCGGGCCGCCTCCGGCATTGCCCATTTCGACGAGATACTCGCCGACGCGGCCGCCAGAACGCCCGTCGGGCAGCTGGTCACGATCGACGATGTCGGGATTGCTACCGCCGCGCTGTCGGGGGATGGCGCCCGCCTGATCACCGGCGATACGATTTATGTCGATGGCGGTCTGCACATCGTCGGCTGAACCGCAGATCTGCGAAAGGCGTGGTTCTGCGCGGCGCCGGCGTGCTTTCGGCGGCGGCGACGCGTATACCGGCGGCGGATCACCGAAGTAGGGCGCAAACCTGATTCTCGCCTGCAGCGCCTGCGCGCAGGCTCGACGACGGTAAAGGCCACCAGCGGCAGCACTTCATGCAACGGATCTTTCCGTCAGGAATGTGTCGAACGGCGCCCGCGCCGCGCTGGTCCCAGGCACGGAGCCCAAGTGCCGTGAAACGCCCCGCATTCGCCCTTCAGCTCGCCGCCCTTTCGCTCGCCGCGTCCTTGGCGCTCGCCGGCTGCGGCAAAGAGCAAAAGACGAGCGAGAAGCCGCCGCCGGAAGTCTCGACCGTCACCGTGGAGCCGCAGGACGTGCCGGTATCCATGGATTTCGTCGCACAAACCCAGAGCTCGCAGCAGGTCGAGATCTATGCGCGCGTCACCGGCTTCCTCGACACTCGTAAGTACACGGAAGGCGCGACGGTCGAGGCGGGTTCGGCGCTCTTCCAGATGGATGCGAAGCCGTACCAGGTCCAGGTCGCGGCGGCAAAAGCCGCTCTCGCACAGCAGGAGGCGCGGCTGACGACGTTCCAGGCCAAGCTCGCGCGCGTCCGTCCGCTCACCAAGCTCAACGCTCTGTCGCAGAAGGACCTCGATAACGCGGTAGGGGAAGTGCAGAGCTCGCAGGCGATGGTCGATCAAGCCAAAGCCAACCTGGCCCAGGCAGAATTGAACCTTTCCTACACCACGATCACCTCGCCGGTCACCGGGCTGGCCGGAGCCGCGTTGCAGCAGGACGGCACTTATATCGGCACGCTCAATACCAAGCTCACCAGCGTCGCCGTCGTCTCGCCGATGTGGGTGAATTACAGCATTTCTGAAAATCTGCTGCTGTCGATCCGCAATCAGCTCAAAGACGGCACGCTCCGCGCTCCCGCCGAGGACACGTATGAGGTTGAGATCTTGCTTCCCGACGGCTCGCTCTTCCCCCACAAGGGTAGGATCAGCTTCCGCTCACCCTCCTTCGATGCGAAGACGGGCACCTTCCTGGTCCGCGCGACGGTCGACAATTCCGAGGGCTTGCTGCGCCCGAACCAGTTTGTGCGCTCGCGGGTCATCGGCTTCGTTCGCCCGAACGCAATACTCGTTCCGCAACGCGCCGTTCGGCAGTCCGCGAAGGGGCATGTCGTCTGGGTGGTCGACAAGGAGGGTCATGCGGAACTCCGTCCGGTGGTGGTGGGCGACTGGCACGGCGACGACTGGTTCGTCTCGCAGGGGCTGAACCCCGGCGACCACGTGATCGTCGACGGCACTGGCACGCTGCAGGCCGGAATGCCGGTCAAGGCGGCGCCGCTTGCGGCCAAGCAGGCGGCAACCGGCGTCGGCTCATCCGTTCCAGCCAAGACGCCGCAACACTGAAAAGGCCGCGTCGATGTTGTCTAAATTCTTTGTCGATCATCCTGTCTTCACGACGGTGATCGCCCTGGTCATCGTGCTGATCGGATCGGTATCGCTGATCAAGTTGCCGATCGCCTGGTATCCGACGATCGCCCCTGTGCAGATCCAGGTGACCACGAGCTATGCCGGGGCGGACGCCGAGACGGTCGCCCAATCGGTTGCGGCACCGATCGAGGCCGAAATCAACGGCGTCGCCAACATGCTCTACATGACCTCGACCAGCTCGGCTTCCGGGCAGTTGACGATCAACGTCTATTTCGACCTGTCGACCAATCCCGACATAGATCAGGTGCTCGTGCAGAACCGGGTGAATCTGGCGGTGCCGCAGTTGCCGCAACCGGTGACCCAGTATGGCGTGAACGTTCAGCAGCAATCCTCGAGCGTGCTGATGATCGTCGGCCTCTACGCCAAGAACGGCCGGTATCCGATCCGCTACGTGACGAACTACGCCAACATCTATGTTCTGAGTGCCATCCAGCGCGTTCCCGGGGCCGGGCAGGCGACGATGTTCGGCAATGCCAACCAGGCGATGCGCATCTGGCTCGACCCCGACAGGATGGCCTCGCTCGGGATCACCACCACCGCGGTCAAGCAGGCGGTCGCCGGGCAGAATCAGGTCGTCGGCGCCGGCCAGCTGGGGCAGCCGCCCAACGACAAGGCGGTGCAGCAGACTTTCCCGATCACGGGTCAACGCCAATTCACCCAGCCGGAGGAATACAACCAAATCCTGCTGCGGGCGAACGCCGACGGAACTGCGCTGGTCCATGTCGGTGACGTCGCACGCAGCGAGATCGGATCCGAGCTCTATCTTTCCGACAGCGAGCTGAACGAGCAGCCGACGCCGCTCATCGTCGTCTACCAGCAACCCGGCGCCAATGCGATACAGGTCTCGAACGGCGTGCGAGCGACGCTCGAGTATCTGAAGAAGAACTTTCCCGACGGTCTCGACTACGTCATCGCGCTCGACACCACCGATTTCGTGCGCCTGTCGATCGAAGAAGTGGTGCACACGCTCGGCGAGGCGATCCTGTTGGTGATCGCCATCATGTATCTGTTCCTGCAGAGCTTCCGTGCAACCATCATTGCCACGGTGGCGATCCTGGTCTCCATCGTCGGGACCTTCGTGGGGATGCTCGCGCTGGGATTCTCGCTGAACCTGCTGACGCTGTTCGGACTGGTGCTGGCGATCGGACTGGTGGTCGACGACGCGATCGTCGTCATCGAGAACGCCGACCGCAACATGATGGAGCACAAGCAGGAGCCAAGAGCCGCGGTGATCCGCGCGATGAGCGAGGTGACCGGCCCGGTCATCGCCATCGTGCTCGTGCTCTGCGCCGTGTTCATTCCGGCGGCATTCATCGGCGGTCCGACAGGCCAGCTCTATAAGCAGTTCGCCGTCACCATAGCCGTGTCGATTTCGATCTCCGGCTTCGTCGCCCTCACGGTGACGCCGATGATGTGCGCTCTTCTCCTGAAAGAGGCCGAGCGGCCGCAACGCGGGTTCTTCGCCTGGTTCAACCGCGCGTTCCAGCGCATCGAGAAGGGTTACGGCCGTTCGATCGTGATGGTGATCCGCCACACCGGCATCGCGCTTCTCGTCTTCGCTGCGCTCGGCCTGGCGAGCTGGAAGCTGCTGAGCGCGCTGCCCACCAGCTTCGTTCCGGACGAGGATCAGGGCTACGTCTTCGCCCTCGGATTCCTCCCCGACGCGGCCAGCCTGGATCGCACCTCAGCGCTGGCCCGCAAGATGGATGCCGCGCTCGCGCAGAACCCGGCCACGCTCTACCGGATCAACGTATCCGGCTACAGCATCGTAGACAACCAGTACATGTTCAACGTCGTTACCTTCTTCGTCGCCCTGAAGCCCTTCAGCGAGCGCAAATCTCCGGCGCTCAGCGCGAAAGCCATGATCGCGGATTTCATGCGCCATGCGGCGGGGATGAAGGAAGGTATCGCCGTGGCGGTGCCGCCGCCGTCGATCCCCGGCCTCGCTGCGCAAGGCGGGTTCGAATTCTGGATCCAGAACCAAGGGACCGGGACGGCGCAGGATCTTGAGCGCGCAACCCGGGAGTTTCTCGCGAAGGCCAGGCAGCGTCCGGAATTGGCGAAGCTCAGTATGACCTACGACGCGTCGGGACAGCAGCTCCACGTCGAGGTCGATCGCGAGAAGGCGGCGCTGCTCGGTGTGCCGATCAGCAGCATTTACGACACGCTCCAGGCGCAGTTCGGCTCGCTGTTCGTCAGTCAGTTCACGCAGTTCAACCGCGTCTGGTACGTCATCCTGCAGGCGGATTCCCGATATCGTCGGACGCCGGGCGACATCTCGCGGCTCTATGTCGGCCCCGATCCCCAGCATCTCGTGCCGCTTTCCGCGCTGGTCAAAGTCAGTTATTCCGAGGGGCCGGCGCTGGTGCCGCATTTCAACTCTTTTCCCGCAGTGAAGGTCACCGGCGATGCCGCGCCCGGATACAGTTCCGGCCAGGCGATCGCCGCAATGGAGCAGGTGGCGCGCGAAACCTTGCCGCAGGGGTACGGATTCGGATGGTCCGGCGTGGCCTTTGCCGAAAAGCAGGCCGGCGGCGCGGCAATCGTGGTCTTCGGTTTCGGGATCGTGCTCGTTTTCCTGATCCTTGCCGCCCAATTCGAATCCTGGGCGCTGCCGGCGGCGGTCATGACGGCGGTTCCCTTCGGCGTGCTGGGCGCAGCCGCGGCGGTCTGGCTGCGCGGTCTCGAAAGCGATGTCTATTTCCAGATCGGGCTTCTGACGATGATCGGGCTGGCGGCCAAGAACGCTATTCTGATCATTGAATTCGCGGTCGAGAAGCGGCATGCCGGGCTGTCGATCATCGACGCCGCGGTCCTGGCAGGCGAGCTGCGGTTGCGGCCGATCGTCATGACTTCGCTCGCGTTTATCTTCGGAACCTTGCCGCTGGTCATCGCCACCGGCGCTGGGGCCAATGCCCGGCATTCGATCGGCACCGGCATCACCGGCGGCATGATCGGCGCCTCCACCCTCGCGCTCCTCTTCGTTCCGCTGTTCTTCTACCTCTTCGAGCGGCTGAAGGAACGGCGGGAGGGGCGGGCAGCCGCCGAGGTGAGCGAGGTGTCGGCGGCGGGCGCCCATGGTGTGGCGCAGCCCGGGCCAAGTGCGGACTAGCATGCGCGCCCTCGTTCTGATGGTCGCCTTCCCTGTCGCGCTTGCCGGCTGCACCGTCGGCCCCGACTATCAGCGGCCAAAATCGGAAATCCCGCCAGCGTTCCGCTTCGAGATCAAGGACGTCCGCAACACCGCGAACACGGAGTGGTGGCACGCATTCGACGACGCCGAGCTCGACAGTCTGATTCAGGCGGCACTCTCCAACAGCTGGACGCTGAAGGCGGCGGCCGCGCGCATCGAGGAGGCGTCCGGTGTCCTGATGAGCACGCGGGCGGGATTTTACCCGCAGCTCGACTATGCCTTCACCGCGCAGCGCGACCGATTTTCCCAGCGGCAGGGAATCGCATTGCCGCCCGGCACGCGAAATCCGCAGAATCTCTTCCAAAGCGTTCTCAGCTCCAGCTGGGAGATCGATCTCTGGGGGCGCATCCGGCGCGAGACCGAAGCGGCGCAGGCAGGCCTGGTTGGAGCCGAGGAGGCGCGGCGAGGCGTCGTGCTGAGTCTGGTCTCGTCGGTCGCGATTTCCTATCTGCAGCTGCGCTCTCTCGACGCGCAGCTCGTATCGACTCAGCACACGCTCTCTACCTATGGCGAGAGGGTGACCCTGTTCACAAATCAATTCAAATACGGCGAGGTGTCGATGCTGAACGTGCAGCAGGCACGTGCGCAGTACGAATCGGCGGCGGCGACGATCCCGCAGCTGGAGGCACAGATCGCGCAGGCGGAGGACGCACTTTCGCTACTCGTCGGGCGCGATCCGGGACCGATCGCGCGCGGCGCGTCCCTGGACGCCCTGAAGTTGCCCGCCGTCCCGGTGGGGCTCCCATCGGATCTCCTCGAGCGCCGCCCGGACATCGCGCAGGCGGAGCAGGCGCTGATCGCCGCCAACGCGCAGATCGGCGCGGCGAAGGCGCTCTATTTTCCGGATATCTCGCTGACGGGCGCCTTCGGCTGGGCGAGCGCACAGCTCGAGCATCTCTTTACCGGACCGGCGAAGGTGTGGAGCTTTGCCGGGGTGGTAACCGGACCGATCTTCACCGGCGGAAACATCACCGGCCAGGTCATTCAGGCGGAAGCGATCCAGAAGCAGGCTTTGTCGGCCTATGAGCAGACGATTCAGAACGCTTTCGGCGACGTATCCGATGCGCTGATCGGATATCAGAAGGGCTTGGAGCAGCTTGCGGCCGAGCAGCGGCTGGTCGCGGCCCTTCGGGAAAACGTGCGGCTCGCATGGCTGCAGTACCGCGAGGGCTTCGAGCCTTATCTGACGGTGCTGACCGCGCAGGAGCAGCTCTTTTCTGCCGAAATCGCCGAGTCCCAGACTCGCGGAAATGCCTATTCCAGCCTGGTCGACATCTATAAGGCGCTCGGAGGCGGGTGGGTTGAGCAAGCGGCCCATTCGGCGCCCTCGCCCGCACGGGTACCCGCGATCGCCTTCCCCTGACGGTCGTCGACAGCGGCAGGCTGCGGAAAAAGCGGGTGCGGCTCGCCGGTGGTTCCGTTACCTGCTTTCCAGCCGTGAAAGATCGGCAAGCCGGGCGCGCAACAACGACCGCGCGATCCGCAGGGTATCGTCGGCTTCCGCAGCCGACATATCGGGACAATAGAGCCGCAGCTCCTCCCAGTCGCTCTCGGAGAGTGAAAGCCGTGGCCTTGCCGCAAGGCTCAGAAAGCGAGCACGCGCCGCCGGCCGTGAGCCGTCGAAGAGGGTTGCGCAGACATCCGGCACGACACCATGACCTTGCAGAAGATACCCGGACGGTGCCCTGCTGAAAGCCGAAGTCACCCAGAGTTCGCCGCCGTTGGCGAGATCGAACACCGTTTGCACGGTTCCCTTGCCGCGGGAAGGGGACCCGACGACGAGAGCGCGGCCATTCTCTTGCAAGGCTGCCGCGACGATCTCGGCCGCCGAGGCAGAGGAGCTGTTGATGAGAACGATCAACGGAACGGCGGGGTCGACGCGGGCGGAGTCCCGGGCCCGGACGACTTGCCGCTCGGAAGGGTCTCTCTCTTCCAAGGTCACGAGGATGCCGTGCTGCAGGAAGAGCCGCGCCGTCGCGATGGCCGCATCCAGGTCGCCGCCGGGGTTGTCGCGCATGTCGAGAATGATGCCGCGGGTGTCTTCGAGTAGAGGCGCCGAGTCAAGCTCGAGCCGGAGGAGCTTCCCCGTCTTCGGAGTGAAGCGCTCGATGCGCACCAGCGCGATGCCGCCTTGCAGACTGACCCACACCGAGGATGAGACAGGCGACGGGCCCGGCTGCGAGACCGTGAACCGCCGCTCCAGCGCCGGCCTCGGGATATTGCCGGCGAGCTCCGGTTCGAAGCGGATGCGGCTCTCCTGCGAGGAGTCGGTGGCGAGGACCTTCGGCGGCACGTAGCGCGAGTAGCGGTCGAGGAGAGAGAGCGTTCCGTGCAGCAAAGCGGCGTCGATCGCGTCGTCCGACATTTCACTGATTGCCGGCGAGCCGGATGCGGCGGCGGCGACGGCGGCGGCGGAAGTATCGCCCCAGCCGCGCCAGTCGTCTGGCTGCGGCATGGTGAAGTGAGCCACGGCCTGTTTGCCGCGCTCGAGCACGAGATGGTCGTCGGCGATTTCCAAGGTCAGATCGTGGTCGATGATCGTAAGTTCACTCATCCCCGCGAGCGCCTGCTCTCCCGCCGGCATCGGCCGAACGTAGTTCTGCTGGATGTCGAGATAGCTCTCTCCAAGCAATTCGCTCCTGGACGAAGAGAAAAGGGAGCAGGCGCCGGTCAGTAGCAGGAAGAGCAGCGCTCCGCAGCCCGGGCAGCGTCTTGCGGAGCGGCTTGCGATACGCACGACTGCATATCCGAACAACAGTTGCTTCCCGATGGCGTTCGAGGAACAACGGAGCGGGCGCCACCTCTTCATCATGGGCTGAGGCTTTCGGCTAGGCCTCCGCGCTCCGAACTGCCGGCGGCGGCGGAATTCTTTCGCGGATCCTGCCCTCAAGGGTCGCGCTGTGGCTGCAGGAAGCCAATAGGCCGAACGATGTAGGCGCCACGCACCACTCCTGTAGTCGGCTTCCTTTGGGGGCAGCATTGCTCCGCACGCGGGTTTTTGCCGAGCCTGCACCGTGCTACCGTTTAAATCGGTCCCTGCTCCAGGACGTACCCGATCCCGAGCAGCCCCGCGTACTTCGACCATAAGAGGATGCAAGGTCTCGCTCCCGCAACCGGCGCCGCTCCGTCATCGGTAGGCTGGCAGCCTCACCCCAGGGCTCTCGACTTGGCCGACTGGCTTGCGGCCGTGTTCGGAGGTAGCTCCCGACCGTTGTCGGCAATTGAGCTTGTGGAACGCGCCCAGCACCGCACCGGGCTTACGGATTTTGGTGGGGCACCGTTCGAGGAGCCATTACGGATTCTCTCCGAGAGCTTGGAGCGCGAGGCTCGCCTCAGCGCCTTCGGCAAAATGGCGGCGCGATGGGACATGGTTCGCTTCCTGTCCAATCTTCTGATGCTCCGCGAGGCCGAAAAGCAGCGACCGGCGATCCTCCGCCAGGCGGTTGACCAGCCGGTCTTCATTACGGGCCTGCCGCGCAGCGGTACGACGTTTCTTCATCACTTGTTCGCCCAGGATCCGTCGAACCGTTTCGTCCGCTGCTGGGAAACGATCTACCCCTGCGCCGGGACCGGCCGGTCAGCGACGCCGGAACGGCGCGCAAGCAAGGTCGAGCGACAACTCAACATCTTTGCACGACTTGCCCCGGAGTTTCGGGGCGTGCACCCGATCGGCGCGACCTCGCCGCAGGAATGCACGGAGATCACCGCCCATGTCTTCCGCAGCCTTCGCTTCGACACGACCCACGACGTACCCGGTTACCGGACGTGGCTGGACCGGACCGGCCACCTGGCCGCCTATCGCTTCCATCTGCGATTTCTGCGCCATATGCAGGACGGTGCCGCGCCGGGGCGCTGGGTGTTGAAGAGTCCGGACCACGTCTTCGCTCTGGACGCCATTCGTGCGGTATTTCCCGATGCCCGCTTCATCTTCATGCACCGCGATCCTCTCGACGTCCTGCCTTCCGTGGCGAAGCTGACCGAGGTGCTGCGCGGCCCGTTCACGCGCGCCGTCAACCGCCGCGCGATCGGCGAGCAGGTGGCGGATCGCTGGGCGCGTGGCGCCGCGATCCTCGTCGAGGAGGGCAGATCGGGCAATCCGTTCAGCGCCCATATTCAGTTTCGGAGCCTGTTGCGGGATCCGCTCGGAACCGTCCGCCGGCTCTATGCGTGGCTCGGCTTGCAGCTCTGCGCCGAGTCCGAGGCGCGAATCCGGGAGGCGATTCCGGCCTGGCCGCAGGGCAAGCGCCGCGGCGGCAAAACCCGGTTGGAGGAATATGGGCTCAACACCGACGTGGTGCGCGGCCGATATCGCGAGTACATCGCCTCGTTCGACCTGCAGTGACGAAGTCCGTGCTGCCGCGGCTTCACATGCAGACTGAGCTTCCTCTGTCGGGCACAATGCAACGCGGGGCGGCGCGCTTGAGGCACCGGCGCCGGGTTCTGACATTGGCTTGCCTTGCCGGCGGAGCGGTTGCGATCCTATGGCTTGTCTTGCGCGTCGGGGCGCCCGGGATCGCGGTCGGACTCCGGGCAGTCGGGTGGCGCGGCGTTGCCGCCGTCTCCGGCTATCATTTGATTGCCACCGTGCTGACGGGCCTCGCGTGGTGGAATCTCCGCCGCTCCGGCTCGCCTCGGGTTTACGTGTGGGGGCGATGGCTGCGCGACGCCGGGTCGGAGCTGCTGCCGCTGTCCCAGATCGGTGGCTACGCGCTCGGAACACGGGTACCGATCATCGCCGGAGAGGCGCCGAGCGCCATCCTGGGCTCGGTCGTCGTCGATGCCGCGCTCGAATTCCTCGCGGAAGTCGCCTTTGTCGCCCTGGGCGCGGTCTTGTCGCTGAGGCTCTCAAACGCTGCGACGCTGGCCGGACCGGCGCTCATCTGGATCGTCCCCGCATCCCTCGCGGCCGGCGCTTTCATCGTGCTGCAGGCCCGGGGACACGACCTGCTGAGCGTCGCGGCGCGGCGTCTCGACGGGACGTGGTTCGGTCCGCCGCTCACACGTGCGGTGGTGGCGCATGCGCAGCTCCGTCGGATCTATCGGCGGAAGAGCCGGCTGTGCCAATCGGCGGGTCTCCATTTCACCGCCTGGTTCGTTGCCGGCACGGAGGCGTGGCTGATATTGCGGCTCATGGGCGCGCGATACGACCTCGCCACCGTCTTCGTCCTGGAAAGCCTGGTCTTCGCGGCGCGAAGCCTCGCCTTTATGGTGCCGGGCGCGGCCGGTGTGCAGGAGGGCGCCTATGTGCTGCTCGGCACGGCGCTCGGCATTCCGCCGCAGACCGCGCTCGGGCTTTCGCTGGTGAAGCGGGCGCGAGACCTCCTGCTCGGCAGCGGCGCGCTCGCGAGCTGGCATCTGCTGGAAAGCGCTCGATTGCGAAGAGCGAGAGCGAGCGAGATGAAAGGCGAGCCGGAAACAGAGCAGTCCGGCTAACGCCCGGCCGCGCGAGCCTGCCCCTTCCGCGGCACAGGGTTGGCTGCCGCATGTGGCTTGCGCGACAGGCCCCGCCCCTGACGGTCCTCCTGACTCGCCACGAGCCGATCCTCGACGTCGAGCGGCGCGCGATCGACGCTCAGGTCGAGCTGCCTCATATAGCGTCCGATCGAGGCGGCGCGTTCCGCGCGCCCGGCCACGACCTCGGCCACTCCGGCAAGCGCGGCCCGCAGCCGCCGCATCACCTGCACCGAGCCAGCGCCGTATTGGCGGATCTCGTCGAAGGCAAGGCGCAGATAGTCGTCCCAGCCCGGCATCGGGAAGATGACGCGGAGCACACCGTTCCCGTCCCTGGCAAAGCCTGCGTCGAGCTCGCACTTGCCCAGGCGTCGGAGGAGATCCTCGATCTCGTCGATCGCCTGAACGGCGGTGGTGGGGTCGTTGATCGCCGGGGACAGCGCCTTGATGGCGATGTCGACCAGGGGCCGGATGGGGTATTTGGGATCCTGCTCGAAAGTCCGCTGCGGGGACAGGTGGATCGCGCCCACGAGTTCCGCTTCGACGAGCGAGTGAGCGGCGCCGGAAACCGTGAGCAGCACGCTGTCGTCGAGGATCGTGTCACCCACCGCGCAGGCGAGTTTGATGACGGCGCCGGCGCCTTGCGCCTGTCTGACCAGCGCTTCGATGTCGAAGCGGCCGATGGCGCGCGGCTCTCCGGAGTAGCGCAGCACCTGGGTGGGCCGGCTCCCGTCGTCCTCGGGTTTCACCTCGCCGCGAGCCGCCCGCAGCATTGCGCGTGGGTCCTCCGAAGGGAAGAACATCTCGGCGATCACCGTGCGCCCCTGGTTGCCGACGACGTGCAGAGTGCTGGTGATCTGCAGCTCGCTGAGACCGCGCACCAGAAGGCCGAATTGCAAGGTGCTGGCGACGAGCAGGACGAGGACCAAGATGGTCGACAGCAGCGGCACGCCGCCGCCGTCGCCGCGATCGATCCAGACCATGGTCGCCATCGCGAAGAGGAAAGTCGCCATGAAGAGGCCCAGCGCATGGAAGAGGCGCCGGTCGTGCGCGAACCAGAGCGCAATCCGCGGCGAATAGGCAATCGCGTTGAATTGCACCGTGACATAGGCGATCGAGAAAACGATCGCCGTGAACGCGATCATGCCGGAGGCAACCGCCGAGAGATAGGCAAGCGCCGAGGCGGCGGCAATGTCGTTGAGGGTGGACGCCAGATAGGCATGCTCGATGCGTGGCAGGATGAAGCCGCTCGCCAGCGCGGCGGCGGCGTAAAGCGTCGGAATGAGCCAGGTGGGCACGTGTGCGTCCATCTATCCCGGGGCTGCCGTCCCCGCCGAGGCAGGGCCGGGCGTGGCGACGTCCCCCGCATTCAGCGCAGGCGCATCTCGGAGCGCGCCAGCTCTGCAGCCGGCGCCTGGCTCGCGCGGGTTTCGGTGGAATTCCATTCTCTGAGCAGCGCGTGCGCGAGCGCGAGCAAGGTCGGTCCGAGGAAAATGCCGAGCAGGCCGAAGGCGATCACTCCCCCCGCGATGCCGAGAAAGACCACGATCAGCGGCAGCGCGCCGCCGCGGCTGATGAGAAACGGGCGCAGCGCGGCCTCGATCAGGACGAAGACGATGACATACCACACGACGAGGAAGATGGCGCTTTCCATCGCTCCCTGGTGGGCAAGCCAGAGGATCGCCGGGACGAACACCACGGCCGGTGCGAGCGGAATCAAGGTCAGGAAAAAAAGCAGGAAGCCGAGAAAGAGCGCGCCGGGTACGCCGACGAAACGCAGAGCAATGGTCGCGAGCGTCGCCTGGACGAAGCTCGTGCCGAGGACGCCATAGACGACGCCCTTTATTGTGCTGCCCGCGAGCGTCAGCAAGCGTGCGGCGCCGGCGCCCCCGATGCGGGTCAGTGCCGAGTGCAAGGCATCGATGCCGGCCATGCCATCGCGGTAGAAGAAGAAGGAGATGACGAGAGCGAGTATCAGGTCGGTCAATCCGCCGGCCAGCTTCATGCCGCTGGCAACGATCCAGTCCTTCAGAGGACCGATATAGGTGCGCAGATCGGCGGTGAGCTTGGCGCTGTCATGGGCAACTCCCTGCCAATAGGCGTCGAGCCGCGGCCCCAGCAGGGGTAGCGTGCCTACCCATGCCGGTGGGCTCGGCGGCCCCGCATCCATCCAGCGGCCGACAATCGTCCCGACCTGCGTCGCCTCGACCGCGAGTCGTGAGGCGAGAAGCGCGAGCGGCAGCAGGAACACCGCCGCCGCGCCGGCGACCATCACCGCTGCGGCAGCCGATCGTCTCTCTCCCAGCAGACCTTCCAGCCGGTAGTAAAGCGGCCAGGTCGAGGAGCAGAGAATGAGGGCCCAGAGAAGCGCTGAGAGGAACGGCCGCAGCACGATGATGCAGCCGATCCCCAGCGCGCCAAGCAGGACGGCCGCGATCTTGCGTTCGATGTCGCCGGCTTGACGTCGCTGTGGGTCGTCCATTGGCGCTTCCTCGAGGATTCGCCTCTAAGGCGTGCCGCGGCGCGACATGGTGACTACCACCGGCAGAAGAGTCCGATGTCCCCCGGAACGCCGTTGGGATAGTCGAGCACCTCGGCGCTCAGCCTGAAGCCCAGCGGTTTCAAATGCTCCTGCCAGACATGGAGAATTTGCTGCGGGACGCCGACCAGCGTCTCTTCCCAACCGGGGAGGGAATTGTTGATCGCTCGGCCGCTGTCGCGGCACATGGCGGAGGGAAAGCGCAGGATCAGAATTTGATGCTCGCCGCGCTCCGCTGCCTGGCGAACGCGGCGCATGAAATTGGCGAGGCGCTCCTCGTCGATCTCGATCGGGGTCATCAGACTCTTGATCTGCTCCTGCTCGGACTTCTCCACCTCCGCCCGTCGCGCTTCTTCCTTGGCTTGCTCGGCTCGGCGGCGCTGCGCCATCAGCGACTGGATATCCTTGACGCTCAAGAAGGCGTCGCCGGCAAGGCCTATGCCGGTTCCGGCAGGTTTCGAATCCGACTGAGCCATGGCGCCAGATCCTCCGAGCAATACCAGAACATGCCGGCCAAGCGGTTCTCCGGGCGAGGCCCTGAGCACCGTGCAGCAGGCACCCGATGCTAGGCGGCTGCCTCGGCGGAGCGCATCGGTAGCCATCCTTACTCGCCGGAGGTATCCGCCTTACGACTCGCGGCGGCGAGGTGTCGCTCGAATTGACCGCGCGGAACGGGTCGGTCATGTCGCTCGAGCTGCCCTCCGCCCGGGTCGCGCCCCGCGCCTACTGCGGATGGCAGGCGCCGAAGGCGATATATCCGATGCCGTTTCCCATCGCGGCCAGGGTCATCTCGCCGGAGCTTCGGCCAACCGTCACGGTCCAGGCGATCCGCCCCTGAACGCCTTGCAGGGCGAGGTCGTCTTCGATCTGCCGCACGTTGTCGATGGTCGTCGCAAGCGGTTCTCCGCTCGGCCGCGTCCCGGTGATCTTCTTTTGGGCGACATCGAAAGTCAGCAAGGGGGGCAGATTGATGGTCTCCGCCGTTTCCTTCTCGCACCCGCCGCCGGGCGTGCAGGAGACGACCTCGGAAGGACTGCAGCTGAACGGCTCTTTGCCCTCGTAGGTTGTCGCGATCGCTGGTTGGATCGTCAGAAAGACCGGCATCACGAGCCAGGATAACTTGCCGCGCATGGAGGAACCCTGCCTGTTCGCGCCGTCGATGGCCCGCTCAAAATGCTCTCCTCGGCGCGTCGCCAACATCCGTTGAGCACCCGAGACGCCGGCGCCCCGGCCCCCCGATCGGGCGATTGCTGCTGAGGAAACCGGGGACCGCCTCTCTGCATGGTCAGGGTCTCGCGGCCATGCGGCTTTGATGAACTTTTCTACAGAAACAATCCCGGTGCTCCGGTGCATGGCCCCGATGCCATTTGCGACACCCAGCGGTCACGCTTCGAAGGATTGGCGCGGGGTCGAGGAGCCGACGGGCCTGACCGGCCCGCGGTTTCGGCAGGGAAAAATGAGCATGCTGCGTCTGCTGATCGCGGAAGGCGACGACGTCAGGCGGGAGCAATTGCGCCGGACGGTCGAAAAGCAGGCCAACTGGCGCGTCTGCGGGCAGGCATCGAGCGGGCCGGAGGCGGTGCAGCTCGTGCTCCAGCTGTCGCCGCACATCGCGATCGTCAGCCTGGCGCTCGCCGGCTTGAACGGTTTGCAAGTGATCGCGCAGATCAAGCGTCATCGACCGGAGTGCGAAGTGCTTGCCCTTACCGCGCATGAAACCGACGATCTCGTCCGCGACGTCCTGGTCGGCGGTGCCCAGGCATGTCTTCAGTTCACAGACGTCGCCGAGCACCTTCCGCCGGCCGTCGACGCGCTTGCGCATCACCGCGCATATCTGACGCCCAGCGTCATTCGCGCGGTGATACCCGTATTTCTGGCCCATGGCGCCAGTGTTCCCGGCAGGCCGAGCTCGCTCCTGACGGCGCGCGAACGGGAGATTCTTCAGTTGCTTGCCGAAGGTCGCAGCAACGCGGCCATCTCGGAACTGCTCAACATCAGCGTCAAGACAGTCGAGACCCATCGTGGGATGATCATGAAAAGGCTCGGCGTCAGTTCCCTGGCCGAGCTTGTGCGCTATGCCATGCGGAATCGAGTGATCGGCGACCTCTGAGCGGCAGAGCGCTCATCCGGGAGCGGCGACGGCAGACCCACCGGCAGCTTGAGCGCATGCGCCGCCGCCAATGGCTCTGGGGACGCGTCGCGAAAGTTACTTTCATATCGCGATGGTCGGACTTGCCGGCGCCCTTCTCGCTCTCGTCGCGGTCATCCTGCGCGGCTAGTGGACGAGCCGGGCCCGAAGATGATCGAACTCGCTCGCCGTGATCGAGCCGGTTTGCTTCAGCCGATCGAGCTTTTCGAGCTCGTCGGCGACGCTGAAGCCGACCACGCGCCGCAACTCGTCGCGCGCCCGCTGGGCTTGATCGGCCTGCCGCTGCCCCATGCGCCTTCCCTGCAGGATGAGGTAGACGAAAACGCCCAGATAGGGGGCGACGATGAGCACGATCACCCATGCCGCCTTGCCCCAGCCGGACATGTCGTCGCGCCGGAACAGGTCGCCCAGCACGACGATGAGCAGCCAGAACCACATGACGAAAACGAAAACGGCGATCAGGTCGGCGAGAAAATTGGAAAAGCTGAAACCGCCCGAGAAAAGCATCGCGGTCCCTCCGATTGCTTGTCCGGCGCGAATGGCGAACGCGCGGTTCGCGCCAACGTAACGTCCTTCTACTGGAGAACGGGCGAATGCGTGATCCGCGAAATCCCGTAGAACCCACTACAAGTCACGGTATGGCGGCACCCTTGCGGCGGCGTCACAGCGCCGCCTCGAGCCGGTCGCAGACCGTCTTCAGCACTTTCAGATGCGCAAACCGTTTATCCTCCGCTTCGACGAGCGTCCAGGGCGCGAGATCGGTGCTGGTCCGCGCTACCATGTCATCGACGGCGCGCTCGTAGTCCGCCCACCGTTCGCGGTTCCGCCAATCCTCCTTGGTGATTTTGAAGCGCTTGAACGGCCTTCGCTCCCGCTCCTTGAATCGGCGCAATTGTTCCTCTTTGGAGATGGCGAGCCAGAACTTGACGATGATCGTCCCGTGGGCGGCGAGGTCCGCCTCGAAGTCGTTGATCTCACCATAGGCACGACCCCAGTCGGCGGGGTCGCACAGCTCTTCGACCCGCTCGACGAGCACACGGCCATACCAGGAGCGGTCGAAAATTGCCACTCGGCCCCGCCGAGGTACATGGCGCCAGAAGCGCCAGAGATATGGATGCGCCGCCTCCTCGTCCGAGGGCTTGGCCACCGGCACGATGTGGTAGAGGCGGGGATCGATCCCGTGCGCCACGCGCCGGATGGTGCCGCCCTTGCCGGCGGCGTCGCTGCCTTCGAAGACGAGGATCAGCGAGTGCTTGCCGAAGGCCTTGTCGCGCGTGAGGAGGGCAAGCTTGCCTTGCAGAGTGACGAGCTTGTCGGGATAGGAGCGGGGAGCAACGCAGCTTCTGAGGTCGAGGGCGGAGAGAACCGAGCGCGCATCCGGCGACGGCGCCGGTTCGCTTGCATGCGCCTCTCGCGGCTTCGCTCGCACCGCGGGCGCGTCCAGACGGTCGCGCAGCGCCTGCAGCCAGGACTGCCCGAGCGCCAGCTCTCGGTAGCGGCGGTCCGTTGCCTCGATCACGATCCAGGGCGCGTGGCCGTGGCTCGTGAGGCGGAGAGTTTCTTCCATGCTCTCCATCACGGCCTTGTAATACTTGACGTAGAGGGCATCTTCCTCGGTCAGCCGCCACCGCATTCGCGGATCGCCGGCGAACTTCTCAAGCCGGCGACGCTGGTCTTTCCTGCTGATATGCAGGTGGTACTTCATGAGGAGAACGTCCTCGTTGGTGAGCATTTGCTCGAAGCGGTTGATCTCGGCGAGGCGTTCTCCGAGTTCGGCGTCGCTGATCTCGTTCAGCGCATGCTGGCGCACGGGGAGCGTGTACCAATGCTCGAACAGGATGGTGATGCGGCCTTTCGGCGGCAGGATTTGCCAGAACCGCCACATGTAGGGACGTAGCCGCTGCTCGTCGGATTCGTCCCGGCCGATGGCGAGCGCGTCGATATAGCGAGGGTCCATCCAGGTGAGGAGACGGCTGACCGCCTCGCTCTTTCCCGCGCCGCTGACCCCGGACAGGATCATGATCGCGGCAAAGCGGCGCGACTGCGTGAGCTGAAACTGTGCGTCGATCAAAGCCTCGCGCAGCCCCGGCACGGCCTTGGCGAAGGCCGGCTTCGCCACCTGATGGCCGACTTCAGCTTCGGCCAGCATCATCGCCCCGCGGAATTCGCGCTGAGGTGCGGGTGAAGCTCCGCGCCGCGCGATCGGGATGCGGCCGGCAGCCGGCGCAGCGCCTGCGCGATATCGGCACTCACCGCCGCAAGATTGCGGCTCATTGCCGCCGCCATGGCGTCATAGCCCGGCCCGGCGGCCTGATCCGCCCGCCGCGCGCGCCCCGATGCCAGCTCGGTGCCGTCGTGTTCGGAGATGCTCCACCGTCCCTCCAGGACGGAGCGACCCTGTGCATCGCTCTCGAACCGGGAGAGGTCGAGGTTGACGATGTAGTCGAAGTTTCGCCGGCTGCGCGAGGGGAGCATGAGAATGTCGTCGGAGGGCGTCATCCGTTCCAGATTCTCGGCAAGAGCGCGGGCGGCCGTGACCGACAGGTTCTCGCCCCATTGCGCCGAATAGTCGGGCTTCACCTCGTTCGCGCTCGTCCGCTTGAGAATATCGAGGCGGTCGAGGTATTCCGGAACCGAGACGCTGACGGCGACGACCGGAGAGGCGTGAGCGCGCGCCGAGACCGGCGGCGTCGACGAGCCGGCACCCGCTGCGGCGAGGCCCGGTGGCATGGCCGCTTCCTCCTGTCCGCCCGGCGGCTGTGCGGACAGCAGATAGAGCCGCGAGGGCGGCGATGAGCATGCGGTGCTCAGCACGAGCACGCCGAGGACCGGGAAGGCTGCGATGCCCCAAGACCAGTGTCGAGTCATGCCGGAACACTCCTTCCCTTCGCTACTTGCCCATGACCACCGCATTCGGGCGTCGCTCGAGATCCTCGGCGAAAACGCGCAGCGAGCGGCTTGCCGCCGAGAGGTTCCGCAGGGCCTGGTCGATGTCGTAGCGTTGCGGCGAGCTCGTCGCGATCATGCCATTGGCGTTCGCCAGGACGCTTTGGGCGTTCTGAAGCGCGGAAATGGCTGTCCGAAGCGCCGGGCGCGCATCGACCGCCAGGAGTTGATTGGCAGTGGTGAGCGCCGTTTGCAGGTCGGTCATCGCCTTTGCCGCCGAACCGAGTGCTTCGCGGCTCGAACGGCCGGTGTCGCGGACCTCGCCGACCAGCGTCGGCAGATCGGTGTTCGCCGCGGCGAGCAGCTGATTGAAGCTGTCCCCGGCGGTGGCGAGCGAGCTCAGCAGCCGCTGAATGTCCCCCGACTTCACGAGCCCGTCGGCATCCTGCAGGAGCTGGAGCGAGGCCGCCGCGATCTTGTCGAGTGGCAGCTCGGTCAGCGCGTTGCGCAGCTTCTCGATGTCCGACTGGCTTGTCGGTATTTCGATCGTCGAAGGGTCGCCGCCCACCAGCTTGCGCGGCTCCTCGGGGTCGAGATCCAGCTCCACCGCCAGCTGCCCGGTGACCAGGCTTTGTGTTGCCAGCTTCGCGTGCAGGCCCTTGGCGATCGCGAGCTTGAGCGGCGTCTGTGACGCAACGTCGGCCGAAGACACCGCGCTCGTCATCACGAACTTGCTCCGGTCGAATTCCATATAGACCGGTATGATCGGCCGCATCGTCTTCGGGTCGAGCCGGAGCTGGATCTCGGTCACCATTCCGACGGGCACGCCGCGCGCCGTGACGGGCGATCCCACCGAGAGGCCCTGAATATTGCCCTGGAAGAAGGCGACGGCGCGCGCTCGGTGAGTGAACAGTCGGCCGCTGCCGAAGATGGCGAGCGCCGCGATCAGCAACACGACGGCTCCGAGGACGAAGCCGCCGATGACGGTTGGATTCGCTTTCTTGCTCACGCCTGGCTCCTTGCGCCCTTTCGGCGCCGCGGACTATGCCTGTACGCCGCGGCGTAGAAAGTCGCGCACCTTGGGGTTTTCGCTCGAGTGCAACAGCTCGCGTGGGTTTCCATGCGCGATCGCGGTATGCGTCTCCGCGTCGAGGAACACCGCGTTGTCGGCGATCGCGAAGATGCTGGGGAGCTCGTGGGTGACCATGACCACGGTTGCGCCGAGCGCGTCGCGCAGATGCAGAATGAGGTCGTCGAGGCGCTTCGAACTGATCGGGTCGAGGCCGGCGGAGGGCTCGTCGAAAAACAGAATATCCGGATCGAGGGCCATTGCGCGCGCGAGACCGGCGCGCTTCTTCATTCCGCCGCTGATCTCGGACGGATAGAAACCCTCGAAACCCCGCAATCCCACCAGCGACAGTTTGAGTTCGACCACCGCAGCGAGGTCGTCTGGCGCAAGGGCGGTGTATTGGCTCAGCGGCAAGCCGACATTTTCGCCCAAAGTAAGCGAGCTCCAGAGCGCCCCGCTCTGGAACAGTATCCCGAGGCGGCGCTGGATCCGGACGCGCTCGTCGTCGTCTGCGCCCCAGAACGGGCGCCCGTCATAGAAGACGTCTCCGGCGGCCGGCCGGACCAGCCCGATCATCGCGCGCAGCAAGCTGCTCTTGCCGCAGCCGCTGCCGCCCATCACGACGAAGACCTCGCCTCGCCGCACCGTGAAGTGGACGTCACCCTGCACGACATAGCCGTCGAAGGCGATGGTGAGTCCTTCGACGCTGATTGCGATGGAGTCGCCCGCCATCGCCGGCTAGAGCCCCAGCATGTTCAGCAGCACCGCGAAGATCGCATCGGTGACGATGATGGCGAGAATGCCGCTGACCACTGCCGAGGTCGCCGCGGCGCCGACCGAAGCCGCGCTTCGCCCGCTTTCGATGCCGCGCAGGCAGCCCGTGACGGCGATCAGCGCACCGAAGACCGAACCCTTGACGATGCCTATGCCGAAGTCGCCCAGGGTGACCGCGGACTGGGTCTGCAGCAGGTAGGCGACTGGCGTGACGTTGAGCGTGTTGATGGCAACGATGAAGCCGCCCGCGATCCCCACCGCGGCACCGTAGGCGCAAAGCAGCGGTGTCATCGCGATGAGCGCCAGCATGCGCGGCAGAACCAGGAATTCGATCGGCGATATCGCCAGCGTCGACAGCGCGTCGATCTCCTCATTGCCCTGCATCGCACCGATCTGCGCCGCAAAAGCCGCGCCGGTGCGCCCGGCAAGAACGATGCCGGTCATGACTGCGCCCATTTCGCGCGCCATGCCGACCGCGACGAGGTTCGCGTCGTAGATGTCGGCGCCGAACTGGCGCAATTGCACGGCGCCGACGAAGGCGAGAATCATGCCGATGAGCAGGCAGATGATCGAGACGATCGGCAGCGCCTCGGCGCCGCATTCCTGTACCGTCAGCCAGAGATCGGCGGCGCGGTATCGGGCGCGGCCACGGACGAGTTGTCCCACGGCGATGAGGCTCTCGCCGAGAAAGGTGACCGAGCGCAGCAGCCCGCGCAGCTCGCGCAGGACCGTCAAGCCGATCCGGGTCAGGAAGCCCGGCCGCGGCTTTGCCGTCTGGCTTCGCGCAGGAGCGGCTGTTGCGAGCTCCATCAGCCGGCGGACCCCCGGCGGAAGCAGGGCCCGGTCGACGCTGATCCCGTGCTCGCGGCAGAGCTCTTCGGCCAGAAACAGAAAAGCCAGCAGCGAACTGTCCCACCGGCCGAGCTCGGCGCTGCCGAGGAGCATCCGGTTGACGGCGGCGGTCTTGCGCAGCCGATCCTGCAAGGGAGCGAGGGATGGCAGGCTCCGGCTCATGCTCCAGTCGCCGCCCACCTCCAGGCTGACGGTACCGGCCGCGGGCTCGGAAAGGGCAAACGCATTCATCCCGGCCTCCTCCGCTCGCCGAGCTCGCTCCTCATCCCCGCCGCTCGCGCGTCGCCGGCGCACCCGAGAGCAGGGCGCGCCACCTCAACACACCAGAGGCCGGCATGTGTCGGCAACACGGCGAATCCCCCATTTCCGCAAGTGCTTTGCCCGAGCATGCCGCAGCATCGCTATGGGATCGGCTGCCGGCGCCGGCTCTCGACTGTCGAAGCGGTCGGCGCACGGCCCCGCGACGCGACGCTGGGTCAGGTCCGCGCTACAGCCGTTTCTCGGGGTGTTTCGGGAGGCGCCCCTATACCCGGCGCCGGCGAAATCGCCCAGCATCGGGTCGTGGCGGCACGACAGGCGTGCATGGGGCAAGGTCCTCAAATGAGCGGCAGGCGCCATCTTCTTCGGTCGCGCCCTTGCGCGAGAGCGGCGCGCGCGCTCGCGTCCGGTGTGGCGGCGTTTATCCCCCTTTGGTTTCTGAGCGTGGGCGCCGCGAGCGCCCAGGGCGTGATCGCCTATCCGGCGCAGGGTCAGACAGCGGACCAGCAGAAGCGGGATCGCTACGAATGCCACCAGTGGGCCGTGGAGCAGAGCGGCTTCGACCCGACGCAGCAACAGGCCGCCCCGCCGCCGGCAGCGCCGCCGCCGCAAGTCACCACCAGCCCGCTGCGCGGTGCCGCGCGCGGCGCCGCGATCGGCGCCGTGGGCGGCGCCATCGGCGGGAATGCGGGAAAGGGCGCTGCGATCGGTGCCGGTACCGGGGCATTGATCGGCGGCATCCGCCGCAACGATCAGATACGCCAGCAGCAGGCCTACCAGCAGCAATACGCCGCGCAGAGCGGCACGAGCACGGCGCAGCGGAGCACCTATGAGAGGGCCATTCGCGCCTGCTTGCAGGGGCGCGGATATACGGTGAATTAGCGCCGCCATGCCCGATGAAGTGCAGCGGAGGTCGCCGACGCTGGCCGATCTGGCTCGCGGCGGCGGGCGGCGATGCTCGAAGCAGGTCGGCGCCAGCCCCCGTATGTCAGCTCGCGTCAGATGTAGGTTTCAGCGACGGCCGCTTTTCGGTTATGAACTAGAGGCCCTGCCCAATCCGCACATCGCTGCCCGATCCGCACGTTGAGTGAACAACGACAGGTGCGCGGGGAAAAGCATGATTCGGATTCTCATTGCCGATGACCACGAGATGGTGCGGCGGGGATTGCGCCAGCTGCTCGAACAGCACGAGAACTGGCAGATCTGCGGCGAAGCGGCGAATGGCCGTCAGGCGCTGGAGATTGCCCAGAAGACGCTGCCCCATGTCGTGCTGCTCGATTTGTCGATGCCGGAGATGAACGGGCTCGAAGCAACCCGCGCGATCAGGAAGGCCCTGCCGCAGAGCGAGGTGCTGGTCTTCACCGTCCACGAGACGGAAGACCTGGTGCGCGATGTGCTCAACGCCGGCGCGCGGGGATATCTGTTGAAGGCGGATGCCTCCCGCCATCTCATCGCCGCGGTCGAGGCGCTCGCCGAGCACAAGCCCTACTTCACCTGGAAAGTCGCCAAGACGATGCTGGACGCCTATCTGGCTCATGGCCAGGCGAGCCAGGAAAATGCGCCCGCCTTCAACCAGCTGACCGCGCGAGAGCGCGAAGTCATCCAGCTCCTGGCGGAAGGGCGCAGTAACAAGGCGGTGTCGGCGCTTCTCGGCATCAGCGTGAAAACCGTCGAGACCCATCGTGCCGCGATCATGAAGAAGCTCGGCATCAGCTCCATCGTCGAGCTTGTTCGCTACGCCATCCGCAACCGGGTGATCGACGCCTGATTGCGGCTTTCCGGCGGCCAACCGGGCTCCGATCCCCTACGGAGCACGGTCGTCACGTTGCGTCCCGCCTCTGAGGCGTCGCGCGTCTTTCGCTTGCGCACCACGGGCTTACGGCGATTTGCCCGATCTTCTCGGACATCCACCCGATGCAGGCCCGGCGGCCTTTCCGCGTTGAATCGCGGCAACGGCCCCCGCGTCGCTTCGCAATCCCGTGCGATGCCATGGCCGCACTCCTGAGCGGCCGCTCTGCCGTGATTAATTGCTGACGGCAAGCCAATCCTTGGGAAGCGACCTCGGCCGAGGCCGGGCGATCCTCATCACCCTGAAGGAGCCAGCGAAAATGCCTGGAAATTCACGGCCAGCCCTTGCCGCCGCAATTCTCCTGATCGGAACCTGCGCTCTGCCGAACCCGGCGCCGGCCGCGCAAGAGGCCGGCGTCAAGGCCGGGTTCCTGACCTGCAACGTCGAAGAGGGCTGGGGCTTCGTCTTCGGCTCTTCGCGTGAGCTCAAATGCATCTATCAGCATGGTCCGGGCTCGATCGAGCATTATGTCGGCCATATCAAGAAATTCGGCGTGGACATCGGCTACCAGGCGGCCGGGGTGATGGTCTGGGCGGTGATCGCGCCGACGACGGATGTCGGCAAGGGCGCGTTGGCCGGCGACTATGCCGGCGCCACCGGCAGTGCGTCGGTCGGCGTTGGCGCGGGCGCGAACGTGCTCTTCGGCGGGTTGGACAAGTCGTTCGCGCTCCAGCCGGTGAGCCTTGAAGGCAGTACCGGGCTCAACGTCGCAGCGGGCGTCGCCCAGATGACGCTGACCCATCAGCCCACCTGAGCGCCGCATGGACGGCACAGCGAGGGACTGGCCCGGTGCCGTGAGCCTTCGCCGGTCGCGCCGGCGAAGTTCGAGTTTCTGCCGATTGTCGGCTTGCGCCGCCAGGCGGCAAGGCATTTGACAGAGGAAGATCGATGATCGCCGAACAGACCCGCCTGCAGCAGGCACGGAACCAGCAATTCCCGTGGAAGAAATGGGGGCCTTATCTGAGCGAGCGTCAATGGGGGACGGTGCGTGAGGATTACAGCGAATCCGGCGATGCCTGGAACTACTTCAGTCACGACCAGGCGCGGTCTCGGGCCTACCGTTGGGGCGAGGATGGTCTGGCGGGGATCTCCGACGATCGGCAGCGCCTCTGTTTCGCGCTGGCGCTCTGGAATGGCCAAGACGCGATCCTCAAGGAGCGGCTGTTCGGCCTCACCAACAACGAGGGCAATCACGGCGAGGATGTGAAGGAATACTACTTCTACCTCAACTCGACGCCGACCCACTCATATATGAAGTACCTCTACAAGTACCCGCAGGCGGCCTACCCTTACTACGACCTCGTCCACCGGAACCGGGAGCGGGGCCGGTACGAGTTCGAGTACGAGCTGTTGGATACCGGGATCTTCGATGCGGACCGTTATTTCGATGTGTTCGTCGAATACGCCAAGGCCGAGCCGGAGGACATCCTCGTCGCGATCACCGTGGTGAACCGCGGCCCCGATGCGGCGGCCCTGCACGTGCTGCCGACGATCTGGTTCCGCAACACCTGGTCCTGGAACGGAAATGCAGAGCGGCCGCTGTTGCAGCAGGCGGGCGATTCCGGGATCGCGGTGTCGCACGCGGAGATCGGCAAGCGCGTTCTTGCGTGCGACGGCGCGGCCGACCTGCTGTTCACGGAGAACGAGACGAACGCACAACGGCTTTTCGGCGCGTCCAACCGAACCCCTTATGTCAAGGACGGGATCGGTCGCTGCATCGTTCACGGCGAGCGGCAGGCCGTGAATCCCGAACAGCGGGGAACCAAGGCCGCCGCGCACTATCCGCTCGCCCTGGCGGCTGGGGAATCGCGCGTGATCAAGCTTCGGTTGCGCGATGGCGCCGCCGTCGGCAGCGCCTTTGGCGGCGCCTTCGATGCCGTGATGGCGGCGCGCCGCAAGGAGGCGGACGAGTTCTACGCGACGGTCATCCCGCGCTCTCTCGACGCGGATGCGGCCAATGTGATGCGGCAGGCGCTCGCCGGCATGCTGTGGTCGAAGCAATTCTATTACTACGACGTAGATCGCTGGCTCGAGGAGCACGGCGCCAACCCGTTCAAGCACGCGCGCCGGTCCGCAACGCGCAACCTGCATTGGAACCATGCCTATAACGCCGACATCCTGTCGATGCCGGACAAATGGGAATATCCCTGGTATGCGGCGTGGGATCTGGCGTTTCACGTCCTTGCGCTGACGCTCGTCGACGAGGATTTCGGCAAGCAGCAGCTCGAGCTGATGCTGCGGGATCCCTATCTCCATCCGAGCGGGCAGCTCCCCGCCTATGAATGGAACTTCGGCGACGTCAATCCGCCGGTGCACGCCTGGTCGACGATCTTCACCTACCGTCTCGAGGAGATCCGACACGGGAAAGGCGATATCGCATGGCTCGAGCGCTCGTTCCAGAAGCTGGCGCTCAACTTTACCTGGTGGGTGAACCGCAAGGACCGTTCCGGCAACAACGCCTTCGAGGGCGGCTTTCTCGGGCTCGACAATATCGGCGTGTTCGATCGCAGCGCGCCGTTGCCGACGGGCGGCTATCTGGAGCAGGCCGACGGCACCGCGTGGATGGCGCTCTTCTGCCAGAACATGATCGAAATCGCCGCGGTGCTGACGCAGCACAACAGCGCTTACGCGGATATGGGGCTCAAATTCATCCAGCATTTCCTCTGGATCGCTTCGGGGCTCATGCGCGCGGGCGGCGGCACCGGGATGTGGGATGAAGAGGACGGCTTCTTCTATGACGTGCTGCGGCTGCCGGACGGCCGTGCCGAGCGGCTCAAGGTACGCTCGATGGTTGGATTGCTTCCGCTCTGTGCGGTGACGGTTTTCGACGGAAAGGTCTTCGACAGGCTGCCCGAGCTCCGGCAGCGCTTCCAACGGTTCATCGATGCGCGCCCGGAATTGCGGACGGGCATCCACGACCCGATGCGGCAGGGCCAGGCGGGGCGTCGCCTCTGCGCGATCCTCGACGCAGAGAAGCTGCGTCGCGTCCTGGCGGTCATGCTGGACGAAAAGGAGTTCCTCAGCCCCTATGGCATCCGCGCGATCTCCCGCTACCACGCCGATCATCCCTATGTGTTCCGCGTCGGCGATCAGGACTATCGCGTGTCCTATCTGCCGGCGGAATCGGATACGGGCATGTTCGGCGGCAATTCGAATTGGCGCGGTCCGATCTGGATGCCGGTCAATGCTCTCATCATACGCGCCCTGCTTCAGTACTACCTGTACTACGGCAACGATTTCACCGTCGAATGCCCGACCGGCTCCGGGCGCAAGATGACACTCTATCAAGTGGCCGAGGAGATCGCGCGCCGGCTCGCCAGCATCTTCCTGCGCGACAAGGACGGTCGCCGGCCGGTCTACGGCGGAGCCCGCAAGTTCCAGGAGGATCCGCACTGGCGGGACTACCTGCTCTTCTACGAGTATTTTCACGGCGATAACGGCGCCGGTCTCGGCGCCAGCCACCAGACCGGCTGGACGGGCATCATCGCGCGCAGCATGCATCTTTTCGCGACGACCACCGCCGCGCAAGCGCTCGACCTCGGCAAGACGGCGGCCTTCGTCGAAGCCGGCGCCGCCGAGCCGGTTGCGGCGGAAGTCGCCTCCTGAACGGCGGCGAGGGAGGGAAATATTGCGCGCGGCCCGATTTCATCACGGGCAGCAGCGAGCCCAGGGCCTGCAACAAGAATTTCTCTCCCCCTCTGATCGTCTTCGACCGGTTGTTCGGCACGGTCTATTTTTCGCCCGATGACTCTTTTTCCGCGACCCTGCGGACTCCGTGAAGCTGCGCCGGCGTGGTGCCGATCTGCTGAATAACTGGGCAGGCTCCACGCAGGGTCCGCTGCCGACGGCCGCATCCCCGCGGCTGATATCAAGTCGCTTGTATACCCACGCCTGCAGGTTGCCGCCGGCCATCGGTTTCGAAGCTGCGGACCTGTCCTGCGCAATACATGCAATAGATAAAGAGAAGGGACGCGCGTGATGCGTCCCTCGAAGTTGGCTGTCGCCCATCGCCGGGGGGAGAAGACTCGACAGAGCGGCAGCAGGGCAGTGCAGCGCGGTTTTACTGCTTTCGGAATCAGGCGAAGACCGTAAATCCGCGCGCGGAAAGCCCGGTAGATCGAGTTTGCGCACCGGGTGCTGCCGCAGTGCGGGAAAAAAATGCGCGATTGATTCAAATCAAGGTGCACGGTGCCGATAAAAGCCACTACCATGGTGTTCATCGCGGCAAGGACCTTAGGGGCGAGCGGC
>Ga0134128_10001662_pt1 | contig 28269 bp, 24 predicted proteins | sample KB31754_FD_96462 | JGI IMG/M metagenome (GOLD analysis project Ga0134128, IMG submission 96462) | Terrestrial soil microbial communities with excess Nitrogen fertilizer from Kellogg Biological Station, Michigan, USA - KB3-175-4 | ecosystem: Environmental > Terrestrial > Soil > Unclassified ... | reverse complement strand
GCTCGATCGCCGCGTCGCGCAGCGGCGCGAGCGAAGCGTCGAGCTCCGCCGCCCGGCGATAGTCGGTCAGCGTCTCCTCGGGCGAGCGGCGCAGGCCCTCCTTGGCGACCGCCTGGCGCAGCACCGAGGTCCCGCTCGCGGGATTGAGCCGCACCGCGGCCTGCGCGTCGGCCAGCGCGCCGTCGTAGTCGCCGCGCCCCGAGCGGGCCTCGGAGCGCAGGTCGAGCAGCGCCGGCGTCGGCGTCTCGAGCGCGAGGGCGCGCGTCGCCGCTTCCTCGGCGCCCGTGAAGTCGAGCGCGGCGTTGGCCGAGCGCGCGAGCTGCTGCAGGGCGCGGACGCTGGACGCGTCGGCCGCGACGGCGCGCTTCGCCTCGGCTTCGGCGCCCGCCACGTCGCCGGCCGCCAGGCGCAGCACCGATTCGCGCAGCGCGTCCTCCGAGCGGGCGGACGGCGCCGCCGGGGAGAGCGACGGCGCGAGCAGGAGGGCGAGGGCCAGCGCGGCTTTATTCCTCATGAAGCGTCCTCGAGGGAGAGCTGGAGCACGTGCACGTCCAGCACGCGGCCGAACTTCTCTCCGACGCGCTTGAACAGCCCGACCTCCACGAAGCCGCGGCGCGCGTGCAGGCGCAGGCTGGACTCGTTGTCCTGCGTGATGCGCGCCATCGCCTGCTTGATCCCCGCGGCGCGGCCGCGGCGCAGGAGCTCGTCGAGAAGCTCGCCCGCGAGCCCGCGCCCGCGCGCGGGCTCCTCGACGTACACCGAGACCTCGGCCGTGCGCGCGTAGGCGCAGCGGTCGGACCAAGGGCTGAAGGAGGCCCACGCGACGACCCGGCCGCCCTCCTCGGCGACGAGCACGGGATGGGAGGAGCCGTGGCGGTCGAACCACTCGCGCTGCTGCGCGAGCGTCTTGGGCTCCGTGTCGAACGTGCCGGTCGTGCGCGCGACCGCGTCGTTGTAGATGGCGGTCACCGCGGCGACGTCCTCCGCGCGGGCGGGGCGAAGCGTGGCCATGGGCGCGATTTTAGCAGTTTCACCCCATCCTCCCCTTGCGCTATCATGGCGGGGTGACGACCCCGATGATGCGCCGCAAGGAATTCGCCGCGCGCGTCTGGTCCAAGCTCGTCGCCTTCGAGCGCGCCCAGAGCCTCCTCCCCGGCGGCGCCCGCGTGCTCGCCGCGGTCTCGGGCGGGCCCGACTCGGTGTGCCTGGCGCACTACCTCGCGCAGATGGCGCGGCGCAAGCGCCTGACGCTCGAGCTGTTCCACGTCCACCACGGCCTGCGCGGGCGCGCCGCCGACCGCGACGCGGCCTCGGTCCTGGCGCTCGGCCGCGCGCTCGGCGTCCCGGCGCGCGTCGCGCGCGCGCGCGTGCGCGCCGTCGCCAAAGAGCGCGGCCTCGGTCTGGAGGAGGCGGGCCGCAAGGAGCGCTATCGGCTGCTGGCGGCGAGGGCCAAGAGCGGGCATTTCGGCCTCGTGGCCGCGGGCCACCATCTCGACGACCAGGCCGAGACGGTCCTGCTCCACCTGCTGCGCGGGACCAGTCTCGAGGGCCTGGGCGGCATCGCGCCCAAGCGCGCGCTCGCCCCCGGCGCGACGCTGATCCGGCCGCTCCTGCCGCTGACGCGCGCCGAGGTGCGGACGTACCTCAACGTGCACGGCCTCGCGTCGCGCGAGGACCGCACGAACAAGGACCCGGCGTTCGCGCGCAACTGGGTCCGCGCCGAGGTCCTGCCCCTCCTCGAGGCGCGCGCTCCGGGCGTCAAGGAGCGGCTCTCCGCGATCGCCGCGAAGGTGCGCGCCGCGACGGGACGCGACTGACGCGATGATCCTCCTGCTCTCGTTCCTCTCGGGAGCGGCGGGTCTCGTCTACGAGGTCCTGTGGGCGCGCCAGCTCGCCCTCGCGTTCGGCAGCACGGCGCTCGCGCAGACGCTCGTCCTCTGCGTTTTTCTCGGCGGCCTGTCGGCGGGCAGCTGGCGCCTGGGCCGGGCGGCGGACCGCGCTTTCTCGGCCGCGAGGCTTTATTCCCGCCTCGAGTGGGGCGTCGCGCTGCTCGCTCTCGCGGCGCCGCTCTTGCTGAGAGCCGGCGGCGGGCGCTGGCTCGGCGTCGCCGCGCTCCTCGCCCAGGCGTTCCTGATGGGCGGCACGATCCCCGCGCTGTGCCGCGCCGCCGGCGGAGACGCGCAGGTCAGCGTCGGCCGCGTGTACGCCTCGAACTCGGCGGGAGCGGTCGCGGGCGCGCTCGGCGCGGCCTTCCTTCTCATCCCCGCGCTCGGCCTCGACTGGTCCTTCGCCGCGGCCGCCGCGCTCAACGTCCTCTCGGGCTTGGGCGCGCGGCGTCTCGCGCCGGCGCCGCCGCCGGCGGCCGTCAAGGAGAAGAAGGCGCAGGGCCCGTCCGCCCTCGAGCCGGTCCTCGTCCAGTGCGCGGTGTTCCTGTCCGGCTTCGTCGCGCTCACGTACGAGATCGCCTGGACGCGCGCCCTGGCGCTCGTGCTCGGCTCCTCGGTCTACTCCTTCGCCGAGATGCTGGCCGCGTTCATCGCGGGCGCGTCGGCCGGCAGCCTGCTCGTCGCGGCCGGTCCGCTGCGCCGCCGCGAGCCCGCGCTCCTGCTCGGCCTGGCGCTCGCCGGCGCCGGTGTCTTCGTCCTCGCGTCCCTGCCTCTCTACGACCGGCTGCCCTTCGCCTTCCTCGCGCTTCGCTCGCATTTCGGCGACGGGACGGCGGCGTTCTACGGCTTCGAGGCGGCGAAGTTCGCCCTGTGCCTGGGACTGATGCTGCCTCCGGCGGTATGCCTCGGCGCGACGCTTCCGCTGGCGGCGCGGCTGGTCGACCGCGGGACCGCCGAGCGCGGCGCGGAGGTCGGCGCGGTGTTCGCGGCGAACACGGCGGGCAACGTGCTGGGCGCCCTCATGGGCTGGCTCCTGCTTCCGTGGCTCGGCGTCGAGGGAATCCTGCGCTCGGGCACGACGGTGTTCCTGCTCGTCGGCGCGGCGCTGCTCTGGTCGGCATGGCCCCCGCCGCCTCGCCGGCGGCGCGCCGCGTTCGCCGCCGGGCTCGCGGCGCTCGCGCTGTACCGCCTGTGGCTGCCGCGCTGGGATCCCAACATGCGCGGGCAGGGGCTTTTCCGGGTGCGCAAGAACCTCGAGCTCTTCAAGTACTCCGACATGAAGACGATCCTGGCGGGAAGCTCGGTGCTGTTCGCGCGCGACGACCGCGAGGCGACGGTCTCCGTCGCGAGGTTCGCGGACGCGGAAGCCGTGGTCTCGCTCAAGGTCAACGGCAAGACCGACGCCTCGACGGGCGCCGACATGATGACGCAGGTCCTGCTGGGCGAGCTGCCGCTCATGCTCAAGCCGCGATCGCGCGACGCGCTGCTGGTGGGCTGGGGCAGCGGCGTGACCGCCGGCTCGATGCTCCGCCATCCCTTGCGCGGGCTCGACGCCGTCGAGCTGATCCCCTCGGTCGTCGACGCGTCGCGCTTCTTCACGAAGGAGAACGGCAGCGCGCTGGCCGATCCGCGGCTGAACCTCCGCGTCGAGGACGCGAAGAGCTTTCTCGCGCGCGAGGGTCGGTCTTACGACGTGATCGTCAGCGAGCCGTCGAACCCGTGGATGGCGGGCGTGGGAGACCTGTTCTCGGTCGAGTTCTACCGCCGCGCGCGGGCGCGCCTGGCGCCCGGCGGGCTCATGGTCCAGTGGTTCCACGACTACGAGATGAACGACGACCTGTTCCGGCTCGCTTTGCGCACGTTCCACTCCTCGTTCCCGAACGTGACGCTGTGGAACGTGGTCGACAACGACGTGCTGCTCGTGGGGAGCGTGGAGCCCTTCACGCCCGACTTCACGGCGATGGACGCGGCGATGAAGGACCCCGGGATCAAGCAGGACCTGCTGCGCGCGGACATCGGCTTCCCCTCGACGCTGCTCGCGATGCAGTCCGCCTCCGCGGAGACCTCGGCCGCGATCGGCGGCGACGGCCCGCTCAACGAGGAGCGCCGGCCGCGCCTCGAGTACGGGGCGCCGATCGCGCTGTTCCGCGGCGAGAACGTGACCGCGATCCGGGAGAACGACGACCGCTCGGATCCGAAGAGGGCCTCCGGCCTCCTCCTCGCCGGCTATCTCAAGGAACGCGGAAGGCCCCTCACCCGGTCCGAATACTTCGACCGCGTGGCGTTCCCGCACAGCGTGCACGAGAGGCAAGCCCTCAAGGCATTGGTCGAGGAATGGCGCCGTCGCTACCCGGACGACCCGCTCGCTCAGGACGTCGCCCGGCGGCTCGACGCGGCGAAGTAGCGCCGGCCAGTCAGAGCCCGGCGGACTCGTCGAACAAATCCTGGAATCTCCGCCGCCAATCGTCCGAGCGGTAGGAGTCTTTCAGGACCTTGGCGAGATCCGGCTTGGCGCCCGCGAGCGGAGCGAGGTCGTAGAGATCGAAGCCGTCGGAGTAGAAGACGAAGACCAGGTTCTGTCCCTCTTGGACGGCGATGTCCATGTCGGGCGGGCTGGGACCGTCGGCGCTGGTCCAGCCTTGCGCCGCCGCGTGCGGCGGGTGCGTGTGCCAGCGTCCGAGGTAGCGGCCCGACCAATTCTGCGAGACGATGGCGGAAAGCTGGCTTTGCGGGTCGAAGATGTAGGAATCCGTGGCGTTGCGCAGGATCCCGTCGATGGTGACGTCGAGCGCGCGCTCGACGCGCTCCGCGGACGTCCCCTTTTCGAGCCAGGCCGAGCGTCTCGCCAAGAAGTTGGCCAAGAGACCGTCTGGGTCGATGGCCTTCATCTCCTCGGGACGCGCCTCGTAGAGGCGGGACAGCTCGTCTGGATCCCGGGCGGCATGGACGACCTCGGGAAGGATGGCGCGCGTCATCTCGGGGATCTCGTGCAGGCGCAGGCCGCCGTCGAGCGCCGCCTCTCCGCCGGCCTCCGGGACGATGACGCCGGTGGCGGTCGTCAGGCGCGCGGCGATGGTGCGCTCGAAGATCCGCGCGACGCTCTCGACGCCGGCGGGCGAGAACGCGGCGGCGACGATCTCGGCGTGCGTGGGCGGGGCGGCTTGAGTCGCGGGCGTCATGCCGAAATACGAGCGGGCGTTGCGCAGCTCGGCCGCGAGGGCGGGCGACAAAGGGAAAGCCTCGCCGGCTCCGTCGACGAGCGCCGCGTCCGTCAGGCCGACGCCAGCGCGGCCCTTCTGCCAGGCGAGAGCGCGAGCGGCTTCATCGCCGCCGAGCTTGGGCAAAAGGAGCTCCAGCAGTCCCGGCGAGAACGGAGCGGCGCTCGCGGGGACGGCGGCGGCGGAACGAGGGAGGTCAGGAAGCGGGGGCGGCCAAGCTTCCTGAGCGCGGCTGGCCGTCGCCCCCGAGAGGGCGAGCACCAAGGCCAACGCGCCGCGGCGTTCCATGCCGATAGAGTGCGCGGAAAGCGCTGAGGCGTCCTGGGCCGTTGGGGTGCGCTCCGGCGGCAGAGGTCCCGGGTCCTTTCAGCTCGCCCTGGGCGGCGGCGAACCGTCCCGGAAGATCGTCGAGGGAATTCAGCTCGAAGACCTCGAAACGGGGATCCTTCAGGTTCACGGACGCGCCGGTCTTCTCCTTGATGGCGCGCTCCAGGTCGTGCGCTCCTTTCTGGAGATCGAACTTGGCCTTCTCGATCGCGTCCGACGAGGAGGCGCTCTTGCCGCTCGGCGCGTAATAGATGCAGCCGGTGCTGAAGTCCACCGCGAAGGCGATCACGCCGGGAAGTATGAAGAACAGCAGGCCGATCCCGTCGAGCACCGCCACGCCGGCGTCGATGTGGGTCGCCTTCTGGCCGCGGCGCTCCGGGTAGAGGATGGTGCCGCAGCCCGTCTGGAGGACGAGAGCGAGGATCAGCAGCGATGAGAGGGTCGTACGGGTCATGGTGACAGTGTATAGCTCTCGCGAAGCCGCGGCCAGGGTCCTCCTCAATTCTTGACGGAGATTTGAACGGCGGGCGGGGGCGCGTTGAGCGCCTCCTCGATGTCGGACTTGTACAGGAAGCTCGGGTGGACCTTGATCCAGACTCGGCCGTACGGGTCGATGACGTAGACCTCCGGCCGGGACCGCACATTGAAGGCGCGGAAGGCCGCCTCCTCGGGATCGAGGCCGATCTCCGCCTTCATCGGGTGCGTCCTCATGAACTTCTCGACCGCCTCTCGGCTCTCGTCGGTCACCGAGATGAAATGCACCGGCCTGCCCGCGAAGGCCTCGACCATCTTGTTCATGTGCGGCAGGAGCTCGACGCAGGGGCCGCACCAGGTGGCCCAGAACTCGAGCACGACGACCTGGCCGCGGTACTCCTTGAGAGAGGCGAAGGAGGGCTTCGCCGACTGCAGCAAAACGGGCACGCCGACGTCGGGCGCGGGGAGCTTGGGCTTGTGCTGAAGGCAGCCGGACAGGACCAGCAGGGACGCGAAAGAAGCCGCGCGACGGGTCATGCCGGCATCATAGGAATTGTCGAGCATACGGCCTATGCCCGCGGCGCCAACAAATTATTTCGCGCTCTCGCCCCTTGAAATGCCGAGCGTCAGAATACCGGCACAAATCGTTAGCCCTCCGGTCGTTGGACGGTCATTGGAGCTTGATAGCATGGGTCCACGTTATGACACCCAACGCCTCAGCTCGTCTCATGACGGACGACGACAAGAAGGCCTGGCACGAGATCTCCGAAGGCGCTCTCACCGGCCAGATGCACCAGTGCTACTGGTGGGCCGAACCATTGAAGAAGGCCGGCGTCCGCTCCCGCGGCATCGGGCTCTGGCGGGGCTCGCGGCTCGTCGGAGGAGCGCTTTTCCGCTCGATTCCCGTGCCCTACGTCGGCGCCCATCTGACGCAGTGCCTGGCGGGGCCGCTGCACTTGGACTGGGACCCCGAGTGGGCCGATCACTTCGTCGCGAAGGTCGATGAGATGGCCAGAGCGGACAACAGCATCGAGGTCGCCATCCACGGCTGCTCCCATCGCGAGCTCCACCGCGACATCGCGTTCGCCTTCCTGCGCCGCGGCCTGACCGTCGCGGTCCAGGCCGGCGCCATCGAAGCCGTCATCCCCCTCGACGGCGCCTCTCTCGGCGGCGTCTGGAAGGAGATGCACGAAAACACGCGCCGCAACATCCGCAAGGCGCAGAGGCACGCGCTCGAGGTGCGCGAGCTCACGACCGGCCTGGAGCTGCGCCTGGCCCACGACGCGTGGCTGGCCACCGCCCAGCGCAAGGGCTTCACCGACGTTCGTCCCTGGGAGCTCCTCGAGCCCGTCCTGCGGCACTGCGTCGACTCGCGCATGGGCAAGGTCTTCGGCAGCTTCCGGGGGGACCGGATGCTCGCCGCCATCTTCGTCACCTTCATCGGGGGCCAGGCGTCCTACGTCTACGGCGGCTACGTCGACGGGGCGGAGCCGTACGCCCCCAACCACCTGCTCCACCACGAGGCCATCAAGCACTGCCTCGAGCGGGGCATGAAGGCCTACAACCTCGGCCAACTGACCGGAGCGTACGATCCGGCGCGCCCGCAAGGCATCGACCAGTTCAAGCTCGGCTTCGGCGCTCGCTTGGACCGCCGCCCCGACTCGATCATCTGGAAGAGGATGCCCCGCCTCGCGGCCGCGCTGGACTGGGCGCGCAGGCGGAGCGCCGGCCGGAAGATCGTCGAGGAGCTCAAGCGGCGCCTGCTCTCAAAAAAGGAAGAAGCTCGCTAGGGTGAGCACGCCGCCGATCAGCATCTTCCTGACGTCGTTCTGCCTCTTCCCGGCCAGGAGGTAGTACGTCCCTAAGACGCCGACGATGATGTTGGCCCCGAACTTCCAGGCCGTGTCCCGGCCGACCGTGATCGTGGGGAGCTGGCCGTTCTCCATCGTGACCCCCGGCGTCCCCGGCGCGTTCGCGTGCCCCGTCGTGGGAGAGCCCAGCGTGTCGGTCAGCGTCGGGAGGGAGTTCTCGTTCTCGAGGATGAGGTCCTTGATGTCCACTGAGGACTAGTATAGCCGGACCAGCCGGTGAATCAAGGCCTGCGCGGCTCGGCTTCCTCGGTCAGGTTGCGGACCGACTCGGTGAAGCGAAGGAGGCCGGCGCCGAGGACGTTGAGCACGACCGCCGCGTTCCAGTAGGCGAGCATGGGCGAGCTCAGCTCTTTCAACCGGCCCGCTCCCACCAGATAGGCGACGAGCGAGAAGGAGATCAGGACGTCGAGGGAGTTGCCGAAGTCCTGCAGCGTCCAGCGCGACTTGCGCGCCGCCCGGGCGAGCGCGCGCGCCGCGAAGGAGAGGAAGCACGCGTCGAGGACGCGGCGGCGGATCAGGACCAACCCCGCGAAGTTGGCCGCGTTGAAGACGAGGTCGACCGCGCCGAGCGCCGCCAGGGCGAGACCCGCCGGCGCCCAGGCGCCGCCGCGCGCGCGGAACGCCTCGCCGGCCGCCAGCTTGAAGACGCAGAACGGAAAGCCGACGGAGAGGACCTCGAGCGACTCCAGGCGCGGGACGCCCTTCACGCCCGCTCGGCCGCGGCGAAGGCCTTGAGCCGGTCGGCGGAGATCATCCCCCCGCCGCAGTCCGGGCATTTCGCGTGCGCGACCGCGTAGGGCGCCTTGCAGCGGGCGCAGATCGCGCGCACCCTCGGCTCGAGGTAATTCAGGAGCTTCGGCAGCGTCAGGATCGCGCCGCACTCGCACGCCTCGGCGGCGGTCTCGCGCTCGCAGCGCGGGCACGGCTGAGGAGCGCGCAGGCGGTGGAACCAGATCCCGCAGCCGGGGCAGCGCGGCGCGTCCTCGGCGCACTCGGCGCCGCAGAGAGGACAAGGCTGGAGCTCGTCGGCCTCCGGTCCGCCGCCCGAGGGCTCGCCGGAAGACGGCGAAGCGGCCCCGAGGACCTCGCGGCAGGCCTCCGCGACCGCCTGCTCGAGAGGCGCGCCCGCGCTCGTCCCGCGCAGGATCGCCGCCGTCAAGCGCGACGCCGTCGCGGCGTCGGCCGGGACCCGCGGGGGCGGCTCGCCCTCCGCCGCGTGCAGCTCGAGGCCGCAGCTCCGGCAGACGCCGATCCCGCCTCGACGATCCTCGACGATGCCGCCGCACGCCGGGCAGCCGCCCTCCGGGCTCTCCTCGGGAGCGCGCTCCGGCGGGTTGAGATGCTGGCCGCACTGATCGCAGAAGGCGGCGTCCTCGGCGTTCTCGGCTTTGCACGCGGGGCAGACGGGCTGGTCCATGGTTCTCCTAGAGACGGGCGCTGAAGACGATGACGGTCGAGCGCGGCTCGACGCGGACGCGGGGGGCCGCGACGTGCGGCGCCTCGTTCCAGCGCCAGATGTCGCGCGGGGACTCCGCCGCCGTGTCGAGCCACAGGTGCCAGCGCCGGGGCTGGCCGTCGGCGCGGACCGGCAGCTCGAACTCCGCGGCTTCCCAATGGGCGTTGAACATCGCGTGGAGCGCGTACTTGCCCTCGGGATCGTGGAAGGTCGCGGCCAGGCGGCGGGACTCCCCATCCCCCCAGCGCGGCGTGAACAGCCGCGTGCCGTGCCACTCGACGCGCATGCGGCGCAGGAGCTCGTTGAGCGTGCGGTCGTCCTCGTCCTTCCAAGGCCGCTGGTGCAGGCGCGCCTCGATCATCAGCTTGGCGAAGCGCCGCACGTCCGCGTGCCTCTCGACCAGGCTCCAATCGAACCAGCTCAGCTCGTTGTCCTGGCAGTAGGCGTTGTTGTTCCCCTTCTGCGTGCGCCGGACCTCGTCGCCCATGAGCAGCATCGGCGTGCCGGTGGAGAAGAGCAGGATCGCCAGCGCGTTCTTCACCTGCCGGTTGCGCAGGGCTTCGACCGCGGGATCGTTCGTCGGGCCCTCGGCGCCGCAATTCCAGCTGCGGTTGTCGTCGCTGCCGTCGCGATTGCCCTCGCCGTTGGCCTCGTTGTGCTTGGAGTCGTAGGAGAAGACGTCATTGAGCGTGAAGCCGTCGTGGCAGGTGAGGAAATTGATGCTCTCCTCGGGCTCGCGCTGCTCGTGCTCGAAGAGATCGGGGCTGCCGACGAGCCGCTCCGACAGGCGCGGGACCATGCCCTCGTCGCCCTTGAGGAAGGAGCGCACGTCGTCGCGGAAGCGCCCGTTCCACTCGAGCCAGCTGTCGCCGACGAAATTGCCGACCTGGTACAGGCCGCCCGGGTCCCAGGCCTCGGCGATCAGGCGCGTCGAGGCCAGCACGGGGTCGGACTCGATGTCGAGCAGGACGGGCGGGTTGGCGACGGGCCGTCCGGACTCGTCGCGCGAGAGGATCGAGGCCAGGTCGAAGCGGAAGCCGTCGACGTGCATGTCGTGCACCCAGTAGCGCAGGCTGTCCAGGATCAAGCGCCGCGCGATCGGGTGGTTGGAGTTCAGCGTGTTGCCGCAGCCGCTGAAGTTCATGTACTCCGCCGGGTTCGGCGCCAGCATGTAGTAGGCCTCGTTGTCGAAGCCGCGGTAGCTCAGCGTCGGGCCGTTCTCGTTGCCCTCCGTCGTGTGGTTGAAGACGACGTCGAGGATGACCTCGATGCCCGCGCGGTGCAGGGCCTTCACCATGTCGCGGAACTCGGTCACCGGCCCGAGCAGGTCCCGGCGCGAGCTGTAGCCGCGGTGCGGCGAGAAGAAGGATACGGGCGAGTAGCCCCAGTAGTTGGTCAGGCCGGCCGGCGCGTCGGAGGGATCGAACTCGAAGACCGGGAGGAGCTCGACCGCCGTGACCCCCAGGTCCTTCAGATACGGGATCTTGTCGATGACGCCCGCGTAGGTGCCGCGCCGCTCCGGGGCGACGCCGGAGCTCGGGTGCCGCGTGAAGCCTCCGACGTGCATCTCGTAGATCACCGTGCTCTCGTAGGGCCGGTCGAGAGGGCGGTCGCCCTCCCAGTCGTAGCCGCGCGCCTCGCAGACGACGCTGCGGAAGGCCGACGCCGCGTTGTCCCCCGCCCCGCACGCCGCGGCGCGGGAATAGGCCTTGGGACGGATCACCAGATGGGAATACGGGTCGAAGAGGACCTTGTCGGTGTTGAAGCGGAGCCCCTTGGACGGGTCGTCGGGGCCGTGCACGCGGTAGGCGTACACTTGCCCCGCGCCGACGCCGGCCACATGGGCGTGCCAGTAGTGATAGGTGCGGTGATGCGGCGGCTCGAGCGTGATCGTGCGGGACGGCTTCGGCGCCTCCGCGCCGTCGAACAGGAGCAGGTCGACCGCGCGCGCGTGCTTGGAGTACAGCGAGAAATTCACGCCTGCGCCGTCCACGCGCGAGCCGAGAGGGAAGCTGGAGCCGAGCTCGACGTCCGCGGCCGCGGTCCTCATTGGGCTTGCAGCGCGCGGACCTTCACGCAGCGCTCGTCCTCTTGGCGGGCGTCGCGCAGCGCGCGGAGCACGACCGGCTTGGACGGCGGCGTTTTCTCGAGGAACTCCGTCAGGGCGGCGTTGCCCTGCGGCGTGCACAGCGCCGGGACCATCGCGCGGCCGTACGCGTCCAGGAAGTCGTCCGTCTTGGCGGCCGCGAGCGCGGGAAGGGTCTCGAGGAACGGCGACAGGAACTCGGCGCGCAGGGACGCCTGAGTGCGCGGAAAGAAGCCCTCCATCGCCGCCCTCAGCTCGCCCAGGGACGAGGCGCTCTTCGGATCGACGATGCGCGCGAACCAGACCTTCTTCGTCTCCGGGTCGGGCCGCGCGGCGCGGGCGGTGATGGCGGCCTTCGCCCCCGAGTCGGCGGGATCGCGGCGGGCCTCGGACTCGATCAGCCCGTCCACGCCGGAAGCGTCGAGCTCGCTGAGGCGCTCGATGACGTCCCAGCGGCGGTCCTGATCGAGCGGCAGGCCCTCGACGCGGAGCGTTCCGGACAGATAGTCCTGCAGGCGCTCGACGCCCGCGGGGCTCGCGGCGGCCTGGACGTAGCCGTCGAACCAGAGCTTCTGGAGATCGCTGCCGGGCGCGGCCTTCGCCAGGCCGGCGAGGAAGAAGGCCTCGAAGCGCGGGTAATCGGGCTTCTCGAGATAGCGCAGGACGCTCGGCGAGGACTCATGGCGGCCGTGGACGGTCTCGAGGACGGCCGACGCGGTCTTGAAGTCGGTCTCGTCGACGAGGTTCGCGATGACGAGATCCGCGTACGCTCCGACCGGCCACTTCGCGTCGCGCACCATCTCCCAGAGCGTCGCCCACAGCATTTGGCGCAGGTGCGGATCGGGGATCCGGGAGATCCCTTTCTTGACCGTCTCCAGCGAGCGGGGGTCCAGCTCGACCTTGACGTAATCCTCGTCGCCGAGGTTCGGATAGACGAAGGCGGGGCACGCGCGGCCGGCGAAGTCCTTGAGCTCGGTCCGGGGGCCCTCGTAATACGCCGCGGCGGAGGCCGTCTCGGTGAGACGGCCGTCCGGGCCCTCGGAGAATAGCCCGACGCGCGTCCGGTGACGGCGCAAGGCCGGCTGCCCGGCCGGCGCGGTCTGGACCAAGGCGAAGGCCGAGATCTTCCCGCCGGAGCCGCAGGCGTAATCCGCGCGGACCGTGTTCACGCCGGCGGCGTCCAGCCAGTCCTTCCTCCACGGGGACAGGTCCGCGCCGGAGGCGCTCGCCATGGCGCCGAAGAAGTCCTTCTCCTCGGAATTGCCGTAGGCGTGATCCTTGAGATAGAGGCGCACCCCGTCGCGGAACTTGTCCTCCCCGAGCTGGAAGGCGAGCTGCTTGAGGACGGAGGCACCCTTGCCGTACGTGATGCCGTCGAAGTTCGCGAAGGCCTGCCCGGTGTCGGGCACCTCGGCCTCGATGGGATGCGTGGTCTCGCGCTGGTCCTCGGCGTACGCCCAGGTCTTCATGTCGCCGAAGAACGTCTGCCAGGCGCGCGTGTAGCCCGTCGCGCGGCTGCGGGAGAGCGCGGCCATGTACGTGGCGAAGCTCTCGTTGAGCCACAATCCGTCCCACCACTTCATCGTGACCAGGTCGCCGAACCACATGTGAGCCATCTCGTGAAGGATGGTGTCGGCCGCCTCCTCGCGCTCCTCGAGAGTCTGCGTCGAGCGGGACACGTAGCGCTCGCCGAACGTGACCGCGCCGACGTTCTCCATCGCGCCCTCGTTGAAGTCCGGGACGATGAGCTGGTCGTACTTCTCGAACGGATAGGGAAGATTGAAATACTCGCCGTAAAAGCCGAGGCCGCGCCGCGTGACGTCCAGCCATTCGTCGGCCTGCACGTAGCGCGCCAGGGACTCGCGCGCGAACAGGCGCAGCGGGATCGCCCCCGCCGTGGACGTCCAGACGTGATAGGGGCCGGCGTGCACGGAGAACACGTAGGTGCTGAGGCGAGGAGTGGTCTTGAACGTCCATTCGCGGCGCGAGCCCGCGTCCGCGACGCGCGCCTCGCGCTCGGTCGAGACCACGGTCCAGGCGGCCGGCGCGTCGACGGTCAGCGCGAACGTCCCCTTGAGGTCGGGCTGGTCGAAGCAGGGGAACAGCCGGTGCGCGGCGTAGGGCTCGAAGTTGGTGTAGAGATAGACGCGCTCGTCCTCGGGATCCTGGAAGCGGTACAGCCCGGAGCCGTCGACGCTGTACGGATGCGAGTACGAAAGCTCGACGACGTTCTCCCCCGCCCGCAAGGCGTCCTTGGGCAAGGCGAAGAATTCGCCGGAGGAGCTCGGCGCGAAGGTGCTCCCGTTGACTTTGAAGGAACTCAGGGCGCCGTCAAAATCCACGGTGAGCCCGTCGACCGGCGCGGCGAGCGCGAAGCGCAGCGTCTCGCGGCCGGTGAAATCCTTGCCGGCCTCGTCCAGCGTCAGCCGCAGCTCGTAGGAGGGATCGCGGACGACGGCGGAGCGTTCCGCGGCGTCGGCGCGGGTCAGGACCGTTCCCGGCGCTCGCGCGGCCGCCGGAGCGGCGGCGGCGAGGACCGCGGCGAGCGCCGCGGCCGCGGCTTTCGAGTTCATCCTCCTATCCTAACAAAACGTCGCGGCGCGGAAGAGCCGCCGAAGCGGTAACAATTCGTCCATCAGTTTTCCGCGCTCCGGGGTTACGATAACGCCATGAACGACATGACCCCCACGATGACCTCGAAAATCTTCGCCTGGCTGCCGCTGGCGAGCCTGGCGATCTCCGCCGCGATGTTCAGCCTGGGCGCGCCGGCCGCTCTCGCGCGCTGCATCCGGCCCTCGGTCTCGCTGAACTTCGCGGCGCAGCTCGAGAACGCGGTGCGCGAGGAGCCGGTGCTGTTCCCGATGCCGATGCCGGTCGCGCGGCTGCCTCTGCTGAGCGCCCCGCTCGTCGCGCGCCGCTAAGGCGCGGGGTTGCGGCGCCGCCGCGTCCGAGCCTTCCGCGGCGGCGGCGGCATGTAGGGCTCGACGTTCACCTTCGTGTCGGTCAGCGCGAAGTAGTTGTTGAAGACGCGGCGCACGTACGCCATCGTCTCCTTGTAGCGCGGCACGCGTCCCAGGCGCTCGACGGTCCCCTCGCCCGAATTGTAGGACGCCGCGATCAGGACCTTGTCGCCGTCGAAGACCTCGGACAGGTGCCTCATGTGCCGCGCCATGCCGCGCAGGCTCTGCACCGGATCGAACGCGTTCTTCACGCCGAGCTGCGCCGCCGTCTCGGGCATGAGCTGGGCCAAGCCCTGCGCGCCGGCCGGCGAGACGATGCGCGGGTTCCCCGACGGGTCCTCCTGCATGACCATGGCTTCCATGAGCTTGGGGTCCACGCCGAACTGCGCGGCCATCTTTTCGATGATCGGGCGATAGCGCGACACGCCCGTCCCCTTGCGGGCCTGCTCCGCCAGCTCGATCAGGTCCTTCTGCACCGCGTACTTCAGCGGGGAGCGGATCGTCTTGACGGGGATCTGGGCGGCGCGGGCGTCGGGACCGAGCGAAACCTCCACCTCGTTCAGGAAGTCGCGCACGGAGCGGTCGTTGGGGATGCCGCCGCTGCGCAGGACCTCCTTCGGACCGACCTGGTAGGCGGCCAGCGCGCGATGGACGTCGCCGCCGAACTCCTTGAGCAGATCCGCCAGGATGTCGCTGCCCACCTTCAGATTGATCTGCGGATCGAGCATCTGCTGGGCGGTGTAGCCGTAGATCCGGGCGCTGCGCGCCGAGATCGCCATGAGGCCGTAGCCGCCGGCGACGGCCCGCTTGGGGTCGAAGCCGGACTTGGCCGAGACGACGGCCTTCAGGAGCGCCGGGTCGATGCCGGACGCCTTGGCGGCCTTCTCGATCAAGTCGGAGTAGGGATAGGCCAAGACCGCCGGGACGCCGAGCGGCGACGGCGGCTCGGCCTTCGGCGCGAAAGGCGCGGCCGACGGCGATGCCGGCGCCAAGGAGGAGCTCGACCCGAAGCGCCCGAGGACCGGCTCCGCGGCCGAGCCGGGCGCCGCCTTGAAGCCGTCATAGAACCCGGCGTGATCACCCGCCAGCAGGGAGCCCGGCACGAGGCCGAGCGCCGAGTCCAGCGTCGGAGCCTTTTGATCGAAGGCGCGCGGCAGGGCACTGAGCGCGGGCGCGGGCGTCCGCGCCTCCTCGACGCGAAGCGCCGAGCCCCAGGACGCGCTGAGCGTCGCCAGCTCCGCGCGCCGCTCGAATTCAGGGACCCGCTCCGACCAAGCCGGAGAGCGATAATGGACGAGCGGGCCGTCCTTCGACGGGGTCGTCTCCTTGTTCGCCTTGGGGCCGAGAAGCTTGAGGATCAGGACGTCGGCGCTCTGGGCGCGCGCCGGAGAAGCGGCCTCCCCCTTCGGCAGCTGGAGCCACACGGACACGCCGGCGGTCTGGGCGGACGAGGGCGAGGCCAAAGCCAGCCCCGCCAGCGCCGCGGCGATCCAAGTTCTCATGACCCCATTTTATGCCAGGCGGCGGCCCTCAAGGGTCAATTTACGCTTAACCGACGTTAAAAATTCGGTTAAAGCCGAATGGGCCGGAGTTGCCGAACGAGCCCGAGGCGAGGGGGCGGTTCATGGACGATCGTCGAACTTCGTTCACGCGGCGAGGTCGTCGACCCAGCCGAGGGAACGAGTCAGCGCCTTGTCCCACTGCCGGCAAAGCGCCGCGCGCCGAGGTTCCTTCATATGCGGAGCCCACGTTCGTCCCGCGGACCAGTTCGCGCGCAGCTCGTCGAGACTCTTGAAGTATCCCACGGCCAAGCCCGCCGCGTACGCCGCGCCAAGCGCCGTCGTCTCCGCCACGGGCGGCAGCACGACCGGCCGGTCTAGGATGTCGGCCTGGAACTGCATGAGCGTCTCGTTGCGCGTCATGCCGCCGTCCACGCGCAGGGCGTCGAGCTTCGCGCCCGAGTCCTTCTCCATCGCGAGGAGGACCTCGCGCGTCTGGAACGCCGTCGCCTCCAGCGCCGCCCGCGCGAAATGCCCCTTGTGCGAGTGGCGCGTGAGCCCCGCGATGACCCCGCGCGCGTCCGCCCTCCAGTGCGGCGCGTAAAGCCCGGAGAAGGCCGGCACGATGTACACGCCGCCGTTGTCCTCCGCCGTGCGCGCGAGCGGCTCGACGTCGTCGCTCTTGGCGATGAGACCGAGGTTGTCGCGCAGCCACTGCACGAGCGCCCCCGCGATGGCCACCCCGCCCTCCAGCGCGTAGCGCGGCGGCGCCGCGCCGAGCCGGTAGGCCGCCGTCGTCAGCAGGCCGCTCGTCGACGGGACCGGCGTCTCGCCGGTGTTCATGAGAAGGAAGCAGCCCGTCCCGTACGTGTTCTTCGCCTGGCCCGGCGTGAAGCACGCCTGTCCGAACAGCGCCGCCTGCTGATCGCCCAGTATCCCCGCCAGCGGGACGCCGCGCAGTTCCGGCACGGTCATCTCGCCGTACGATTCGCTGCTCGACGCGATCTTGGGGAGAATCTCGCGCGGCACGTCGAACAGCTTGAGGAGGTCCGAGTCCCACGCGAGCGTCCGCAGGTCCATGAGCTGGGTGCGGCTGGCGTTGGTGACGTCGGTGACGTGGACGCCCGTCAGGCGCCACGCGAGGTAGCTGTCGATCGTTCCCGCCAAAAGCCTCCCCGACGCGGCTCTCCGCCGCGCGTCCGGGGCGTGATCGAGGATCCACTTCAGCTTCAACGCGCTGAAGTAAGGCGACAGCGGCAGACCGGTCTTGCCGCGCAGCCGGTCGATCCCGCCCTCGCGGGTCAGCGCCTCCACGTCGCCCTGCACGCGCATGTCCTGCCAAACGAGGGCATGATGGATGGGCGCGCCCGTCTCGCGATCCCAGACGACCACGGTCTCGCGCTGGTTGGTGATGCCGGCCGCCGCGATGTCCTCGACGCGCAGCTCGCCCGCGGACATCGCCTCGGCGATCACCTCGCGCGTGCGGCGCCAGATCTCCTCGGCGTCGTGCTCCACCCAGCCGGGCTCGGGGCAGGCCTGCGCGTGCTCCTTCTGCGCGCTCGCGACCACGCGTCCCGAGCGGTCGAACACGATGAAGCGCGTGCTGGTCGTGCCTTGGTCGATGGCGGCGATGTAGCGGCGCATCACGCCATCTTAGCAACTCATTGGACGACGAGGTCGTTGACCACCGCCTCGCCGCCCGAGGCCGTCGCGGCGCGCTGGCCCGCCGCGTCCTTGTCCGCCTGGCTCCGGACGGTCCCGGTGAGGACCAAGGTCCCGTTCTGCCGCGTGACCTCCAGGTTCTGCACGGCGATCGGCGGCGCGGCGCCCGGCGGCACCGCCTGGTTCGGCGCGGGAGCCGCGCCCGGCTGAGCCTGCTGGCCGAAATTCGACGGCGGCGACTGGACGACGGCCCCCTGCACGTTCTGTCCCGACGTCGCGGCGCCGGTCGCGGCCGCCGGGTTCGTGATGGCGGCGGCGATCGTGTCGGTCGGGACCTGTCCCGCCACCGGCAGCGGCGCCGCCGTCGCCTGGATGCCCAGCGTCGCGTTCGACGGCTGGCCGGACGGCGCGCCCGGAACGGGCGCGTTCGGATTCAAGGGCATCGCGGCTCCCGAGACGGGCGGCGGAGTCTGGGCCGGGGTTTGATTCACCGCCGCGCCCGGAGGCGGAGAGTTGGGGTTCAAGGGCGTGGCCGCGCCGGTCACGGCCGGAGACCCGACCTTGCCGTTCGCCGCGCCCGGCGAGGCCGGCGATCCGGCCGGGACCGCCGGCGCGCTGTTGCCCGTCGTGGATCCGCCGGAGACCGCCGTGACGCCGCTGTGGATCGAAGTCGAGGCCGCGCCGGTTTCCGCCGCCGCCGCCAGCAGGACCGCCAAGGATCGCATGAGCGTCTTCATGGGACCTCCTCGGGGGGCATGGATAGTGTGGCGCCCGGCGGAGCGGCGGCGCCATGAAGGAGGGTCGTACGACCGGTGACGGCTTTATCGCGTCAAGGACGCGAGTCGACGACGCGGAGGGACTTGAGCACCGGCGGATCGAACGGCCGGTCGTTTCCGCTTTTCTCGTCGCGCGGCACCGCGGCGATCGCCTTGGCCACGGAAAGACCCTCGACGAGCTCGCCGAAGATCGTATAACGGCCGTCGAGGTCGTGCGCGGGAGCGAGCGTGATGAAGAACTGCGTCTGCGACGTCCCCGGCCCCCAGCTCGCCATCGCCAAGAGGCCGGGCTTGTCGAAGCGCGAAGCCGCCCAGCCCTCGTCCGGCACCGGCAAATGAGGATTGCCTTCGCCGGTGCCGGAAGGATCGCCGCCCTGAATCAGAAGGCCCGGAATCACGCGATGAAATAGAGTTCCGTCGTACAGAGGGCGCTCGATCACGCGCGCGTCCTGGCCGGACATCCAGCGCTTTCCTTCGGCGAGGGACTTGATGTGGGCGACCGTCTTCGGCGCTTTGTCGGCGTACAGCCGCGCGACCATGCGCCCCTTGGACGTCTCGAGCACGGCGTACGGCCCCGGCCGGGCGCAGCCCGCGGCGAGCAGCAGCGCCGCGAGAGCCGCTCTCACGCGGCCTTCGCGCCGCGGATCAGCTCGGACGGGTAGCCGATGTCGAGGACCTTGAGGACGCCGACGTACTGCTTGGCGTGCGGCGCGAGGAGCCCCCGCTTGGGCAGGCCCAGCGTCAGCGTCAGGTCGGCCGTGACGTAGGCGCCGCTGTGGTGGCCCGTGTCGGGATGCAGGCCCGTGGGGAGATCGACCGCGATCACCGGCTTCTTGGCGCGCGTGATCTCCTGGACGGCGTGATGGATCGCCCCCGCCGGCTTGCCCGTCGAGCCCGTGCCGAGCAGCGCGTCGAGGACGACGTCGCCCCCCGCGAGAGCCTCCGCCAGGCCCGCCGCCGGACCGGCCTCGCGGATCTCGACGCCGGCCTTGAGGGCCGCCTCGCGATTGACGCGCACGAGCTCCGGGTACTCGCCGTCCTTCTTCGCCGGGGCCAGGACGACGAGGACTTGGGCGCCGGCCGCCTTCAGGAAGCGCGCCGCGACGAGCCCGTCGCCGCCGTTGGCGCCGCGGCCGCAGACCACGACCACGCGCGCTTTCGCGATCTCGACGCCCTTCTCGCCGAGAAAAACGACGGTCTCGGCCGCGACGGCCCGGCCCGCGTTCTCCATCAGCTCGGCGGCGGGGATGCCGAAGCGCGCGGTCGCGTCGAAGTCGAGCGCGCGCATCCCGGCCGCGTCGACGACGGGAAGGCCCTCCCAGACGGCGGGGATCGGCTCCTTGGGGCTCACGACGAGAACGCCTTCACCGCGAGCGCGACGATGGCCAGCGTCGTCGACAGCGCGACCAGCGCGGCGAAGAGCGCGTACGGCAGGAAAAGCGTCGCCCACGCCCGCCCTTCCCCGACGCCGTACTCGTCGCGCAGCCCGCGCGCCTTGAGCGCCATCGACCAGACCCAGACGCCGAAGAACGCGAGGAACGCGGGCCAGAAGGTCGCGCGCGGAAACAGCGCCCGGGCGATCAAGGTCGCCGGCACCGCCGCGAGCCACGCCAGCTGCGAGAGCCCGAGATGGACGAACAGCGCGCCCGCGTCGCCGCGCGCGCCGGTCATGTCGAGCAGCAGGTGCAGGGCCGCGGTCAGGACGAACAGCATCGAGACCTGCCACAGCAACGTCAGGATCAGCGAGGGTCCGGAGAACGAGAACACGTGCAGGCGCCCGGCGAGCGCCTCGGCCATGAACACGCTCACGCCGCCGAGGAGGGCGCCCAGCACGCCGAGCGCGAACGGGCGCCGCTGGCGGATCAGCGCCGCCGCGTGGGCGCGATCCTCGAAGTAGTCGTAGAGCAGCTCGAGGACGTCCATGTCACCAGCCTTGCCACATGTACAGCATGCCGTGGGTCGGAGCCGAGAGAGCCTCGGGCAGGGGGATGGACACGGGGCCGACGCCGAGGCTGACGCGCGCGCGCGTCTCGAGCATCTCGAAGAGGTCGCTGAACTTCTCCCCGTCGCGCCGCACCTTGGGCTTCGGATCGGTGATGCCGCCGAGCTTGGCGGCCAGCATCAGCGCGTCGTGCGAGTCGCCGAGCTCGTCGACCAGGCCGTTCTTGACCGCTTGCGTCCCCGAGAAGATTCGCCCGTCGGCGAGCGGCCGGACCTGCGCGACGGGCATGTGGCGCCCGTCGGACACGGCCTGCAGGAACTGGCCGTAGGCGTCGTCGATCAGGTCCTGCATGATCCGGCGCTCCTCCGGAGTCATGGCGCGCGCGGGGGAGCCGATGTCCTTGTGGGCGCCCGACTTAATAGGGTCCATCTTGAAGCCGACCTTCGCGAAGAGGCCCTGCATGTTGGTGACCTCGAAGATCACGCCGATGGAGCCGGTCAAAGTGCCCGGGTGAGCCACGATCTTGTCGCAGGCCGACGCGATGTAATAGCCGCCGGAGGCCGCGACGTCGCCGAACAGCGCGACGAACTTGAGGTTCGGGTGCTCCTTCTTCATGCGCAGGATGCGCATGTAGATCTCCTGCACCGCGCCGACGCTGCCGCCGGGCGTGTTGATGTCGAGGACGATGGACTTGACGCCGGGCGTCTCGGCCAAGGACTCGATGCGCCGCGCGAGCTGGTCGGAGCCCTTGTCCCACGGCCTCGAGGACTCCGACGCGTAGATGGGACCGCGGACGGTCACCCAGCCGACGGTCTCCGACGGAGCGCTGGAGAGCAGGCCGGGCTTGCTCTTCGTCTCGCCCTTCGCCGGCGCGGGCTTGCCGCGGACGATGATCACGCCGGCGGCCAGCAGGGCCGCGGCGTGCAGGCCGAGCAGCCAGGTCAGCAGGCGGCGCTTGACTCGGCGCGGGCTGGGAGGATGCTGCGTCTCAGGCGCCGGCGAAGCCGACGTGGGCTGCTGCGGGGGTATCGCCGGCGTCTGCTCGTCCATCGAAAGTCTCCTTTTGCGCGGCCGCTAACGGCGCAGCGCCTCGCAGTCCACGACCCGGTTGCGTCCGCCCGACTTCGCCGCGTACATCGCCGCGTCCGCGCGCGCCACCACGTCCTCCGGCGACGACGCGTCGCGCGGAAAGTGCGCCAGTCCGATCGAAACGGTCACCTTCACGGTCTCGAAGCCGATCGTGAAGCTCTCGGCCTCGATCGCCGCCCGGATGACCTCCGCGCGGCGCTGCGCGCCGGCCGGCTCCGCGCGGGGCAGGAGGATGGTGAACTCCTCGCCCCCGTACCGCGCCACGTAGTCGGTCTCGTACACGGACGCGTTCAGCACGGCGCCGACGCGCTTGAGCACCTGGTCGCCGAAAGGGTGGCCGTAGCGGTCATTCAAGAGTTTAAAATGGTCGATGTCAAGGAGCATCAGCCCGAAGCTCGTCTTGAACGTCCGCGCCCGCACGACCTCCTCGGCCAGGCGCTTGTCGAACGCGCCGCGGCGGCGCACGCCGGTGAGCCCGTCGATCTCGGAGAGGCGCTCCATCTCTTGGAACAGCTTGACGCGCTTGAAGGCGACGATCAGCTCCGAGGCGAACGCCTGCGTCTTCGCCAGCCACGCCTGCGGGGCCGCCCCGTCCGGGACGCGCGCGTAGAGGTAGCCGAGCAGCTCCTGGCCCTCGCGGATGGGCATGCCGACGGCGCGCTCGGGGCGCTCCAGGATCTTCGGCGTCTGCGGCGTGCCGCCCTGGACCTGCAGGGCGCGCTCGAGAGTCGCCCAGGCGGCGCCGGGAGAGCCCCGCAGGCCGCGCTGGGCGAGCGGACGCACGTCCGCGTCGCCGCGCAGGCCGGACACGTAGAGGGCGTATTCGGCGCCCGCGCCGAAATACTGCTCGATGGCGGCCTCGATGCGCGGGCGGGCGTCCTCCCACGACAGCGACTCCGCGAGGCCCTTGACCATGCCGTAGACGGCCATGGTCTCCTTGTGCTCGCGCTCGGCGCTGAGGCCGCGGGCCTTGAGGACGGCGAGCTGGGCGGCGATCGCGGTCCGCCGCGCGCGGACCTCCTCGAAGCGCGCGACGGCCTCGGCGTGATCGGTCTCGCGGCGGCGGCACAGAGCCCAGATCAGGATCCCACCGAGCGCGCCGGCGGCGGCGGACACCGCCGCGGCGGCGCGGAGTCCGTCGGGAGCCGCGGCCGTGAGCGCGGCGCCGGCGGCCAGCGAGGCGGCCACGCCGGCGGCCGCCGCCCACGCGCGGCGCGGGTAGCACAGCCACAGGACGATCCCGGGGACGAGCGCGGCGACGGCGGCGAAGAGCTCGGGCTTCATCCCACCACCTGGTTGCGGCCGCCCTGCTTGGCGCGGTACATGCGCTCGTCGGCCGAGCGCACGATCTGCGAGGCGGTGGTCGCGTCCTGGGGGAACGAGGCCACGCCGAAGCTCATCGTCGCGTGCGTGGGCGCGCCCTGGAAGACGAAGGGCTCGGCCGCGACGCGCGCGCGCATCCTCTCTGCGAGCTGGAGGGCCTCCGAGCGCACGAAGTTGGGCAGGATCACGCAGAACTCCTCGCCGCCGTAGCGCGCGACGAAGTCGACGGGCCGCGCGAACGAGGCGAGCACGCCGGCCAAGGTCTTGAGCAGGTGGTCTCCGGCCTGGTGGCCGTAACGGTCGTTGTAGCTCTTGAAGTGGTCGACGTCGCACATGATCAGCGACAGCGGCGACTGGCTGCGTCCCGAGCGCAGGACCTCCTCTTGGAGGCGCTGCTGGAACGCGCGGTGGCTGTGGAGCTGGGTCAGGGCGTCGTGGGTGGCCTGCCGGTGCACGCTCTCGTACAGCGAGATGTTCTCCAGGCTCAGCGCGGCCATGGTCGCGAACAGGTCGGCGGCCTTGACGTCGTCGGGGCCGAACGCGCCGACCTTGTCGCTCTCGAGCTTGACGAAGCCGGCGGGCTGGCGCATGACCTTGAACGGGACGGCGACGCCGGAGACGAAACGCGCGCCGGGCGCCACCAGGGTCTCGGCGCGGGCGTCCTTGATCAGCACGGGGCCCTTGCGGCGCAAGGCGGCGTTGAGCAGCGGATCGTCGCCCGCGCCGCCGACGACCTCGATGCGCGCCTGCGGGAAGCGCGCGGTCAGCACGGCCACGAGGCGCGCCTGGACCTCGCCCGCGTCCATGGTGCCCGAGAGGCTCTTGGCGGCGTCCGACAGGTCGCGGCGCAGGCGCGTCTCCGATCCGACGGTCTCCTCGTAGGACGTGTAGTACTTCAGGTCGCGCTCGTCGTCGCGGATGGCGTCCTGCAGGCTCATCTGCTCCATGAGCAGGGCGCGCTCGTCGGCGGCCTGCCGCCCGCGGTGGGCGGACAGCGCGGCGGCGAGCGTCCAGAGACCGATGATCCCGGCGCCGAGCGCCAGGCGCACGCCCGTGTCCGCCGCGCGGCCGATCAGCACCATGCCGGCGACGGTGGCCAGGAAGGTCAGGATGACCGGCGACTCGGCGTCGCGCCGCAGGTCCGACCAGACGAGCGGGATGCCGAAGGCGGGAAAGACGTACAGGCCGTATTCCGGCCGCGCGACGACGAGCAGGGACAGCCCGGCGAAGAGCCCGTAGGACCCGAGGAGGGTGGCGGCGCGAGAATCGCCCATCAAAATGGTGGAGGTGGCGGGAGTTGCACCCGCGTCCAAACGCGACCGGCTGGGATCACTACAGGCTTAGCCCATCCTCAATTTCGCCCGGAGAAAACCGATGGACGCGTGCTCTCCGGGCTAGTCCCGTTCGGTCTTAAGCTCCCCGCCCACGGTACCACGGGTGAGAGCCGCATCCTGCTCATTACACCGGCGACCCTCTAGCAGGCGTCGAGGACCGGCGTGTGCTCACCGCGTGTTAGGCGGTAGCCCAAGCCAACTGAGTGTTGGCAGTTGTTGTTTGGTCCGGTTTTTGACGGGCCCTGACCAACCCGTGCCTGCGATCTTCAGCTCAACCACGTCTGTCGAAGCTAGTTCACCCCCGACGTAAGAAGTATAACAGTCCGCGACGAAAGCGGCAAGGCCCCCATGCGCCTTCGGTACCAAATCCCGGTAGGTCCTTTGCCGGGAAGCGCGAGGGCGCGGGACCCTGCGCCCGAGCGCGCGGCGGGCGCTATCCTTTCCCCATGCTCGCGTTCCTGGCGTTGGCCGCCGCCCTCCTGGCCGGAGGTCCCGCGCGGGCGGCCGTCCTCGAGTTCGAGGCCGGCCCGCCGGCTCCCGCGGCGCCGGCCCCGCTGTCCCTGCCGGCCGCCATCGACCTGCACCTTCAAAGCCTGACCGCCCTCTCCGCGCAGCCGGCCTGGATCCCGGCCGCGTCGTCGTATCTCGCGGCCCAGCTCGCCGCGCCGGCCGCTCCCGTGCCGGCCGCCGCCGCCCGGCTCGTCGCCGAAGCCATCGCCCGCCCCGAGCTGTTCTCCTCCCTGCTGCAGAGCCCCGCGCTCGAGCGCCGCGTCCAGGAAAGCCACGGCCGCGCCGAGAGCCGCGAGGCTTTGCTCCAGGCCATGGCGCCGCTTCGCGCCAAGGATTCTCCCGGCGCCACCGAGGGCGCGCGCCTCGACGCCTGGCGCGCCGCCTTCGACGGCGGCGCGAAAGGCTACGCGCCTTTCGTCGAGAATTTCCCCGGCATGAAGTACGCCTACGGCGACCCGGCGGCGATCCGCGCCGGCCGGTCGTATTACGTCGCGGCGACCTCCAACAACGCGCCCGACGCCGGCCCGCTCGTCAAGTCGAAGGATCTGCGGCGCTGGTCGCCCGCGGGCTTCATCTTCCCCCGCGACCGGCGGCCCGCCTGGCACGATCAGGACGCCGAGACGTACGATTTCTGGGCGCCGGAGATCCACAAGGTCGGAAAGCGCTACATCGCCTACTACACCGCGCGCGACAATTCCGGCCAATTGGCCATCGGCGCCGCGTTCGCGCCGCGCGTCGAGGGACCGTGGACCGACCTGGGACGCCCTCTGATCCGCGACGAGCGGGTCGGGCTCATCGACTCCCACCATTTCTTCGATCCCGCGTCGGGCAAGCACTACCTGTACTGGAAGAAGGACGGCAACGGCCTGAATCCGAAGGAGAAGACCACCGTCTACGCGCGCGAGCTGTCGGCCGACGGCTTGAGCCTCGTCGGCCCGCGCCGCGAGGTCCTCGAGAACGACCAGGCGTGGGAAGGCGACGTCATCGAGGGCGAGTGGCTCGCCTACCATGACGGCTGGTACTACGTCTTCTACAGCGGCAACGACTACACGACCAAGGACTACGCGCTCGGCGTCGCGCGCTCGCGCTCGCCGCTCGGTCCCTTCGAGAAGAATCCGCGGCGGCTCCTGCGGACCGGCGCCGTCGCCGTGGGCCCGGGGCATTGCTCCATCGTCAAGGGCCGCCGCGGCGAGGACTTGCTCGTCTACCACGCGTACGACCCCGGCAAAGCCGGCTATCGCCGGGACCGGGTGATGCGCATCGAGCCGATCGAATGGCGCGCCGGCTGGCCGCGCGTCGGGAACGGCTTCCCCGCGGGCGCGCCTCCGCTGCCCTAGTCGACGCCCCGGCGGCGGCGGCCCTCGCTCAAGCCGCGGCCGCCTGACCCGGCTTGTTCTTCTTGGCGAAGAAGACCAGGACGACCGCCGCGAGCGAGACGCCCGTCAGCATCTGGATGACGTCGACGTAGCTCAGGACCGCCGCCTGGTGCTGCAGCGCCCGGTAGGCCTCGGCCAGGGCTTGGCGCGGCGCCTGCGCCGCGCCCGAGCGAACGGCGTAGCGCCGGAGGATCTGCCCCGAGGCCTGCGCGAAGCGCGGGTTGTCCCGGTAGACGTCCTTCACGAGATACGCCTGGTGGACCTGCTGGCGCCGCTGGAGCATCGTCGTGACGGCGGAGATGCCGAGGCTCCCTCCCATGTTGCGCATCAGGTTGACCAGCGCGGAGACCTGATTGTTCGCCTCCGGAGGCATGTCGGTATAGGCGATCGTGTTGATCGGCACGAAGAGGAACGCCGCGCCGGTCATTTGGAGCATGCGCCACCAGATCAGCGTCCAGAAGCTCACCTGCAAGTCCAGGCTCGTCATGTGATACAGGGCGGCGGCGATGACCAGGAGGCCGCCGCCCATCAGCCACCGGGCGTCCGTGCGCGAGACGAGGAATCCCGCCAGCGGCAGGAAGACCAGCACCACCAGAGAGCCCGGCGTGAGGAGCTCTCCCGCCTTCTGCGCCGAATAGCCCATCTCCACTTGCGCCAGCTGAGGGATGAGCAAGGTCATGCCGAGCAGGACCACGAAGAACAGGAGCATCAGAGCGCAGGTGACGCTGAAGTTGCGGTTCTTGAAGAAGCGCACGGGCACCACGGGATGCTCGGTCCGCAGCTCCCAAAGGACGAAGGACGCCAGCGCGGCGAAAGCGGCGATCACGAACCACGTGATGACCGCGGAAGCGAACCAGTCGTCGCGCTGGCCGCGGTCGAGGACGAATTGGAACGCCCCCAATCCCAAGGCGACGAGGAAGAACCCGGTGAAATCCACGGGCTGACGCGCGGCCTTCTCCTTCCCCTCGACCATGCGCGGCGGATCCTGCACCATGAAGCTGGTCAGGAAGAGCGAGAGCGCGCCGAACGGGACGTTGATGAAGAAGATCCAGCGCCAGCTGATGTGGTCGGTGATCCAGCCGCCGAGCGTCGGCCCGATGGCGGGCGCCAGGACGACCGCCATGCCGTACACCGCGAAGGCCATTCCGCGCTTCGACGCGGGAAACGTGTCGGCCAGGATCGCCTGCTCGCTCGGGCCCAATCCGCCGCCGCCGATCCCCTGGAGGACGCGGAAGACGACGAGCGCGCCGAGGCTGGGCGCGAGGCCGCACAGGAACGAGCTGGCCGTGAACAAGGCGACGCAGGCCATGTAGAAGCGCTTGCGGCCGAAGCGGTCGCTGAGCCAGCCCGACACGGGCAGGATGACGGCGTTGGAGACGAGATAGCTCGTGAGCACCCACGTGGCCTCGTCCTGGCTCGCCGACAGGCCGCCGGCGATGTGGGGCAGGGCCACGTTGGCGATCGACGTGTCCATGACCTCCATGAACGTCGCGAGCGTGACCGTCAGCGCCACGGCCCACGGGCTGTGCCCGGGATGCCAGCCGCCCTGCTCCTCCTCAGTCGCCACGCGAGTCGAGCTTCACTTTGGGCTCGACCGACATCCCGGGGCGCAGGCGGTCGAGGTCTTTCTGGCCCGCGTCGAGGCGGATGCGGACGGGAAGGCGCTGGACGACCTTGACGAAGTTGCCCGTGGCGTTCTCCGGAGGCAGCACGCTCGTCACGGCGCCGCTCGCGGCCGGCAGGCTCTCCACCCAGCCGCCGAAGGTCCGGCCGAGCGCGTCCACGTGGACGCGCGCCCGCTGCCCGACGCGCATCTTGCGCAGCTGCGTCTCGCGAAAGTTCGCGGTGACCCAGAGATCGTCGGTCCGAGTGATCAGCGCGAGCTGCTCGCCGGGCGTCGTGTGGAAGCCGACCTCGCCGATGCGCTTGGCGACGAGTCCGTCGACGGGCGCGACGATCTCGCAGTAAGAGAGATTCAACCGCGCCTCCTCGAGCTGCGCGGCGGCCGCGGCCGCGCTCGCGCGATCGGCGGCCAGGGTCGCGGAAGACGCCGTCGCGGCGGCGACGACGGCGTCGGACTGCTGGAGGGAGACCTCGTCCTTGGCGACGAGCGGCAGGGTGCGGGCCTTGTCGCGCCGCGCCTTGAGCGCGTTCGCCTCCGACTGCGCGACGCGAGCCCGCGCCGCGTCGAGATCGCGCTGAGCGGAGAGGACCGCGGCCTCGAAGTCGCGGGGATCCAAGCTCGCCAGGCGCTGGCCCGCCTTCACGGCTTGGTTCTCCTCGAAGTAGACCCCGGTGATCGTGCCGGCCACGCGCGCCGCGACGGCGCTGACGTGGCCGTCGACGTAGGCGTCGTCGGTGCCCTCATAGCGGCGCGCGTGAAGCCACCACGCGAGCCCGCCGAGAAGGATGAGCACGGCGGCTCCGATGACGAGAGGCTTTCGCCATGGGGAACGCGGCTTCGACTTCGCGCCCTTCTC
>Ga0134128_10001661_pt1 | contig 28276 bp, 29 predicted proteins | sample KB31754_FD_96462 | JGI IMG/M metagenome (GOLD analysis project Ga0134128, IMG submission 96462) | Terrestrial soil microbial communities with excess Nitrogen fertilizer from Kellogg Biological Station, Michigan, USA - KB3-175-4 | ecosystem: Environmental > Terrestrial > Soil > Unclassified ... | reverse complement strand
TGACGGGCTTCGCGACCGGAACCGGGAGGAGCGAGATGCGCGGCGCCGCATCCGCGCCCGGATAATCGTCCACGTCGAACGCGATGCCGCGTGCCCGCGCCCGCGCGGCGAGCACCTCGCGATCGCCGAGGATCACGAGGCGGCCCGGGAATTCGCGTTGCGCGGCCCAGGCGCACAGGTCCGGGCCGATGCCGGCGGGCTCCCCCGCGGTGAGGGCGACGAGCGGCGGGGAATCGGGCACGGCCCTTGCGCTCCCGCGCGCCTCAGCGCTCGTCGTAGCGGTTCTCGACGAACGCGCGGTCGCGCTGCTGGCGCAGCCAGTCCTGGTACGCCTCGTCCGCCTTGCGCGCGCGGATCGCCTGGCGCGCCGTGGCCTTGCGCCGATCCTCCGACGGCGCCTCCGAGCGGCGCTCGACCACCTGCGCGATGTGCCATCCGAACGGCGTCTGGAAGGGCTCGCTCACCTCGCCGGGTTTGAGCGAGTTCATGACGCGCTCGAACTCCGGCACCGTGTCGCCCGGCGCGACCCATCCCAGGTCGCCGCCTTTCGAGGCGCTGGAGTCCTCGGAATTCTCGCGCGCGACCTGGGCGAAGTCGGCGCCGGCGAGGATCTTCTCGCGCAGCTTCGCGAGCTTCTCGCGCGCCTCCGCTTCCGAAAGCCCGTCGCGCGCGCGCAGCAGGATGTGGCGCACGTGGGTCTGCTCGACGCCGCCCGCGGCCGCCTTGGTGCGCGTGTCGAGGAGCTTCACGATGTGGAAGCCGTTCGGGCTCTTCAGGATGTCGCTCACGTCGCCGGGCTTCATGCGCCGCAGGACCTCGGTGAAGAGCGTGGGCAGGCGCCCCGCGGCGCGCCAGCCGAGGCTTCCGCCCTGCAGCGCATCGGGTGCGTCGGAGTATTGCGCGGCGGTCTGGCCGAAGTTCGCCCCGTTGCGCAGCGCCTCCAGCGCCTGGAGCGCGCGGCGCCGGCGCGCCTCGATCTGGTCCGCCGTGGCCTGCGGCGGCACCGCGACGAGGATGTGCGCGAGCTGGTACTCGATGTCGCCGCTCGACTCGCGCTCCTCGCGCGCGAGCTCGGTGTCCACCTCGGCGTCGGTCACCACGATGTTGTTGTCGACATCCTTCTCGCGCAGCCGCGCGATGATGATCTCGTTGCGGATGTCGTCGCGGAAGCGCGTGTAGTTGATGCCGTCGCGCTCGAGCGCCTTGCGGAAGTCGGCGACCGACAGCTTGTTCTCCTGCGCGATGCGCTCGATGGTCTGGTCGAGCGTGAGATCGTCGACCTTGATGCCCTCGTCCTTCGCGAGCTGCAGCTGGACGCGGTCGTTGATCATGCGCTCGAGGATCTGGCGCGCGAGGACGTCGGCCGGGGGGAGCGTCGAGCCCTGCCGCTCGAGCTGCCGCGTGACCAGGGCCGTGCGCTCGTTGAGCTCGTTCTGCGTGATCACGTCGTCGTTCACCACCGCGACGATGCGGTCGACGGGAACGATGCGCGAGGGCGTGCTCTTGAGCTGCGTGTCGAGCCGCCCGGCGCCGGGCGGCGAAGCGGGCGGCGTCTGCGCGGCCGCGGCGAGGGCGAGGATCCCGGCGCACGCGGCGAGGAATCGGAGGAGCTTTCGGTGAATCATGGAGAGATCTCGTCGGACCGGCGGTAGCCGGGGATATTCTGCCGGAGGGTTTCCAGGGGGTTGATCCCGATCCGCGAGAAGCCGGTGAGCTCGAGCTGGATCTGGAACGACGTCGAGTATTGCTGCGTCGACGTGATGAACCGGTGGGCCACCGCGCGAAGCTGCCAGCAGCCCGCATTGTACTCGAACCCCGCCAGTCCTTCGACGAGCTTGCGGTCCTGCAGGCTCCAGTTCCAGCGGCCCACGCCGCTGATTTCCCGCGTGATCGGCCATTGCGCCGAGAGGTCGACCTGCTCGATGCCGGCCTGTACCGACGGGTCCGCGAACGGGTCCGTGGTCCCGCGCGCGTAGCGGTACGCGACGTTCACGACGCTGCCGGGCACCGGCGAATAGCGGCCCTCGAAGACGATCTTCTCGGAGCGGTTGAGGTTGGGCGTGTACTGGAACCCGGCGTCGAGCGTGACCGACGGCGACATCTGGCTGCGGAAGCCGGCGAGGAGGTCCGAGTGCTTGGTGGCGGCCGGCGCGAGCCCGAGCGACACGCGCGGCGCCTGGAAATAGTAGACCTGGCCGATGGAGGCCGTGAAGCGCTCCAGGCCGGTCGCCGACTCGATCATGCGCGACGTGAGGCCGAGCGTGATCTGGTTCGCATCGCCCACGCGGTCCCCGCCGACGAAGCGGTTGTCGGTGAAGATCTGCGCGAAGCTGAAGTCCTTCTCGGCGGTCGTGAAGTTGGGGAGCCGGCTCTGGTCGCGGAACGGCACGTAGAGGTAGTAGAGGCGCGGCTCGAGCGTCTGGTCGAAGGCGCGGCCGCCCCAGTCGATGGCGCGGTCGAAGTAGAGGCCGCTGTCCACGCTCGCGATCGGCACCGACAAGGGGCCCTCGTCGTTCACGGACGTGCCGTGGTCGTGCAGGGCGTAGCGCATGTAGTAGTACTCGATCTTCGGCACCACGTAGCCGTAGCTTCGGCGCAGCGGCATCGAGACCGACGGATTCAGGATGAACCGCTGGCCCTCGACGAGCGTGGGGTGGCTGAAGTTCGACGCCTCGGTCGTGAGCTGCCAGTCGAGGCCGTGCACGTTCTGCCCCGATCCGGCGAACGTCACCTGCGGAAGGATGCGGTAGGGAACCGGCACCGGCGGGCCGTTCGGATCCTGCAGCGTCTGGTACGAGAGCGCGCGCGTCACGAAGCTCCACGTGTCGTCGTTGTACGCGACGGCGGCATCGTGCGGCAGGTTGGTCTGCGAGGTGAGCGCGATCCTGGTCGAGAGGTCGCGGAAGTAGTTGTCGTCCGAGACTTCCTGCGTGTTCACCGCCGCGCTCCAGCCGTGGCCGAACTGCTGGGCATGGTGCAGGCCCACGAACCAGCGGTTGCTGCCGGTGAGGCGGTCGTTCGGCAGGAACTCGGCGTCGAGCTGCCCGGAGAGCTTGGGCTCCAGGTAGCGGAACTCGTCCCCGATCTGGATGCCGCGCTTGGTGAAGACCTTCGGCGTGATGGTGGTGTCGAGGTTCTCGGCGATGTTCCAGTAGTAGGGCAGCGACGCTTCCAGGCCGCTCCTGCCCGAGGTGCCGAAGGTCGGCGCGAGGAAGCCGGAGCGGCGCTTGTTGTCGAGCGGGAACGAGACGTACGGCATGTAGAGGATCGGCACGCCGAGGAAGTAGAGCGTCGAGTTGTACGCCGCGCCCACGTTGCGCGAGCCGTCCACGTCGAGCTCCTTCACGCGCAGGAACCAGTCGTCGCGCGGCACCGGGCACGAGGTGTACTCGGCGCCGAAGAGGCGGCTCTTCTGCTCCTGCTCGAGCTCGGCGCGCGCGGCGTCGCCCCGCGTGGCGATGCGCCGCTCGGCCGTCTTCGGCAGCTCGAAGACCGGCGTATCCATCTCGCCGGTGCCGTTGTCGAGGCGATAGAGGAGGTGCGGACCGCTCGCCTTGTCGCCGTTGCGGTCGATCTGGACGTGGCCGGTGGCGGTCGCGGTCTGGTCCTTCGCGTCGTACTCGACCCGGTCGGCGCGGATCGCGGCGCCCAGCTGGCGCAGCACCACGTTGCCGCTTGCGACCACCTTGTCGCGCCCTTGCGCCTCGACGCGATCGGCCTCGAGGAACTTCGCGCTGTCGCGCTCCAGTCGCGGCGGCGCCATGTGCAGCTGGTGCTCGAGCTTCAGCCGAACGCCGTCGGGAAGCTGCGCGCCTGCAAGGTGCGAAGCCAGGGCGCAGGTGAGCGCGAACCCCAGCGTCCGTATGCGTCTCGGCCTCAAGGGCGGCGTCGGGGTGGATGCTAGAATGAATGGCGAAGGATACACGCTCCACGCAAATCCCCGCCACGCTCCGCCCGATGGACGATCGACTCCGCGCGCTCGAAGCGTGGCTCGCCCCGGCGCTCGCGCGCCGCGCGTTCCGCCTCGAGCCCGCCTCGGCCGACGCGAGCTTCCGCCGCTACTTCCGCGTCTTCCTCGACGAGCGCACGCTCGTCGCGATGGACGCGCCGCCCGAGCGCGAGGACTCGCGTCCCTTCGTGCACGTCGCGCGGCTGCTGCGCGAAGCCGGGCTGCACGCGCCCGAGGTGCTCGCGCACGACCTCTCGCAGGGCTTCCTGCTCCTCACCGACCTCGGCTCGCGCTCGTATCTCGCGGCGCTCGCCGAGGGAAGCGAGGTCGACCGCCTGTTCGGCGACGCGACCACCGCGCTGGTGCGCTGGCAGTCGGCGACGCGCGCGGGCGAGCTGCCCGAATACGACGAGGCGCTGCTCGGGCGCGAGCTGCAGCTCTTCCCCGATTGGTACCTGGGGCGGCACCTGGGCATCGAGCTCGCTCCCGCGCAGCGCGAGGCGCTGGACAAGGTCTTCCGCGCGATCCTTGCCGTGAACCTCGCCGAGCCGCGCGTCTACGTGCACCGCGACTACATGCCGAGGAACCTCATGGTGTGCGATCCCAACCCGGGCATCCTCGATTTCCAGGATGCGGTGCATGGGCCGATCAGCTACGACGTGGCGTGCCTCTTCCGCGACGCCTTCATCTCCTGGGACGAGGAGCGCGTGATCGACGGCACCGTGCGCTACTGGGAAAAGGCGCGCGCCGCGGGCTTGCCGGTGCGCGGGGATTTCGGCGAGTTCTGGCGCGACGTCGAGTGGATGGGCCTGCAGCGGCACCTCAAGGTGCTCGGCATCTTCGCGCGGCTCCATTACCGCGACTCGAAGAAGGGCTACCTCGAGGACACGCCGCGCTTCCTCGGCTACGTGCGCCACGCGCTGAACCGCTATCGCGAGCTCGCGCCGCTCGCCCGCCTCCTCGACGAGGCCGGGGGCCGCAAGCCCGAGGCGCGCTACACGTTCTGATGCCGCGCGCGCTCATCCTCGCGGCGGGCCGCGGCGAGCGCCTGCGGCCGCTCACCGACCGCACGCCCAAGCCGCTCCTCGCCGCGGGCGGCCGGCCGCTCATCGAGTGGCAGGTGGAGAGCCTCGCGGGCGCGGGATTCCGCGAGCTCGTGGTGAACCACGCGCACCTGGGCGAGCAGATCGAGGCGGCGCTCGGCGACGGGAGCCGGTTCGGCGTTCGCATCCGCTATTCGCCCGAGTCTCCGGCGCTCGAGACCGCGGGCGGCGTCGCGCGCGCACTGGCGCTGCTCGGCGCGGAGCCCTTCGTCGTCGTGAGCGGCGACATCCACACCGGCTTCGACTTCGCGACGCTCGTGCAGCGCATCGAGGCGATCGCGCGCCAACCGCGCGAGGCGATCGCGCACCTGGTGCTGGTCCCGAATCCGCCGTGGCATGCCGCGGGCGACATGGCGCTCTCCGAGGGGCGCGTGCGCATGCAAGGCCCGCGGCTCACCTATGGCAACATCGCCGTTTTCCATCCGGAGCCCTTTCGCGCGCTCGCACCCGGCGCGCGATTGAAGCTCTTTCCCTGGATGTACCGCTTCGTGGAGGAGGGACGCGTGACCGGAGAATGTTACGAGGGACCGTGGGACAACGTGGGCACCGCCGAGCAGCTCGCGGCGCTCGACCGGAGGCTTTCGCGATGAGCTTGTACATCCCGTCGCATTTCCGGGTCGAGGAGCGCGCGGCGCTGGTGGGCTTCATCGAGAGGAACGACTTCGGCACGCTCGTGTCGAGCGGCCCAGAAGGCCTCCAGGCGAGCCACGTGCCGTTCCTCGTGGAATCCGGGGGCGAGAAGCTCACGCTCCTCACGCACTTCGCGCGCGCCAACCCGCACGCGAGGAGCCTCGAGCATGCCGAGCACGTGCTGGCGATGTTCCAGGGCCCGCACGGCTACGTGTCGCCCTCGTGGTACGAGAACCATCCGGCCGTGCCGACATGGAATTACGCGGTCGTGCACGCGAGCGGAAGGGCGACGCCCCTCGACGAGGCGCGCCTGCGTTCCCTCCTCGCGCGCCTCTCGACGAAGTACGAGGCGGGCCGCGCGAAGCCGTGGCGGATGCAGGACCTGCCCGAGGATTACGTCGCGAAGATGCTGAACGCGATCACCGGTTACGCGATCGAAGTCGAGAAGCTCGAGGGCAAGTTCAAGCTGTCCCAGAACCGGCCGGGGCGCGACGCCGCGCTCGTGGCCGAGGCGCTCGATTCCCAGGGCGAGGCCGCGCTCGCGAGCCTCATGCGCAACGCGCCACCGGCGGCGAGGAGGTAAAATTCCCCCATGAAACTCGAATCCCCCTTCGACGTGAAGCCGTTCAAGGCGCGCCGCGCCCGCCTCGCCCGGGAGCTGGAGGCCGGTGTCGTGGTCGTGCCGACGGCGCCCGAGCGTCCGCGCAACGCGGATGCGCTCTACGACTATCGCTGGGACAGCGGCTTCTACTACCTCACCGGATTCCGCGAGCCCGAGGCGGTGCTGGTGATGGTGCTCGCACCCAGGCCGCGCTCGGTCCTCTTCTGCCGCGAGAAGAACCTCGAGCGCGAGATCTGGGACGGCTACCGTCACGGACCCGACGAGGCGCGCGCGCTTTTCGGCTTCGACGAGGCGTACCCGTACGGCGAGCTCGACCAGCGCATGCCCGATCTCCTCGCGAACCAGGAGGTGCTGCATACGCCGGTAGGCTCCGACGCCGCGTGGGACCAGCGCGTGGCGGGCTGGCTCAACGCCGTCCGCGCGAAGGTTCGCACCGGCATCACGGCGCCGGCGCAGATCCGCGACGTGCGCGCGGCGGTGAACGACATGCGCCTCGTGAAGGACGAGCACGAGCTCGCGGTGATGCGCCGCGCGGCGCAGATCTCGAGCGCCGCCCACGTGCGCGCCATGCGCACGGCCGCACCCGGCATGCGTGAGTACCAGGTGGAAGCGGAGCTGATGCACGAGTTCCTCAAGAACGGCGCGCGCGCGCCGGCCTACGGCTCGATCGTCGCCTCGGGCGCCAATGCCTGCGTGCTGCACTATCGCGAGAACGCGGCCGAGCTGCGCAAGGGCGACCTGCTCCTCATCGATGCGGGCTGCGAGCTGGAGAGCTACGCCTCGGACATCACGCGCACGTTCCCGATCGCCTCGCGCTTCAGCGCCGTGCAGCGCGACGTCTACGAGCTGGTGCTCGCGTCGCAGGAGGCGGGCATCAAGGCGGTGAAGCCGGGTGCCGACTTCATCGACTACCACGACGCTGCGACGCGCATCCTCGTGCAGGGGCTCGTCGATTTTCGCCTGTGCAAGGGCAGCGTCGACCAGGTGCTCGAGGACGGCTCGTACAAGCAGTTCTACATGCATCGCACCGGCCACTGGCTGGGCCTCGACGTGCACGACGCCGGCGATTACATGCGCAAGGGCAAGTGGCGCAAGTTGAAGCCCGGCATGGTGCTCACGGTGGAGCCCGGGCTCTACATCCGTCCGGGCGCGAACGTGCCGAAGCCGTTCTGGAACATCGGCGTGCGCATCGAGGACGACGTGCTCGTCACCTCGAAGGGCCGCGAGGTCCTCACCGCCGCGTGCCCGAAGCGCGTGAAGGACGTCGAGGAGGCGGTCCTCGACCGCTAGCGCCGTGCTCGACGTCGCCATCGTGGGCGGCGGACCGGTGGGCGCGACGCTCGCTGCGCTCGCCGCGTCGAGCGGCCTTTCCATCGCGCTGTTCGAGGCGCGCTCCGGCCCTTCCGGCGACAAGCGCATCCTCGCGCTCTCCCATGCGAGCCGCGAGCGCCTCGAGGAGGTGCGGGCGTGGCCCGCGGCGAGCGCGACGCCGATCGCCTCGATCCACATCTCGCAGCGCGGCGGTCCCGGCCGCACGCTCCTCGAGGCCGCCGAGCAAGCGCTCCCCGCGCTGGGCTACACCGTGCCGTACGCGGCGCTCGAGTCCGAGCTCTCCACGGCTCTTCGGGAATGCGGCGTGCCGGTTCGCTACGGCGCGGCTTGCACCGGCATCCGGCTCGCGAGCGATGCGGCGACGCTCGATCTCGCATCCGGCGAGGAGGTCCACGCGCGGCTCCTCGTGATCGCCGACGGCGGCTCGAGCGCCGCGCGCATTCCGGGCGTCGCCTTCACGGAGAAGGATTACGGACAGCTCGCCATCGTGGGCGCACTGCGCACCGACCGTCCGCACGGTGCTCGCGCATACGAGCGCTTCACGCCTCAAGGCCCGATGGCGCTGCTGCCGGTGGAGGATCGCTACGCGCTCGTGTGGACCGCGGCGCCGGAGCGGGCGCGCGAGCTCCTCGCGCTCGAGCAAAGCGCCTTCCTTGCCGCGCTGCAGGATGCGTTCGGCGATCGCGCGGGGCGCTTCGTGTCGATCGAGGAGCGCAACGCGTTTGCGCTCAAGCTTCGCACCGTGAATTCCCCCGTGGCGCTGCGCACGGTGATCGTCGGCAACGCCGCGCAGGCGCTGCATCCGGTGGCGGGCCAGGGCTTGAACCTGGGATTGCGCGATGCCGCCGCGGTGGCGGATCTCGTGCGCTCGATGCCGGAGGCGGCGGGCAGCGGCGAGATGCTCCAGGCCTATCGCGAGGCGCGCCGGCGCGACGCGAGCCGCGGCGTCGCGTTCACCGATTTCCTGGTCTCGATCTTCTCGGACGGCCGGCGCATTCCCACCTGGGGTCGCGGGCTCGCGCTCGCCGTGCTCGACGCGCTCCCTCCCGCGCGCCGCCTGCTCGCCGAGCGCATGATCTACGGCGCGCCGTCATGAGGCCGCGCATCGTGGTCGCGGGCGGCGGCCCGGTTGGTTTGGCCTTCGCGTGCGCCGCTTCGGGTTGCGACGTGCGCGTCCTCGAAGCGGCTCCCGACCGCGCCGCGCCCGCATCGGAGGACTACGACGTGCGCGTGCTCGCGCTGAGCCCGGGCACGCGCGCGCTGCTGCGCGACCTGGGCGCCTGGGAAAACCTCGATGCCGCGCGCGTCGCCGCCGTCCGTCGCATGGAGGTGTTCGGCGACGGTGGCACGCGGCTCGAGTTCGGCGCGCGTCCGGGCGCCGCGCTCGCGTGGGTCGTCGAAGCCGGCCGCCTCGCGCACGCCATCGAGGAACAGGCGCGCTCGCTCTCCCACGTGTCCATTTCCCACGAGGCGCGGGCGCTCGATTGCGGCGTCGCCGGCGCGTTGGCCTGGGCGTCGCTCGCGGACGGCGAACGCGTGGAGGGCGATCTCCTGGTCGGCGCCGACGGCCCGGATTCGCCGGTGCGCGCCCGCATGGGCATCGCGTTCGAGGAGCAGCCCTACGAGGAATCCGCGCTGGTCGCGAACTTCGAAACGGAACGGCGCCACGCCGATACCGCGCGCCAATGGTTCCGCGACGATGGCGTGCTCGCATGGCTGCCGCTGCCGGGCCCACGCATCTCCATCGTGTGGTCGACCCCCAACGCGAACGCCGACGCCTTGCAGGGCCTCGACTCGCGTGCGTTCGAGCGCCGCGTGCGCGAGGCCGGCGGCGCGCCGCTCGGCGACCTGCGATTGGTCTCGCCGATCGCGCGCTTCCCCCTGCGGCTCATCCGCGTCGCGCAGCCCGTGGCCGAGCGCGTGGCGCTGCTGGGCGATGCCGCGCACGCCGTGCATCCGCTGGCGGGGCAGGGTATCAACCTCGGGTTCCAGGACGTGCGCGCGCTGGGTGAGGCGATCCAGGGCCGCTCGGCGCTGGAGGCGGTCGGCGACCTCTCGGTGCTGCGCCGCTATGCGCGCGAGCGGCGCGAGGACGTGACGGCGATGCAGTTCGTGACCGACGGGCTCGACCGGCTGTTCGCCACCGGGCGCCGCGGCGCGTACACCCTGCGCAACCTCGGGCTCGGCCTGGTCGAGAGGCAGCCGTGGGCGAAGGCCGCACTTGCGCGCCGGGCAATGAGATAATCGCTCGTCGACCCTTCCGCCTGCCGGCGGGCGCCCCACGGGTCCTTCCGAGTCCGCGCCATGAAGAAGATCACCGCATTCCTCGCCACCCTTGCTGCGGCGGCCATCCTGCCCCTGCACGCCCAGGTGAGCGTCGACACCATCAAGTCGGAGCTCCAGAAGAGGATGCCGCCCGACTCGCCGCCCATCGAGAGCGTGAAGAAGACGCCGTACGGCAACCTCTACGAGGTCGTCACCGGCGGCGAAATCATCTACACCGACGACAAGGCGTCGTTCGTCCTGGTCGGACCGATCATCGACCTCAACACGAAGACGAACGTGACCGAGCAGCGCATGTCGCAGCTCAATGCCATCGACTTCAAGAGCCTGCCGCTCGACCGGGCGATCAAGATCGTGCGCGGCAACGGCTCGCGCAAGCTCGCGCTCTTCGAGGATCCGAACTGCGGCTACTGCAAGCGCTTCGAGCGCGACTTCCAGGGCGTGACCGACGTCACCGCGTACGTCTTCCTGTATCCGATCCTCGCGCCGGACTCGGTCGACAAGTCCAAGGCCATCTGGTGCTCGACGGACCCGGGCAAGGCGTGGATCGACACGATGGTGCGCGATCGCCTGCCCGCGACCGCGGGCACGTGCCAGGCGCCGCTCGAGAAGAACCTCGCGTACGGCCACGCGAAGCACATCCGCGGCACGCCGACGCTCATCTTCGAGGACGGCGAGCGCCTGCCGGGCGCAGTCACGATGCCCGAGCTCGAGAAGCGATTCGCCGAGGCGAAGGCGAAGCTCGCCGCGAAGTAGCCGCGCGTCAGGAGCCGCTCGCGCCCTGCGGCGCGGGCGGCGAATGATCCTTCGGGTAAAGCACCCACATGCGCCCCGATTGGCGCATCTTCCCCGCGAGCGCGCCGGCCGCATCGCCGAATCCCCAGAAGAAGTCCGCTCGCACCGCCCCGTTGATCGCGCCGCCCGTATCCTGCGCGACCATCAGGCGCTCGAGCGGCTCGTCGCTGTCGGGCCGTGTCGTGGCGAGGTAGACGGGCGCGCCGAGCGGGATCACGCGCGGGTCGACCGCGATCGAGCGCTCCGGCGTGAGCGGAACGCCGAGCGCGCCGATCGGGCCGGGCAGCGTGCCCGGAAGCTCGCGGAAGAACACGTAGCTCGGGTTTCCGTCGAGGTATTCCTTCACCTTCCGCGTGTGGCGCCGCGCCCACTCCTTGATGCCCTGCATGGATGCGTGCTCCGGGGCGATCTCGCCGTTGCGGATGAGGAGCGCGCCCAGCGAGCGGAACGGCTGGCCGTTCTGATCCGCGTAGCCGACGCGGATCCGCTCGCCGTCCGGCAGCTCGATCTGCCCCGATCCCTGGATGTGCAGGAAGAAGTCGTCGATCTCGTCGTCCACCCAGGCGATCTCCAGCCCCTTCAGCAACGAGGGATCGGAATCGATGTCGCCGCGCGAGTAGTACGGCACCACGCGATTGCCCTCGATGCGCCCGCGCAGTCGCCGGTGCTTGAGGTCGGGATAGACGGAAGACAGGTCGATCGTGAGGAGGTCGGGCGGCGGCGCATAGATCGGATACCGGTAGCGGCGGGTGCGCGTGCGGCTTCCGTGCAGCAACGGCTCGTAGTACCCGGTCACCATTCCGGTGGTGGTGTCGTCCGCGTTCACCACGCGGTACGGGTCGAACCACGCGAGGAAGAATTGCGCGAGGTCGCCTTCGCTCGCGGTGGGCGGCAGGGCGAGCGCGGCCTGGCATGCGGCCTTCCACTCGTCGCGCTCGGCGAGCACGGCACAGCTCCGCGCGAAGGCGTCGAGCGACGGTCGAAGCGGCTCGCGCGCCCAATTGGGAAGCTCGGCCCAATCGGCGCGCTCGAGCTTGCCGCGGTACTCGGGGGCCGGCGGCGACGGTGCGGGGCATTGCGGCTTGGGCGCGGGCGGGCATGCAGCCGGCGCGACGGGCGCGGGCGCCTGCGCCACGGCGGGCGCCTTCGTGACCGCGGGCGCCTTCGCGATTTCCGGGGGCTTCGTTTCGGGACCGGCGCAGGCCGCGACGAGCGCGAGCGCCAGCGTTGCGAGAATCGACCTCAATGCAGAACGCGCGGGACGCTCAGCGTGAACTCCGGGATGCTCGCTTCGAAGCGCGTGCCGTCCTCGGCGACGAGCTGGTAGCTGCCGCGCATGGTCCCGACCGCGGTCGGGATCGACGATCCGCTCGAGTACTCGAAGGTGTCGCCGGGCTTGAGCACGGGCTGCTCGCCCACCACGCCCATGCCTCGCACTTCCTGCACCTGATTGTCCGCGTCGGTGATGATCCAGTGGCGGCTCACGAGCTGCGCGGAGACGTTGCCGTTGTTCGTGATGCGGATCGTGTAGGCGAAAACGTAGCGGTCTTCCTCCTCGTCGGACTGGTCCGGGAGGTAGGTCGAGTGTGCGGTCACCGCGACACTGTATTTCTTGGCGTCGGGCATGGTTCGTTGCATCGAGCGCATTGAAAAGATGGTAGCAGGAAATCGCCGGGCGACCGCGATTCCACGTAGAATCCGACGCGCCGACTACGCCGCTTCGAGCACTCATGCCCGCCTCGACCTTCCGCATCGCACCGAGCCTGCTCTCGGCCGACTTCGCGCGGCTGGGCGAGGAAGTGCGCGACGTGATCGCGGCCGGCGCGGACCTCGTGCATTTCGACGTGATGGACAACCATTACGTTCCAAACCTCACCGTCGGTCCGCTGGTCTGCGAAGCGATCCGCCCGCTGTGCACGGTGCCCATCGACGTGCACCTCATGGTGAAGCCGGTGGACCGCATCATTCCCGACTTCGCGAAGGCCGGCGCCTCGATCCTCAGCTTCCATCCGCAGGCGACGGAGCACGTCGATCGCACGCTGAACCTCATCCACGACCACGGATGCAAGGCGGGCCTCGTGTTCAATCCGGCGACGCCGCTCGACCATCTCGACTACGTGATGGACAAGGTCGACCTCATCCTCGTCATGTCGGTGAACCCCGGCTTCGGCGGCCAGTCCTTCATCCGCTCGGCGCTCGCGAAGCTCGCCGATGCGCGGCGCCGGATCGAGGCGAGCGGACGGGACATCTGGCTCGAGGTGGACGGCGGCATCAAGGCCGCGAACATCGCCGAGGTCGCGCGCGCCGGCGCGGATACTTTCGTGGCGGGCTCCGCGGTGTTCGGCGAGAAGGACCGCAACGCGGCGATCGCGAGCATGCGCTCGGAGCTCAGGCGGGCTACAATGTCCGCCTAGCCGTTACGCATCGTTCCCCACGCTCTCATCATGGCACTGCCCGGATTCCGCTTCGATTGGCGATGGCAAAGCCGGCGCTAGCGCGCTCGGCCCGCCGTTTCCCGCGATGCGAACCCGTGTGGTGACCCATGACTGAAGACGAATTCCTGGCGCTCGGACGCGCCGGATACAACCGAATCCCGCTGCAGCTCGAGACCCTCGCGGATCTCGACACGCCGCTTTCCATCTACGTCAAGCTCGCCAACCGGCCCGGCTCTTACCTGCTCGAAAGCGTGATCGGCGGCGAGCGCTTCGGCCGCTACTCGATCGTCGGGCTTCCGGCGCGCGAGTGGGTCGAGGCGCGCGGCTCGCGCGTGCGCCGGCTTCGCGACGGAGCCGAGGTGGAGTCGCGCGAGGTCGACGATCCCCTCGCGTGGCTCGATGGATATCTCGCCGGCTTCCGTGCCGCGGCGCCGGGCGGCAACCTGCGCTTCGCGGGCGGGCTGGTGGGCTATTTCGGCTACGACACGGTGGCGTACGTCGAGCCGCGCCTCGGGCGCGCGCCCAAGCCCGATCCGCTCGGCCTTCCCGATATCCGCCTGCTTCTCTCCGAGGAGCTCGCGGTCGTCGACAACCTCTCCGGAAAGCTGCATCTCATCGTGTACGCGGATCCGGCGGAGCCCCGCGCCCACGCGAAGGCGCAGCGCCGCCTGCAGGAGCTGCGCGCCGGGTTGCGCAAGCCCGCCGGCCTTCCGCCCCACGAGCGCCACGAGGTGCTCGAGCCGCCCCGCTCCAACATCGCCGAGGCGACCTTCTACGATGCGGTGGCGCGCTGCAAGCGCTACATCGAGGAGGGGGACATCTTCCAGGTGCAGGTCTCGCAGCGCATCGCGCAGCCGTTTCCGTACTCGCCGGTGAACCTCTACCGCTCGCTGCGCTCGATCAATCCCTCGCCGTACATGTTCTATTTCGACTTCGGCGACGCGCAGCTGGTGGGCGCCTCGCCGGAGATCCTGGTCCGGCGCGAGGGCGACCAGGTGACGCTGCGTCCGATCGCGGGCACCCGCCGGCGCGGCGCCACGCCCGAGAAGGACCTGGAGATGGAGCGCGAGCTGCTGGGAGATCCCAAGGAGCGCGCCGAGCACGTGATGCTGATCGACCTCGGGCGCAACGACGTGGGCCGCATCGCGAAGGTGGGGAGCGTCAAGGTGACCGAGACGATGGTGGTGGAGCGCTATTCGCACGTGATGCACATGGTCTCCAACGTCGAGGGCACGGTCGATTCCGCGTTGAGCCCCATGGAGCTCCTGCGCGCGACGTTCCCCGCCGGCACGGTGACCGGCGCGCCGAAGGTGCGGTCGATGGAGATCATCGAGGAGCTGGAGCCCGAGAAGCGCGGCGTGTACGCGGGTGCCGCCGGCTATCTCGGATTCAACGGCAACGTCGACCTCGCTATCGCGATCCGCACCGGCGTGGTGAAGGAGCGCACGCTCTACGTGCAGGCGGCCGCGGGCATCGTCGCCGATTCCATTCCCGAGAACGAATGGCTCGAGACGCGCAACAAGGCGCGCGCGCTCCTCGCCGCGGCCGAGCAGGTGCACGCCGGCCTCGACCTGCCGATCGAGTGAGGAGATCCGGATGCTCCTCATGATCGACAACTACGACTCCTTCACCTACAACCTGGTGCAGTACCTGGGCGAGCTGGGCGAGGACGTGAAGGTGGTGCGCAACGACGAGATGAGCGTGGACGAGATCGAGCGCCTCGCGCCGCGGCGCATCGTGCTCTCGCCCGGGCCGTGCACGCCGAACGAGGCGGGCGTCTCGCTCGAGCTCATCCGGCGCTTCGCCGGGCGCGCGCCGATGCTCGGCGTGTGCCTCGGCCACCAGGCGATCGGCCAGGCATTCGGCGGCCGCATCGTGCACGCGAAGGCGCTCATGCACGGCAAGGTTTCCGCGATCCATCACTCGGGCGCGGGCGTCTTCCACGGCCTTCCCACGCCGTTCCGCGCGACCCGCTACCATTCGCTCGCGATCGAGCGCAGCCGCTGTCCGGCCGAGCTCGAGGTGACGGCATGGACCGAGGACGGCGAGATCATGGGCGTGCGCCACCGCACGCTCGCGATCGAGGGCGTGCAGTTCCATCCGGAATCCATCCTCACCGAGCACGGCCATGCCCTGCTCGCCAATTTCCTCCGGCAATAGAGGGACGGGATCATGTTCACTGCGCAGGAAGCGATCAACCGCTTGTGCGACAAGCGCGAGATCTTCTACGACGAGATGGTCGACCTGATGCGCCAGGTGATGGAGGGCAAGGTCGCGCCGGTGCAGCTCGCGGCGATCCTGATGGGGCTGCACGTGAAGACCGAGTCCGTCTCGGAGATCGCGGCGGCCGCCTCCGTCATGCGCGAGTTCTCCACGAAGGTCGAATCCGCCGATCTCGACCACCTGGTGGACACCTGCGGCACCGGCGGCGACAAGGCGCACACGTTCAACATCTCGACCACCGCCGCGTTCGTCGCGGCGGCGGCCGGCGCGCGGGTCGCCAAGCACGGCGGACGCGCCGTCTCGTCGCAATCGGGGAGCGCGGACGTGCTCGAGTCGCTCGGCGTGAACCTCGCGCTCACCCCGGACCAGGTCTCGGTCTGCCTGCGCGAGGTGGGCCTGGGCTTCATGTTCGCCCCGAGCCACCATCCGGCGATGAAGCACGCCGCGCCGGTGCGCAAGGAGCTGGGCATGCGCACCATCCTCAACATCCTCGGCCCGCTCACCAACCCGGCCGGCGCGCCCAACCAGGTGATGGGCGTGTTCCATCCGGATCTCGTCGGCATCCAGGCGCGCGTCCTCAAGATGCTCGGCAGCCGCCACGTGATGACCGTGCATGGCCACGATGGACTCGACGAGATCACCATCACCGGCCCGACCCACGTCGCCGAGCTCAAGCACGACTTCATCACCGAGTACACGGTCGAGCCCGGCCAGTTCGGCCTGGACCTCGCGCCGATCGAGGCGATCCAGGTGAAGGATGGCGCGGAGTCGAAGGCGCGCATCGAGGCGGTGCTCGCGAACGAGCCGGGGCCGGCGCGCGATATCGTGGTGCTCAATGCCGCGGCTGCGCTCTACGTGTCCGGCGTGGTGGAGAGCCTCTGGGACGGCGTCGCGTGCGCTCGCGACACGCTCGCGAGCGGAGCCGCCCGCGCCAAGCTCGACCACCTGGTGCGGTTCTCGCGCTCGTTCGCAAAGGCGGGCTGATGTCCGATGTGATGCGACGGATCATCGAGGCGAAGCGCCGCGAGGTCGAGGCCGCGCGCGCGGCGGTGGCATTGTCGGACATGCAGGCGCGCGCCGAGCGCGCCGATCCGCCGCGCGGCTTCGAGGCGGCCCTGCGGCAGCGGGTTTCCGAGGGGCGCCCCGCGGTGATCGCGGAGATCAAGCGCGCGAGCCCGAGCCGCGGCCTGATCCGCGCCGATTTCAATCCGGTGCGCATCGCGCGATCGTACGAAACCCACGGGGCGGCGTGCCTCTCGGTCCTGACCGACCGGGAGTTCTTCGGCGGCTCTCCCGACGATCTTCAGGCCGCGCGGTCGGCGTGCACGCTGCCGGTGCTGCGCAAGGATTTCATGATCGATCCCTACCAGGTGCACGAAGCGAGATCCTGGGGCGCGGACTGCATCCTGCTGATCGTCGATGCCGCGCCCGACGAGGAGCTCGATCGACTCGCCCGGCTCGCCCAGGAGCTCGGCATGGACGTGCTCGTCGAGTGCCACGATGCCGCACAGCTGGAGCGCGCCTTGCGGTTGCCCACGCGCCTCGTCGGCATCAACAATCGCGACCTGCGTACGTTCGAGACCCGCATCGAGACCACGCTGGAGCTGCGCTCGCGGGTTCCCGGCGACCGGCTGGTGGTGGCCGAAAGCGGGATCTCCCGCGGGGCCGATGTGGCGCGGCTTCGGGCCTTCGGAGTGAGCGCCTACTTAGTTGGGAGCGCCTTCATGGAAGCCGACGACCCGGGCGAGAGGCTCGCGACCCTGTTTTCGGCGGGGTGATCGCCTGTTGTGGCGGCACAACAAGGGGCGCCATTTGTTGCGTGATTGGCGAAAAACCCCTTGAGCGATCGCACCGGGTTTGGCATGATGCGCTTGGCTTCTCAAAAAGAATTCAAGGAAACATTCCTAATCGGGGCGACACAATCCCCACGAGGTTTCGAAGAATCACAGAAGTAAACACACGGCCTCATCTCAACAAAGGAGATTCTGATGAACAAAAAGCTGATCGCTCTGGCGGTTGTGGGCGCTTGTGTCGCCCCCGCTGCCATGGCGCAGACCACCGGTCCGGTGACGCTGTACGGGCGGGTGTACGAGACGGTTGTTTCCGTGAAGGCGGATTCCGGTCCGACCTCGGATGCGATCGACCGCCGCACGCGCATCGACGACCAGGCCTCGCTCCTCGGCGTGCGCGGCACGGAAGATCTCGGTGCTGGGTTGAAGGCCTTCTTCCAGTTGGAAACCGCGTTCAAGGCGGACCAGAACGATTCCGCGTTCGCCGCGCGTAACAGCGGCATCGGTCTCGAGGGCGGCTGGGGCAGCTTCGTCATCGGCCGTTGGGACACGCCGTACAAGGTCTCGACCTACCCGATCGACGTGTTCGGCGACCTCACCATGGCCGGCATCAGCGGCCTGGGCCACGACCAGGGCAACTTCGACCGTCGCGACCAGAACATGATCCAGTACTGGTCGCCCAACTTCGCCGGCTTCCAGGTGAAGGCGATGTGGCAGGCGAACGAGGCGAAGACCGCCACCAGCAACCCGCACGACACCAGCGCGAACGTGACGTATACCCGCGGCCCGCTGTACGCGATGGTGGCGTACGAGGACCACAAGGACCCGTCCGCCGCGGTGACGAAGGAGCACGCGTGGAGCGGTGGCGCGGCGTACAGCTTCGGTCCGATCAAGATCGGCGGCGAGTATGAGCAGATCACGCGCGACGTGGCGACCGGCGACAACCCGCCGGACCGCAAGGAGTGGCTCGCCAACGTCACCTGGACGTTCGGCAACAACCAGCTGATGTACCAGCACCAGAACTCGAAGGATGTCGATTGCAAGAGCGACACCATCGCGTACAAGTACATCTTCTCCAAGCGCACGTTCTTCATCGCCGAATACATGAAGACGGACAACAAGGAATCCGGCACGTGCAGCTTCGCGACGACCGCCACGTTCCCGGTGAAGCCCGGCCAGGACGTGCAAGCCGCCGCGGTGGGCCTGCAGCACGTGTTCTGATCGCTGCCGGCATTCGCTGGCACAATGAAGGGCGCGGCTTCGGCCGCGCCCTTTTTCTTTCCGACGCGCTCCGGCCGCATGAGCTCCTCCCCTCCGCTGTCCGGCCTTGTCGATTCGCTGCTCGTCGCCGCCGACGAGGCCCTGCGCGCGCTTTCCGGCGCCGCCACCGCCGCCAGGCCCGCACCGTCGGTGGCGGACGCAGCGCCCTCGCGCCCGCAGGATCGCGAGCTTTCCGGCCGGCTGATGCGCGTGAACCATACGGGCGAAGTGTGTGCGCAGGCGCTCTACAGCGGCCAGGCGCTCGTCGCGCGCGACCCGTCGATTCGCCGGGCGTTGCAGCTCGCCGCCGCCGAGGAGCGCGACCACCTCGCGTGGTGCCGCGGCCGCATCGACCAGCTCGGCTCGCATGCGAGCGTGCTCGATCCGCTCTGGTATGCGGGCTCGTTCGCCTGGGGCGTCGCCTCGGGCCTGGCGGGCGATCGGTGGAGCCTGGGCTTCCTCGCCGAGACCGAGGACCAGGTGGAACGACATCTCGAGGGGCACCTCGAGCGGCTGCCCGAGGACGACACGGCGAGCCGCGCCATCGTGCGCCAGATGCGTGAGGACGAGGCGCGGCATGGCGCTACCGGGCGGGCGCTCGGTGGGCGTGAGCTTCCCGGCCCGGTGAAGGCCGCCATGCGAGCGGCGGCCCGCGTGATGACGGGAACGACCTATTGGATCTGAGGCGCTACGCCTCGCGGATCTCGTACTCGAAGTCGATCTCGGCCGTCTTCGCCAGCATGATGGTGGCCGAGCAGTACTTCTCCTTGGAAAGCTTGATCGCGCGCTCCACCTGCGCGGGCTGCAGCGACTTGCCGCTCACGATGTAGCGCATGCGGATGCGGGTGAAAACCTTCGGATCCTCCGCTGCGCGCTCGGCCTCGAGCTCGACGATGCAGTCGGTGACTGCCTGGCGCGACTTGCGCAGGATGTGCACGACGTCGATCGCGGTGCACGAGCCGGCGCCCATGAGGACGAGCTCCATCGGGCGCGCGCCGAGGTCGCGCCCGCCGACGTCGGGTGCCGCGTCGACGACCACGGCGTGGCCGCTCCCGCTCTCCGCGACGAGCGTCATTCCATCGGCAAGCTTGATCCTCGCCTTCATCTGCGGCTCCGTTGAGGTTGCATCATCGATCGGCCGCGGCGGCGGCTTCCTCGGCGCGCGTGCCGAGCCAGACCTTGAGCACGCTCCAGCCCACGGCGAGCAGCGCCGGCCCGACAAAGAGCCCGATGAAGCCGAAGGCGATCGCGCCGCCGAATACGCCCAGCACCATCACGAGCATCGAGAGGCCTCCCGCGCGGCTCATGAGGATCGGCTTCACGAAGTTGTCGACCGAGCTGATCACGCCGATTCCGTAGACCACCATGAAGACCGCCCATGCCGATTCGCCGTTCACATAGAGCCACACGGCGGCCCCGCCCCACACCAGGACCGTGCCCATGGGCACGAGCGCCAGCACGAAGATCGCCCCGCCCAGCACGAAGGCGGCGGGCACGCCCGCGATGAGGAAGCCGATCGTCGCCACCACCGCCTGCGCGAGTGCCGTGCCGATCAATCCATACACGACGCCCTTCACGGCATTCTGCGCGGTCACCGCGAGCGCGGCGCCGTGCTCCGCCCCGGCGAATCGCGTGATCGCCTCGCGCAGCAGCCGCGCGATCCACTCGCCGTCGCGGTAGAAGAAGAACGCGACGAAGATCGCGATGAGGATCTGCACCAGGCCCTGCCCGATCGCGCCTCCCATCGCCACCAGCAGCGCTTTCGCCGGATCGGCGAAGCGCTTGGCGAGCTCCATGACCTCCGATTGGCTCTGCATGAGCAGCTGCCAATACCGGTCGAGCGAAGGCCCGACGAGCGGCAGATCGCGGATGAAGGCGGGCAGCGTGAGGGCCCCGCGCTGCTCGAGGAAGTTGCGCACCGCCTCCACCATGTCGGTGGAATGCACGGCGAGGCTCTGCGCGGCGAGCGCGACGGGGAGCGCGATGACGACGATCATGCCGCAGACGAGCAGCAGCGCCACCAGCCATTCACGGCGCAGGCGCGCCTTCAGGAACAGGAACAGCGGCCAGGTGGAGAAGCAGAGCACTCCGGCGAACAGCATCGCACCGAGGAACGGCCGCACGACCAGGAAGCAGCCGAGCGCGAGCGCGGCGATCGCCGCGAGCCTCGCATAGTGCTCCATTCGGATGTCGGCTGGTTGGCTCACTCGGGGATGATTCCGGCAGGTTGGACCCCCGATTCTAGCCGAAGCCCGTTTGACTCAAAACGCTGATTTCCCTATAATTTCGAGCTCTTACCCAAAACAAGGCGGCCAAAGTATCGTCGGGCGAAGCTCCCGGCGGCACCCAGGGTCGCGAATCGAAAGGAAATCATGAAGACCTTCTCGGCCAAGCCGGAGACGGTGCGGCGCGACTGGTTCGTCGTGGACGCGACGGACAAAGTCCTCGGGCGCCTCGCGGCGGAAGTCTCGCGGCGCCTGCGCGGCAAGCACAAGCCCGAGTTCACCCCGCACGTCGATACCGGCGATTACATCGTGGTGGTGAACGTGGAGAAGCTCCGCGTCACCGGTGCCAAGGCGACCGACAAGAAGTACTTCCGCCACTCGACGTACCCGGGCGGGATCTACGAGACCAATTTCACCAAGCTGCAGGCGCGACACCCCGACCGTGTGCTCAAGCTCGCGGTGAAGGGCATGCTGCCCAAGGGCCGGCTCGGCTACGCCATGATCAAGAAGCTCAAGATCTACGCGGGTCCGAGCCATCCGCATTCGGCGCAGCAGCCCAAGTCCCTCGAGATCTAAGGAGCCAACATGATCGGCAAGTACAACTACGGAACCGGCCGCCGCAAGAACGCGGTGGCGCGCGTCTTCATCAAGCCGGGCAAGGGCCAGATCACGGTGAACGACAAGCCCGTCGACGTGTTCTTCTCGCGCGAGACGGGACGCATGATCGTGCGCCAGCCGCTCGAGCTCACCAATCACGCGCAGACCTTCGACATCACGGTGAACGTCTTCGGCGGCGGCGAGTCGGGCCAGGCCGGCGCTGTGCGCCATGGCATCACGCGCGCGCTCATCGAGTACGACCCGACGCTCAAGCCGGCGCTCTCGAAGGCCGGACTCGTGACGCGCGACGCGCGCGAGGTCGAGCGCAAGAAGGTCGGCCTGCACAAGGCGCGACGCCGCAAGCAGTTCTCGAAGCGGTAAGGCGGAGCCATCGTTGGAAGCACGCACAAAGCCGCCTCTCGTGGGCGGCTTTGCCGCTTGATGAGCGTTGTCGTCGCGTAGCAACGGAGGGAATGCATCGATGATCAGGGTGGGCGTCGTCGGCGGGACCGGATACACGGGCGTCGAGCTCCTGCGGCTGCTCGCGTTCCATCCGCAGGTCGAGGTGACCGCCATCACGTCGCGTGCGGAGTCCGGCGTGCGCGTCGCCGACCACTTTCCTTCGCTGCGCGACCGCTTCGACCTCGCGTTCACCGATCCGGCCGCGGCGCCGCTCGCGAAGTGCGATTGCGTGTTCTTCGCCACGCCCAACGGGGTCGCGATGTCGCAGGCGCGTGCGCTGCTCGATGCGGGCGCGCGCATCGTCGATTTCTCCGCGGACTTCCGGCTCAAGGACAAAGCCGTCTGGGAGAAGTGGTACAAGGTGGCGCACGCATCGCCGGAGCTCCTTGCCGGGGCCGTCTACGGGCTCCCGGAAATCAACCGCGACCGCATCCGCAGCGCGCGGCTGGTCGCGAACCCGGGTTGCTACGCGACCGCGGTGCAGCTCGCGCTGTTGCCTCTCGTGGAGACCGATTTCGTCGACCATCGCCATCTCATCGCCGACGCCAAGTCGGGCGTGAGCGGCGCGGGCCGCAAGGCCGAGACCGGGCTGCTCTTCTCCGAGGCGAGCGACAACTTCAAGGCCTACGCGATCGCCGGCCATCGGCATCATCCGGAGATCCTGGAAAGCCTCGCGAGCCTCGAGGGCGCCTCGGGCCGGTCGCTGGGCCTCACGTTCGTGCCGCACCTGGTGCCGATGGTGCGCGGCATCCTCGCCACGGTGTATGCGCGCATCACCCGCACGACGAACTTCCAGGCGCTCTTCGAGAAGCGCTATGCGGACGAGCCCTTCGTCGACGTCCTGCCGCCCGGATCCCAGCCGGAGACGCGCTGGGTGCGCGGGACGAACCAGTGCCGTATCGCACTGCATCGTCCGTTCGACGGCGATACGCTGGTCGTGCTCGCCGTGGAGGACAACCTGGTGAAGGGAGCGGCAGGACAGGCGGTGCAGAACATGAACCTGATGTTCGGCTTCCCCGAGACGCAGGGCCTCGAGCACATCGCCGTGGTGCCCTGATGCGGGGACTCGCCCGCCGCATCCGCAGCAACTTCGGCATCGGGTCGTCGCGCATGGCGATCCGGTCGCAGATGGCCTGGTATTGGCGCTGGCTCGCCAACCTCCTGATGATGGCCGTGGTCGCCGCGGCGGTATGGTGGATCGTCATGAACAGCTACCGCATCGCGGGCTCGAGCGTGGACGAGGTGCAGCGGCGGATCACCTCGCTCACCGAGGAGAACGGGACGCTGCATCATGAGCTCGACCAGGCGCGCGCGAGCCTCGTGGAGCGCGATCGACAGCTGCAGATCGAGAAGGCGGCGCAAGGCGAGCTCGCCCGCACGGTCGCCCAGCTGCAGGAAGAGAACTCCGGACTCAAGGACGACCTCGGCTTCCTGCGCAAGCTCATGTCGTCGGGCGCCGCACCCGAAGGCGTGGCGCTCTCGGACGTGAAGATCGAGCCGGGCGGCGCCGGCGCCAACTCCTACCATTACCGCGTGCTCCTCACGCAGGGCGGGCAGCGCAAGCAGGACTTCAAGGGCCGGCTGCAGCTCGTCGCGCACGTAGTCCAGGGCACGGAGCAACGGGTCCTCACCTTCCCCGATGCATCGTCGGGCGCGGCCGCCCCCGCGCTGGATTTCCGCTTCTACCAGAAGGTGGAGGGACGCTTCTCGCTTCCCGACGGCGTGTCGTTGCGAAGCGTCGAGATCCGCGTTCTTGCGCTTCCGGGGGGACAGGTTAAACTGTCCCGAACGGTCAACTTTCCGTAGGGAGGAAAGCCCATGTTCGGAAAAACGAACAAGCCGAGCCCGATCGACAGCCTGATCGGTGCGGGCTCGACGATCGAGGGAAACATCACTTTCACCGGCGGCCTGCGCATCGATGGCCACGTGAAGGGCAACGTGAGGGCGACCGGCAGCAAGCCCGGCACGCTGGTGATCTCGGAGCTCGCCAAGGTCGAGGGAGAGATCGACGTCGCGCACGTCGTCATCAACGGTACGGTCGCCGGGCCGGTGCGCGGGACGGAGTACGTCGAACTGCTCCCGAAGGCCCGTGTCACAGGGGACGTATCCTACAAGTCGATCGAGATCCACGTGGGCGCGATCGTCATGGGCCAGCTGGTATACGAGAGCCCGCAGAAGAGCGAGAAGGTTGTGGAATTGAAATCCGCCACCAATTCAGACTGAGTCGAGCCCCTTATTTTGGAGAACCATCATGAATGACATGGCCACCGCGATGCCGGATCCGCTCATCTTCACCGAGAGCGCGGCCAACAAGGTGAAGGCCCTGATCGAGGAAGAGGGCAACAACGAGCTGAAGCTGCGTGTGTTCGTCACCGGCGGCGGCTGCTCGGGCCTGCAGTACGGGTTCACGTTCGACGAGGTCGCCAACGACGACGATACCGTCATGCAGAAGAACGGCGTGAGCCTGCTGATCGACCCGATGAGCTACCAGTACCTGGTCGGCGCCGAGATCGACTACACCGAGGGCCTGGAGGGTGCGCAGTTCGTGATCAAGAATCCGAACGCCACCTCCACCTGCGGCTGCGGCTCGTCGTTCACCGCCTGAAGCGTCGCGCCTTTCGTCCCGGCAGGGGAGCTTCGGCTCCCCTGTTCGTTTTCAGGCCGGATAGATCGCGCCCAGCACCCTCGGTCCGCGCGCACCCGTGGCCGCGGTGAGATCCACGGGTTCGCGCCGCACGCATTTCATCGCGAGCCATGCGAAGGCCATCGATTCCACGTGCCCGGTCGGGACGCCCAGGGCGTCGGTGAGCGCGACCGGGCGTGACCCGGCGAGCCGTGCGATGCGCTCGACGAGCGCGCCGTTGCGCGCACCTCCGCCGGCGAGGTAGATCTCGTCGGTGGCGGGGCAGAACCGATCGATCGCGCCCATGATCGCGTGCGCCGTGAAATCGGTCAGCGTCGACTGCACGTCCTCCGGCTCGAGCCCTGCCGGCAGGCGCTCCTCCAGCCACGCGAGTCGGAAGAGCTCGCGGCCGGTGCTCTTCGGCGGCAGTTGCTGGAGGAACGGCTCGGCGAGGAGCTCGCGCAGGAGCGAATCGTGCGTGGTGCCTTTCGCCGCCCATCGGCCCCCATCGTCGTAGTGCGCGCCCAGGTGGCGCCGTGCCCATCCGTCGAGCAGCACGTTGCCCGGCCCGCAATCGAAGCCGAGCGTGGGCTTTTCCGCCGGTAGCCAGGTGATGTTGCCGATGCCGCCGATGTTCACGATGCAGCGCGAGATCGTGGGATGCCGGAAGACCGCTTCGTGGAATGCGGGCACCAGCGGAGCGCCCTGTCCGCCGGCCGCCATGTCGCGGCGCCGGAAGTCCGCGACGACGTCGATGCCGGTGAGCTCCGCGAGCCGCGCCGGATCGTTCACCTGGATGGTGAAGCCCAGGTCGGGCCGATGCCGCACGGTCTGCCCGTGGCATCCGATCGCGACGATCGCCTCGCGCTGCAGCGAAGCCGCCGCGAGCACGTCCTCCACCGCGCGCGCGTAGAGCTGGGCGAGCTCGATCGAGACGCGGCCCTCGAGGAGCAGCGAATCGGAGCCGGGCTCGCAGAGCGCGAGGACCCTCTCGCGCAGCGAGTCGGGGAAGGCGACGGTGGCGAAAGCGAGCGTTCGATGAGAGGCGCCCTCGAATTCGACCACGGCCGCGTCGGCGCCATCGAGGCTCGTTCCCGACATGAGCCCGATGAAGAGCGGCGCCACGAGCTACTCGAAGCGGGCGGGCGTCGACGAGCTCACGAGGTCGATGGTCGCGCGCGCATCGGCCGCGACGCGCCGGAATTCGGCGCGCAGGCTGGGCGAGACGGGTTGCGCCTTGGGCAGCGCGACGCGCAGCGGATCCTGGTACACGCCCGCGATGCGGAACTCGTAGTGCAGGTGCGGTCCCGTGGCCCAGCCGGTGTGGCCGACGAAGCCGATCACTTCTCCCTGCTTCACCCGCGCGCCGGCATGGATGCCCTTGGCGAAGCGCGACAAGTGCCCATAAAGCGTGGTGATGCCGCCGCCGTGCCGGATCTCGATCGCGTTGCCGTAGCCGCCGCGCCACCCGGCGGCATCGACGATGCCGTCCGCGCTCGCGAGCACGCGCGTTCCCTCCGGGGCCGCGAGGTCGACGCCGGTGTGCTCGCGAACGTTCTTGAAGATCGGATGGCGGCGCATCCCGAAGCCCGAGCTCACGCGGCTGAATTCGACCGGCGAGCGCAGGAACGCCTTGGCGTGGCTGGTGCCGTCGAGCGAGTAGTACGCGTCGTTGCCGTCCTCGTCCTTGAAGAGCACGGCCTGGTATACGTGGCCGCCGTTCACGAAGCGGGCCTCGAGGATGCGCCCGGGCGCGACCAGCTCGCCCGAGTCGTAGAGCATCTCGTAGACCACGCAGAAGCGGTCGCCCTTGCGCAGGTCGACGTGGAAATCGATGTCGGTGGCGAAGATCCGCACCAGCTGCATCGCCACGGGATCGGGGATCCCGGCCGCGTCCGTCGCCGCGAAGAGCGACGAATCGATCGTGCCGGTCTTGTATGCGAGCCGCGGCGCCTCGGTGATCGCGCGTTGCCGCGATTCGAATCCGCTCGCCGTGCGGCGGACCTCGAGGAGCGAGCTCGCGCTCGCGAAGTAGCGCAGGTTCTCGAGCTCGCCGTCGGCGAGCGTCCGCGCTTGCACCACCTTGCCGGGCACGAGCTGGCGGAAAATGGTCCGCCCGGTCGCATCGGCTCGCAGGAAATCGAGTGCGTGGGGATCGTGCACGCCGAGACGATCGAAGAGGACGGCGACGGTGTCGCCGCGAAGCACCTGCTCCTGCGTGACGTAGGTCTGCGGCGCCGGGGCGGCCGGTGCCCAGTCGGAGAGCGCGACTTCCTGCTCCACCGCCTTGCGTGCGGTCTCGTCGGGCGCGACGCCGGGAGCGACGCCAAAGGCGGTGAGCACCGTGAGCGCGGGAAGCATCAGCAGCATCAACGCGAAGGCGACCGGATGCGCGAGCCGGAAGGCCGCGGGTCGCTGCGCTACACTGGAACCTTTTTTCACGTTCATCTTCGCGTGTCGGACTCGGCCGCGACAGGATATCAGATAATTCCGACAGCGAAGCCGAAAGCGGAATGAAATCAATGAGTCATTCACCGGATCTCGAGCTGATTCGACGGGGCGCCCACGAGGTCATCGTGGAGGAGGACCTGCGGCGCAAGCTCGGCAAGGGAAAGCCGCTGCGGGTGAAGGCGGGCTTCGACCCGACCGCGCCCGACCTTCACCTCGGCCACACCGTGGTGCTCAACAAGATGCGGCAGTTCCAGGACCTGGGCCATCACGTCATGTTCCTCATCGGAGATTTCACCGGCATGATCGGCGACCCGAGCGGAAGGAACGTGACGCGCCCACCGCTCACCCCCGAGCAGATCGCCGACAACGCCGAGACGTACAAGTCCCAGGTGTTCAAGGTGCTGCGCGCGGAGAAGACCGAGATCGTCTTCAACTCGACGTGGTGCTCGCAGCTCGGCGCGGCCGGGATGGTCCAGCTCGCCGGCAAGTACACCGTCGCACGCATGCTCGAGCGCGACGACTTCGCCAAGCGCTTCGCGAGCGAGCGGCCGATCTCGATCCACGAATTCCTCTACCCGCTGATGCAGGGCTACGACTCGGTCGCGATGCGCGCCGACGTCGAGCTCGGCGGCACCGACCAGAAGTTCAACCTCCTCGTCGGGCGCGAGCTGCAGAAGGACTACGGGCAGGAGCCGCAGGTGATCATCACCATGCCGCTCCTCGAAGGCCTCGACGGCGTGAACAAGATGTCGAAGTCGCTCGGCAACTACGTGGGCATCAACGACGCGCCCGCGGACATGTTCGGAAAGCTGATGTCGATCTCGGACGACCTCATGTGGCGCTACGTCGAGCTGCTCTCGTTCGCGCCGATGTCGGAGGTGGAGCGCTGGAAGCGCGAGGTCGCCGAGGGCGCGAATCCGCGCGACGTGAAGGCGCGCTTCGCCGCGGAGATCGTCGAGCGTTTCCACGACCGGGACGCGGCGAAAGCATCGCGTGAGGAGTTCGACGCCCGCTTCCGCCAGGGCGCGATCCCCGAAGACCTGGTCGAGCAGGTGATCCAGGTCGAGGGAGAGGCGGCGCCCCTCGTGCAGGTCTTGAAATCGTCCGGAGTGTGCCCGTCTACCTCCGAGGCGCACCGCATGATCGAGCAGGGCGGGGTGCGCGTGAATGGCGAAAAGATCGTCGACAAGGCCCTCAAGCTCGGGGCGGGTGCCACCTATGTCCTGCAGGTGGGCAAGCGCAAGTTCGCGAAAGTGTCGCTGCGCCGCGCCGCCTGAAAAAATCCGCTCGCCTTGCCACGCGGAGCGGAAAATCCGTATAATGCGTGGCTCAGCTGACCGAACGCATTGCGCCGGTACTTCTCGGCCGGTCGGCATCGCTCTTTAACAAGTTACAGCCGATAGAGGTGGGTGCTGCGGTGCGCCAGCCGGGTTGCCTGGAGGGGACCTGGTGTCGAGGCATCAAGCAGTGCTCACTTGGATCCAAGTGATTCGAGT
>Ga0134128_10001659_pt1 | contig 28279 bp, 29 predicted proteins | sample KB31754_FD_96462 | JGI IMG/M metagenome (GOLD analysis project Ga0134128, IMG submission 96462) | Terrestrial soil microbial communities with excess Nitrogen fertilizer from Kellogg Biological Station, Michigan, USA - KB3-175-4 | ecosystem: Environmental > Terrestrial > Soil > Unclassified ... | reverse complement strand
CTGGAACAACCACGCCTGTGTTGATTAACGTGACTGCCCCGAATGGAAGCTCAAAGACGTATCGCATTAACGTGATCAAAGCACCTCTCGGGAGCAACAACAACCTGTCGGCGTTGAGCGTGAACGTAGGCACAGCGGCTCAGACCTTGTCTCCAACCTTTGATCCGAGCACTACGGCCTACACGGTGAACGTGACGTCCAATGTTACCGAGGTGACCGTTTCAGCCACCAAGGACGATCCGAATGCCGTGATGGCTATCGGTAGTGTGACTGTTTCTGCGGGAACAGCATTAGGTCAAGCGTCCATTTTGCTGACAGGACCTTCCACATCTGTGTCAATCATGGTAACCGCCCAGAATGGGGTCAATGCCCAGACCTATAACATTAGCGTGAACCAGGGACCGTCAGCCCCGGCAAGTGCGCCGGACCTGATCCCGCAGGATGACTCCGGATTCCTCCCCGGCCAGGATGCGGACAACATCACCAATGTCAACACACCAAGATTCAGGATACCTCAGCCGGGGGCGGGAGAGACCCCGAGCCTCTACGTGGATGGGGGAAAGGTCGAATCTCTATTTAATTCTGAAACCAACACCCTTAGGCCGACTGCGGCATTGAGTGACGGACAACACACGATTACCAGTACGGTGGCCAATGGCGGGGGTGAGTCTTCCCCGAGTCCACCCCTGACTGTGACCATTGATACTATAGCCCCGGAATTCCCATAGCCCCAGGAATGCCCTACGCGGTCGCCGCCGGCTAAGCGATACCAGTGTGACCGTTTTGAACTACACGCACATCGATCCACGTCTCGACTTGAAGTCTTGACCTCACCGGTAGGATTGGCTATACCTTTAGCTCCTGCTTCGCCCATGTAGAGACCGGACCCTCTCGTAGCCGCGACACCTACCGTTTAGGTTCACGAGAACAAACTATCGTTCCATGCATCAAAAGAAAATGACCGATATTCCCATGAGGCGCGCACTCACCATCACTGGACAATATTTGACCGGTATCATTCTTGCCATAATGGGTTTGCTTTCCTCTGGTTGCGGTGATTCCGCGTCGATCTCGCAAGGTCCAGATGTGCCGCTCACCAACTTGGCGATCAATCCCGGAACGCTTCAGCCGGCTTTTTCGAGCAACATCGTCAATTATGGAGCCAATGTGTCACCGGCAGTCGGCGCTGTCACGGTGACGGCTACCCCTCAAGACAGCACGGCGACGGTCACAATCGCTGGAACAGCGACCCAGAGCCTTACGGTTACACTCGGAGCGCCAGGATCGAGCAAAGATATCACGATCGTAGTGGCGTCGAGGAGCGGAAGTCAAAGCACTTATACCGTCACCGTCAACAGAGCGACGTTATCAGGTAACACCGCCTTATCGGCACTGACTGTGACACCCGGCACTTTGGTTCCCGCCTTTGCTCCAAGCACCATGAACTACACGGTGAACGTGACGATGGATGTCGCGAGCGTGATGGTCTCCGCGACCAAGGACGATCCGAATGCCGTCTTGTCCGGCTCCATCACCAACCCCGGGCCTGGACAAGCAACGGGGAAGGCGACCATACAGCTGGGTGCACAGGGATCAGCCACACCTGTGCCGATCATCGTCATCGCACCGAATGGCAATTCCGACACATACCGCATTATTGTGAACCGAGCTGCGCCGTCAAGTAACAACAAACTATCGGCATTGACCGTGTCAGCCGGCACCTTGGCTCCGCCCTTTTCCCCTGACACAGAGATTTATACGGTGGCTGTGACCGCTGCCGACAAAACCGTGACTATTTCTGCGATCAAGTCCGATCCGAATGCCGTGATGGCGCTGGGTTCGGTGATCGTCCCGGCGGGGGAGAAGACAGGGCAAACGTCCGTCACATTGGGGCCTGGGGCAAGCCTACCGGTGGAGATTATCGTGACGGCGCAGGATCAGATAAGCATAAAGAAGTATGCTATTACGGTGAACCGACCGTGATCGTGAACCTCCTAGGATGCGAATTGCCCTGCCGGACAGCACCTCTTACCGTTTCGGATCCAGCTCGATCAGTCCTTTGCGGATGGCAAGGATGGCCGCTTGCGTGCGATCGTATACTTGTAATTTGTGGAAGATGTTCCGGACGTGATTCTTCACCGTCTTTTCGCTCAAATCAAGGTTGTTGGCGATCTCTTTGTTGGTTTTCCCGTCGGCAACCAATCGCAAGACCGTAATCTCTCGCTCGGTCAGATCATGCTCGGCCCAAGCCGGCTTCTTGCCTTTCTTTTGGGCCATCAATGAGAATTCCGCCAGGATTTTACTGGCAACGGACGGATGGATCAGCGATTCGCCTCGATAGATGGCACGAATGGCCGCAACGATCTGAGACGATTCGGAGTCTTTCAAGAGATATCCTGTCGCTCCCGCGCGGACAAGATCGAAGATGTACTGTTGTTCCTCGTACATGGTCAACGCGACGATGCCGATGTGTGGAAACTCCCGCTTGATTTGTCTCGTCGCCTCGACGCCGCCCATCCGCGGCATGCTGACATCCATGAGAATCACATCGGGGAGCAGCGCACGGGCTTTCTCCACCGCTTCCATTCCGTCTTGAGCTTCGCCGAGGACATGAATATCTTCCTTGGTCTTGAGAATGGCGGCCAAGCCTTCCCGAACCACCCGGTGATCGTCGGCGATCAGAACCTTAATTTTCTCCATTCCCCCTCCTCTCCTCCTTGTGACCCAGCGGCACCTCGACGATGATTTTCGTGCCTTTCCCCGGTTTTGATTGGACGTGTCCCTCGCCGCCCACCAAGCGAGCTCGTTCCAAGATACCCTTGATGCCGAAATGGTCCCACTTTTCCGGATCACGCAGAACGGTTTCCAGATCGAAGCCGATTCCATTGTCGGAAATAGTCACGCGCAACAGATCCATATTGATGTCCAGCTTGATGGAAACTCGGTCGGCTTTGGCATGCTTTTCAACGTTACTCAAGGCTTCTTGAATGATTCGAAAAAGAAAGATCTTCGTCCGTGGGAAGAGAATCTGTTCATCTCCCGTCACCGAAAACTTCGTGGCGATGTGGGTTTGGGTCTGATACGACTTGAAATAATTCGTGAGGGCGGGAATCAATTCCATCTTGTCGTAGTGCAGGGGGCGCAGATTGAAGATGACTTGGCGGGCCTCCTGTATGGCCAGCTTCAGTTGGGCCTTGCTCTCCTTGAGGGTCGCTAAACCGGCTCGTGGGTTCTTCCGAATAAGTTGCTGGCACAGATCCAGCTTGAAGTTCACACCGGCTAAGCTCTGCACGAATCCGTCGTGGATCTCGCAAGCGATCCTGGTCCGCTCTTCCGTGACCGCAGCTCCGGTCTCCTTCACGTACAATCTATAAAGGGATTGATACTTATTCAGCGTCTTCTCAATCTCCGCCGTCGCGCGAATGCGGGCTTCGATGAGCTCCCACATGAATTTCGCGCTGGCGCCGCCGATGATGGTGACACCCATACGATGAAAATCTCGGAGAAATTGCCGGACTTCCCCATCGCCCGACACATCGATGATGAGGTCGACAGGCTCCATCGCCAACAGCTGTCGATAGTCGCGTGTAATCGGGATGTTGAGCTGTTTGGCCAATCCCAATCCCGGCGCTTCCGGATCACGTTCGGCCACGCCGACGATTTGTACCAGCGGATCAGTCGCAAAGATCTCCATGAGCGCAGTGCCCCCGCGACCAGCTCCGATAATCGCGACGCTCGTCGCTCCGGACGTCGGCTGGTTCCGTCGAGCGCGCTGCTGAGGGAGCGGCTTATTCATCGTCTCTGCGCCTCCTACACACAATTCGTCGGAGTCGACGACGGGCGAACGCCGATCGGATGGGATTCACGAGCCAGGAAATAGAGATGATGGGGCCGGGAGTTACGTCTTAACGTTCGCGACGTTGCTGAGTGAGCGTCTTCAACTCGTCCATAAATTGGTCGATGTCCTTAAATTCCCGGTAGACGGATGCAAACCGGACATAGGCGACCTGGTCCAGCTGATGCAACTCCTTCATGACTTCTTCACCAACGACCCGACTTTCAATCTCCGTCTCGCCCATTTCCTGAATCCGTTTTTCGATCCGGTCGGTGACGGCTTCGATGGTGCCGATACTGATCGGCCGTTTTTCACAGGCCTTTTTCAGGCCGGCGAGAATCTTATTGCGGTCAAATGACTCGCGGCGACCGTCCTTCTTCACGACGACGGGAAGAATTTCCTCGACCCGCTCGTAAGTGGTATAGCGGCGTTTACAACCAAGACACTCTCGGCGGCGACGAATGACCTCGCCTTCCTTGGCCATACGAGAATCGACGACCTTGTCTTCGAGTTCATCGCAGAAGGGACATTTCACCGGCGGCGACCTGCTCTCTCGCTATCGGCTGACTAGTAGGAATGAATGATGGGAAACCCGGCGCACAATGCTTTCGCTTGTCCGCAAACTTCTTCCAATACCGCCGGCTCTTGTCGGTGCTGGAGGACACGATCGACTAATTCGACGATCCGCTTCATTTCCGGTTCTTTCATTCCGCGCGTGGAGACGATGGGCGACCCCAGGCGGATCCCGCTGGCCACTGCCGGCGGCTTTTCGTCGTAGGGGACGGCGTTTTTATTAACGATAATGCCGGCGGTGTCCAGCGCGGCATCCGCCTCTTTACCCGTGATCCCCTTGTTCGTGAGGTTCAGGAGCATCAGGTGCGTATCGGTTCCACCTGAGACGATTTTATAGCCACGATCGACGAACCCTTGCGCCAAGGTCTTCGCATTGGTCAGGACTTGCTGCTGATAGCGCTTAAATCCCGGCGACAAGGCCTCTTTGAAGGCGACCGCCTTGGCCGCGATCACATGCATCAACGGTCCACCCTGTAGTCCAGGAAATACCAGTTTGTCGACGGCCTTCGCATACTCGGCTTTACACATCGTGACGCCCCCACGCGGACCGCGAAGCGTCTTATGAGTCGTCGTCGTGACAAAGTCGGCATAGGGAACGGGAGTCGGATGAAGTCCTGTAGCGATAAGGCCAGCAATATGAGCGATATCGACTAACAGATAAGCTCCGACTGATTTGGCGATCTGTTGGAAGCGAGGAAAATTCAGTACGCGGGCATAGGCACTGGCCCCGACCACGATCATGCGCGGACGGCATTCTTCCGCGACCTTCTGGACGGCATCATAGTCAATGGTTTCTGTCTGGCGATCGACGCCATAAGAGAACACACGAAAGAGGAGACCGGAGAAATTGACTTTGCTTCCATGCGTCAGATGCCCGCCCTGGGCGAGGTCCATTCCGAGGATGGTGTCTCCAGCTTTCAGGACCGAAAGATAGGCCGCCATGTTGGCTTGGGAGCCTGAGTGGGGCTGCACATTCACATGCTCGGCGCCGAAGATCTCTTTGCAGCGCTGAATCGCCAAATCCTCGACGGCATCGGCATATTGACACCCACCGTAGTACCGTCTGCCGGGATACCCTTCCGCATACTTATTGGTGAGCAAGGAGCCTTGTGCGGCCAATACCGCTGGGCTGGCAAAATTTTCCGAGGCAATCAGAAGCAGTTTCTCACGCTGACGGACTTCTTCCGCCTCGATCGCGGCGTACACCTCGGGATCTGTAGCTCTCAGGGCATCCCATGAACCGATCGCGTCACTGACCATTTTCTCCATAGTCACATTCCTATGCTGAAGGCTCTTCAGGCTCTTGCCTCTTCACCACACTGACGGTCACGGTCGCCACCACATCTCTCGGCATCTTGATGGGGACAGCCACTGTACCGAGTTCCTTGATCGGTTGCGCCAATTGAATCTTTCGCCGATCCACCGTGACACCTTGCGCAGCCAATCCTTCCGCGATGTCCTTGGCGGTGACGGAACCGAACATCTTATCGTCTTTCCCGACCTGCGCCTCGATCGTCACGGCGACCGCCGACACCTTCTTGGCGTAGGATTCAATTTCAAGCTTTTCCTTCTTGGCCTTCTCGGTCGCGACTCGTTTGACATGTTCGAACGCCTTGATGCTCCGGCCATCGGCTTCGATGGCCTTACGGCGCGGTAACAGGTAGTTCCTCGCAAATCCATCGGCGACGTTGATGAGATCACCGAGATGCCCCACCCCTTCCAGGGTTTCTTGAAGAATGACTTTCATACCCCTACTCCTTCACATAATAATAAAGGAGCAGAGGATACTGAGCCGGCTGCAAAATGTCAATTCGAAGAGGTCTTTGAGGCCGACTATTGGATGACACCGAGAGCCAGGCCTACCTTTCCGAAAGCCGCCACGGCTTGTTGCAGCTGAGCCGTTGTATGGACTGCCGACATTTGAGTTCGGATCCTTGCCTGCCCTTGCGGCACCACCGGATAGCTGAACCCGACGGCATAGACTCCTTCTTTCAGTAAGGCCTCTGCCATGGAAGTCGCAAGGGAGGCGTCACCCAACATCACGGGAATGATGGGATGCTCGCCAGGGATAAGCCGGAAGCCAAGCTTGGTCAGCTCAGCCCGAAAGAAGGCGGCATTGGCTCGAAGCTGCTCCCTAAGATGTTCGCCCTGCTTCACGAGATCGAGCGCGCGCAACGCACCAGCCACAATGGGCGGTGGAAGTGAGTTCGAAAACAGGTAGGGCCGCGATCGTTGACGCAGCAGCTCGATCACTTCGGCCTTGCCGGATGTAAACCCGCCGGTCGCGCCACCAAGCGTTTTCCCTAACGTGCTCGTCACCATCTCGATTCGGTCAGCCACCCCGAAATGAGCCGGCGTCCCCCGGCCCTGAGGCCCTAGAACCCCGGTCGCGTGGCTGTCATCGACCACCACCGCCGCGTCGTACTGTTCCGCCAGCTCCACGATGCGATCCAGTTTAGCCGGATCGCCATCCATCGAGAACACCCCATCGGTTGCAATCAGCCGTAGGCGGCACCCGTCGGCTGCTCGGAGCTGCGCTTCGAGGTCCCCCATGTCGGAATGGGCGTATCGGAATCGTTTGGCCTTGCAGAGTCTGATGCCGTCGATCAGGCTGGCATGGTTCAAGCTGTCGCTGATGACGGCATCACCCTCATTCAACAACACTTCGAATAGTCCCCCGTTCGCATCGAAGCAGGAACTGTACAAGATGGTGTCATCGGTGCCGAGAAACTCGCTGACGGCCTGTTCCAACTGTTTATGCAGATCTTGCGTGCCGCAAATAAATCGTACGGAGGCCATGCCATACCCATGTGTTGCCAGCCCTTCTTTAGCGGCCTGCACGATAGCCGGGTGATTTGCCAGTCCTAAATAGTTGTTTGCGCAGAGGTTCAGAACCGAACCTTGGGCAACTCGGATGTCGGAGCCCTGCGGGCTCAGCAATTGGCGTTCGGCCTTGTACAGACCTTGGGATCTGATGTCGGCAAGCTGAGCTTCAAGGGCTTTTCTGAAGGACGAATAGGCCATGGTTAGAACAGGACTGAGCGATGAGGACTGAGGGCCGAGATCTGAGTGAGAGCAACCTTTCTGTTCTCTCAGTCCTCAGTCCTGGTACCTCGGTCCTACTACGGAGTCAAGACCACTTTGCCGCACTGACCAGACTGGATCAATCCAAACCCGGTCGCAAACTCGCTCAGCGGAAAAGAATGGGTCACGACCGGTCGAATATCGAGACCTGCTTTGAAGAGACCGGCCAGCCGGTACCAGGTTCCAAACAAGCGCCGCCCGGTGATTCCATAAACACGAATGCCCTTAAAAATAACTTCGTTCGGCAGATCAAAGCAAACGGGACCGGTCGGGATACCGAACAGGGTGACTCGTCCGCCGTTCTTAACCGCCCGAAAGGCTTGGTGCATAGCCGTGGGATCCCCCGACATCTCTAGTGCTGCATCAACTCCTTCACCAGCGGTCATCTCGAGGATGGCCGCCGCCACCTGCTCCGGTGACTCGGCTCTCACGTTAAGGACATGATCTGCGCCGACCTGCTTCGCCAAACCCAGCCGATAGTCGCTGACATCGGACGCGATAATGGTCGCAGCGCCGGCCGTCCGCGCTACAGCCGCGGCAAATAAACCAGTCGGGCCGCACCCCGTGATCAACAGGGTATGGCCGGTGAGATCTTCAGCGAGCGCGGCATCGACGGCATTACCGAGCGGCTCCTGCACACAGGCCAACTCTGGGGGAATTTCCGGAGCCGTGTGCCACAAGACACCTTCAGGCAGCGCGACATACTGGGCGTAAGACCCGTCCCGGTCGATCCCAAGAATCTTGTAATTTTTGCACACATGCGCCTGTCCGGTGCGGCACTGAAAGCACGCTCCGCAGGTCAGGTGTGATTCGGCGGCGACATAGTCACCGACCTTGACCAGAGAAACCTCACGCCCCACCTCCACGACGTGCCCGCACAATTCATGGCCGATGATTCGTGGTGGATGAATTCGCCGTTGTGCCCATTCGTCCCAACGATAGATATGGACGTCGGTTCCACATAACGAGGTCGCGACCACTTTCACCACGGCATCATGTGGCCCAGGGGTTGGGTCCGCCCAATCGGTGAGGATTAACCCCGGTCCCGCAGTCGTTTTGACGAGAGCTTGCATGGACCTATTCTATACCAAGTCAATCAAGTGACACCCGTGTTTCGGTGAAAGGAACGGGTTGCATGGGATTCCCGGCGATGGGTAGGATACCGCTCAAACCATGGGATCGCCCAAGAGTATGGATATCTGTTCACATAGGCAGACAGGGAGAAGCCGAAAGGAAAGGTGATGGCATGAACACTCAATCAAACCGGCTGCGGGGAATCGTCATAGCGGCTCTGTTGGGATTCTTCCCGCTGGGCGTCGGGGCGGAAACGGCTCGGTGGGACATCGATCCTGATCATTCAACCATAGAGTTTCGCGTGACTCACATGGTGGTGTCAAAAACATCGGGGCGTTTTCTGGACTATCGTGGATTTGTCGATCTGGACGCGGACGCGAAAACCTTGAAGACGATTGAAGCCACGATCAATGCTGAATCGATCAACACGCACCAAGAGAAACGCGACACGCATCTCCGCAATGCCGACTTCTTAGACGTCAAACAGTTCCCGACGATCATGTATAAAATGAAGAACTATCAGAAAGAGGGAGATACCTATAAGATTGTCGGTCATCTCACTCTGCGCGGTGTGACCAAAGAGGTCACGCTGATCGCCACTTTGAATGGCATCACCAAGGATCCCTGGGGCAATACCAGAGCCGGATTCACCGCCGAGGGAACATTGAATCGCAAGGACTTCGGCATGATTTGGAATAAGGCGCTCGACACCGGCGGGTTAGTCGTCGGTGATGAAGTCCAGATCCATCTGGACATCGAATGCATTAAAACGAAAAAGCCGTGAGCGATTACGAAACCAGAGCCCCGCGACTCGAAATTCATAAGCCGAGCGACTATGAAAACAATGGTGCTCAATTATACAAGCGATATATCCGGCAATCCTTTGCACCTTCACGATCGACCGATACCCATCCCAACGTCGGGGCAGGTCCTCGTCAAGATTCATGTCTGCGGCGTCTGTCGCACGGATCTCCATGTGGTGGAAGGGGAACTTGACGATATTCCGTTTCCTCTTATCCCAGGCCATCAAGCAGTCGGCACGGTGATGCAAGTCGGCTTGAAGGTCTCAGAGATCAAAGAAGGAGACCGAGTCGGAATTGCCTGGCTTCAAGGCACATGTGGACAGTGTGAATTCTGTACAGGCGGAAGGGAAAATCTCTGTTTGCAAGCGAAGTTCACCGGCTATCAGGTCGACGGCGGGTATGCGGAATACGCTGTCGTCCCCGCACGATTTGCCTATCCCATTCCACCGATCTTTTCTGACGAAGAAGCCGCTCCTCTGTTATGTGCCGGAATTATCGGCTATCGAGCGTTACGGCTCAGCGGCATCAAGCCGGGCCAGCGTCTCGGGTTGTATGGATTTGGCGCCTCCGCACATATCGCGATCCAGATCGCGCGCCAGTGGGGTTGTCAGGTTTATGTGAGTTCGCTCAAACGAGAGCATCAGGAATTGGCAAAACAACTGGGGGCGGTTTGGGTCGGCGGAGCGACGGAGATGCCGCCGGATAAACTGCACGGGTCAATCATCTTTGCACCAGCCGGCGAACTTGTTCCTCCGGCATTGAGAGCGCTCGACCGAGGCGGCACACTGGCCTTGGCCGGTATCCATATGTCACCCATTCCCGCGTTGGACTACGATCGTGATGTGTTCGGTGAGCGAGTGATCCGTAGCATCACGGCCAACACGAGACAGGACGGACTCGACCTGCTGCACGAAGCAGCTGCCATTCCCATCAAGCCACATACAGTCCGTTTTTCTCTCGAACAGGCAAACCGTGCATTACAAGAATTGAAAGCGGGAAGCTTTCAAGGGGCGGCCGTGCTGACAGTGCAATGAGGCGCGAATAACCATGAAGGACTACCATAGCGAAGCAGACAGCGGGTACATCTCCGACATTCCCGACCTCGATGCCTGTTCGGCGTTTGGAAAGACTCCCGCCGAAGCGCACAAGCAAGCGGAAGTCGCGAAACGAGCCTGGCTGGCAGTTGCGCGCGTTGAAAAGAAGCCTATTCCCAAACCGCGATATCGCCCTGCCATCTATCAAACCGGCACATGACCTTGCTGCATTGGGGTCAGGCTTGGACATTCACGATGCGGCTGATCGTGGAATAGTGCAAGTCCACGGCATGGCCGATTTCCGAAAGGCTATAGCCATAGTTCAGGTGCGCTCGGCGAATGACCTCGTTGCGTCGAGCCTGGTCGATCCGCGCATGTCTGCCGAATAGCTGGCTCAACGTCGGGCGGGCCGCAAACCGTTGCCGCCTGGGAATCTCCTTCAATCGACGCGTATCTTGAAGTCGAGGCGCCAGACGTTCGACAAACCGTTCACTCCCAAGAAGCACCTGTCCCCGGACCTGTTCCCAGGGTGAACCCTGACCGATCCCCTCGGCGACAAAGGCCCGGTACTTCCGCTGAGCCGATGCACGCTGTCGGCCAAACTGAGACAGCACCCAGTCCACGGTCAGAAACGGCGGCACGGAGACAAGTCCTGCCGTAGCTTGGTAGCTCGACCAGGGATAGGTATCGGCTTTGCGGGTGGCCCTAACACGCACCGGATTAAGGACCACGTACCGACACAGCTCCAGCAGGTAACTCTCCCGGTCCACCACAATCGCCTTGAAACGACCTTGCAGCACATGGCCGATCCGACCGTGACGACGGTTGAAGGCTTGGGTATAGACGCCGTTGAGCTGGCGCATGGCCTTCGACAGATTGGCATCGGGCGTCTCCACGACCAGATGGAAGTGATTGTCCATCAGGCAATGGGCGTACAGCCGAAAATGAAAGCGAGAGACGACGTGTGCCAGCACTCCAATGAACCGCTGCCGGTCCTCATCATCCAAGAAGATGTCTTGTCGGGCGTTGCCCCGGGCCGTGACGTGGTAGAGCGCGCCAGGAAATTCGATGCGCAGTGGGCGAGCCATGGGGCGGAGTCTAACTCATCGAGAGGCATAAAACAAGATCTGACCCCCATTCCATTGACGGGGTGCAGGCCAGTCTATTGAGTGGCAGCGGCGATTGGAACGCACTTCTCCACCACAATCCATAGGCGGTCGCGCGTGTCGCTTTCATCAGCGTCCGGTAGGTTCTTGAGCGACTCTACGATGACACACTGAGTCTCCCCTGCCTTGCCGAGTGCGTGACCGTCATAATTGATGTCGGACAGAATTTCTTTTACGAGAATGTGCTGAGCATGAAGCGTGTGGCCATTGACTGTGATCGCGTCGCCAATCTGAATCGATTCCGGTATCCCCACAGTTCCCACTGGACCTAACGAGGGTCTTATGAAATGGGCGTTGTACTGATACAGCGTCGCGCTCTGGTCTTTCACGCGGATCGACTGCGCCTCGTATTCTCTGGCCTTGCCGGTCTGCCGAGCCTGTTGCGTTTCGTTCTTCGCGAGCTTGACGGGGACTAGGACGATCAGTGTCACAGCGGTCACACTGACTAACAGCGCGGCGGCTGAGCGCAGTATCTTGCCTCGATGCTTCTCATGAATGCCCCTCGCTAACGTCGCGAGAAACAAGGCTGGAGCGAGTGTCAGACCTATGAGAACACAGTTTATAACAAGATGTGGGCCAACCAGCTCCCAAAGGGCAGCGAAGCCTCCTTGGTACCACGGGGGCGCAGAAGCAATCAGGATCACAGCACAGGCTGCAAAAAGCCACATCCACGCGAGCACCTTTACAGCACGGACAAGCATCGACATGTGTTCCGTCCGATCAAGAAACGTCCGGTCCTCTTCGATCAGCTCTCATTACACCGAAGTATGGCATGCTTGTCAAAGGCCGGAGGGGAGAAGAAAACCGGGTGGGACCTTGTGTGATGGATCGCTGACGGGCTCAGGTTGTATGATGGCTTGATCGTCGAAGAGTGCGAGGCTACGGGGTGCCCGCGTGGCACTTAAATGCAGTCGGGAATCTTTAATTGGCTGCAAGCGCTCGCTCACGGTATAAGAGCCTGGGCCGGTCATGACTTGGAGTCCCCTATCGCTTTCGGTCAAGTAAGCTGGAAACCTTCTCTGATACTTCTTTCACCAGAATCCCCATCTTCGGGTGCGACGGCTCGAAATCCACCGGCCAGTCATAATGGCGCAACCGTTCGCTCGCGGTCGGGCCGATGGAAGCGACAACCGTCTTCCTCAATGCCGCTTGAAAGGGTTGCACCTTTCCATCTTCCTCCAACACCCGCATGACGTGATCCACCTGCGCCGCATTGGTGATCAGGATCACATTGACTCGCCCGGTTATGATTTCATCGAGCGCATGGCGAGTCGGACCAAGATCTTCCGGGAGAGCCCACTTGTAGATCGGAACCGCGAATACCTCCGCGCCTCGCTGCTCAAGCGCTCTCACAAGATCAGGGTTTGAGACTCCATATTCCTGAACGGCAACCCGCAGTCCCTTCACAGGCCGATACTGATCCAGAACTGAAACCAGATCGACCCACATATTCGGTTCCGGCACCGTCACTGTCGCCTGAAGACCGACCGCCTTCAGGGCTGCGACCGGTTTCGGCCCTCGTGCGATGATCGCCGTGCCTTTGAGCACCGCGACGATGGACGACCAGACATAGCGGGTCTTGAGCAGGTCAAACAGCATCGTGGTGCCGATACCCGTCAGGAGAATAAGCAGATCGATCCGCCCGCCCATGAGCCGAGCCCCAAACTCCTGCACCACCGAATTGTCTTCCAGCAGGATTTCTCGTAGAACGGGAACAACCAGCGGCCTGCCGCCGTAACGCTCGATCAGCCGGGTGATCTCCGTTGCCATCCGGCTCTCGAATGCAGCAACTGTCATCCCGTTCAATGTCATGGGCGTAAGGGAACAGAAACGATCCAGGTTCAATCATACTACAAAAGAGCCGCTTTTCCGTTGACGGCTGGTCATGGTCTCCCTACTATGCATAGTTCAATCGGATCGACGAACGAGTTGCTTAGCATGACGTCTCCACTCCATAGGGGTCTTCGGCATTTGGCCCTGCGTGTCATCGACCTTCCTCGGTCGCGAAGATTCTATGAACAGGTACTCGGCTTTCAGTCGGTGTGGGAGCCGGATCCGGAGAACGTCTATTTTAGCTCCGGCATCGACAATCTGGCTCTCCACCAAATTCCAAAAGATGAACTCTCCTCGTACCAACCCACACAGGCCCAATTACTCGATCACATCGGGGTGATTCTCGACGGTCCACAAGCCGTCGATCAGATGTACCGAGAGATCTTGCCGAAGATTGAAGCTCTGGGTGGACGAATCACCAAGGAACCCAAGCAGCACCGTGACGGCAGTTATTCCTTCTATTTTGCCGATCCCGACGGCAATCTGATCCAGGCTCTGTATGAACCGGCGATCAGCAAGCTGAGGATCATTGCTGACCCATGAGCCAGGTTTGGACCAGCCTTCCCAAGAATCATTACCTGAGCCTCGCTCCCTGGTGTTGGGTGCAACTGGAGAGCGCGGAGGCACCGGGACCCTTCCCTTTCATAGGCGGCGTGGCACCTGAAGTCATCGCTGGCCTCCACGAGGCTCATAGCCTCCTCTCCAGTGCGATCGATACCGCTATCAGCGATGTCTTTTCAAAACGGGCACCGCTCGACGATCCCACTCGACAGCAACGGTTGGAAGATGCTTATGCAGAGCTGGTCAGCGCACGGCCCTATCTTCAACAACACATCCGCTGCGGGCGTCGATCAGACGGGACCTTTCAGTGGGAATTCCTGAGCGATCCAGCTAAATCCGCAACCGTGACCAACGGTGGCCTCCGCATCTTTCATGCGATCAATCACCAGGCGATCCCCATCGGATTCAACGGACGACCGCTGGGTCCCATCGTTGGGAAACTGCTCGGTCTGCTCGATGGAACCCATACCGCGGACGATCTTCGCTCTGCGGTGTCGGCCATGCCGCGTGATTCGCAGGCGATGCTGACTAAGGTGATGGAATCACTGCACCAATATGGCTGTCTGGCCACTTCTACGACGACTTCCATCCAGCGACATTGGTATGACGTCGTGCAAGATCAAGATCTCGTACACCTCGGACATGCCGCCCTCCTCTACCGGCAACGGGACACCGCACTCCTCTTCGACCCGTGGCTTCTGCCTTGGTTTGCCGAATCGCCGTTGCCGTCGATCTGGAGCGGACTGTTCCCGAAACCTGCCGCCGTGTTTCTGACCCACGATCACGATGATCACGTCGATCCCCGCACTCTGCTCCATTTGCCGAAAGACACGCCGATCATCGTGCCCAGTCGGCGGAATCGAACAGGACTGTTCTTTGACTATCAGTCGCTTCTCGCAGAACTGGGTTTTGACCGAGTCATCGAGCTGGCCCATGGGGAAACCTGGCCGTTTGAAGGCGGCACAGTCGTGTCCGTCCCCTTCTACGGAGAGGACCCATGTGACTTGAACATGCCCAGGAATTGCTACTTAATTTCGGATCGAGAGCACAATGTGCTGATCCATGCGGATAGCGGCCCGACGAACGACGGACGATCCGCTCTTAAGGACAAGATCATTCAGCAATTGGTCGGGCGATATGGACCGATTCCGTTGGTGTTCGCGTCACAACAACAGTTGCTTGAAATCCGGAGCCATGCCGCCCATGCTTCGCTCTCCCATCCCGGCAAATGGCTGGATGTCGGCGAAAACGGCTATCTCACGAACGCCTATCTCGCCGAGGTCTGCGCGGTCGCCCATGCACGGATGTTCGTTTCCTACGCCACCGGTGGAGCTGACTGGTACCCCGATCACCTGTCTTTCATGTTCAGCCGCCGCAATCCCTGCAGAACCGCACTCTTAACGGCTCATTGGGAACAACCTGAAACATTGAAAGACCTTCTGGTTTCACAGGAATGTCGCTATCATCGTGCCCACGCCTTCGATGTCTATCGAGTTCTGAGTGGGGGGAGGATCGAGGTTAGTTCAGCAAGAGAAACCCTCGCCCCGATGACGCTGTATCGGTTGGATCACGGCGAGCCCCCCTTCATGAAAGCGGGCAAGGGACGATAGACCATTTTTCTTTGAGGAGAGCCATGGCCGGGACACAGTCATCGATTCTTGTCACAGGAGCAGCGGGGTTCATCGGATTTCATGTGGCCATGCGCCTGTTGGATCGTGGCGACCAGGTGATCGGCCTCGACAATATCAACGACTACTACGATGTTCGATTGAAACAAGCCCGGCTCGCCCAATTGACGCCGCGCGAACGATTTCGTTTCGTCAAGCTCGATCTTTCCAATCAACAAGGCATGCGGGATCTTTTTGCCGGTGAATCGATACGGCGCGTGGTTCATCTCGCTGCCCAGGCAGGCGTCCGCTATTCACTGACCAATCCCCACGCTTACACCGAAAGCAACATCGAAGGGTTCATCAACATTTTGGAAGGCTGCCGGTGGAGCAACATCCAGCATTTGGTCTATGCCTCGTCCAGTTCTGTCTACGGGGGGAACACTCATATGCCGTTCTCCACCCATGACAATGTGGATCATCCGGTTTCGCTGTATGCCGCCACCAAAAAAGCGAATGAGCTGATGGCTCACTGCTATGCGCATCTCTATCAACTCCCCTGCACAGGTCTTCGATTTTTTACCGTCTATGGGCCTTGGGGACGCCCTGACATGGCCCTCTTCATCTTTACCAAGGCCATCCTGGAGGGCAAACCGATCGAAGTCTTTAACCAGGGCCGGATGAAACGCGATTTCACTTATGTGGACGACATCGTCGAGGGGGTCATCCGGACACTCGATCACCCGGCGTCGGCTGATCCGACATGGTCTGGGGATCGGCCGACACCAGAAACCAGCTCGGCTCCGGCACGAATCTACAATATCGGCAACCATCGACCGGTTGAATTGCGGCACTTTATCGAGATCTTGGAGCGCGCATTAGGCAAGAAAGCGGAGAAACAACTGATGCCGTTACAACCGGGGGACGTCCCTGCGACTTACGCTGATATCGACGATCTCACCCGCGATGTCGGATTCAAGCCGACCACATCGATCGAAGAAGGCATTCCTCGTTTCGTGAAGTGGTATCGGGAGTTCTATAGGGTCTGAAAAGCCCGGTCAAAAAATCTAGAAACAACCAACGGGTACGAACCCCGTACCGAAGAGTCTCGACAGCGCAATATAGCGAGCGTTGTCGTAAAAGGAGTAGCTTGGCCCTCGATGATTACGCCCGGTGATATCCCCCCCATAGGAAGGATCAGATCCGAAGAACATCCCTCCACGGGTCTTCTGCACCAATTGCATCCATTCCATGTATAACGAGCACACTTCGACTTGTGTCGGGCCGGAAGACGTATTGCTCGCATGCCAGTCACGCGCCCAATCCGGCACCTGACGTCCTTCCGTTCCCGAAGTGCGCTCCTGGTAGGAAGGTACCTCATAATGGGGTTCGCTGGTAGCCGTGGTTCGAGGAGCCGTCGGCATATTCTCCAAATTGGGCACGATGGAAAGCGGTTTGAGCATCATGGCATGGCAACCGGCTCTCTCCTTATTCGTGTATACGGAACTGCCATCTGCTTGAGGGCATTCCCAAGTCGTACCTGATCCGATCTGAGTATCTGAGAATGCCGGAGCAACGGGAAAGACCGCCAGCAGTGCAACTAAGAAAGGAAACATCCGTATCGGCCGCATGGGGCACCTCCAGATCCGGTGGCGAGGGCACTCAATGCCTAGACACTCATGGTTATTTCTATGAAACTGTGCCTATACCCTACGCAATACTTTATTCTTTGGTCTATGCCCCTTTGGAGGGGAAACAACCCAATGCTGGAGCCGGTTTTAGAGATAATCTGCGATCGCTGATCCTCTTTCACCGCTTCATTCTCGATACCGGCAAGCCGCTTCCTCCCGTGACTGGCAGTATTGCTGGATTCTGTGCCGAAAAGTTCCCAGCCGACATCCTGCTTTACCTTGTCCCTGCCGGAGACCTCAGGTATCCTGCGTCTCTCCTTGTGTGTATCTCCTTGTCGGCGATGGGTGATCCTGTGATGGCGATGGAAGACGTCGTCGATGGCCAAAAATGCCATTGGCAGGGGACATCACCCACGAGGAAACGAGATGAAGACGCGGCATGACTGACTACGGCGTGCTCGGCAATTTGCTCCTCATTTATACCGTCTCCATCGCAGTCGTGTTTCTGTTTCATCAATTTCGACTGCCGTCTATCGCCGGGTTTCTCGTTGCCGGGGCTTTGATCGGTCCTCATGGTCTCAATCTGATTTCCGATATCGCGACCGTGCAAGTGTTGGCGGAAATCGGGATTGTGCTGCTTCTGTTTACCATCGGCATCGAATTCTCGCTGAGGCAACTGACCTCCCTTCGTCGGCTGATCTTGATTGCCGCTCCGATTCAAGTCGGAGGGGTCATCGCGATCGCATGGGTCGGCGGCACCGTGGCAGGATTACCGACATCTCAAGCGATCTTTTGGGGCTTTCTGCTCTCGCTCAGCAGTACCGCCATTGTGTTGAAAGCGTTGGCCGCCGGTGGAGACAGCGACTCACCCCACGGGCGAGCCACTATCGGGATTTTGATCTTCCAGGACTTGGCCGTCGTCCCGATGATCTTGTTGACGCCCATTCTTGCGAGCCATGGCGAAGGGACGCTCACCCCGGTGCTGTTCTCGTTGGTGAAATCGATCGTGGTGGTCGCATGCATCGTTGCAGCCGCGTGGTATACGGTTCCGAAATTACTCGACCACATCGTTCGTAGCCGAAGCCGAGAACTCTTTCTGTTGACCATCATTGTCATGTGCCTCGGCATTGCTTGGTTGACGTCTCTCGGCGGGCTGTCCCTGGCGTTGGGAGCCTTCATCGCCGGGCTCGTGATTTCCGAATCGGAGTACAGTCATCAAGCCATCGCCGAGGTGTTGCCGTTTCGAGACAGTTTCAACAGCCTGTTTTTCGTCTCCATCGGCATCCTGATGGATTGGCGCATCCTACTGGAGTATCCGCTCGTCGTGGCCGGTGTGTTACTCATCGTACTGCTTGTCAAGTTCATCGCCGGAGCGGGGGCCGTTTTGACGATCTCCGTACCTCCTCGCTCGGCTGTCATGACAGGAATTGCCCTCGCACAGGTAGGTGAGTTCAGTTTTATCCTGGCGCAGGTCGGCCTAGAGAACAAGCTTTTGTCCGGACCACCGTACCAAATCTTTCTGGCGGTCTCGGTCTGCTCCATGATTATCACGCCGTTCTTGATGCAGCTATCCCCTCATCTCGCGCGACGCGTCGAGGCCGTGCAACGGCTGCGCCATTGGTTTCCTGGGCAGACGACGGCCCATGTGCTCGAGGCAGAGGGGCGGCATCTACGCATCAAGGACCATGTGATTATCGTGGGATATGGGCTCAATGGACGCAATCTGGCCCGTGTATTGGGTGAGACGGAAGTGCCCTATATCGCATTGGATTTGGACGGGGATATCGTGCACCGAGAAGCGGCCCACGGCTTACCGCTCTACTATGGGGACGCCACAAACCCAAATGTATTGAGGCACGTGAAGATCGAAGACGCACGGGTCCTGGTCGTCGCAATCTCCGATCCGTTTATGGCCCGCCGAACCGTGCAGGTGGCTCGAGGCTTGAACCAGAACATTCACATCGTGGTTCGTACACGCTATTTGCGCGAGTTGGAGGAATTGCACCAGCTGGGCGTAGACGATGTCGTGCCGGAAGAATTTGAGACGTCGATTGAAATCTTTGCGCTCGTCCTCCGCACCTACAACATGCCGCAAGATTTCATCATGCAAAAGGCCGAACAGGTTCGCCGCGAAGGATACGCGCTCTTACGCCGCAGCGAGCTCCCCGAACTGGCCAACCATCTTCGCGGCGGCGCACTCGCTGATGTCGAAGTGGAGACCTGCCGAATCGAAGAGAATTCGCCGGCGGCCGGAAAGACCATCGCGCAACTGGCGTTGCGACCGCGAATCGGAACGTCCATAATCGCCTTAACCCGAAGCGGCGCCACGGAATCCAATCCATCGGAGAAAACCAAACTCCTTGCCGGCGACATCGTAGTACTGGTGGGAACGCGCGATCAGATCAGACGAGCCATGGGATTTATTTCGGCGAATGAGCGCGAAGACTAACAGGCATGACCGCCGGTATCAGCATGAACACCACCCGAAAGGACACGGTCAGCTTCGCCACCGGAGCGTCACTCGTTCTTTGAGAGGATGATCAAGAGGCCGGCCTGTTTGGACCGATCTCTGATGGGCTGCCTTCAGTTTGTAATACCATTTGGCCGGCATGTCTGCATCACCGAGAAACATCGTCGAGGGTTTGTGGCGAAGTCCCACCGCCAGATGCTTCATCGCCCGCTCATCCTGGCCGAAAAACATTTTCGTCAGCGTGCGAAAAATAAAATTGCCGAACGGAAGCCAATGCAAGCCGCTCCAATACGCAGAGAAATCGATGCGACATTCCATATCGGACACGGGTGTGGCCATCAACCGATTAGCGACCCAGGCCCTTCCACATTGCATGAGTTCCACACGCTGATTCGGCAGCACGAAGTCGATCGTCGTCGACAACGGTCCTCCGTAGATTCGTTCTACCCAATGAAACGGGCCACTGTTCTTCGCCGGTCGGTGGGCGGTCATCCGGAAACCATTCGGGATCGGTTCAAAGATCTTCGTCTTCTCATGCATACGCGCATCACTGCGCCACCAAGAATGAACATAGGGTCCATGAACCGGGTCAATGAGACCGATGATGCCATCGTCTGAGCTACAGGTGTAGGTCAACGAAATGTGGAACGATTGTCGAGGTTCCGATGGAAGCGGCATGAGCGGGACCGGGGGCAACGGATCGATGTTCCTCCGTTCGTCCGCCAGATACAGCCAAATCATACCGTCCGTTTCTTCAGCCGGATAAGTCGTGACACCGATCTTGTCGGTTTGTAGATTCCCTTGTTCTGGGAGGGCAGGAATGCACCGACAGCGACCTTTCATGTCGAACTGCCACCCATGATACGAACATTCCACTCGCTCGCCGTCGAACCGGCCGAATGACAGAGGCATGCCACGGTGCGGACAGATATCGCGCATCGCCGCAAGGCCACCGGTTCGATCACGACAGAGGACGATCGGCAAACCCAACATCTGCAGTCCCTTCATCGTGCCCGAGCGCAGGGTATGGCTGGGTACGGCTGGGTACCAGAATCCAAAGAGTGGAGCGCTCTTGGAAGTGACGACCTCGGGAGATGGCTGTTCAATCATGAGGGTCATTCGTTAGGAAGGAAACTCGCGAGATGGGTATGCCGCAATGAACTCCGACTATATCGATAGGATGGCGATAGGTCAAGCTATGCGCACACAGTAGCACGGCTGCCGGTTCCTTGACACCCCGAAGGATCACATACTATTCTGTTCATAACATAGAATTTGAATGTGTCATGAGGTGAGATCATGATTGCCACACAAATAGAGCCGACGACGACGTTGGCACAACTGCAAGAATCCAAGCCTGATCGAGTCACGATCGTGTTGTTGAGCGGTGATCTCGATCGGGCGATGGCGGCCTTTATTATCGCCACAGGCGCCGCTGCGATGGGTATGCGTGTGACCATATTTTTTACGTTTTGGGGATTGAATACTATTCGGAGACGGGGGGCAACAAGTTCGGCCAAAGATTGGCTTCGAAGGATGTTTGGGCTGCTCAACAAAGGAGGCGCCGATACGCTTCCGTTGTCTCGATTCCACTTCGGTGGGTTGGGGACGAAGATGATGCAGACGGTGATGAAACAAAACCGGATGCCGGGTGTGCCAGAATTGATGCAAACAGCCCTCGAGCTGGGCGTGCGGTTCATCGCCTGCACGACGACGATGGGGCTCATGGGTATTACCAAGGATACGTTGATCGACGGCATCGATCAGTTCGCCGGCGTGACCACGTATCTGGCGGAAGCCAAACAGGGCAGTGTCAATCTGTTCATTTGAACCGTCCTATTGAGCGAGGGTGCTTTCATGATGCAGGCCGATGTCAAACTCGACACCTTAGGGTACTTTTGTCCAATGCCGATTATTCTCACGTCCAAGAAAATCAAGGAATTGGCGTTGGGACAAGTGCTGGAAGTCGTCTCCGATGATGAGGGCATCAAAAAAGACATGCCTGCTTGGTGTGAAACCACGGGCCATCAAATGATGGGCTTGGAAGAGGAACAGGCAAAGTCAGGCCGCATCTATAAGGCGTTCGTTAAGAAGGCGAAGTAGCCAGATTCCTGTAAGAGAGACAGTTAAACAGAGCCGGAGGAACGATCATCGGTCCTCCGGCTCTTTCGTTAACACGTGCAGAAACTTATGGATCGACTCGTCGAGTGTGTCCCCAACTTCAGTGAAGGTCGGGATCAAGGAACACTTCACGCCTTGATCGATGCCGTGACTTCGACAACCGGCGTGGCACTTCTCGATCACTCGATGGATGCGGACCACCACCGGTCGGTGCTGACGTTCTGTGGAGACCCGGACGCGATCATTGAGGCTGCGTTTCGTGCCGTTCGACTCGCGACTGATCTCATCGACCTGCGTACACATGTTGGAGTACACCCTCGCATAGGAGCGACGGATGTGGTGCCGTTTGTCCCGATCAGGGGTACGACGATGCAAGACTGCGTCCAGCTTGCCAAGCGGCTAGGAGAACGAGTCGGGCGCGAACTGGGGATCCCTGTTTTCTTATACGAACGTGCTGCAGGTCGTGCCGACCATACACCATTAGAAGCGATCAGACGAGGAGGGCTCGACGGCCTGGCTTTCCGGATGGAGTCAGACCCTGGTTGGATTCCTGACTTCGGCCCCCCTCGGCTGCATCAAAGCGCAGGAGCGATCGCGATCGGCGCCCGGCCTCCGCTGATCGCCTACAACGTGAACCTCTGCTCGACAGAAGTTGACCAGGCCCGATCCATCGCCCAAGCAGTCCGCCACTCAAACGGCGGGTTACCCTCTGTGAAAGCGATCGGTGTAGAACTATCCAGTCGCGGTATGGTGCAAGTCGCAACGAATTTGACCGACTACCTCGTAACGCCTATTCCGACCGTCTTTCAGATGGTCAAGGCTGAAGCCGCAAAGCGCGGAATAGAGGTGGCAGGAAGCGAACTGGTCGGATTAGTCCCGCAAGCGGCATTGGGCCACGCTGCAACTGCTTTTCTGCAGCTCGATCGATTCGATTCAAACCAGCTCCTCGAAACAAGAATCGCCGAGGCGATGCTCAGCAAGAAAGAACCGGCGCACACCCTCTCAGATTTCCTGGCCATGGTTGCCGATGCCAAACCGACACCGGCCGGTGGCAGTGTGGCGGCATTCGTGGGTGCCTTGGCGGCTTCCTTGGGGGTCATGGGGGCACGTCTCGATAGACAATCGGACAGAGAACAGCGGCTACTCGAGTTGAGCCAGCAGCTTCATCGGCTTGTTCAAGCAGATACGGAGGTCTACACCGAGCTGATGGACGCCTACAAGATACCCAAACAACATCCTGATCGCCCCGACGCAGTTTCGACGGCTCTCCAGAGAGCTACAGAAGTGCCGCTGGAGATTGTTGAACGGTCCTGCGAGGTTGCGCGATTCCTCCATACCTTGCGCGAGAGAAGTAAGCCAACTATCCAATCAGACCTCACCGTGGGTCTGACCATAGCTATTGCAGCGGCTCAAGCAGGTCTTATTACAGTCCGAACAAATATAAATATACAACGAAATCAGCAACTTATAGAGAGCATTCAACTCAGAATCGCAAAGGCCACGGAAAGCCTTGAGGAACTCAAGGTGTTATGTTAGACTCCAGCGCCGCATTATTGGAAACTATAAGCAGCAGGTCTCATTTGGCCTGAGAAAGTCGAAAATCAAAGGGATGGAAATCAAGGTCTTCAACAATAACGTTGAAAAAGCTCTGAAAGTTGCCAAGAAAAAGCTTGCGGGAGAAGGGCTGTTTCGTGAGCTGAAGCGTCGGCGTTTTTATGAAAAGCCCAGCGTGAGAAAAAAGGCGAAGCAACGCGAAGCTCAACGGCGCCGACAGAAGTGGTTGTCAAAACGGAGGCCTGACTAGACACACCGTCAGGTTCTCTCCCGCCCGTCTCACCAACCTTCTCTCCGTTCGTGACCATATCTCATGCGTCAGGAACAGATCCATGCAGCCATCCGCATCGTCAAGCGGGAGATTCACCGTTGGCAAGAGCCGGTCGTTGGGGTCGTAGCCAAGGAATCGGGTCACGATCCTTTTCTCATCCTCATTTCCACCCTCCTCAGTTTGCGAACCAAAGATAGGACCACAAGGGAAGCAGGCGACCGGCTCTTCGCCATGGCTCGCACACCGGCAACCATGTTGAAGCTGCCGACGAAGAAGCTCGAACGGGTGATTTATCCGGTCGGCTTTTACCGGACGAAGGCCAAAGCCATTCACCAAATCTGCCGCCGCTTGATCGACGAATATGGCGGGGTGGTACCGGACTCCATCGATGAACTGGTCACTTTACCTGGGGTCGGACGAAAAACCGCAAACCTGGTCGTGACTATTGGATACGGCAAGCCAGGAATCTGTGTCGATATTCATGTTCACCGGATCAGCAATCGATGGGGCTATATCAAAACGAAGACACCGGAGGAATCTGAACAGGCCCTCAGGCGCACACTACCGAAACAATACTGGATTATCTACAACGATCTCCTCGTCCCCTATGGGCAGAACCTGTGCCTTCCGGTCTCGCCGCTGTGCAGCACATGCAAGTTGACCGAATTGTGTGATCGAGTGGGAGTCACGAAAAGTCGTTAGACGTGAAAGGTGAGAGGGTATGGACGTTTTACGTTTCACGCTCCTTAGATGAAGAGTTTTGTTTCCGCATCGGCGGTTAATGAAAGGATGGCGGGTAGGCCCAACACTTCATCGACATTCTGTTCGACCGCAGAACTGTCTACACCCATATATTCCAATCCGGCACTGCAGGCGATCAGCCGAAGCTTGCCGACATGCTTGGCATCTTGGAACATCTCCGAGATCTTCGGCACCTTTTTCTCTTTCAGAAGCCGGGCAACTTCGGCAGCCGACTCGGCATATTCCGGCGGGAAATCGATCTGATCGATCTTCCCTTCAGCGAGTTTCTTAATCGTCCAGAACAACAAGACGATAATCACGTCTTTGCCCATCGCCGCAGCCGTCATGCCGAGCGTCGCAACCTGGTGCAACTTATCGTACGTGGCGTTGTGGGCGAAGATAACAAACTTCGGTTTAGTCGACATCTTCACTTCTTCTGCGCGCTGACTTTCACGCTGTCGACGTAGTCTATGATCGCGCTGCCTTGAAAGGAAGAGAGAGATACCAAGGCTCCATGCCGGTGATTATAACGATCGCGTACGACTGCGTAAACACGAGACTCGGGTCCAATCTGTCTTGAGGGGCACAGCATCCCATGCTAGGATGCCGACCGATGGATTGGCTTCTTTCGGCGGTGCAGCAATATGTCTCGACCGAAACCCTCGTGACCCTGACGGCTCTCTCGGTTGTATTCTTCGTCGGATCATTGATTGCGATCCCGTTCATCCTCGTCCGGCTTCCGACAGATTTCTTCGACACCCGTGTGCCGCGTCATTGGATGGAAAATCATCACCCCGTCCTTCGGTTGTTCGGCCATCTCGTAAAGAACGTCGCCGGGGCTATTTTTCTGTTCGCAGGGTTCTTAATGTTGTTTTTGCCTGGCCAGGGCATTCTCACGATGTTGATCGGGGTGACGATGTTGGACTTTCCCGGTAAGCGTAGGATGGAAGCCAAGATGATTGGACAGCCCGCAGTCCTGAGCACCATCAACAACATGCGCCAGAAATTTGGAAAACCACCGCTCACGATTGCGCCGAACCTATGAGGTGCCAGTCGTCGGTAGTGGTCGGCGATCAGCCGCCCACGGTTTTAGGAACTTAAAACGCTGACACTCAAGAGCTGTAGGCTCCCTCTATGCCTAATTCCAACGCCGCTCGAAAGACGCTCTACCTGATCGACGGCAGCGCCTACATCTATCGCGCCTTCTTTGCCCTACCAGCCCTCAACAATTCAAGAGGCCTGCAGACTAACGCAGTCTATGGATTCACGACCACGCTTCTGAAGATCATCCGTGAGCACAAGCCTGATGGTCTTGCCGTGGCGTTCGACGAGAAGGGTCCGACCCACCGACATGAGGAATTCAAAGAGTATAAGGCACAGCGTCCACCGATGCCCGACGGAATGAAGGCGCAGATTCCCTATATTCATCAGGTGGTGGAGGCGCTGAATATCCCCGAGGTCAGACAGACCGGTTACGAGGCAGACGATCTCATCGGTACGTTGGCTCGACAGGCGGAGCAAGCAGGCTACGACGTCGTAATCGTCACCGGCGATAAAGATATGCTCCAGCTCGTGACACCACATATCCGCATCTACGACCCAGTGAAGGATAAGTGGTCTGGCGAGGCAGAATGTGTCGCCAAGTTCGGTGTCGACCCGGGCCGCGTCATCGAAGTCATGGGCCTGATGGGCGACAGCAGCGACAACATTCCTGGCGTCAAGGGGATCGGCGAGAAGACCGCGATGAAGTTGATTGCGCAGTTTGGAACAATCGACGAATTGCTCCGTCGCCTCGATGAAGTCACACCGACCCGCGTCAAGGCTCTCCTCACTCAACAGGCGGACAACGCGCGACTCAGCCGGAAACTGGCGACCATCGATACATGGAGTCCGGTAGAGTTCCATCCCGAGTCCTACCGAATCAAGCCGCCGCATGATGGACAACTTACCGATCTGTTGCGCGAGCTGGAGTTCATGTCCCTCCTCAAGAGTCTCCAGCTGTCGCCCAAGCAGCAGGAGACGGAGATCCATGAGACTGTCGTCATCGAGGATGAGACAGCTGCACAGCGTTTTGCGGGCGGCTTGCCGAATGACACACCGCTCGGTGTACACTGTTTGCTAGCCAGCCAACCAGGCATTCACGCCGACGTTCTCGGTCTGGCTCTCTCCACTGATGGGCAGGCAGTCTTCATTCCGACCGACGTCCATACCTTCATGCGGCCTATCACGCATGTCTTGCACGACAGACATAGATCCAAAATCGTGCACGACCTCAAAGCCACCCTCCTGGCTTTTCATCGCATCGGCGTCACGTTAGCCTCACCATATGTGGACACGATGATCGCGGACTATCTGCTCAACCCCAACCGGCGCGACCATAGTCTTGAAACGATCGTATTGGAACGGTTAGGCAAACGGCTTGGGTCGGAAAAGCGGGAGAAGGCGCAACCACAGTCGCTCTTCGAAGTCGACACCGGGTCTCGTGAGACAGCGGTAGAAGCTTCCGCTGCCCTGGCCAAACTCGCGCCGATCCTGACGGCACAGTTGGCGGAACAAGGAAGTTTGAAACTCTTCACCGACGTTGAGATGCCGCTTGTCCCCGTCTTGGCGGATATTGAGCAGAATGGATTCTTGCTCGATGTCGAAGGGCTGCAACGACTGAGCAAGGAACTCGAGCGGGAGCTCGATCGCATGATGACAACCATCGCCGGATTAGCCGGCGGCGAATTCAACATCAACTCACCGAAACAACTCGCCATGGTCCTGTTCGAGAAACTCGGCTTGAAGCCCCTGCGCAAAACCAAGACCGGTTACTCCACCGACGAAGACACCCTGACGCAGCTCGCAACGCAACATGACTTACCCGCGCAGATTCTCAACTACCGGAGCCTCAGTAAGCTCAAGTCCACCTATGTGGATGCCTTGCCCGAGCTCGTCAAACCGGAAACCAAACGACTTCATACCTCGTTGAACCAAACTGTCGCCGCAACGGGACGACTCTCGTCCACCGATCCCAATCTCCAAAACATCCCCGTGAAAGGCGACTATGGACTCCGCATCCGCGAAGCGTTCATCGTTCCCAAAGGGCATGAATTGCTCTGTGCCGACTATAGCCAGATCGAACCGCGTATCCTCGCCCATCTCTCGCAAGATCCACGGTTGCTGTCCGTCTTTACCAAGGCAGAAGACATCCACATGGCGACGGCCATGGAAATCTTCGGCCGCTCGTCCAGTCAGATCACCAGGGACATGCGCCGCGCGGCCAAGACCGTCGTCTTCGGCATCGTCTACGGAATCAGTCCGTTTGGCCTTTCCCAGAATCTCGGCGTACCCCAAGCTGAGGCCAAAACATACATCGAAACCTTCTTTGAACGATTCCCAGCCGTCCGTGCCCTGATGGATCGGAACATCGCCGAAGGACGAGAGAAAGGATACACGACGACGATCCTCGGCCGTCGCCGCCCGATTCCTGAGCTTCAAAGTGGCGATCCGATACAACGTGGCGTCGGTGAACGCATGGCAGTGAATAGCCCCATCCAGGGCACCGCCGCGGATTTGATCAAAATGGCCATGATCAATGTCCACAAGAAACTGCATGAAGAACTGCCGCACGTAAAGATGATCCTCCAAGTCCACGACGAGCTCATCTTCGAAGTGCCGGACCATGATCTGGAGGAAGCGAAGCGGCTGGTAAAACAAGAGATGGAAGACGTCGGGAAACAGTTAGGCTTGTCGGTGCCGCTCAAAGTCGATCTCGGCGTCGGCAAAAACTGGCGGACTGCGCATCCATGAGCGACATCCTCTGACCTTCCCCCATTTGTTACACCACCGCCAACGAAGTTGACTTCTGTGCCACGCGAGCCCCGTCCTGATAGGTGTTGATGAACTCCTGGGGTGTCACATCCCCAATGGAGCTGTGCG
>Ga0134128_10001658_pt1 | contig 28294 bp, 31 predicted proteins | sample KB31754_FD_96462 | JGI IMG/M metagenome (GOLD analysis project Ga0134128, IMG submission 96462) | Terrestrial soil microbial communities with excess Nitrogen fertilizer from Kellogg Biological Station, Michigan, USA - KB3-175-4 | ecosystem: Environmental > Terrestrial > Soil > Unclassified ... | reverse complement strand
TTTACCAGCCAGGGCGAGAATCAGCTTGGCGAGGGGCGCGCTCAATCGATGCAAGACTTCCTCGGCGGCGGCTCCGGCATGTCGCACATGGGCTCGCTGGGCGGCATGGGCATGGGCAGCGCACTGGGCGCCGGCACCGTCATTTACGGATTGGGCTCGATGTTGAACATGTTGCGGGGCGGCGGCGGCTCCGTCTACGGGTCACCATATGGCTATCCGTCGACGATGTATGGCTACCCGTCAGGCGCCTACGGAGGCTATGGATATCCCTCGACAATGTACCCCGGCTATTCTTCCGGATTTGGCGGCTACGGATATAATACGAATCCCTGGGGAAGCTCCGGGTTCCGAATCATGCGGTATGGGCGCCACCGCTGATGGTGCGTTCGACTCCTAGGATAATTGAACACATGCAACGATTGCCAATCGATTTCACTGTCGTTGTTTGCGCTTGCTTGGCAGCGTGCCTGCCGGCCTCAGCGCTTACCGTAAAGACGGTAGAAAATGTCATTTCCTCATCCAAGGTCTGGCCCGGTGGAGGGCGCTTCGCGGTGGCATGCAATGACAATCAGGTAATCGTTTCCACTTATCGCGATCATGCTGAAACCGATCGCGATTGCAAAATTGACACCGTATTGATTCTGCGCAACCTCTTGAAAGTAGACACGGACATTACTCGGCTTACGGTGCGCTTTTACGAGCCGCGGCGGCCACACAACTACAAACAAATCGAGGTTCGGCAAAGCGACATTGCCGCGTTCGGACACAATCTGATAGACGATCAAAAGCTGCTGAGCGGCATAGGCATCACTGCCGGATACGACGTACCCGAGGTGGTGCAAGGACCTTTTGGCGAGGCGCGCGCTGCCGCCAAGCAACACATCGCCGATCTGCAAACCAAAGGCGTGGGGATTGCGGCGTACATGCGATTGTTTAGCGAAGTGGAAGAACTCGCCACCAAGGCCGATGTCGAAGCCAAAGCGGACGACATCGCTAAGAATTCAGCTGCCCCTGCCGCGGACGGCGGTGATGCAAATCGGACGGTGTCGGCAGTAGCGGGACGCTCCTCAACGTCGTCTGAAGCTGCCGTAATCGGCAAAGCCAGTGATGCCACGATGAATGCGCTGCGCGATGCATTGAACGCTCTTATGGAAAAGCTGGATGAACAAGAGAGAGCGTCACGTCAGTTGAAGACGGCATACTCCGCACCGCGTCCCGCGCGGAACCTGGCGCCGAGTGGCACTGGCACCGGCACCGGCACCAGCGCTGGCGTCGACGGATCTTCGAAAGTGCAAGACCTCGGCAGCTTCTCTCCTACCGAAGGTCCTTACCTGCTCGATCGCATCAGCATCGCTCGCAAACTGAGCGAACTCGACAGGCAGAGCGTGCCAATCCAAAATTACAAAGCCGTCTGGCGACGCATGGACGCCAACGCCAACCGGGGTTTGAGTGCCGCCGTCAAAACCGACGTCGACTATCTCTTCAGCCAACTCGGGCTAACGCCCATTTCGGACGACCAACGGAAAAACACCACCGTCCTCAAAGTGAACAACTGATAGAAATTCGTTGGCTACGCGTCGGGTTTGGCTTGCTGCTTGAGGCGGTCGAGGCTGTCGCGCGCTTCGACGTTTTGCGAGTCGAGTTGGAGAGCTTGCTCGTATGATTTTTGCGCATCGGACACCTGTCCCTGGTGCTCTTCGATGCGAGCAAGATGCGTCCACAAACCGGCATGCTTAGGACTCAATTTCACAGCTTCTCTGAACTCGTTTTCAGCCGTCGTTAAATCCTTATGCGATTCGGCAAGCCAGCCGAGGTCGACATGCAGTGCCGCCGCATTTGGTGCCAGTGCAACTGCCCGTTTCATTTCGTCTTCGGCCAGCGCAGGGTTGCCGCGATCGACAAGCATGTTGGCGAAATCGGCGTGCGCCATGCCGTCTTGTGGTGCATCCTTGAAGACGGTTTTGTATTCATCCTCGGCGCGCGCAAAATCACCGGAGCTGGCATAGGCAAACGCCAGCGAATGATGCACCATTGCATCGGCAGGCGAGTAGTTTTGCGACCAGAGCAGCTCTGTGATCGCCTCGGGCCAGTTATCTTTCTTGCCCCACGCCAGCGCCTTGTTATAGTGCGCTTTCATGGCACGATCGTTGAGCGCAGCTGTTTCTGCCGGTGTATACGGAATGGGCTCGGTCAGTCCGGTGACCATCATGAATTCAGCCACACTGCGGCCGAAATTGAGTTTTGCCAGAGAGAGCAAACAAAGATCGCGGTGCGCCACACGAAAGTCAGGATAGAGCATGACGGTTTCGTCAAACTCAATCTCAGCCATGTCCAAGTCCCATTTGCCGAAATAATTTTTGGCAAGATCGTAATGTTGCGTAGCCTTTGCTTGCTGCTGAGCCTGCTGAGCCGCTTCTTGCTCTTCCGGAGAGACATCGGATACGGCGTCGGCCTTGTCGGCTGAGTCGGATGAGCCGCTCGCGTGGGCGCCTGAGGGCCGCTCGGCGGTATCTGCGGATTGGGTTTCGGGCTGCTGTTCAGCCTGGTCGTCCTGTGCCGGCTTCCCGGCGGCTTCCGGCTGTGGAGGAGTGCCCATGTCCGGCTCGGGATTCGCTGTGTCCGCGGGCTGCTGCGCGCTTGGCGCGGGGCTAATCGGCTGCGCGCCCGGATACACGTGCGGCTTTACGACCCCATGCCCTTTCTGGGCAAATGCGGGCGATACGGCTGAGGCATGCACTAAGGTGACGGCAGCAACAAGTGCAATCAGCGTTAAGACGGAAGAACGGTGACCAGGCATAGCAATCCTTGTACGGGCAGATTGACCTTCATTATGCCATTAACCCGAATCCTGGGCTCGATCATTTAAAAGGTGCGTGATCTGGGCTTTTTCCCATGGACACTGGAATCGCGGGCGCTGGATTTTGGGCGGGCCAAATTCATGGAACAAATGAAAAGCCTCTTCTGCACTACAATACAAGTTGCATAAACTAACCCGGAATATTCCCTTGTCTGGCATTATCGGTTTCACCTGAGCACCCCTTGGCTAAGCGGCTGTAGGCCGCCCCGTACTCAGTTCCGATCAATCTAGTTCTCATCAAGGGAGGATGCTATGTTCCGTACATTGTGTTTGTTGTCAACTTCATTCGGTCTTGCATTAAGCGCCGTTGCCGCCACAAGCCCTGATTGCAACGCCGATAAAGTCGCCTCGTTCCGCGTCAACAATTCATTTGCAGTTAAAGTCCCGCCGGGAACACACACGGTACGAGTGTGGTTCACGTCCCCGCAGGAAGATGCATGGACTTCGGTGAAAGATTTTGCCGTAAAGTCAGACTTTCCGGTGAGCTTCGATAAAGATGCGCTCGGCAATCGAGTCGGGTACATCGAAATAATCAACCCGACGCAAAATGAATTCACATTGAACGAAAAATTCGACGTCACGCGTCGTGAACAACGCAGCGCGATCGATGCATCACAGACACGTCCGTTGACAGACGCGGAGCGTGCGGCACTTGCACTCTATCTGCAACCGACCAAATACGTCGTCGTAAACGACCGCATCAAAAATCTCGCCACCTCGATTACCGGCGGCGAGCAGAATCCGATTTTGGCAGCACGCAAACTATACGATTGGACTTACAAAAATGTTGATTACTGGGTAAAAGATCCCGAGCACCACAAAGCGTCAGCGGTGGGCAGTACCGAATATTGCTTGAGCTCTCGCACTGGCAATTGCTCTGACTTTCACTCCCTTTTCACTTCGCTTGCCATGTCTGTGGGTATTCCGACCCGCATCGTGTACGGCTCACTGCTAAAGCCGGTGCTCAACGGCGAAAACACCGACGCCAGCTATCACTGCTGGGTAGAATTTTTCGCTCCTCGCCTGGGCTGGCTACCGCTGGATCCGGCAATGGCTAACATGTACGCCGAAAATATCGCCTTGAACGATAAGAACAAACGGCTGGTCGAACTCACGGTTCCCGGCGTTTATCACGGAGCGGAAAAAAATAAAGTCGACTATTACTTCGGCAATCTCGACGACCGCCGCATCGTCTGGTCGCGCGGACGCGACTTGATGATGCAACCGGCACAAGACGACGGACCTGTGAACGCGCTGATAAAAATGTACGTCGAAATCGACGGCAAACAATCAACAGATTGGACGCGCAAAATGACCTACGAAGAAATCCGTGGGTGATTTTTGGATTCCAAGTCCGGCGGAGGCGGGGCCCCTCGGCACGCTATGAAAAATTGCACCTGACGCAAATTTTCATAGAACGGTTCAGCAGTCCAGCTTATCCCGAGGCATGAGAAATTTCTCTTTTTTGCCCAAAAGATCGCCGATCGCGAACCAACCGCTATCGTAAAGATATCGCTTCGGACGCATAACGAACCTCCGCGCAGATCGTTTTACATATGCAACAAGCGCGCGATCAACCAGCGTTCTGGTTCGGGCGCTTGATCTCCTGTTTTATGTACAAACGGATGAATGTGGTGGCATCACAGAGATTGATGTGGTGGCACACTAAAGATCTTTTTGGGGTACTTCCCGAAGTTCGTTCCAGCCTGTAAATTTGTATGCATAAACGGTGAGCGGTTGAGCAAAGTCGCCGCTAAGAGCCGAGGAGCCTTGTAGAAACGATCAGTCCAGCGCTGGACAGAAACGACAACAAGTGAGCTCGCCCCACGTGAAGGATTGGCTAAAGCGTGAGGAAATACTGAGCCTGATGCAACAGGCAGCCAAGCAGTAGCATGAAAGCCGTCGCGACGTAAGTCGGACGGCATTTTTGTTTATTTGCTATAAAACAGATATCGATCGCGATCACAGAACGCGCACAATGCCCAGCGTTCTCACATGCAAAACGATCACAATCGGCCGTGTTCGCTATCTAGTATCAGGCCGGGGAAGCTTGGGAACCCATCCCAAAGAAGTTGTCTACTCGCATGGCAGCTATGTCGCCGTCGAAATCCATGCGCACTCCGGCGAATCTGCGGTCGGGCCGAGTCATTGCCATCGGATTGGATGAATCCGCTATCACCCTGGTCTCGAACCAACCATGTTGGCCGCGGTTCAAGCGCTCTTCGGTGCGCAAACGCATCCAGGGATCGACCTGTACGCCCTCGTTGAGGCGATTAGTCCGACGGCGCATTTTCTTCAAACGCTTCATCATCGGGGCATGATTTTGTCCGAACATCATGGCGTATCGCAGACGGGGAGGAAGAATAGTTGTCCAGCCCGTTTGCAGGTAATTGACGGCTGTCCAATAGACACGCTCTAGGTTGAATTGACGAGATTCTATGTTACGCATTTGCCGCACCGATGTATTAAGGACCAGAAGGGGACGCCACTACATTTGGTATCGAACAATTAACTATAGCCAATCATACCCCTAGAGGGGCCTGATTTCAAGTAAAACTCGCCTAAATTGGCGTAGGATTCCGATCACGCTTCCCTCACAATCTGAGCTCAGAAGCCCGTCTAGAGGCATCGAATCAATTAAACCCGCCCGAATTGTGGCACAAATGTGATGGTATCTGCCCATCTAAGCACCGTGGTCGATGCAACACGACATCCAAGATCCGCTGATAGGACAAACTGTAGCCGAGCATTACCGCATCACGGAACGACTCGGCGCCGGCGGTATGGGCTCGCTGTACAAGGCTACAAATCTCCAGTTGGACCAGGCCGTCGCGTTGAAATTCGTCAACCGCCGCTTGCGCGCCGATGCCAAAATACTGCAGCGGCTGCGTCGCGAAGCGCAAATTCTGGGCAATCTGAGCCATCCGAATATCGTGGCCGTGAAGTCCTTCCACATCACAGACAATGCAGAAGCGTTTCTCGTGCTCGAATATCTCGAAGGAGAAACGCTCACTCAGTTTCTCCAGCGTGAGGGCAGGCTGAGCGCTGATCAGTTTCACACGATATTCGAACAAGTGTGTGCCGGTCTTTCCTACGCACACTCCAATGGCATCATCCACCGCGACCTCAAACCAGACAACATCATGCTCTTGCATGGGTCAAGTGCGCAGCCGGAAGTGAAGGTACTCGATTTTGGTCTGGCCAAATTCGGTGACGGATCCGGGCAGAAACTCACAGCAACCGGCACCTTAGTCGGCAGTTTGAATTACATCAGCCCGGAGCAATGTGCAGGCGGACAACTAGATCAACGTGCGGACGTTTATTCTCTGGCGTGTGTTATGCATGACACGCTGACCGGTGAAGCGCCGTATGACGCGGCTTCCAACATGCTGATCATTCGCCGGCACATGGAAGAGTCACTTCCGCCTTTGCCACCTGAGCACTCGCCTGCCCTGTCTTCGATCCTGCAGTGTTGCAGTGCCGTTGTCGCCGATCAACGTCTAAGCAGCGTGGATGAGATGTGGAGCGCGATCAAAAAGGGCGCACCAGTGGCGGTGGCAAGCCCGACGAAGCCGCGCAAGCCGATTTCCACCCCGGTGGTCATTTCAATCTCAGCAGCGTGCATAGTACTCGTAATCGGTGCAGTGCTGTTCATTATGCAAAACGTTAGGGAACAGAGCCGACGGCAAGCAATACAACAACAAGCTATAGATGCACAGAGAATTGCAGCGGCGCACAATCAGTCGCTGTGGGAAGACGCAAAACTCGGTATAATCTCCGGACAAACTGACAAAACTTATCTCTCTTTCCCAGAGCTAAAAGACAGCAAGTCCGTGTCTCCGCCCCAAGCACACGAGCTGGCCGATCTTATCTACGCAAATTACAAGAAAGGCAAGCGCGACCTTTTGCCATATGTGCTTGACTGGTACGTTGACTGCCGAATGATTGAATCACGAGCCGCCCAAGACAGGGGCAGACCGGACGACGCAGTAAAAATTTTAAAAAACGCGTTCACACAGTTGCACGCACTGAATGCCGAATACAAAATCGAAGCGATTTTGAGCGGAGAGCTCATTCCGCACCACCTGGCCGAACGCCTGTTTTACGAAGCCGGGTTACTCACCCTTAGTGCAGATGAAGCTGAGTCCGAAAAAGATACAGATACCGAGCATGACCGCCGCGAGGAAGCTTATGGCACATCCAGGCGGTTGTTCGAGATACTCGCCAATGGCGAGCGCACCGATATCCCCGACCTGCAACCTGGACAAAAGCAACCGCCGCAATCTCTCATTGCGCTGAGCATTGCGTGTCGCGATAACCTGGTGCAGTTTTGGCTGCGGCAAAAACAAAAGCACAAGGCGGCGGCTATTTATCAAGACTGGCTGGACTTGATGGGCAAGTATCATTGCGGCGAGCCTGGTCAGCTTAAACGCGCGGAACAGGCACGGGCCGAGCTGCTAGCCAAACCGTAATCCTACGTATTGTCTCGCCTACCGTTCCCGGCATAATTGAGCCAAGCTAGGTTGATGGTACCGTCCAACCCGTTTCTTGCAGGGAGCAACGCCATGACATTAGAAGCGAACGATCGCGCGCAGCACAGCGCCGTGACGCGCCCCGACTCACTGTCGTCTTTAGACATCACCCCTGTGCCGAACAAAGCCGGCGAAACGCGCGTTGCGCAGTTGAGCGGACAGCCAAACATTGCGTCCGACGCACCACCCTCAGCAGCAGCCACAGCCGGCGCCGTCGGCAAAGGGGCAGCTGCAGGCTTTGGAGCAGATTTGCGTAGCACCGCTATCGCGTGCGGCAGCGAACAGTTCCGTGGCATGGACAACAGTGCGCTACAATCCGAAGTCAACGCGATCATGGCGAAGGACGGCTACGTATTTAAGGATGCGACCAAAGGCGCAGCGGCCGTAGATTTGGCCAAAAAGCACGACGCCAATTTTACCTATAAGCCCAATCCGAATTTCGACGACACGAAAGATCTCTCAGCGCAAGACAAAGAGTTGCTCGGCTCGCTGCAAGCCGCGAAGGCGTTTAACAATTATCCCGGCAAAGATGCTTGCACATCGATTACTGATCCCGCTTATCGCCAACACGGCAAAAACGAATTGCTCCCGGCGTCGATGAACAAAGAGTTGGCCGCCGATGATATTAAAAAGATGGGAACCGATGGCGTGGTCTCTATGGACCAAGTACGTGCGGCTCGCAACGAAATTTTCATGCGTGCCGGTCGTCCGTTCGTTGATGCCAATCTGGCAAAGTTCGGGATTGAGCAAGGTTACAAACCACGGTTGAACTTCAACGAAACAACCGACATGACGAAGATTGAAAAAGGCAATGCCAAACTTCTGCTCGGCGTCGAAGGATACATGCGAGAGCACAAGATGCAGAACCTTGACAGCGCAACGCTGGACTCCGTCGTCACAAAATTAAAAGGCCACTAGCTCTCGTGCAGTGACTACACAGCCACCATCGCGATGCCGTGCGCTTCTGCAAACGCCACCATCTCATCGCGCTCGACGACGAGTGTTTCTCCCGCACCAACAGCGAGAACACCGCCCGGTTTATCTGCCACCATTGACTGCAGCGTTGTCATTCCAACAGTTGGAATATCAAACCTCGGATCCTGCTCCGGTCGCGCCACCTTGCAGACGACTACCGGTCCACGAGCCAGTTGCACCGAGCGCTTGATCGTTTCATCAGTTCCTTCAATGCCCTCGATCCCGATAATCATTTGATTCTTCACGACAACGGTTTGTCCAATGTCCAAACGCGCGATCTCTTTTGCGATCTTGATGCCGTACTCAACATCGGCATATTCACCGGCTGTCGGCTGGCGTTTCGTCATGATGCCATAATTGGGAAACAGCTCGCGCAGAAATTCGGATTGCGTCACCACCTTCGCGCCATTCAGCTCGATGAAGTTGCCGACCGCGCGCTGAATGGTGTCATCACTGAAATCGGGCAACTTGCTCAGCTCGCGAATCGCCATCCAATCGACTTTGTGCAGATTTTGCAGCAAACTCAATTTCGGAACTTTGCCGATGAACACGGCTTTCTGAATACGCTCTTCGCGCAGAATCTTGAGATTGCGTCCAAGTTGACCAGCTGGAGCGATGTAAACCTTGTCGCAGTGCGGCTCGATCACAAGCTTCGCATACTCAGAAAGTGCCAAACCAATAATCTTATAGCCCTGCGCCTTCGCATTGCGCGCCAAGATACCCGGCAATTTGCCTTCGCCTGCGACGAGTCCGAGAATTTGACCGGTTCCGATCTTTTCGGCTGCGCCGGAGTCTAGAGTGTTTGTCGCCATTTATCACCAGGGTTGAGTCAGCTTGGCAAGTTTATCATCCGAAAGCCGGGCAATCTCGATACACCATTAACGTAGCGGCTCCTCACGGTACCGGAAGGCTTCAGCCCGCTGGTTTCGCCATGGTAGCGGCAGGCGAAAGCCCGCTTTTCGAGACACGTTCAGGGTTAGCTTCCTTGACATCAAAAGATTAAACGCATTAAACTGAGCTAAGATCAGCGCGGGCAGTGAGGATTCGCATGCGTAGGCTACAGGTGGCAATTTCAACGGTCGGCGTGCTGGCAACAGCCATGGCGCCAGTTTTGGCGCAGAACGGCGACCATACCAACCTGTCGCACTTCTACATGGCGCGCCAGCAGATAGACATTCTCGACGACTCGCCGGCAATCAATGACATGCGCAGCCAGCCTGGCGCCGCCGCCGCACAACGCGGAGCAAGCGGGGCTCTGCCCAATCGCCCGGTGGGTTTGCCGCGCGCGGGCTTCATGCCGTACTCGCAAAGCTTGCCGTCGGTACAAAGCTCGCTGCCGAAGACATTCAACGGCGTGCCCCCGAAGGCACCGCCGCCGCAAATCAATGCCAATCTAGCGAGAGCCAATAAGTACAAGGCTCCGCGGCTGGGACCGCCGCCCGAACACGGCAGCATTGTCGCGCCTCCAACAGTGGCGAAACACTACTCGCCATATAGAGGATACGGCGGAGATTCGCCCGGCAGGTACACAACATCCAGCGCCGGCTCGGCCAGCAGTTCGACAGCATTGCACGGCTCGCTGCTTAACCAGGCGCCCATGTCCGCCGGCGCCTCGGCTCTGCATTGGAGCCGCACCCGCACGCCTCAGTAATAGACCTGGACGTGAATTCTACGCATCTTGTGTAGGGGCATTGCCATGCGTCGCCCGGGTGGATCGCACCGCGGCGCCCTGGTTTAAATCGATGCCGTCGCCACGGACACAGGGGCGTTTCCCCCATGCCCAAGATCACATCTGACTTGTATGGTTATGTTGTCAATAAGACGCACTTTTCCGGAGTAATGGCTAATGGCACAAACCCTTACCGGTGTTCAATTTGCGGCTGCTGTGAACTGCCTACAATCGAAGGTGGAAACACGCGATATGCCTGGGTTCCACGCGGAGCTATGCCGAATTCCTGGCGACGATCTCTACGCCGTGATGATCGGCGCCATGATTGAAAACAGGCTGCGTCGGGCGAGAAACCCGGATGTGCCCTGTCTCGTCGTTCAAGCTGAGCGCTCAGGCGACTTCACGCGATTTTCCGCCACCATCGCTAAGGAATTTCCGCCGCCGCCGTCGTAATGGCGCCGGCTGAGCAATTTTTTTAAATTCTGTTTCCGCTGAGCGCGCTTGAACGATCACAAGCAGCGCATGTGGTAGTATAAAAAACTCGCTGTGTGTGCCCGTAGCCCAGCTGGATAGAGCGCATGGCTACGAACCATGAGGTCGGGAGTTCGAATCTCTCCGGGCACGCCATTTAAAAGCGTAATAGAAAGCGGCTTGCCGGAAGGTGGGCCGTTTTTTATTAGAGGCACCACCAACCGCCTGTCTCCCCTCTGTCTCCCCGTTTACAACCGACCGCACCGCCGATGACATCAACCCTAAAAATGATTGAAGCAGCCCAGGCAGCTATCGATGCGCGGCGAACTGACAAATCGTATGCCGCCGACGGGAAAGCGCTTGCGGCTTCACTTGCGGCTGTCGAGGCGGCTGTACCTCCCGATCATCCCTACCGCAAACAAGCCCAGGTGTATGCAGACAAGGTAAACAACGGCACTTGGGTGCAGGGCGGTAATGCGCTCGGGAGCATGAAGGGATTACTATCCGCACTCGCGGATGACATCAAGGAAGGACGTATATCCGTTCCGGCGAATGAAACGGCGCACACGGGAGGTAGCATGCCGAGAACAATCAAGGACTCCGAAATTAGTGCTGCGACAATCAGAATCCTGCAAGCCGCGCAGCATCACAATTGGGAACTGCAATTTTTCGGCGCCTGCATGGACCACGGCGACGACGTGTACGTCAACAACACCATTTTGTCCAAGGACGACGACGAGCGCGCCGTCAATCGCGAAGCATTTGACCGCATGTTACACGACAAAGGCTATGTTCGCTCTGCCGGTGGTATCAATTACAAAGTCACAGAGAAAGGACGTACCGAGCTCGCCGCGAAGCGCGCTGGCGATCTCGGCGAAAGGGACGCCAAAATTCGCAATGCCAAGTTCGAAATCCTTGAGGCTGCCGACGCAAACAACGGCGAATTACACTGGCTTAAGGAGCATTGCATAGTACAGGTCGACGGCGTTGGTCTCGCAGATACTGAAGAAGACTGCCAGATTTACAACCGGGCGGCGCACGAAATGCTAAACGACGACCGCTGGATTCGGTGGGAAGACGGAATTTTATACATGGTGACAGCGGCAGGAAAGGCTGCATTACGCGAATGGATAGGAGCGAAAACTGGCATGAGCAACAACGGCAATTCCGAATTCAAAAACACGGTCTTCATCGTGCACGGACACGACGACCAACGCAAGATTGAGGTCGAAAACATAGTGCACCAGCTGAAACTTGATCCGATAATCCTCCATCAGCAAACGAACCAGGGACGAACGATTATCGAGAAGCTAGAGGCGCACGCGGATGTCGGCTTTGCCGTCATTATCTTGACCGCCGACGACATCGGGTACTCACAGAAGGCTGGCCCAGAGGCAGCGCAGCCGCGCGCACGGCAGAACGTCGTCTGGGAAATGGGATACTTCGTTGCCAGACTCGGGCGTGCAAGAGTCTGCGCATTGCTCACCGATGGCGTCGAAAAACCTTCCGACATTCAGGGTGTGGTATACACGCCAATCGATAAGGGAGGCGCCTGGAAACACGAGCTTGCCAGGGAAATAAAAGCCGCCGGATTTGATGTCGATGTATCCAAGGTCTCTAGTTGAACGGTAGCGTTTCTTTTTGTTTTTTTTGATATGAGCTGAACATGACGAGAGCAGAGCGGCGCGCAATTCAATTCTTGCTGCTTGCATATGACAGCCGCAACCATGTGCTCTACCTGTCATCGCTGCTGGTACGAGACGGGTACCTTGATGCGATGGCGAGAACTCTGGATGAGTCGGCACTTCAATTCGCGCAGTCACAAAACTGGCTCTCTCAATCTGCGAGCGATGCATTCAGACTGACAATGGATGGAATTGGATGCCTGGAGCAAGTCGGCGCACTGGCCGACGATGACTTCACTCCCTTGGGCCGCCGCGTGTTTCTCGCATCGTTCCTATCCCGGGAGCTGACCGCCGGTCGAATCAGAATACGCCGTGGACTGGGGATAGATGATTCTTTTACCTTGGTAGGAGAAGCTCGCCAAAAGATAGAGAGAGCGCTAGAAGAATGGTTTTCCTCGGATATGGCGAGAGAGTTCAGCCAAGCACATGCAGTGCCTGATGCAAGCGAAGGAAAGGACGCATATGATGCGTGGCTCAAGAGCGCATGCGCGTATCTTGACCAGCTATTTATTCAAACGCTTGAGTCCAGCAGAGAAGAGGTGAGATCGACAAAAATGACGACGCAGGACTCAGAATTCAAAGATACGGTCTTCATCGTGCACGGACACGACGACCAGGCGAAGCTCGAGGTCAAAAATGTAATCTATCAGCTCGAGCTGAAGCCGATCGTTCTCCATGAGCAGCCTAACGGCGGCAAGACCATTATCGAAAAGTTCGAACACCATTCGGACGTAGGGTTCGCCGTCATTCTGCTAACACCAGATGATTTCGGATATTCGGCCAACGAGGATGCCGCGAACGCAAAGCCGCGCGCCAGACAAAACGTCATCATGGAACTAGGCTTTTTCCTCTGCAAGGTCGGCAGAGGGAAGGTCTGCACACTATACAAGAAGGGAGTCGACGTTCCGTCAGACATTCAAGGGGTCATCTACACACCCATGGATGAGCATGGCGCTTGGAAGCATGAGCTTGCGCGAGAGATCAAGAACGCCGGATTTGATGTCGAAGTCGCAAACGTTGCGAGCTAGGTCATTCTTCGCCTGACTTGCAGGATTTTCTCGCACCTCTGGATCAACATCCTTGATGTAAACTCTTGCCATTGAGGATTGTCCTCAAGACAAAGACCGCTCCACGTTTCCGCGCCGGTATCGGGGCGGTTTTTGTTGGCCTCGCACCGGATTTGGTGCGTCCCCAATGGGATGTCCCAGCCAAGCAAAGATTAAATATTTGACGAGGAGTCAGAGGATTCTCGGGACTTATCCTTCCGCTTTGAGGACATTTAAGGCGTTCTCTACCGAGGTGCCTCTGATGGAGCTGGCTGACACTCAGGAAGTAATGACCGAGCGCGAGTGCGCCCAATTCCTACGTTGGGGCGAGAGGCACCTACGTCGCCGCCGCAAAGCCGGCAGCGGTCCCCCGCACGTGCAGCTTGATACAGGCACGATCCGATATCTGCGATCGCACGTGGTGGCTTGGTTGGAAGCACATATCGCCGGCGCAAGGCGAACACTAGCGATTCAGCCGCAGACTGCTACGGGCATTCCTGCTGGTTGGTCCATCCAGATTTTGAATGTTGACCGTGCTGCCCCAGGCGCACCATACGTCGGAGCCAAAGCGCGTACTGGATCTGCTGGCTCTGGTGCCCGCGAGGTCGCTCTTATTCGACTGCGCGTGTCAAATGTCTCCGATAGCGGATCAATGACGGTATGGGTCAGGCAAGCAAAGCACGGCGATCTCTGGGCGTCGGTTCCTTTGCCGTGGGCAAACATGGAGATTGCGGAAGCCGTCAAAGCTGCAGCGATCCGCGCCTACCAACAAGCAGAACATGAGGCATGGCCGGCATAGCTGAACGGTTGATGCAGCGTCATTCCGAGCAATCCGGGGCTGGTGCCTCCACCGCCGGCAATGCCAGCCTATCCGATGTTTCCCAACATAGCGGGGCAGCAGATGCCGTCGATCGACTTCGGGCAGCAACGCGTCAACGTGCCAGCCTACGACTGGGGTCCGGTGAACGCGATGCGCAACGTCGATCTCACACCGCTGCAAAACGCGAACGACCAGGCGCAGACTCAGCTGACTCAAGCGCAACAACGCTTGGCGCAAGTGCCCAACCAGCAGCTCCAGTACACGCCGCCGCAGCCGACGGACTTCGAGAACATGATGCAGCAGGCGCTGCAGCAGCGATTTATGACTGCGATGAAGGGCGAGAACTCGTTCGCCGATCGCTTCGATCGCGGCTTTGACATGGGACAGAAGATCGCCGCCAATACAATCGTACCGGCGCTCGGAGTCTTCGGCAAAGGCGCGGCCGGACTCGGTGCGGTGCAGGCAACCGAGTCGCTCAAGAACCATGTGCACCAGGCGGCGCAGGAACGATCTGCACAGAAGCAGGCAATAAATCAGACGCTGATGAACCTATCAGCCGCTTATGAGAATCTGAGCCCGACAAGCGCGAAGAACGCAGCCGCGCACCTGGCGCAGATGCTGCAGTATCACCAGTATAACTGGCAGGTTGAGCGCGACGCGCAGACCGGCGTTAACAGCGCGTTGCAGACCGCCGATACCGCAGCGCACAACTTGACGCAAGCGCGGCAGACCGGCGCCTCTGGGATGGCCAGCGCGTACAACAGCGGCTACGGCAACCTCCTGGGCGGCGCACGCGTCGAGCAGACCGACTCTCAAAACAACGTCCACAATCAGTTCCAAGGGATTGGTGCTGTGCAGAAGCAGCAGGAGATCGGACAAGGACAAGAGAAGATCGGGCTACAGAAGCAAGAGATCGCCGACAAGGACAAGCAAGCAGGCGCTACCAATGCCCGCGAGAACACGAAGCTCCAGATAGCGGCGATGGGCGAACTCAACAAGACCTACAAGGATCTTGCCACCAAAATGACCGGCACCACAAACGGTCTCATGGGCGGACAAAAGAATCCCGGCTATGGCGCGATGATCGGCAGCATCCCAGGGCAGCGTGAACTCATTCGCAAGCTGGCAAATCAAGCCGGTTTGAACAGCATGAGCGACGAGGATCTCGACAAAATGTTCGCAGTTCCGGCGCAGGCGCCGAAGCCGAAGGACATCTTCTCGCGGATCGGCGAGATGCCCGGCGATGCCGCGAACACGATGGGCAAGGCGCTCTTTGGTGGTGGACAGCAGCAAGCAGCGCCGAAGGTATCGGTCGAGGATGCCGCGACGTTCCTGAAGAAGAAACAACGCTCCGGAGCAATTGTAGATGGCGAACGATAATCACTAGAACGATGACTGAACCGAAAACAAAACCACGAGTGGAAGTGATCCGATTTGAGCCCTGCAACGGCGGAGCTATTCGCGGAGTCCTATCGATCAGGATCGCCGATTTTGCAACAATTCATGGCATCACTATTCATCGAAATCAGGAAGGGCTATCCATTGCGATGCCCGCGTTCTTTGGAGGCGACGGCGCAGAAGGATTGCAAGATGTGGTATTGGAGTACATCCAGATTCATGATGCAGAGCTGCTGAGTCAGATTACACAGTCTTGCGTGGCTGCTTATAGAAAGGCCACTCAGGGAACGCCCTCGCCATCTAGCCCGTTGCGGGCACCACATGTGGTGCCACCTGTCATCCGGCGGGCACACTAAGGCACCGGCGACGCCGAATTATAGCGGGCGCAGACGCTCTCTCTTCCCGCGTCCTGTTCAGCTACGACGTGTGGACCCAACAGCAGCAACTCGCGCATGCAGCGGGCTCGCAAAGAGACGCACCCACGCACGAGATGCAGGTCGTCCCATCGGAGCCCGAGTTGATTCGATGGCTACCCTCTGGTGAGCAGACCGAACAACAGCCCGGGTTCCAGCTTATTCGCTGAAGTGAACGACGTGCTGAGTGTCCGTGTGCCCGACCAGGAACGGGGATGGAAGCGCCTCGACTTTGTACAAGCGCGGACTCCGCTGCTCCACAATCAGTTTCACCTCGCTGCCCGGTACGTTCGGGTAGTGTGGATGCGGCTTGCCGACTTCGGCGACAAGATCCTTGCCGTCATGAGTGAAGTACAGGCGAAAGACCTTCGCGCCTGTCGGGTTTGTTCCGAGCTGCTGGCTCTGCTCGATTACTTGCTCGAACACGCCCTCAGCCTTATCCTCGGCGATGCCAGGAATGAAAAATGTAGGAATTGAATCTGTACTCACGCGCCTTGCCTCCTGTGAAAGCGAAGAAAGAGTAGCGAAATAGATTTGCAGTGGCGTGTTTTATGTAGATCTGTGATCTGAAATTGCCTGGCAGCGGGGATACCGTTGATGTTTGGAAGACGAGCGGATATGCCGCAATGCCACGCTTCGGGGTGGCATTCGTTTAATCACGCCGAACCGTAGTTCCGAGCGCGAAACAGAGCCAACCAGTCATCGTGGCAATTCCAGCGACAAGCGGAAGGCAAGCCGAGTACGGCTGGCAAACCTCGGCACCAAACAGGTATCGAATGACCGGCGCCGTAAGCGCTATTACGAATACTGCTACGCCAGGCGCTCCGAACAACATCTTCGCCTGATCATCAATCATGGAGCGTCACCCTCCCGCCTTTGACCGTAACCGGAGTACTGTATCGTCTTGGCAGGCGACCTCGGCACATTTCGGCGGGCGCGTCCGCAGGCAACGAGAGTAATAGGAAAAATTTGATATGCACAGAGAGGCGATATAGCGCGGGGTCTCGCGCTCGGTTTTGGGGTGCCACCCCCCTCCCCACGCCGAAGCGCCCAGTGGCGGCGCGTTCCGGCGCTGGCGCTTGCGTGCGTGCGCGGGCTTGAGAGGCTACCAGTCCCTAAGTCAGTAGCAGATTAAGCACTGTCAGCAGGTCATAGTCGCTTTCGACCAGGGCGCCTGCGTTGTCGTAAATCCGCCATTCTTCGCCCCCCATCTTGCTGATACGCATCAAGCGGTAGTGGTCTGGCAATTGGCGCATCAGGTCTACGATCTCCTCTGCCTCTGTGCGCGGTTTGATGTCGTTGTTCATAGTCATTTACTCCTTGCACTCGCACAGCCATAAGCCAGGCAATAGATAACCCACCCCAAGGCGAGAAACTCGCTAAAGCTCCAGCTAGCCATCACCAACACGCCCCCTCGGTGCGACTCACCAGCCAACACAGTGCTTTCCCCCACAACAGTCCTGGAAAGTGGCTCAACAGGAAGCCGGCACTTTTCGCGATGTGCCGAACGTCGTAGCAAAAGGACCAGACGGATCGGCGGCGCTGCGCTATCTCAGGATCGCGTGCGGGCGGACTCCCGGCCACTAATGCGTGCAGGTGCCACCGAAGGGCGAACCAGGCATCACGCACATCGGGCTCATCTAATTCGATGCACGCCTTGATGAATTCGAACGAGCAGAAGTCAGGGTCGACAAGTTGCATAATTTTTCTCCGTTTTCTGTTTTTGTGTCCCGGCGCATTGTTGGCAAAGCGTCAAATGATTGCAGGGTGTGGATTCTGCGATACAGACCAGCTCCCTTCAAAGGAGGCGGTCGCGAGTTCGAACTTTACGCTTGCTGAAGTTTTTCCTTGATAGCGTATTCGTGCGCCGCTTGCCCCGGAATTCGGCGAGCTTTATAAATCAATCCGCGCTCCTCCATCTCAGTCAGAATCCGCTCCATCTCTTCTGAATTGACTTGGAAGCCAGCGCCAATCTTTTGATAGAACGCCTTCTTAGTGTTGCGTCCAGGCACCCGAAGCGATGAGAGTATCTTGCCTTCAATGATGAGCTGGTCGGTTGAACCTATGCGCACTCCGGCATTCTTGCTCGTTTTGACATTAGAGGGACGATTCATTGCCGGCGCCGCGGAGGTCGCCGTTTCCATCGTCGCGATTGGCTCCTGCGGTGTGACCGTCCTGCGGCGCAGCATTAAGACGTTTTCCTTCTTTGGTGCAAACTGAGTCAGTCTATTCATCCCCGACTGCGTGACACCGCGTACAGCTTCAGAGCAGGACTTTACATATCGCTCTGTCGTTCGCGCCGAAGAGTGACCAGCTGCCGCAGCGATCATGTTTGCATTTCCCCCAGCCTGCGCCAACAGGCTGCAGAACGTGTGCCTGAGCGAGTGAATAACAAAATCTGGGCTGAGGCCAGCGGCATCACGAACGCGAGTGAATACTTTCCGAATGTCACCGACATGGCCGCTTTTGGATTCAGCCGGGAACACCCAGACTGCGTCCGGCTCCGCTTGCAGCTTGCGCCGTTCCAGCACGTCCCGAATGTCATCCGTCAATGCGACAAAGTCGGGATTCCGCTTGTTCGTTTGACTCTTGGGAGGGTTCCATTGAAGCGCCGTGAAATCGATATCCTGCCAGCGCATTGCGAATGCCGTGCGCATACGAACACCGGTGAAAAGCAGAACTCTGATTATGTCGGCATGGTCCTGGTTCGGCTCTGCAGCCAGCGCAGATGCGAATGCTGGATATTGATCAGGCCTTAGGTAGCTTTGCCGTTCGCGTTCTCGATACTTCTCGACGTGAGCGGTAGGCAGGCGTTTCAACTCGATGTGACCGCGTGCCTCAGCGTAATTGAATGCGGCGTGCAGGACAGTGAAATATTTATTGGCGGTAGCTCTGCCTGTCGCCGCCGCTACTTGATGCATCCACGTTTCCACATCAGACATTGTTACCGCCGTTACTGGCATGTCCAGCAGCGGCGCCATGTGCCTCTCGTATCCGCGTTCGATGTCTCCGGTGTACCGTGCTGTGCAGCGAGGCTTCAGACGATTCTCAATGTAGTCTTTGACGACGGCCCGGACCGTGCTGGATGACCAGACGAGTTGTTGTAAAAAGCGCTTCGGGCTGGTTCCCATCTTCGCGGCTTGCAATATGCGCTGAACGATGTCACGCGCCTGATTAACACCGACCTCGAAGCAGTCCCCGATACTACGATTTTCATACTTACGTGTCGCCCCTTCGGGCATCCAATGGCGCCTAAAGTACCAGGCGCGAGCGCCTGTCGGATGGACGCGCAGGAACAAATACTCCTGTGCGGCATCACCCACGGCGTAACTCTTCCCTTCGGTTGGCAGGCTCATAGCCAGTTTGTCTGTGAACCACAGCTTCTCGCGTTTATTTATTGGCATTTTCGTTATCCACTCCTTGTAATAGGCGCACGCAGACGCCTGCGGCAGAGAGCCGCAAGGTCGTTATAAGGATAGAATAGCAGAAAACCGTGCCACCCAAAACGGCTACAACCCGCTGCCCATGCGGTTCCTCAGAGATGTTAACTATGCGTTTTGTGAGGAATTCCGTTACGCCACCACCAGGGGCGAATCGTGTATGGTCTGCCACCGTCCATAGTTAACCAATCTAAGGAGGACGGACGGAACCGACCGCGCTTTCATCAACGAACGAAGGTATTAGAAAAAACGCCGTCCGCGGACGGATTGCTCATAATCCCGTCCGCAAATTTGGTAGCGGGACCTTGACCGCAAGCACCCGCCGATTAGAGATGGCTTTCCTTCGCAGGTGGCTACAACCCTACCGGAACAGTCACCAAGGCGGCTCAGTGGATCTGCTATGAGCCTCAGTTCCCTGTTTGAGTTCACCCTTCGAAGCACACTGCAAGACGCGGTTTCTCTTTATCCACATAATCCCCAAAATCCCTAAGAGTCGAATTTTGCTAGTCCGATTGACGGCGCATGCAACTGGATAAAGTGGATAAAGTGGATAAAGAAGCTTCAACAACGTCAGCCCACCCAAAATCGTGTGTTAGGGATAAAGTGGATAAAGTGGATAAAGTGCAGCATGCCGCTAACGCAGCATCCAGATGAAGACATCCGGCGAGTATCAGCGCGCCAATGCACCGCTGAGCAGCCCAGCCATGGGCAGCATCCGCCGGCGCCGCTTCGTGTGGGATTACTCGCCGTGGCGCAAAACCGCAGGATTCACGTAATAGATGTACGTGGGCTTCCTCGTCGGCAGGGAGCACCGTTCACTGACGACTCGTCGCTCCTGCAAGATTTTGAGCGCCTTTAAAACACGATCCACGGGGCCGTTCTTGAACCTCGAGGCACCGTGCATGTCATTCTGTTTGAAGGATGTTGCCCCGGTTTCATCGTACCGAGGGGCGTTGCCTCGGATCCAGTCCAAGCAATACTTGGCGTCCTTCATCACTGGATCAACGCCAATTTGATTGAACGTGGCTTGAGCATGCGGAATTAGACTCTTGCAAAATTCGACAACCGAAGCCATGGTCACTTTCGTGATTTGCAACGATGCAAACTCGAGCACGGGCGATCCGGAGTGTTGAGGCATCGTGTCGACATGCGCGGCGATGTGACAGAGCGCGGCGATCCGTGCGCAGTTACCTGGTAGTTTGCTCGTCCAGTCCTGTATCGACTCGAACGCACGCCCCTTTCCCTGGCGGTCTTCAATCCACTGCTCAAAGTCCTTGAATTTCTCGTAGGCATCGCTGCTCAGAGTCAGGATTTGCGGCTCTTCGGATCCGCTGTCACCGTAATTTGCAGCTAGCGAAAGAAGTTGCTTGATGCCGCCAACGTATTCGGCCTTTGTGGCGGATGGTATCGACTTTCTCTCACGAACATTACGATGCCCGATCGGTGAGTCTGGGACCGCATACAAGTACCGCCCAAGAAGTCCCTTTCCCCGAAACTTCTGTCGGTCCTTCTTCGCCATTTCCTCAATAACGCACGGCTGCACTGTCAAACCAATCGCCACGGCTATCCTATTGAGAATTACCTCGAGTCCGCCCCGTTTCACGCGCAGAGCACCACCAGAATAACCCGAAAGGAACACGTCGAGATTGGTCCTGCCGTCGGTATACAAGCCTGCAAGGATTTCAAACAGTCCGCCTTCATCGCTTAGAATCGCGCCTCTCTCGTCGTTTTCAGCGAGACTGTTGCGCAGGGCTTCCGGCGTGATATCCGTGTAAAAGAGGCGCGGTAAGCTAACTTTCGCAGGGCAAGCAGTCTTAATTTCGTTAATTTGCCCTTCGATTTCCTTACGCTTTTCCGCATCACTTACCTTCGCCGCGTCCTTTCTGAGCTTCTCAATGCGGGCTGCGGCCACCTCAATTGCAGTCTCTGTTTCACTGACTTTGGATGCGAGGCGCTTGGACTCACTCGCTTCCCAATCAGATAGCGGGCACGTCATCGCGCGGACTACGCCCGATTTTTTATTGCCTGGCTCCATAACGGAGATTGTCCAGATACTCAGCGACTCTCTATGGCCATCACCATACGGGGACACCTCAAAACGCTTTTGGATACAGGTTGAGAGAGCCGAGAGCGCCATCATGACTGACATAGCAACGGGCGTCTGGGTCTCGGCTGCGACAGCATTTGCATAATCTGCTACCCACGGCGGAAGGAAATCGGGGCTCAGCACTGGGAGTTGCGGTTCTTCGTCAAACATCAGGGGAGCTTCACCGAACGTTTCAGCTTTTGACCAATCCGGCGGCTCAACTTCTTCGCTAGCCTGCTTGGGTTCATCGAGTTGGGACTTGCCAATTTTCTGAGTTGCCCCGGGAGTGCCACTAGCAAAACCGCTCGCACCTAGAGGGGCACGCTGCTCTTCGTCGTCAGGATCTATCGTCTGTTTCGCAGGAAGTAGCAGCAAGCATCGAAGCTTAGCCAGTTCTGCGGCTGACTCTGGCTTCGATAGGCCAGTGAGAAACGCACAAAGGGCAATGAAGCCAGTTCCTGTTACTTCGCCGACCGTCCACTCAAAAGTTGAGAACGACAGCACCGCATCGACCAGGTTCCCATCTAACTTATGCTTCCCTGCGAACCTGGTTCCCTTGTTCGCAGTGTTCGGCAGAAAGTGCTTTGCGAGTGCCTCGCGGTTGATGTCGGTCCGGCATTGCTCTTCAACGTAAGCAAGATAGGATGACATCGAGCCTTGGAATGGTGGCAGTTTAATTTCCGTAAAACCTGAGCTCATGCAACACCGGTCCTTGATTTGAATAAATCTGCAAAATCTGTCCCTGGTTCATCCGGCATGAGAATGCTTACATCGTGGCGTTCTTCGGAAAGACGGACAGCCAGTGCTTCCGCTGCCTTCCTGCCGGCATCGGTCTTGTGGCTGTCGTTGTCGGCGAGAATTATGATACGAGTCACCGCTGGCGGCACTATTACCTGTTCCAGCATCCCAGCGTTGGCAGCAGCCCAGACCGGTATGCCAGTGTGCGCATGAAATGCCAGGCAAGTCTCCACGCCTTCGCCGACAGCCAGTACGTCGGTCGGCTCAAACAGCTTGATCGAGCCGCCTTTCATGGCACCTTCACGCCAGCCAGGCATCCAAAATTTGTGTTTTGGAAAGGCCCGCTGTCCTGTCTCAGTCAGAATGAACCGCTCCACTTGGACAAGCTCGCCGCCAGAATTGGTGAAGCCCGCGAGCATGGACGGATACTGCTCGCCTGATTTTCCGAACTCGAGATCGGGAACGAATCTAAGCGCTGCCGGAAACTCAGCGATGTTGATACCACGGGTCTCCAGTAGATATTTGCCAGCCGCATCGGAAGGACTAATTAGCAATCCCCGTTGCCAAAGAGACAGGATGTTGTGATAAGCCTGCCAATCAGTTTTCTGCTGCTGGCTGACGTTTTTACGCGTTCCCGACGTGCGGTCGACGGAGACACCGCCAAGCACCGATGCCACGAGCTCGACCGCCTCACGAAAGCCGATGCTTCTGAAGAGCATCAGTAATTTGAAGCCATCGCCGGCACCGCAACCGGTACAGAAAAACGTCCCCTGGTCGCCCTTGTTGTCAAAGCGAAAACGATCCCTGCCGCCGCACACAGGACACGGCCCGTGGCGGTTAACCAAGAATTCCTGCTGAACACCGAGCGCCGTCAGTATTTCACGCCACCTGCCGGCGGCAGCGGTTTTTATCTCGGCTGCATGCGCACCGAGGCTAAGGCTGATTGCCATGCTGGGCACCTCAATCAGCGTCCAGCAGCGGGAGAACCGCCGCGTGTGCGTGCTTCAATGAACGTTTCGATGTCGTCGAGATGGTATCTAACGTGTCGTCCGATCTTGACCCATCGGAGTTCCGGATTACGACCCATGCTACGCCAGTTAGCTAGCGTCTGTAGAGGAATTGGTTTTTCGCCACCGAGTAGCTCGCCGCATCGCTTGGCGGTGACTAGATTGCTATGTTGCATAAGAAGACTATCCCTTGTAAATGGTGTCGTCTTCCGCGCTGTTGTCCTGTACCAAAAATTACCCGAACTTCCCGCCACTGTCAAGCCGCTCATCGAGCCACCGTCAGTGGTGCCTTTTTGGTCCCTAGTTGACCCCTCGCCGTTTACTCAGCGGTTCAAGCGGTGCGTCTGCCGGCTTGTGTAGCTCGTCTTTGACGAGCCGCAGGAGATCCTTCGCGCCGGCAGCTTCCAGAATCGCCTCGTGTGCCACAAGCCGCGCTTCTTTTTGCTGTTGGTCTTTCGTCTTTGCATACACTTTGAGCGTGGTCTTCATGTCCTGGTGGTTCAGCGCACCTTTAATCAGTGCCACGTTTACGTTCGCCGATGCCATCCAACTGCCAAGATTCCTCCGCAAGTCATGAACGGTGATGTCCAGCAGATTTGCGCGATCGCGAAACGTGGTCCACGAGCGCTTTATGTCCATCAGATGCCCGGTGCGCCCCTTACCCTCGAAAACATAGTCGCTGGTCGAGCCGCGGTCATCTCGGAGCGCCTGGCGCTGAGCCAAGATCTGCAACTCAAGCATCGTGAGCGGCACTAGCTGTGGTCTGCCATTCTTGGTCTCCGGAATACGCCAAGTCTGCTCGCTCCAGTCCACCTCGGAGAACCGCATCGCCAGGATGTTCGACTTACGGGCGCCGGTCAGCAATGCCAACCAAACAAAATCAGCAGTATCGCGGATGGGCTCCCGCTGCAATTCTGCAACGAAGCGCTCTATCTCCTCCTTGCTAAGGAATCGGTCTCGAGAATTTTCCTTGTAGAGGCTCACCCCGAATGCCGGATTTTCACCTCGGTACAGACGCAGCTTAATGGCTTTGTTGTAGATCGCCCGAAGTAGTTGGAGCGTGCGGTTCGCCGTAATTTCTCCGTAGTTTCGCGCCAGCAGTTCCTTGAGTCGTTTCACATCGTCGTAGCTGATGTCAGATGCCTTCCGATTTGCGAGCCTGCCGCGCCCATCACCGAGGTTTCGTTCGAACTCCGCGATCTGCACCTCCCAGGTTTTTTTGCCGGCGGTCTTCTGTTCATCTATGTAGCGTTCGAACAAATCGCGCAGCGTCGGCTCGACGCGCTCAGCTTGTTTTAACGCGTGCGGATTGCCGCCGCCGTTGAACTCGGCAAGCACTTGCCCGGCCTTCCGGCGCGCTTGCTCGATGGTCAATTCCTGCGGCTGGTCGCCAAAGTCACCCAGGCGCACGAATATTGAGCGTCCTTTGTGCTTCCGGCGCACATAGAACGCTACAGATCCCGCTGGGCTGGCGTCGACCAGTAACCCCCGCATGCGCTCGTCATAGACGCGCAGTCGCTCGCCCGTCGCCTTCGCCTCGTTCGCTATTGCTCTCACGGCATCCTTGGTGAAGTTGAGCTTGTCTGCCACGTGCCTGCCCTCATGGTTAGCTTTGTCTGTCTCCCCCAGGTCTCCCCTTTTTTTGGTAAAACCTGGGATTTTCGGTAAAAGATGGTATCACACCCGATCCCCGAAAACACCACTGCGTGAGGCTTTGGGATGTTATGGTAATTTACGGTAAGAGTACCCTGTCCGACTACGAACCATGAGGTCGGGAGTTCGAATCTCTCCGGGCACGCCATTTAGAAGCGTGATAAGAAGCGGTTCTCCGAAAGGTGGGCCGCTTTTTATTGGGGTAGTCTGCCACCATCGATGTAATGCCGGTGTAATGCTTTTGAGAAATATCGGAATGCGGTTGAATGATCTTGGCAAACAGATGTAATGGATCGCATCCTTAACTAGACTGCTCGCTATCAGGTGTTCAGGAGAAATCGCATGAGCGAATCGAAAGACAATGCGTCAAAGTTGCCGGATGGGACGAAAAAGGAAATTGCCTGCAACAACGACAAGTGCAGCCACCAAGACTACGATTGCCCTGCTGTTTTACAGAACCGTTTGGCTGAAGGAGATTACGAATCGATCAATGTCAGAGACATCATGGGGCATCTCTCAAAAATAGGTCTCACCAATTACAACAAGTATTCCGTCGAGGAGTTTGTGGCGTTGGCAATTGTTCAAGCCGGCCAACCAAACGACAAAATGCATCGCGAACTTCTGAATCTGATTTACGTTGGAATGCTCGCTAGTAAAACAGAAAAGTTGACAAAATCGATCGATGCATTCAATGCTTCAACGACTGTTTTGTATTGCGTCATGATTGCGCTTACTGTCATCATGGCAGCGGCTTCTGGTGTTCAAGTTGCCAAAGCGGCGCATTGGTTCGGAATGTCATAACGATCGGCACCAGCTACTCGATAGCCAGAATGGTATCTCGTCACGAATGCTGGAAAAGCGTCGGACCATTGACGATGATAGACGCAACCGTTGACGGCTCCCTCGACCTCGCTAGTTGGAGAACATCAGAGTGTTTGAATATGACGTTTTCATCAGTCACGCATCAGAAGATAAGGAAGCCGTGGCAAGACCACTGGCCAAGGCCCTCGAAGACAAGGGCTTTAAGGTTTGGTATGACGAGACCACGCTTTCAATCGGTGACAACCTTCGGCGAAGAATCGATGAGGGACTCTCAAAGTCACGATATGGCATCGTCATTCTGAGTCCAGATTTTTTGAGAAAGGGCTGGCCTGGATATGAACTTGATGGACTGGTCGCACGCGAGCTGGCCGATTCTGTGAAGGTTATTTTGCCCATATGGCACAACGTCTCCAGCCATGACATTAGGCAATACTCGTTGCCACTCTCGCTAAGACTCGGAGGGAATGTCTCTTCTGGCATCGAATCGCTAGCGGAAGATTTAGCCGACATCATTTCGACGGACAATGGTCGAATAAAAACTCCCGAAGTCCAAGATGAACTCAGCTTATCTAAACAGGCAATTCTTAGCGGCGCACTAGCGGACGAGAATCGCATTTTTATCTATCCAGCTACAATGGGCTCCGGCAAGTGCCTTGTCCTCGGCAAAAACGGTTTCAACGATTCCGAAAAACAGCGAAAATTGTTTTTGTACGCCCTGAGCGAGCTTGAGTCGGCCGGGCTCGTGGAAGCTGTTTCCGAAAGCACGTACGAATTGACCTACCCAGGCATACAGGCAGCCGAACGAATGCCACCATTTTCTCTCGAAGAGAGTAAGAAACTAGGACTTTAGGTGATGTATCAGGTTCGGAATCACTGCATGGTCGATAATGGCAGTTATGTTTCACTGATGCACCTATCGGAACGTAAAAACGCGGCGGGACGCATTTGCATCCCGCCGCTGAGTTTTAGATGTTTGTGATGTTAGGAGTCGGATCCTTCCAGCTGTCTGCGATCCACATCGCTGTATCGTCGAGCCCGTCTAAGAGTCGCGTCGGGCGCAATGGCTACCAGACCTCGAGCAAGATTGCCTGTGAGCCATGGTTGGTTTGGAACCTCGGATATCGCTTTTACCAGAGCGTTGAATCGCTCAGCGAGCGATATGAATTGAATGCGCCACCGTTTCGCTTGGCTAGACGATTGCCAGCTCGTATAAAGTGGAAATGATTTTGCAATTCGCGCCGATTCATCTTGATGCTGCTTAGTCATTTGACCTCCTTTGATCTGGCAGCCGGCAATTTGAGTGCCGGATCTGCCAAATCGAGTAGTGAACGGACTCAGCTTCCGGTTACTGGGCTTGCACCCTAGACACAATGAAAGCGTCGAGATCGGATTTCTTGTATTTGGCAAGTCTGCCGATCTTGTACACGGGCAAACTGTATCGACCAGTCGTCTTCCAGATTGCCAGCGTTATTTCAGAGACACCGAGGTAGGCAGCCGCTTCCTTGCGGCTCATAAGCTCGGAATCGAATCTGCTGTTCTGTCGCGGAGCAGATTGGCCAATCGGGTTTGTTTGATTTTTGTCCATATGATCTTCCTTCTAAGCGCTTTCGCGCAGATATTTGTTAGCCAGCGCGTCTCTTCGCGTACTCCCATTCGACATTTGATAAATGCCAATTGGTTATGACGAGTTGGAGATAGTCGTGCTGGTCATGGAGAATCTTCGACAAACACAACCAAGCTAGCTGATAGTGCTGATCGGCTTCTTCGAACCGGCGGAGCCCTCTGTATGCGTTTGCCATCAGATGCATTGCTTCGCCGGTGAGTGAGTGCTCGGCTGGAATCGAACCCTCACGTAACGTCATGGCTTCCTGCAGAACTTCGAGCGCGGGTGCGTTCTCGTTCACCATCAGCCATACAATCGCCTGGGACACTAGACTGTGCGCGCGGCATAAATATCCTTTCGGATGTTCACCTGCTACAAAGCCTGCCAATTGGAATTGCTCTATGGCGTCACCAAGACTATTTGTTTGCAGCGCCAGGACTCCGCGGCCCTGAAAGCGCTCCCACAATTCGTAGAACCGGGGTGTTTCCTGTTGTTCGTGAGTCATGCAATTTTCCTTCGCTAACGAGCCAGACAAAAGTGGCCAACAGGATGGAGGGCGCCTGTTTCATCAGGCATCCCAAGGCCGCTGGCTTTGCGGTCCTTGTTCGAGTTCTGCCGGCGAGAACTTTAGCAGTGGGCGATACCCACGCTGCTCCATTATCTGGATGAACTCGTCGGACATATACAGGAAAAACATTGTGTTATTTATTGCGAGGCAGAACACGCAAAGATTTTTTGCACAGTGTCTACCGCCCAGCTGCGCGTGCATCTCATGGAGATCCGAGAAGCAATGCGGTAATGGGTGTCCCATCCGTGCCGCTCGCAGATTTTCATTGATGCAACGGTTCAGCTGATGAACCGGATTGGACTCCAGCTTGGCGAACTCGTAGTCCGACTCGCAGGATGAGTCCAACTGCCCGGTGCCAATCAGCCGATCCATGTCCTCGGCATAATTCATCTGACATTTCCAACAGTTTGGATCTTTCAGATTGCACACCCGCGGATGTAGCACCTCCTCAATCTGTTTTCGGCAAATGAAATTTGATCACTCGCGGCAAACGAATTTTGAGCACTTGTTC
>Ga0134128_10001657_pt1 | contig 28304 bp, 26 predicted proteins | sample KB31754_FD_96462 | JGI IMG/M metagenome (GOLD analysis project Ga0134128, IMG submission 96462) | Terrestrial soil microbial communities with excess Nitrogen fertilizer from Kellogg Biological Station, Michigan, USA - KB3-175-4 | ecosystem: Environmental > Terrestrial > Soil > Unclassified ... | reverse complement strand
TCGCCGCGCAACGCGCCGCAGGATTGCAGCGTCGCCGCAATGCGACAAACATTGACTCACTCGCCGCTGTGGTGATTCTGGAATCGTGGCTGAGTGAAAACGCGCGTGAGCCGTAAGCCTGAAGGCAGGCGCACTGTCACTCCGGGGCGCGGCCCCGGAATGACGCCCCGCTTTGGGTATCATTCACGCCCATGCGCCATCTACTGACCCTCGAAACCCTGCCCGGCGCGAAGATCGCCCATCTGCTCGAGCGCGCGGAAGATTTTCGCACGCGCGGCAGGCAACGCGATCTGCTGGTCGATCGCACTGTGCTCAACCTGTTCTTCGAGCCTTCCACGCGCACGCGCACGTCGTTCGAGATCGCCGCACGCCGGCTTGGCGCAGACGTTGTCAACTTTGATCTCTCGCGTTCCTCGACGACCAAGGGCGAGAGCCTGCTGGATACCTTGCACACGCTCGAAGCAATGCGGCTGGATGCACTGGTGGTGCGCCACAACGAAAACCGCATGCCGGATTGGCTGGCCGAGCATGCCAATACCGATGTCGCGATCATCAATGCCGGCGACGGTTCACGCGCGCATCCGACCCAGGGCTTGCTGGATGCGCTGACCATCCGTCAGCACCGCAGAAATCTCGAAAACTTGGCGATCGTGATCTGCGGCGATATACGCCATTCGCGGGTCGCGCGCTCTGATGTGCATGCGTTCACCGCGCTGGGCGCACGCGACATCCGCCTGTGCGCGCCGCGTGCGTTGCTGCCGGAAGATACCAGCGAGTTTGCCGGTTGCGTGGTGAGCGAGGATTTCGACGCTGCGCTGGACAACGCGGATGTCGTGATCATGTTGCGCATCCAGAAGGAGCGCATGGCCGCGGCGCTGCTGCCGGCCGACAGCGACTACTTCGCACAATACGGACTGGACGCGCGGCGACTGGCGCTGGCCGCGCCCGATTGCATGGTGTTGCACCCGGGCCCGATCAATCGCGGCGTGGAGATTGCCGGTGAAGTTGCCGACGGCGCGCAATCGCGCATCCTGGATCAGGTGAGCAACGGCGTGTTCGTGCGCATGGCGGTGCTGGCGGAATTGCTGGCTCCTCGCGCATAATCCGCGCGATCGCAGGGGAGAGCGCCATGTACCGTTCAATGCGCCGTTTCGCGCTGCCGTCGGGCTGCGTTGCGCTGCTGTTGCTCGCCGGCTGCGGCAAGAAGGTCGAGAACACCGCGCCGCTTTCGTTCGCGCCCGCCGACACCGCGTTCCTGTACGCCAATTTCAAACCGCTGCCCGACGACGTGCAGCAGGCGATGAACAAGCGCACCTTCGCGGTGATGCAGTACTCCTCGGCAAGTTACAGACGCATGGCGCAGTTGCTGGCCGTGAACAATCCGGATCTCGCGCGGGTCCTCGACGAGATTGGCACCGAGCTGGGCAACATCAAGACGCCCCAGCAATTGCAGCAGGCGACCGGCTTGTCGCAGCAGGCGCATTACGCGGTCTACGGCATCGGCGTCGCGCCGGTTGCGCGCATCGAACTGGCGGATCCCGACGCGTTCCGCGCGCTGCTCGCGCGCATCGATAAGAGCAATGGCCATCCGTTCGCGACCGCTAAACTGGATGCGCAGGATTACTGGATGATCGGCGGCGCCGCCGACAAGCTGCATCTGCTGCTGGCAATCGAGCACAACAAGCAACTGGTGGCGACGCTTGCACCCGCCGATGCCGATCCCGGGCTGCTGCGGCAATTGCTTGGCCTGACCAAACCCGCCCGCAGCGCCGCCGAGCGCCTTGCAGGCATCGACAGTGATCGCGGCTATACCGACTACGGTTCGGGTTACCTCGATTTGCCCAAACTGCTGGCGCGGTTGTCGGATCCCAAAGATGCGGTCACGCTGGCCTACGCCGCGGCACTGGGCGCACCGGCGCCGAGCAGCGATCCGGCGTGTCCGACGGAATTCGCCTCCATGGGAGCGCAGATGCCGTTGACGAGCATCGGCTATCAACAGTTCGAGGCTGACCACGTTCGCGGCAGCCTGGATATTTCCCTGTCGACGCCCCTGCGCGGATTGCTCGCGGCATTGAAGCAGCCGGTGCCGGGCATGGCCGCGAAGCCGGATGAGTCACTGTTCGATCTGACCCTGGCGTTGCCGCTGCAAAAAATCCAGGCGTTCTGGCAATCGCGCGCCCAAGCGGTCGCCGCGCAACCGTACAAGTGCCCGACGTTGGCCTCGCTCAACCAAAGTTTCAAGTCCATGGCGACTTCGCTGCAACAGCAGATGCCGCCGCAAGCCGCATCACTGCTCGGTTTGCGCGTGGTGCTCGATCAACTGGTGCTGAGCGGCGGCCCCGCCTCCTCGCCGCAACTGGCCGGGCGTTTGCAGATCGCCAGCAATGATCCGGATGCACTGTTGCAGCAGGCGCAGAAGACATTGCCGCAACTCGCGCTCACCGCGGTCAAGGCCGACGGCAAGCCGATCGCGATCGCACTGCCGCCGCAATTGCAGTCGGTATCCGGTGGTGCGTCGCAAGGCTGGATCGCCGCCGATCAACACTCGCTCGGCATCGCGGTCGGCGCCGGCGAAGACGCCAAACTCGCCGCCATGCTGAAAGCCGATGCGGGCGACGGCAGCGGGCTGATGCGCCTGCATTTTGACGGGCGTGTGTACGGCATCATGGCCGACTTCAGCGATTCGCTCGCAAGCAAGATGCCGGCGGCATCACAGCCCGAACTGCAACGCCAGAGCGCGATGATGCGCCTGTACGCACAGTGGTTGCGCAGTGTCGACGCCGAGGTGACGCTCGATGACCAAGGCTTGCACGTGCAAGGCGAAGCGAAGCTGGCGCAGTAGGCGCGCGCACCGGTAACCCCGCCGGCGTCGCCGCTACCTCTTGGCGGGGAACGGGCGCTCCGGTTGGCTGATCGTATTCTGGAATTCGGCGATCAGCCACTTGCCGGCGTGACGTGTGACGACCAGCGTCTGGATACCGGTGCCGGGCGGCGGCATGCCAGGCGGCATCTGCTCGCCGGTCATGCGCCAGCGTGCATGCGCAACCGCGATCGCCGGCGTCAGGAATTTCACCTGCACATCGGTAAAAGTCAGCGTGCTGTGCGCAAATACGGTGGCGAACGCGCGCGCGAGTTTCTGCTGCATCTCGGCACGGCTTTTCCACCACCAGCCGGCCACGTTGATCACGTCGCAGTCGGACGTGAACAGCGCGGAATAGGCGGCCGCGTCGTGCCGATTCCAGGCATCCGCTTGCTGCATGGCGACGCTGCGCACCGCAGCCTCATCGGCGCTTGGCGCCGCTGCGGCCAAAGGAGCGCACAACGTCATCAACATCACCGGTGCAACGGACCAACGGGTCGCTCGGTTCATGACGCTGTCTCCAGAACAAGGCGGAAGCGCCGCCGCACTTTGCCGTTTCCCGCTACTCGCCTACTTTTCCGTCATCTCCACGTCGCCCAAGCCTTGCGACAGCGTGTGTGCGTCGCCGCCCTGCGCCAGCTTGATCTTCAGCCGCACCTCGTTGGAGGAGTCGGCATGGCGCAATGCGTCCTCGTAGGAAATCTCGCCGGCCTGGTACAGATCGAACAGGCTCTGGTCGAAGGTTTTCATGCCGAGGTTGGTGGATTCCTTCATCACGTCCTTGATCTTGTGGATCTCGCCCTTGCGGATGTAATCCTGCACCAGCGGCGTGCCGAGCAGAACCTCCATCGCCACCCGCCGCGCCTTGCCGTCGGGGGTCGGGATCAACTGCTGCGCGACGATGCCTTTGAGGTTCATGGAAAGATCCATGTACAACTGGCTGCGCACGTCGTCGGGGAAGAAATGGATGATGCGCTCAAGCGCCTGGTTGGCGTTGTTGGCGTGCAGCGTGCACAAGACAAGGTGACCGGTTTCGGAAAAGTGGATCGCATATTCCATCGTTTCGCGGGTGCGCACCTCGCCGATCAGGATGACATCCGGCGCCTGCCGCAACGTGTTCTTCAGCGCGTTCTCCCACGAGTCGGTATCGATGCCCAACTCGCGCTGGGTGATGATGCAGCCTTCGTGCTTGTGCACGTATTCGATCGGATCCTCGATGGTGATGATGTGGCCGGTCGAGTTCTGGTTGCGATAACCGATGATCGACGCGAGCGATGTGGTCTTGCCCGCGCCGGTGGCGCCGACGAATACCACGATGCCGCGCTTGGTCATCGCGAGCTGCTTGACGATCGGCAGCAGGTTCAATTCCTCGACGGTCGGGATCTTGCCCTCGATCCGGCGCAGCACCATGCCCACGCAGTTGCGTTGATAAAAACACGAGACGCGAAAACGGCCGACGCCGGACACGCCGATGGCGAACTGGCATTCGTGGGTTTTCTCGAATTCCTCGCGTTGGCTGGGCGCCATCACGTTCAGCACCATGTCCCGCGATTCCTGCGGCGACAGCGGCGTCTGCGTGATCGGCACGATCCGGCCGTTGACCTTGATCGATGGCGCCACCCCGGCCGTGATGAACAGGTCCGATGCCTTCTTGTGCACCATCAATTTGAGGAAGGAACTGAAATCTACGCTGCTCATGGCACGCTCCGCAGCCGCTTTGGCTCGTCATTCCGGCGAAAGCCGGAACCCAGTGTCTTGCCGATTCGAAAATGATCCCGTCCCCATCGCACACCATGTGCCCGGTAAGGGTGCATCTGTAATGCTGGATCCCGTGTCATAACGCGTCGGCGTGTTGCACGGGATGAGCGCATTCTGCACTCACTTGAAAATATCCTTGCTCTTGGCGCGCCCGATCGCTGCCTGACGGGTAATCAGGCCGCGCCGCACCAGGTCCTGCAGACACTGGTCGAGGGTCTGCATGCCGTACTGCTGGCCCGTCTGGATCGAGGAATACATCTGCGCGACCTTGTCCTCGCGGATCAGGTTGCGGATCGCCGGGATGCCGACCATGATCTCGTGCGCGGCGATGCGGCCCCCGCCGACCTTCTTCATCAGCGTCTGCGAAATCACCGCGCGCAACGATTCGGAAAGCATCGACCGCACCATCGGCTTTTCGCCGGCCGGGAACACGTCGATGATGCGATCAATGGTCTTGGCCGCGGAAGACGTATGCAGCGTGGCGAACACCAGGTGTCCGGTTTCGGCGGCGGTAAGCGCGAGGCGAATGGTCTCGATGTCGCGCATCTCGCCGACCAGGATGAAATCCGGATCTTCGCGCAGCGCCGAGCGCAGCGCCTCGTTGAAACCGTGGGTGTCGCGATGCACTTCGCGCTGGTTCAACAGGCATTTCTGCGCGGTGTGCACGAATTCGATCGGGTCCTCGATGGTGAGGATGTGGCCGTATTCGTTCTTGTTGACGTGATCCACCATCGCCGCGAGCGTGGTGGATTTGCCGGAACCCGTGGGACCGGTGACCAGGATCAAACCTTGCGGCTGGTCGATCAGCTCCTTGAAGATTTTCGGCGCGCCGAGATCCTCAAGCGTCATCACTTCGGCCGGAATGGTACGGAACACCGCCGCCGCGCCGCGGTTCTGGTTGAAGGCGTTGACGCGGAAGCGCGCCAGGCCCGGGATCTCGAATGAGAAATCGACTTCCAGGAATTCCTCGTAATCACGGCGCTGTTTGTCCGACATGATGTCGTACACCAGCGTGTGCACCTGCTTGTGGTCGAGCGCCGGGATGTTGATGCGGCGCACGTCGCCATCCACGCGGATCATCGGCGGCAGGCCGGCGGACAGGTGCAGGTCGGAGGCCTTATTCTTGACCGAAAAGGCCAGCAGTTCGGCGATGTCCATCTTGTTTTCCCCTGAAGAACCGTGCGCCGCCCCCGGCGCGACCCGGCCCGAGTATACGCTGGTGAAGGTCTTGCGAAATGGGCGCGGCGCATGAATCGGGAACCCGTTCTCGGAGCGATCCTCGCGCGTATCGGAGCGGCCTCCGGCGACCGCCCCGTGAGCTTGGTCGCGGCATCCAAATCGCAGCCGGCTTCCGCATTGCAGGCACTGGCCGCGGCCGGCCAGAGAGCATTCGGCGAAAACTATGTGCAGGAGGCGCTGGGCAAGCAGCTCGAGCTGGCGAAGCTCGCCCTCGAGTGGCACATGATCGGCCCGCTGCAGTCCAACAAGTGCGCGGAGGTGGCGCGCCACTTCGACTGGTTGCAAAGTCTGGATCGCGAAAAGCTGATCGCGCCGCTGGATCGCGCGCGACCGGAAGGCATGCCGCCTTTGAACGTGCTGATCGAAGTGAATCTGGATGACGAGGCGAGCAAATCCGGCTGCGCGCCGGGCGCGGTGTTCGCGCTGGCCGCAAAGATCGCGCGAGCGCCACGCCTTCGCCTCCGCGGAATGATGGCGATCCCGGCGCCCTCGCCCGATCACGAACAACGCCGCGCCGCTTTCGCGCGCTTGCGCGAATTGTTCGAAGCGCTGCGCCGCGAGTACACGCAAGTTGACACGCTCTCGATGGGCATGTCCGACGATTTCGAACTTGCCATCACCGAAGGCGCGACGATGGTGCGGGTGGGGACGGCGTTGTTCGGGCCACGCGGGCGGAAGCAGGCTGCGGGAAATGGAGAATAGGCAAAAGCGATGAAGTATCCTGCGCGTTGAACATCGCGGGATAGCCCATGCCCACTTCCCACTCCCCTCTTCCCACCCCCGGTTCCATCGTCTTCATCGGCGGCGGCAACATGGCGCGCAGCCTGATCGGCGCGCTGATCGGGCATGGTGCTGACGCGGCGACGATCGCGGTGGCCGAACCGCGCGCGGACGCGCGCGACGAACTGGCGCGTGCCTATGGTGTGCGCACGTTCGCCGACAATGCCGATGCCGTGGCCGGCGCGGGCTGCGTGGTACTGGCCGTGAAGCCGCAGATGATGCGCAAGGTCTGCGAGCACCTGGCCGAGCCGCTGCGCCTCTCGCGGCCATTGTTGATTTCGATTGCCGCGGGTGTGCGCATCGAACAACTGGAACGCTGGCTCGGTGCGCATCTGGCGATCGTGCGCTGCATGCCCAACACGCCCGCGCTGCTGGGTGCCGGCGCTTCAGGTTTGTGCGCCAATCCGCGTGTCGGCGCCGCGCAGCGCGCGCTGGCCGAGCGCATCCTCAACGCCGCCGGCATCACGCGCTGGATCGAGCGCGAAGCGCAAATGGATATCGTCACCGCGCTGTCAGGTTCGGGTCCGGCTTATTTCTTTCTGCTGGTGGAAACCATGGAAGATGCCGCCGTGGAGCTTGGATTGCCGCGCGACACCGCGCGGGCGCTGGCGGTGCAGACCTGTCTCGGCGCAGGCCGCATGCTGGCCGAAGACAGCGAGAGTGCGGCGACACTGCGCGCACGTGTCACTTCGCCGCAGGGCACCACCCACGCGGCGCTGGAGGTTTTCGTCCAAGGCGACCTGCGCGCGCTGGTGCAACGCGCCATGGCGGCGGCCACGCGCCGCGGCGGCGAGTTGTCCGCGGCGCTTGATTGACGGGTTGCCAGTCGTCGGTTGCTGGTTGCCGGTAACCGGCAGCCGGAAAGAACGTAACGACATCCCGTCATTCCAGGGCCGTTCGCGACAGCTCGGGAACGGAACCAGGAATCCATTTTGATCTTCACTGCAATTGACCAGATGGATTGCAAAGTCCATCCATGGACTTTGCCCTTCGCGCCGACCTTCGGTCGTTCAAATTGGTTCCGACGAATTTGTCCGGCTTTCGCCGGAATGACGATTGATAGGTGTTTGCTTCGTATTTGCGCGGCAATGGCATCGCATTGTTATGCTTCGCACCGTCGACTTTCCCACTCCCCACTTCCGTTCTGACGCATGTCCTATTTCGCCAATGCCGCCGCCCTGCTGATCGAGATCGTGTTCGGCGTGATCGTCGCGCTGTTCGTGCTGCGCGCGCTGGCCGAAGCGGTGCGCGCGGATTTCTACAATCCGCTTAGCCAGTTCCTGTATCGCACCACCAACCCGGTGCTGATACCGCTGAAACGCGTCATCCCGAACTTCCGCCGCATCAACCTCGCCGCGCTGGTACTGGCATGGCTGGCGGAATTCATCAAGAACGTGCTGCTGTATGCGTTGATCGGTTTTCGCGGCGCCATCCCGGGCTTGCTGCTGCTGGGTTTCGCCGATCTGCTGGATTTCTTCGCGGTGCTTTATCTGGCGATGATCTTCATCTGGGCACTGCTCAGTTTCGTCAGCCTGGATGCGCGGCATCCGCTGATTCCATTGCTGGGCCGCCTGGTCGAGCCGGTGCTGCGTCCGTTGCGGCGGCTGTTGCCGGCGCCCGGCGGGCTGGATCTCTCGCCGGCGCTGGCAATCCTGATCGTGCTGCTGTTGCGACTGCTGATCGTCGCGCCGTTGCTCGATCTGGGACATCGCCTGAGCTTGTAGGGGCCGGCGTACCGGTCGAAGCCATTGCGGTTACGCCATGCCGGGTCGCCGCGTGCAATGGCGGGGATGAGACACGGAGACCGACCGGAAAGCGCACCGGGGCTGCTTGCGCGGGAGTGCAGGTTCCTGCATCAATCCCGTGGGCGCCGCGCCCATCTCGCGATAACCGCGTGCAGCGCATCCAGCCCATCGAACAATGCGGCAGGGCCGGGCTGCAGGATGATCGGCGATTTGATTTCGTGCAGTTGTTGATCACGTACGGCCGGAATCGCATTCCAGCCCGGCCGCGCGGCCAGCTTTTCCGGTCGGAATTTCTTGCCGCACCATGAAGCGAGAATGATATCCGGCGCGCGGCGGATCACCTCCGCGCCATTGGCGATGATGCGGAACTTGGCCAGCGATTCTTCCGCCAATTCCGGAAATGCATCGTCGCCGCCGGCGATGCGGATCAACTCCGCTACCCAGCGGATACCGGAGATCATCGGCTCATCCCATTCCTCGAAGTACACGCGCGGCCGCCGCGGCAGTTGCGCGGCGCGCGCGCGAATTTCGTCAATATGCCCCTCGGCGCCGCGCGCGTAGTCTTCGGCTTTTTGCGCGGCCCCCACCAGCGCGCCCAGCCTGCGGATGTATTCCAGAATGCCCGCAACACTGCGGTGATTGCTGATCCACACCTCGATCCCATGGGCGATCAGTTCGCGCGCGATGTCGGCCTGGATATCGGAAAAGCCGATCGCGAAATCCGGTTTGAGTTTCAGGATCTCGCCGATCCTGGCGCTGGTGAACGCGGAGACTTTCGGCTTCTCCTTGCGCGCGCGCGGCGGGCGCACGGTAAACCCGCTGATCCCGACGATGCGATCCTGCTCGCCGAGCGCGTACAGCAGTTCGGTCGGCTCTTCGGTAAGGCAGACGATGCGGCGCGGGCCGTGCATCATCAATATCCAACCACGGTGACGCTGACGTTGCGCGTATGCGGCACGGTACGGTGCTCCCACAGGTACACGCCCTGCCAGGTGCCGAGCGCCAACTGGCCATTGCGCACCGGCAACCCGAGGCTCACGCCGGTGAGGATCGAGCGCACGTGCGCGGGCATGTCGTCCGGGCCTTCGGCATCATGACGGAACAGCGGATCGCCATCGCGGACCAGCCGCGCGAAGTAGCGCTCCAGATCGTCGCGCACCACCGGGTCGGCGTTCTCGCAGATCAACAGCGAGCAACTGGTGTGCTGGGTGAATACCTGCGCCAGCCCTTCGCGCACACCGCTTTCTGCGACTGCCATGCGCAGCTTGTCGTCCAATCCGGTAAAGCCGCGCCCGCGCGTGCGCACTTCGAAGTTTGAAGTGGCAACGTGCGTGAGGGATCGGGATCCGCTCATGGGTACAGCAAGCGTTGCTTCCACTCGCCCTCGACCAATTCCCAACGCACGCGCTCGTTCAAGCGATGTTCGTGCGCATACCAGAACTCGACCATCTGCGGCACCACACGATACCCGCCCCAGTGCGGCGGACGCGGCACCGGGCGATCGGCAAACTCGCGCTCGCGCATCGCGACACGTTGTTCAAGCAACTCGCGCCCCGGCAGCGTGGCCGACTGTTCGGAAGCCCATGCACCCAGTTGGCTGAGCCGCACGCGCGAGGAGAAATACGCATCGGATTCGCCCGCATCGAGCTTCTCTGCTCGACCTTCAATGCGCACTTGCGCGGCAGGCTTGAGGTGCTTCCAATACAGGGTCAATGCGATCTGCGGATGCGCCTCGATCGCCTGCGCCTTCTCGCTGCGGTAGTCGGTGAAAAAGGTTACGCCGCGCTCGTCGATGTGCTTCAGCAGCACCATGCGCGCGGATACGTGGCCTTGGGCATCGACGGTGGCGACATTCACCGCGCCGGGTTCGGGATCGCCGCTGCGCCGCGCCTCTTCGATCAGATTGCGCAGGGTGGCGAGGATTTCGAGATTCAACATCCGTATCAAAACCTGTGCGGAGCGGGTCCTGGCCCGCCATGAGTTCGTACCGCGCCAATGGCGGAGCGAAACCCGCCTTCGGCGGGTCAAGCCCACCCTATGCGGGTTCCAAGCGATATCCGTGCTGATAAATGGCGGTCAATCGCCAGCCGTGTTCGCCCGACAATTGCAGCTTCTTGCGCAAGCGGCTGACATGCGTATCCACCGTGCGCGTGCTGACGCTGGGCCCGAGATTCCAGATATTCTCCAGCAGCGCATCGCGACTGACAATGCGGCCCTGGCGGCGGATCAGGTAGCAGGCCAGCTCGTATTCGCGCTGGGTCAGATCGATTTCGGTGCCGGCCACGCTGATGCGACGGCGCTGGTTATCCACCGCGTACGGCGGCAATGACAACGACGCCTGCACCTCGGCTTCGCCGCCGCCGCGGCGTCGCAGCACCGCGCGCACCCGTGCCAGCAGTTCCGCCTGCTTGGGGGGTTTGACCACGTAGTCATCGGCGCCGGCCTGCAAGGCTTCGACGATGTCGCTCTCCTCGCCGCGCGCGGTCAGAAACAGCACCGGCAGATCGGCGTTTGGCGAATGCCGGATCCAGTCCAGCACCTCCACCCCGGTGGCATCCGGCAGATTCCAATCCAGCAGCAGCAAATCCACGGCTTCGCTCCCGAGCCGTTTGCGGAACTCCCCGGCGCTGGCGAAAACCGCGCAGCGATAACCCGCCGATTCCAGCCACAGTCGCAACAATGCGACTTGCTCGGGGTCATCCTCAAGACAACCGATGGTCCATTCGCGTTCGCTCATCAGCGCTTCCCCCTCACGAAGCTTTTGAACAATGATGTTAAGCCGGGCAGCCGTTCGTAGCTGCGCAAGTGCCATTCCATTCGTCGCGGTACGCCGGGCATCCTAGCAAAGTCGGTGTGGACAAGGGGTCTGCAAGCGCCACCGCGTGTGAAAGCGGGCCGGGTTTGGCATCATGGGGCATCTTCCACGCATGGCGATGTTTGCTTGAATCCCTCGTGCAACCTGTTCCTGATCGGCCCGATGGGCGCAGGCAAGACCACCGTGGGCCGGCGGCTGGCCGCGCATTACGGTTTGCCATTCGTGGACCTGGATGCGGAAATCGAAACGCACACCGGCGCCGGCGTGCCGTTGATCTTCGACGTCGAGGGCGAGCCGGGCTTCCGTCGACGCGAGGCCGCGCTGCTGGCCGAATGCAGCGCGCGCGACGGCGTGGTGCTCGCCACCGGCGGCGGTGCGGTGCTGGATGCGCGCAATCGCGAATTGCTGCAAACGCGCGGCTTCGTGGTCTGGCTGCAGACCAGCGTCGAACAACAATTGCAGCGACTGGAACGCGATCGGCAACGGCCGCTGTTGCAGGCGGAAGATCGGCGTGAACGCCTGCACGTGATGGCGCACGCGCGCGACCCGCTGTACGCCGGAATCGCCGATTTGAGCGTGCCTTCGCACGCGCACACGCCCGCGCACGCGGCCGAACACCTCGTGAAATTGCTGGATGAGCACTGGCAGCACCCCTCGAAGGCGCGTATCGCATGAGCGCCGCGCTTGATATCGAAGTCGGGTTTGGTGCGCGCGGCTATCCGATCCGTATCGGTGCCGGCTTGCTTGATGATGCAAGGTTCTGGGGCGACGCCATGCGTGGCCGGCGCACCTTGATCGTCAGCGACACGAACGTAGCGCCGCTGTATGCCGATCGCGTGCGCGCGGCGATGCAAGGTCGCGGCCTGGATCCGGCAGTGCTGGCCTTGGCTGCCGGCGAAGCGCACAAGAATCTCGACTCTGCGTCGCGCATCTTCGATGCGCTGGCGCAACTCGGCGCAACCCGAGATTCTTTCGTGGTCGCGCTGGGCGGCGGCGTGGTCGGCGACATCGCGGGTTTTGCCGCGGCGTGCTGGATGCGCGGCATCGATTTCATCCAGATGCCGACCACGCTGCTGGCAATGGTGGATTCCTCGGTCGGCGGCAAGACCGGCGTGGATCATGCGGCGGGAAAGAATCTGGTCGGTGCGTTTCACCAGCCGCGGGCGGTGATCGCCGATCTCGACACACTCGCCACCCTGCCCGGGCGCGAACTGCGCGCCGGCTTTGCAGAAGTGATCAAGACCGCGTGCATCGGCGATGCGGAATTTTTCGAATGGCTGGAAACCCATGTCGATGCGCTGCTCGCGCGCGATGCGGATGCGCTGGCGCATGCCATCGCGATTTGTTGCCGATTCAAGGCCGGCGTGGTGGAGCGCGACGAACGCGAAGCCGGCGAACGCGCGCTGCTGAATTTCGGCCACAGCTTCGGACACGCGATCGAAACCGAAACCGGCTACGGCACGCTGCTGCACGGCGAGGCCGTCGCGATCGGGATGGTGCTGGCCGCGCGATTATCCGCGCGATTGCGGATGTCCACCGAAACCGACACCCAACGCGTGCGCGTTCTGTTGGGACGCTTCGGCCTGCCGACCGAATTGCCACCGCACCTGCAACCTGAAGCGCTGCTCGCGCGCATGCGGCTGGACAAGAAGAACCGCGCGAACGCGCTGCGCCTGATCCTGTGGCGCGGGATCGGCAAGGCGGAGATCGTCGAGGGGGTGGATGAGGCGGCGGTGCGAAGCATCCTGTCGTAGGAGCCTGCCTGCAGGCGACCAAAGCGCGATGGGGCCACAAAATCGCAGCGCCCCGGTGAATGGAGGGTTCGCCGCTCGCGAAGGGCAAGCCTCGTAATGCCGAAAGTCGGGCTATGCGCTTCATCGTTGCGCGCCCATGATCCATCCGCCGCCCCCGCTTCACTTACAATGCGCCCTCCGTTGCAGCATCTTTTCGCATGCACCTGTACCTGCAAACCCCGCCGGCTGCCGATGGCGCGCCGCGCTACTGCCGCCTTGCGCTGGAGCAGGATCTGCTCGGCGGCTGGACGCTGTACCGCGAATCCGGCACCGAAGGTGGGCGTGCAACGTTGAAACGCGAGGTGTATCTGCAACGCGAGGACGCGTTGCTCGCGCTGGAGCACGCGCGCGATGCGCAACTGAAGCGCGGTTTCAAAGTGATGATCACGCAAGGTTTCGACAATCCTCATGCATGACCTGTCCAATCGCGGCAATCGCTTCCTGCGCGCGCTGCGTCGCCAGCCGGTGGATGTCACGCCAGTGTGGATCATGCGCCAGGCCGGACGCTATCTCCCCGAGTACCGCGCCACCCGCGAGCGCGCCGGCAGTTTCCTGACGCTCGCCAAGACGCCGGAGCTGGCCTGCGAAGTCACACTGCAACCGATCGAGCGTTTCGAGCTGGATGCGGCGATCCTGTTCTCCGACATCCTCACCATCCCCGACGCGATGGGGCTGGGCCTGCACTTCGTCGAAGGCGAAGGCCCGAAGTTCCATCGTCCGCTGCGCGCGGCCGCCGATATCGCAAAGCTCGGCGTGCCCGATCCGGAACATGCGTTGCGCTACGTGATGGACGCGGTACGACTGATCCGCCGCGAATTGAACAATCGCGTGCCGCTGATCGGCTTTGCCGGCAGCCCGTGGACGCTGGCCTGTTACATGATCGAGGGCGAAGGCTCGCGCGACTTCGCGCGGGTGAAAGCCTTCGCGCTGGACAGTTCCGCGACGATGCACCGTTTGTTGGACATCAATGCGCGCGCGGTGGCGGCATATTTATCCGCGCAAGCGGCGGCCGGCGCACAGGCGCTGATGGTGTTCGATACCTGGGGCGGCCTGCTCTCGCCAGCCATGTTCGACGAATTCTCGGCGCGCTATCTCGCGCAAATCGCCGCTCTGCTGCGCGAGGACGCGCACGCGCGCGAGGTACCGCTGATCCTGTTCTCCAAGGGCGCCAACGCGCATCTGGAAATGCTGGCGATGAGCGGCTGCGCAGCACTCGGAGTGGACTGGACGATCACACTGAGCGAGGCGCGACGGCGCGTGGGAAACCGCGTCGCGCTGCAGGGCAACCTCGACCCCGCAACGCTGCTCGCCTCACCCGACCTGATCCGCCGCGAAGTCCGCCGTGTGCTCGACGACTTCGGCCCGCACCTCGGCCACGTGTTCAACCTCGGCCACGGCATCACGCCGGAGGTGGATCCTGAGAACGTGCGCGTGCTGGTGGAGGCAGTGCATCAGCCCGCCCGACGATAGCCTTGGGTGAGAATCGCCGCGCCAGCCGGAGCTGGGCGAAACCGCCAGACTCTCAGTAAGTTTGTCGGCGCGAGAAGCGCGTACCCGCAGTCGCGCCGCTTGGGCGGCCGCCCTCGCCCCCGTACAATCGCCCGTTCACCTTGATTTCGAATGCGTGCCGTCACGCGGCACGCCAGGCGCCTCGCATGGACAAGAGTTTCGACCCCAAGCAGATCGAATCGAAGTGGTACGCACGCTGGGAGCTGGCGGGCTGCTTCAAGCCGAGTGGACACGGCGATCCGTATTGCATCCTGCTGCCGCCGCCGAACGTCACCGGCACCTTGCACATGGGCCACGCGTTCCAGCAGACGATCATGGACGCGCTGATCCGCTGGCACCACATGCGCGGCGACAACACGCTGTGGCAGGTCGGCACCGACCACGCCGGCATCGCCACGCAGAAGATCGTCGAGAACCAGCTCGCGGTGGAAAACAAAACGCGGCATGACCTGGGGCGCGAAGCATTCGTCGAGCGCGTGTGGCAGTGGAAGCAGGAATCCGGTTCGACGATCACGAACCAAATGCGCCGCATCGGCGCGGCAGCGGACTGGTCGCGCGAGCGCTTCACCATGGACGAAGGTTTGAGCGCCGCGGTGCGCAAGGTGTTCGTGGAGTGGTATCGCGCCGGCCTGATCTATCGCGGCAACCGGCTGGTGAACTGGGACCCGGTGCTGATGACCGCGGTGTCGGACCTTGAGGTCAACAATGTCGAGCGCGACGGGCACCTGTGGTCCATCCTGTATCCGTTTACCGATAATTCCTTGCGCGGCCCGAACGGCGAGCGCGGCCTGATCGTCGCCACCACGCGCCCGGAAACCATGCTGGGCGACGTGGCCGTCGCGGTGCATCCCGAAGACGAACGCTATCAGCAATTCATCGGCAAGACGCTCACGCTGCCGCTCAGCCATCGCGAGATCCCGATCATCGCGGATGATTACGTGGATCGCGAGTTCGGCACCGGCTGCGTCAAGATCACGCCAGCGCATGACTTCAACGACTATGCCATCGGGCAGCGGCACAAGCTGCCGCAGATCACGGTGCTGACTCTGGACGCGAAGATCAACGACAACGCGCCGGAAATCTATCGCGGCCTCGACCGTTTCGACGCGCGCAAGCGAATCGTCGCCGATCTCGAAGCACAGGACTTCCTCGTCGAGATCAAGCCGCACAAATTGCAGGTTCCGGTCAGCCAGCGCTCCGACGCGGTGATCGAGCCGATGCTGACGGATCAATGGTTCGTGGATTTGACGACCGACGAACTGCCGGAAGGCCGCGCAATGCCTGGAGGCTCGATCGGCGGACGCAAGGCAATCACGCAACCGGCGCTGGATGCCGTGCGCAACGGCGACATCAAGTTCGTGCCCGAGAACTGGACAAGTACTTATACGCAGTGGCTGGACAACATCCAGGACTGGTGTATCAGCCGGCAATTGTGGTGGGGCCACCGCATTCCGGCGTGGTATGACGCCGACGGAACGATATTCGTGGGCGAGAGCGAAGAGGATGCTATCGCGTGGGCCAAAGCGAATGACAAGCCGGCGCCAAATGGTCACCTGCGCCAGGACGAGGACGTGCTCGATACCTGGTTCTCCTCCGCGCTGTGGCCGTTCTCCACGCTTGGCTGGCCTTCCGGCGAACCGGTGAAAAACGAGCGCGGCGAGATCGTCGCGAACTGGCCGCAGGATCAGATCTTTCTGCCAAGTTCGGTACTGGTCACCGGCTTCGACATCATCTTCTTCTGGGTCGCGCGCATGGTGATGGCCGCGAAGTACTTCACCGGCCGCGTGCCGTTCCGCGAGGTCTACATCAACGCGATCGTGCGCGATGCGGAAGGCCAGAAGATGTCCAAGTCCAAGGGCAACACGCTCGATCCGCTGGACTTGATTGACGGCATCGCGCTCGAAGACCTGGTAAAAAAATCCACCGCCTCGCTGCTGATTCCGCAAGTGCGCGAGAAAGTGGAGAAGCGCATCCGCAAGGAATATCCGGAAGGCATCAACGCGATCGGCGCAGACGCGCTGCGTTTCACCTTCGCCGCACTTGCGAGCTACAGCCGCACCATCAATTTCGACATCAAGCGCGCCGAGGGCTACAAGGCGTTCTGCAACAAGCTGTGGAATGCGGCGCGTTACGTCGAGAGTGCGCTTGGCAGTGTTCCAACTCCCGAAGAAGCCGAGGCACGAGGAGATTTAATTGCGCCAAGCATCATCGCGGGTCGGCCTGCAGATTGGCCGAGGACGGAAGCCGAACGCTGGATTCTCACCCGCCTGCATCGCACGCTGGCGGAAGTCGAGCAGCACTTCGCGAGCTATCGCTTCGACCTTTTGGCACAGGCGCTTTACGAGTTCGTCTGGAACGAATATTGCGACTGGTTCATCGAATTTTCCAAGCCGCATCTCAACGCAAAAGTTGCTGTCGACCTTGCTGGCGAAAATGAACTGACTTCAAACATCGAAGAAATCACGTCCTTTCGCTTTACATTGCTTTTTGTACTGGAAACCGTGCTGCGCGCGCTGCATCCGGTCATCCCGTTCATCACCGAAGAAGTCTGGCAATCGCTCGCCCCGCAACTCGGGTTGAAAGGCGAGAGCATCATGCGGCGGCCGTATCCGCGCGCGGAGGAATTCGCGATGGATGAAACGGCCAGCGCGGAGATCGAATGGTTCAAAGCGGTGTTGACCGGTGTGCGTCGCATCCGGTCGGAGATGAACATCGCACCGGGCAAGAGCATTCCGCTGCTGCTGGCCGACGGCGATGCGGACGATCGCCGCCGCGCGGACAAGTTCTCCGCGCAGATCGCGTTCCTTGCGCGCTCCGAGGCGCCACGCTGGTTGCAATCCAGCGAGAGCGAGCCGGCTGCCGCGGCCGCGATGGTCGGCAACCTGCGCGTACTGATTCCGCTGGCCGGGCTGATTGATCTTGATGCCGAACGCACGCGGTTGAAAAAAGAGATTGCGCGCATCGAGGTCGAGATCAAGAAGTGCGACGGCAAACTCGGCAACGCCAACTTCGTCGCCAATGCGCCCACGGAAGTGGTCGCGCAGGAACGCGCGCGGCTGGCAGACTGGAACACGCAGTTGCAAGCGTTGCGCGAGCAGGCTTCGAAGCTTTCGTAGGAGCTAGCTTGCAGGCGGACAAGTTCTCGTAGGGGGCGGTCTCGGGTCGAGTGCGAAGCGCTACATCTCGTCCTGCGACAACAACTCCATCGCCATCACAATTGCATCCTCGCGGCCGCGTCGGGCCGGATAGTAATTCGGGCGGCGGCCGATCTCGTTGAATCCCGCGCGCTCGTACATTGCATGCGCGTGCACGTTGGACGGGCGCACTTCCAGGTACACCCGCTGCGCTCGATGCATGCGCGCCAGATCCAGCAGGCGATTCAGGATGCGCGCGCCGTGGCCTTGGCCCTGCTGGGCCGGCGCCACACACACGTTGAGGATGTGCGCCTCTTCCGCGCCGGTGGAAAGAATGCCGTAGCCGATGATGGCTTCGTGCGCCTGCAGCACCCAGCATTTGTGACCGGCCGCCAGACAGTCCCTGAATATTTGCGGCGACCACGGGAATTCATAAGCGCGGCCCTCGATCGCCGCGACGCCGGCGATATCGTGGCGCGTCATGGGCCGCCACAGCGGCAATGGGTTTGCGGCCACCGCCACCACGTCACCGCCCCCGCTTTCGCGCGCCAGCCGCTGCATCAGTTCCCATAGGGCGCGTTTGCGTACGCGATCGATGTTCAACGTGGAAAGAGCATCCACGCGTGACACCCGCTCCGGCGCAATCGTTGCGGGCAGCGGCACCTCTCCGAACGCCAGCACGCGAACGTGCGGATCGGCTTCCGCATCGGCGATACGCACGCATTGCAAACCGAGCGCGCTGATCGCCTCGGTGATTTTCGTGTACAGCGCCGCCAGCGTGGGCTGTTCGATTTCCGATTGCGAACGCGCCAATGCGATGCGCTTGTCGGTGATGGCTTGCGGTGATGCGGTTTTCGAAGGTATGGCGACGGCGGCGGGCGCAACCTGGCCGACTGATGCGGTGCGTGCTCGCAAGCGCAACGGCATCACGCCCAGCGCCTGCAGCACCTGGAAATGGGTCAGGTTCATTTTTTCACTCCGCTGCATACATCAGCTCACGCCATCCGAAAAACGAACCTGACCTTTTCACTCGCGCGGCGCGGATTGCCGCCGCTGCGCGCGCAGGCGCCGGCGCGAGCTGCGATTGCGCAAACCCCAGAGCGTCAACACCGGGCCGGACAGCACATACAGGCCGATGATGATCAGCAACACCACCGCGGTATTCACATACAGCGCGCCCGCGATCAGCACCGCCAGAATGATCCACACAAACGGCACGCGGTCGTGGCGCGGCCATGCCTTGAAGCTGAAGTAGCGGACCCGGCTAACCATCAGCAAAGCGGCAACTGCGGCGAGAATCGGCGTGAAAAAGCACAGCCAGGCGCCCGCGATCTGCTGATCCTGCATCGTCCACACGAACGCCATGCACAGCCCGGCGGCGGCAGGGCTCGCCAGGCCCTGGAAATAGCGCTTGTCGGCGACACCGACTTGCGTGTTGAAGCGTGCGAGCCGCAACGCCGCGCAAGCCGCATAGAGAAATGCGGCGGCCCAGCCGAGCTTGCCCCACAACACCCCGTAGTCGCGCAGGTATTGCAGCGACCAGGTGTACAGCACCAGCGCCGGCGCAAGGCCGAAGCTGACCAGATCCGACAGCGAGTCGTATTGCACACCGAACTCGCTCTGCGTACCGGTGAGGCGTGCCACGCGTCCATCCATGCCGTCCAGCAACGCCGCGATGAATACCGCTATCGCCGCATCGGTGAAATATCCGGCAATGGCCGCCACGATGGCGTAAAAGCCGGCGAACATCGCACCGGTGGTGAACAGGTTCGGCAACAAATAGATGCCGCGGTGGCGCAGCGGCGGGCGAGATGGCGGGGGCGTTGGATCGATCATGAGGTTTGCGCTCCGCGATTCCGATGACAACGCCTGATGCAAATATACGCGGGGGGCGCTGGCTTCCGCACGCTTGAGCCAACGGGCGGAAGTCGCGCGCTCGCGCGATGCAACGTAATGCATCGCGTGCGCAGCCGAAGGCCGGAGCCAGACCGCCGGGCGCGGGGTTGCCTGGCGAGCACAGGCGGGGCAAGCCTGGCAGCAAGCGCTTGCGCGGCAACGGTTGGGGGGTGTGGAAGCATGACCCGGGGGTTCAAAGCGAAAGGTGCGCTTTGTTCTGATATTTCCGAGTGTAAATCATACCCGTGACGCATCAGGCTTGTTCCGCGGGCGCGGTGGTGCTATCCATGCGCACCAGCCGCGCCCTTAGTCGCGCATCCGGAGATCATCATGTCGCGCCTGCTCGCCCCCGCCGTGCTCGCCGTTGCCGCGCTCGCCCTCGCCGCCTCCGCAGGGGCGCAGGTGTACAAATGGAAGGACGCTTCCGGCATCGTGCATTACTCCGACGCGCCGCCGACCAACGGCACGAATTACCAGAAGGTGCGGCTCAGCAGCAATACCGCGACCCCGGTAAGCGCCACACCCGTGACCGCGGCGAGCGCCGCGGCTGGTGCGGTACCCGCAGCAGGCGCGCAGCCGGCGCCGGCATCCACCGCCAAGATTCCCGATACCGCCGACAATCGCGCCAAACTGTGCAAGGACCTGAGCAACAACATCACGCTGCTGGACAGCTCGCAGCCACTGACCGCGGGTGACGCCAGTTCACCACAGCAAAACATGTCCGACGTGCAGCGCCGCCAGGAACTGGCGACCGCGCGCGCGCAGAAGCAGCTGTATTGCGCGGGAGGGTAAACCGTCGCTTGCCGATGGCTTGAATTGTCGGGGTAAGCATGGCATCCATGTCTCTACCGCGCCGTCCACGGCGCAGGTTGCTTTCCTTTTGGGGAAAGTAACCAAAAGTCCTTTGCGCTGATGCGATGGCCTCGCCGACATCGCGTCGGCTCGACTGCCCTTGCTCCTTGCGTCGCCGAGGCATCGCGGACAGCGTTGAAGCTCGCTTCGACGCGGCCATCCGTGGCCTGCTTTCAGGTTGACCGTAGCGCCCGTTCGCCGCCTTCAAACCAAGCTTTCGCTACAATCGCGGATTCGCCGCCAGACACCCGCCCAAATGCGCCTGTCGAACTTCCACCTCGCCACCACCCGCGAGGCGCCCAGCGATGCCGAGATCGCCAGCCATAAGCTCATGCTGCGCGCCGGCATGATCCGCAAGCTCGCCGCCGGCATCTATACCTGGTCGCCGCTCGGCTTGCGTGTGCTGCGCAAGGTCGAGGGCGTGGTGCGCGAGGAAATGCAGCACGCGGGCGCGATCGAAATGACCATGCCGTGCGTGCAGCCGCGCGAGTTGTGGGAAGAATCCGGACGCTGGGAAAAATATGGTCCGGCATTGTTGAAGATGCGCGACCGCAAGGAGCAGGAATACTGCTTCGGACCGACCCATGAGGAAATCATCTGCGATTTCGTGCGCAGCGAAATTTCCAGCTACAAACAATTGCCGATCACTTTTTTCCAGATCCAGACGAAATTCCGGGACGAAATCCGCCCGCGCTTCGGGGTAATGCGCGCGCGCGAATTCCTGATGAAGGACGCGTATTCGTTTCATCTCGACGAACAATCGGTTGGCGAAACCTACGCAAAAATGTATGAAGCCTATTCGCGCATCTTCACCCGTCTGGGCCTGAAGTTCCGCGCGGTGGCGGCCGATTCCGGGGCGATCGGCGGCGACGTCAGCCACGAATTCCAGGTGCTGGCCGATTCGGGAGAAGACGCGATCGCATTTTCCGATCAATCCGATTACGCAGCCAATGTGGAGCTGGCCGAGGCGCTGGCGCCGGATGTCATTCGTCCCGAGCCCGCGCGGGCATTGACGCGCGTGGATACCCCGGCGCAAAAAACGATCGCGGAGGTGTCCGCCTTCCTGCGGGTGGCGCCAGCAGAATGCGTGAAAACCATTCTGGTGCGCGGCGTGGAGGGCGTGGTCGCGCTGTGCCTGCGCGGCGACCACGAATTGAACGAGGTCAAGGCATCCAAACTGCCCGAGCTGGGCGGCGAATCGGTACTTGCTTCGGAAGAACAGATCCTGGCTGCCACCGGCGCGCACGCGGGCTACCTCGGCCCGGTCGGGTTGCCGGCGGATGTGCCGGTGATCGTTGATCGCGCGGCATCGGTGCTTGCCGACTTCATTTGCGGCGGCAACGCCGATGGCACGCACTACACCGGCGCCAACTGGCACCGCGATGCGCGCGTCACGCGGGTGGCGGATCTGCGCAAGGTGATCGCGGGCGATCCTTCGCCCGATGGGCGCGGTACCTTGGCCATAGCTCGCGGCATCGAGGTCGGGCACATTTTCCAGAACGGCCGCAAATACACCCAAGCGATGAATGTGACCGTACTGGATGCCAGCGGCAAGGCGGCGATTCCCTACACTGGCTGCTACGGTATCGGGGTTTCGCGCATCGTCGCCGCGGCGATCGAGCAGGGCCATGACGAGCGCGGCATCATCTGGCCGGAACCGATGGCACCCTGGCGCGTAGCCGTGTGCATCATCAATCCCAAGAACGATCCGACAGTGGCGCAAGCCGCAGAAACGCTCTATCTGGAATTGAACCAGACCGGCGTGGAAACCGTATTGGACGACCGCGGATTGCGCCCGGGCCCAATGTTCGCGGACATCGAATTGATCGGCATTCCGCACCGCATCGTGGTCAGCGAGCGCGGCCTGGCCGCGGGCACTTTCGAATACCGCGGCCGTCGCGATGCGGCAAGCCGCAATCTGGACAAGCAATCGCTATTGGCTTTGTTCGAATAAAACCGACCATTATTTACGGCAATCCGGAATGCCATCCGGCGGCTATTTTGCGCGCCGGAACTTTTTAGGCCAGAATAATCGGTACCCGGCGCGGATCAGGCGTTCGCCCGGCCCCACTGCCGAACCAGGAGTCGTCATGGCTATCGATCTTAAGTCGCTCAATCCCGCCCAACTCGACGAGCTGATCAAGAAAGCCGAATCGCGCAAACACGACATCAAGCGCGAGCGCGTCTCGGTCGTCCGTGACAAAGTCAACAAGCTGATCAAGGCGGAAGGCTTCACCTTCGCCGAGTTGTTCGGCGGCAAGCGCGGCGGCAAGCGCGGCAAGGTCGCGCCGAAATATCGCAACCCCGCCAATCCGGATGAAACCTGGTCCGGCCGCGGCAAGCGTCCGCGCTGGTTCAATGCCGCCCTGAAAGCCGGCAAGAAAGACAAGGATCTGCTGATTAAATGAAACAAGGCTCGGGACTCGAAGCTCGGGAAGCAGATTAAAGCTTCCGCCATTCCGGGACCGCCGCGGCTCCATCGCGGCGGAACCCGGAATCCATTTTTGATCTGGCCGTCTTGCGCGGCGAATAAAAATGGATTCCGGCTTGCGCCGTAATGAGGCGTCGGGGAATTTACATCAGCAGTGATTTCACAGGCTTCGCCGCGGCGCCACCAGCAGGTCGCCGAACAATAATCCCGCGACCAGCGCGATCAGCAGCGTGACCAGCAGGATGCCGGTCTGTGCGCCCATGCCGACTTCGCGGGTAAACAGATACGACATGCTGCGGAACCCGACGCTGCCCGGCACCAACAGCAGGATGCCCGGTTCGCGCACCAGCGCGCCCGGTCGCCCGGCCACACGCGCATACAAATTGCCGAGCGCACCGAGCAGCAAGCCGCCGATGAACACGCCGAACGGCGCGCCCAGGGCCGCGCCGCCGAAATGCGTAGCCAGAAATCCGACGATCACCGCGCCGATCACCAGTGGATAATCACGCCGCGCGGCCTGGAACAACATCGCAAACGACACTGCGCCGACCAGCAGCGCCGGCCACTGCGTCCATTCCGGCAGCGGCGGCAGGGGATGCGCCGCCGGCACGATGCCGAGCACCGTGCAGGCTTGCGCCGCGGCCACGGTGCCGAAAGTCAGTTTCAGCAAGGTCGCGATCGCACCGGCCACGCGCGACACGCCGGAAACCAGATGCGCACTGGACAATTCGCGCACCGCATTGGTGAGCGTCATGCCGGGCACCAGGATGATCAGCGCGGACAGCACTACCGATTTCACCGCCAATGGCACGAGAAAGGCACTCACCGCGATCGTGATGAACGTGGCGACCAACGCGGCGATCGCCTCGCTGGCTGCGGCCAGCCGAGGCCGGCCGAAGCCGGCGATGGTGAGCGCGCCGATCAGCAGGCCGAGCGCGCCGGATACGATGACGTCTGGCCACGCGGTGCTGAGCAGCACCGCGATGCTGGCCGCGGCCAAGCCGTAGCTTGCGACAATGGCGTACAGCGCGCGTCGCGACAGCGGCCGCCCCAGTGCGCGCAGTCGCACCAGTCCATCATGCGGCGCCAGGCTGCCGTCGATTACCCGGTCGGCGATTTCGTCTGCGCGGCACAGCCGCGCGAGATTGACATCACCGGGCGACATCCGCAGCACCTGCGTGAATTGCGCGAGCCCATCGCCACCGCGCTCACTGAACGACAGCACGGTCGAGGTCGGCGTGGACAGCGCTTCGCATTCGAAACCCAGCCGCTGCGCGACCAGGCCGATCGCCTGCTCCAGCCGCGGCGCCGCGGCGCCGTATTGGTGCAGGCGGCGCGCCAGCTCGATCACGAAGGCGATGCGCGCGCGGGTAGCCGGCTCGTCGGTGTTCATGCGGAGATTGTCGATTCAATCAGCACGACGCACTTGCAGGGTGGTGCCCTCCACGCCGATCACCTCGACCGTCGCACCGGCCGGCAGGTCGGGGCCTTCCACCAGCCACTGGCCGTCGCCGACCTGCGCCTTGCCGCGGCCGTTGACGATCGCGGTTTGCAATATGTAGCGCTGGCCGATCATGCGCGCGCCACGTCGATTGAGCAGCAGCGCGCCCGGCGCGGCATCGCGCTGCAGGCGTGGACGCACGAATTGCCAGTAGAGGATGCAACTGGCGAACGCCAGTACCGCGAAACCGATCGCCTGCGACAAAACGCCCAGGGTCGGCAGGATCAGCGTGACCACCGCCATGATTGCCGCGCCGATACCGATCCACAGCATGAAATAGCCGGGCAGCAGCACTTCGCCGGCGATCAGCAGCAGTGCCAGCACCCACCATAGATAATGTGTCGGAAAACCCATCGGAAAAATCTCAAGCATTCGCGGGCGGCCGCGGAATGGCGCGCTGATCGGCCTGCCTGGAAAGCGCTTCCTTGGCGATCTCGGCGATACCGGCCAGCGACCCGATGATGCCGGTCGCCTCGATCGGCAACAGCAGCATCTTCTGGTTCGGCGAAACAGCCATCGCCTTCAGCGCCTCAACGTATTTGCCGGCGATGAAATAATTCAGCGCATTGATGTCGCCGTGTTCGATCGCGATCGACACCACTTCGGTCGCTTTGGCTTCTGCCGCGGCCAGGCGCTCGCGCGCTTCGGCCTGGCGGAACGCGGCTTCCTTCTCACCCTCGGCGGAAAGAATCACCGATTGCTTCTCGCCTTCGGCCTTCAGGATCGCGGCCTGGCGAAAGCCTTCCGCATCCAGGATGTTCGCGCGCTTCTCCCGCTCGGCCTTCATCTGTCGCGCCATCGAATCGATCAGGTCGCGCGGCGGCTGGATGTCCTTCAGTTCCACGCGGGTGATCTTGATGCCCCAGGGATGGGTGGCCTCGTCCGCCACGCGCAGCAGGCGTGCATTGATCTCGTCGCGCTTGGAAAGCGATTCGTCGAGATCCAGCGAACCGAGCACGGTGCGGATGTTGGTCATGATCAAATTGATCGTCGCCAATTCCAGATTGGCGACTTCATAGGCCGCCTTGGCGGCGTCCAGCACCTGATAGAACACCACGCCGTCGACCTTCACCACCGCGTTGTCCTTGGTGATCACGTCCTGCGAAGGCACCGCCAGCACCTGTTCCATCATGTTGATGCGGCGCCCGACTGCCTGATACAACGGCACCAGGAAGTGGAGTCCAGGTTCGAGCGTAGCGGTGTACTTGCCGAAGGTTTCGACCGTCCATTGATAACCCTGCGGCACGATCCGCACCAGCTTGACCAAGACGATCACCGCGACGACCACGATGATTACCGCGAGTATGGCGCCGATTGACATTCCCGTTCCCCTCGTTGTGCGGGTTGGGAGTATAAGCCGGGCGCTTCAGGTCTGCGGGATTGTCAGCGCGACCCGCAGGCCGCCCTCCTCCCGGTTCGCCAGCGCGATCCGGCCGCCGTGCGCCTCGACGATCTCGCGGGCCAGCGCAAGCCCGAGGCCGCTGCCGCTGCGCTTGGTCGAATAGAACGGCAGCAGCGCGTTCTCAAGCACGGTCTTGCTCATGCCGGCGCCGCGATCGCGCACCTCGATCCGCAATTGCGCGCCGACGCGCTGCATTTCCAGCTCCACGGTGTCTTCCGCACCGCCGGCTTCGTGCGCGTTCTTGAGCAGGTTCAGCAGTACGTGCTCCATCTGCGCCGCGTCGAAGCAGCCTCGCGGAGGTGGCGTGCCGATAATCCGGAACTGTGTGTGCAGGGCGAGTTTGTCGAGAAATTCCGGCATCGATAAAACCTGCGGCCGCGGCGCCGGCAGCTTGGCAAACTCCGCGTAGCCGGCAATGAAGCCGTGCAGGTGTCGCGCGCGTTCGCCAATGGTTGCCAGCACGGCGAGCAACCGCTCGCGGTCGTCGCGTCGTACCAGTTCCGCGCCCGAATGCGCGAGCGAGGTGATCGGCGCCAGCGAATTGTTCAATTCATGGCTGATGGTGCGGATCACCTTTTTCCAGGTCGCCACTTCCTGACGCGACAACTCGCGAGTCATGCGCCGGACCAGATACAGCCGATGCGGGCGGCCCTGCAACCGGAAGCCACGTTGCGCGAGATGGAAAATTTCCTCGTTGCCTTCGAGCTCCACGCCGAACAATCTATCGCCATCGGCCAGGAGCGCCTCGCGCAACGCCGCAGGTGCGCTTGCCAGCAGCGCGTCGAGATGCAACCCCGCCGGAGTGCGACCCTCGTTGAACAACTGCCGCGCGGCGAGATTGGCGTACACCACATTGCGATTGGGATCGGCCAGCAGCAACGCGACCGGGGTGTTCTGCACCACCGTATCCAGCAGCAGTTCGCGTTCGGCAAGATGCTGACGCTGCTCGCGCAGGGTGGAGCCGAGCGCGTTATGCATGCGGATCAGCGCGCCGAGTTCATCACGCCGCCTGCTGGCAATGGAAATGCTGAAATCGCCATCGCGATAACTTGCCACCGCGCCTTCCAGCGAACGCAACAGGCGCTTCAGCGGCGTCAAGGCCAGGTGTGCAAGCCACGCGCACAGCGGCGTCAACACCGCCACGGTCAGCAGCAACCCGCCGATCGAGTCGCGCAACCATGAGGCATCGGCGCTGAAGCCGAATTGTGTTTGCAGGGTCTGCACGAATGCAGGCAACGGCCAGACCGTGATGCCCAGATACAGCAACACCGCTCCCAGCGCGGCGCTGCCGAGCAGCAAGGTCATCCGGCCTTCGAGCGAGAGCAGGCGCATGGGTGAGGAGCCGGGTCGTATCAGGAGGTTCGTGGTTCCACAACGCTGCGGCGTGTGACCGGCGAGAGCGTACAACTATCCACCCGGCTCGAGCGCTGCAAGCTTCAACAATATCGTTCCGGCCGCGTCGGAATGACGAGCAAATCGTGCGATCCTCAACCCGCGGTTGGAATCCCGTAGCGCTCCATGCGTCGATACAGCGCCTGCCGCGACAACCCGAGCGCCTGCGCGGCACGGCTGATCACACCGCCGGCATCGCGCAGCGCCGCTTCCACTGCAGGCTGCGAGGGTTCGTCCAGATTGCGCGCCGCACCGGGTATGGATTCGTATTGCGGCAGGTTCAACTGTTCGGGAATGATGATGCCGTTGCCGGCCAGCAACGCCGCACGCTCGATCGCGTTCTTCAATTCGCGCACATTGCCCGGCCACTGGTAGGCGAGCAATGCCTCGCGCGCGGCGTCCCCAAGGCGCGCACGATCGGCGATGAAATGCGTGGCCAGCGGCAGGATGTCATCGCTGCGTTCCGCCAGCGACGGCACGTTCACTTCGATCACGTTGAGCCGGTAATACAGATCCTCGCGGAAGGTGCCGGCGCGGATCATCGCTTTCAGATCTGCATTGGTTGCGCTGAGCACACGCACCTTTACCTTGCGCGTGCGCCCCGAACCCAGCCGTTCGAACTCTCCGCTCTCCAGCACGCGCAGCAGTTTTACCTGACCCGACAGCGGCAGCGTGCCGATCTCGTCCAGAAACAGCGTGCCGCCATTGGCGAGTTCGAAGCGACCTTCGCGCGCCTTGTGGGCGCCGGTATAGGCGCCCGCCTCGGCCCCGAACAATTCGGCTTCCACCAGTTCGGATGGCAGCGCGCCGCAATTGACCGCCACGAACGCCTTGTCGCCCACCAGCGAGTTGGCGTGCACGATCTGCGCGATGCGATCCTTGCCCGCGCCGTTGGCGCCGGTGATCAATACCGGTATGTCGGCGCGCCCGACCCGGCAAGCCAGTTCCACCGCGCGGCTCATGGCCTCGGATTCGAACACGATTCCGCACAGGTCGTACTGCCGTTCCAGCTCCTCGCGGCGACGCTGGCGATCCAGCCGCGCGCGCGAAGCCGCACGTGAAGCCTCCGCGAGTTCCAGCATGTTCTCGACCGTGGTCAGCAGCTTGTTGTCGTCCCACGGCTTGGCCAGGTAATCCGCCGCACCCGCTTTCACGAGCTCCACCGCGCTTTCAAGGTGCGTCCATGCGGTCAGCAGG
>Ga0134128_10001655_pt1 | contig 28311 bp, 25 predicted proteins | sample KB31754_FD_96462 | JGI IMG/M metagenome (GOLD analysis project Ga0134128, IMG submission 96462) | Terrestrial soil microbial communities with excess Nitrogen fertilizer from Kellogg Biological Station, Michigan, USA - KB3-175-4 | ecosystem: Environmental > Terrestrial > Soil > Unclassified ... | reverse complement strand
TCGAAGTATTTTATAATCGGCAGCGACGCCACTCGACCCTTGGCTATCAGTCCCCCGCCGAGTTCGAAGCAAAGGCGGCTGTCGCGTAACCCGGTGTCCACAAAATCGGGGGAAGATCAGTGACGTATCTTCAAGTCTGAGGCTGGAACCTATCCGTTTGGTAATGAAGGTCCTACCGGTCGATTCATATGCGACATATCACAATTCACAAGAAACTGAAGATTCCCATGATGATTCACGCTGCTAATGATCAATTAGCATCCTGATTGGTAATCAATTCTGAGTTGGCTTTTAGTCTCTTTCACAGGCAATCTTAGGCGCATGTTTTAGTCGTACCCGTTTCTGACTCTAAGTAAATCGTGAAACGTCTCATAAATAAAGAGCGAAGTCGTAGTCGAATTTAAACACGGGTTCGAATCCCGTTGGGACCACCAAACTTCGGTTGAACCGGCGCCGCTTTATCGTTGTATCGTGTTGCATGGCGCCGGATAGACACCTTTAGTGTTTTCGGCAAATCGATATTCAATCTCGCTTGCTCGTGCCGTCCGCTTGATTGAGGCGAACGGGCAAGCATCTCCAGAAATGACTCGTTCTTGATGCAAAGCTCGCCCGACCAGGAACCACTCCAGCGATCCACTTTTTGATGCTGCAGTTTGCGGCCAACCGTTCAATTCGCTACGCCACTTTGGGTACGAGTTATCAAGAAATCCATTCGTAAAAATTCTTCGACCTCCTGACGTCTGCATGCATGACCGAACCTTTCATTGACGCCTCTATTCTTGGTTGTGTATAAACAAACGAACACGTTGGAGTTTCTCAAAGGATTGTATGTACGCACGCGAATTTCGTGACGGTGAAAAAGACGGATTAGAAGCGCTTGAACCACTTGATCCTGACAAGATCATCTCGTTCAGCGATTTGCTTGAGGCCATGGGCAAGACGGCGTTCGGCGGTCGGCATGTCGGCAAGGCGTTCGATGTGCTCTGGGCGATGATCGAGGACCCTGACTGCCACGTCGTGATGACGTTGTCCGGTGCGATGACGATTGCCAAGATGGGCAAGATCATCACAAAGATGATCGATGAAGGAATGGTGCAATGCATCATCTCGACCGGGGCGTTGATGGCCCATGGCCTCAGCGAATCGGTCGGCAAGACGCATTATCGGCACGATCCTTCGATGAGCGACGAAGAGCTCTTTCGGAAAGGGTACAATCGCGTCTATGACACACTCGAGATGGAAGCGAATCTGAATTATGTCGAGCACGTCGTCGCGCACACGGTTAAGCGCCTCAATCATGATCGGCCGCTTTCATCGGAAGTCATCACACGAGAGTTGGGAAAGACGTTGGCGGAGGAATTAGACGGCGATGGAATTCTCAAAAGCGCGTACTTGAAAAAGGTGCCGATCTATATCCCGGCGTTTACTGATTCTGAAGTGGGGTTGGACATGGGAACCTGGGCAATGGCTCGGGAGGTTGATCGAGCACGATCACAGGTGGGGCAGGGGAGGGATCTGGACATTTTACGGGCGATCCATCAATCGTGTCCTTCCTTCAATCCCTATCTCGATCTCAACAACTATGCCGACCATGTCCTCTCCGCGAAACGACTTGGAATTTTCACGATCGGAGGAGGTGTCCCACGGAACTGGGCGCAACAGGTCGGTCCATACATTGAAATCGGGAATCTTCGGTTGGGCCTGAACGTGAAGCCGCCTCGATTTCACTACGGAGTGAGAATATGCCCCGAACCGGACTACTGGGGTGGACTCAGTGGCTGTACGTATCAAGAAGGACTTTCTTGGGGGAAATTCGTGACACCGAAGGACGGTGGGCGATTCGCCGAAGTGTTAAGCGATGCGACGGTCGTCTGGCCGCTGTTAATGATGGGGATTCTTGAAAAAAAGAAAGCCGGTGTGGTGCGTGGTTCATGAAGTGGTTGACTGAACAACGGTTGCTTCTGGTTTTCATGGGCAGCGCCCTCTTGTGGTCTTCTCCCGCTTTGGCCGGAAACTCCCTCGAAGCTGATGTGCGGGTACGAGGGCAAGCCAATGCACCACTGACCTTGATCGAATACTCTGATTTCACATGTGGATATTGTTTGAAATTTTTTAAACAAACGTGGCCACGGATTCAGGCTCGGTACGTCGAGACAGGAAAAGTGCGATTTGTTTACCGAGATTTTCCAAGGGGCGACCAAGGGTCTGGGTTAGACGCAGCGATGGCGGCACGATGTGCCGGAGCACAAGGCCAGTATTGGGCGATGCATGATCGGTTGTTTTCAGAGGGCGGTCAGCTGGACAAGCAGGTGTATCTTCGACATGCTGCGGCCCTGAGTTTGGATCAAGCCGTGTTTGAACGGTGTATAAACGACGGGCGGTATACGAGGGCGATTTTCGAAGATCGTCAGGAAGCCAATCGGTGGGGGTTTCATGGAACCCCTGGGTTCATTCTTGTGCGAACGGCCGCCGAGCCGACGGAAAAAGAGCCGGCCGTTGCGATCCCAGGAGCGTTTCCATTCGAGATGTTCGCAGAAGAAATCGATCGACTTCTGGCGAGCGACAAAAAATAGCTGAATTGCGCCGAGGCAGAATGAGCCGTTGCGCGTGATGTTGACATCGCGCACGCAGGTACGATAGTCCTCTTCGTCACTAAAGGTAAGGGTATCCATATGGTTTCGATGCAATCGTTCTGGCCCGTCTCCCATCGCGATGACGACTTCTGGGTCTGTATGTCTTGTCTCACGGAAGTCTTCTACAGAAAAGTTCCGATGCCGGACTGTCCCTCTTGTCATGGTGTGTCGACCTACGAGGGATTTACCTTGGAGGCGATCCGTGATTGGGGCACGGAAGAACTGATCGCCAAGGCTGTCGCCGCACAAGAAGCAGCCGCGCTTGCTCAACCTGCCGCTGAAGCCGCTGCGCCGGTTGAAGCGGCGGACTAATACCAACCTCATCACAGACTCCAGCGAGTCCTCCAGTGCAGGAATCCCGTCCGTTTCTCGTTCATGGCCAATGGAAGTCGGGCGAACTCTCGGCCTCTGTCATGGATCCGTTCACCGGAAAACTCGTTGCCCAGGTCACCCAGGCGACGGAATCTGATGTCGAGGAAGCGATCGCGTCCACGTGCAGAGCGGCTGCGACGATGGAGCAGCTTCCAGGACATGCTCGATACAATATCCTCCAACAGGTTGCCGCTCTGCTCTATCGACGCCGAGACGAGTTTGTCCAGGCTATCACGGCCGAGGCGGGCAAACCGATCACCGACGCGAAGCGGGAAGTCAGTCGAGCCATTCAAACTTTTACGGTGGCGGCTGAAGAAGCCCGGCGGATCCCGGGGGAGGTGGTTCCGCTCGATTGGACGCCCGGCTTCGATACCCATCTTGGCGTACTTCGTCGTTTCCCGATCGGTCCGATTCTCGGCATCACCCCCTTCAACTTTCCGCTGAATCTTGTGGCACACAAAGTGGCGCCGGCACTTGCTTCCGGCAATCCGATTCTGATCAAGCCGGCTCCTCAGACGCCGTTAACGGCTCTCCTCCTTGGAGAGGTGGTCATGGAGGCGGGCATTCCTCCCGGCGGGCTCAATGTGGTGCCGTGCGATAACAGCCTCGCCGAACGGATGGTCGCCGATCCACGATTCAAATTGCTCAGTTTCACCGGAAGTGCGTCGGTAGGATGGATGTTGAAGGCAAAGTGTGGAAAGAAAAAAGTCACGCTCGAACTGGGGGGCAATGCCGGCGTGGTCATCGAACCCGATGCCGATCTTGAGTTGGCGGCCCAACGTTGCGCGGTGGGGGGATTTGGATATGCCGGTCAGACGTGCATTTCAGTGCAGCGGGTGTTCGTGCATCATTCGATCGCCGATGCGTTTACGACCAAGTTGCTTATGCATGTCGCTCGGTTGAAAGTGGGAGATCCGGCTGACGAGACGACGAGCATCGGTCCCCTCATCGATCAAGCAGCCGCTCAGCGGGTGGAGAGCTGGATCGGCGAAGCCGTCGCGGACGGAGCGCGTGTGCTGTTGGGTGGGAAACGGATGGGATCGCTTGTTGAAGCCACGGTTCTGTCGAATGTAAAGCCCGACATGAAAGTCTCATGTAAGGAGGTGTTCGGACCGGTTGTGACCGTCACGCCGTACCGGCAGCTCAGCGAGGCCGTGGCGCTGCTCAATCAATCGGACTACGGATTACAGGCCGGCATGTTCACGCAGGACATCAACAAGATCTTTTACGCCTTTCGTCACCTGGAAGTCGGAGCCGTATTGGCAAATGAAATTCCCACATTCCGGGCCGATCATATGCCGTATGGCGGCGTGAAAGATTCCGGGTTGGGACGCGAGGGTGTCCGTGCCGCGATTGAAGATATGACGGAGCCGCGGATGCTCATCATGAACCTGAAAGACCCACCCCACTCACCTGAAAAAAGTGTCTAGAAGATATTGCGAAGCCGGTCTAATCTTGCTACAACTGGCGCCCGATGCTGTCATTGATCTGGTCCGGTTTGTTTGTCCGGCTGACTACTGTGGAACATGTCACCAAACAACTTCCGAACAACCAGACAGGCCGACTACCAGACGAAAGGGGAGATGAATGGTACCTACGCATATGTTTTTAACGAGAGGGGTGGGGGTCCACAAGGAAAAGCTGGCCTCCTTCGAGGAGGCATTGCGCAGCGCCGGTGTGGCCTATTGCAACCTCGTCAGCGTATCGTCCATTCTGCCTCCCCATTGTAAGATTATCCCTCGAAAGCGCGGAGAGAAGCTGCTGAAACCTGGCGAAATCACGTTTTGCGTCATGGCGCGTTCGGAAACGAATGAACGGAACAGGCTCATCTCGGCGTCGGTCGGCCTTGCGAAGCCCACAGACCACGGCACATATGGCTATCTCTCGGAACACCATGCCCATGGTGAAACAGATGAGGAGACCGGAGAGTATACGGAAGATCTCGCAGCGCAGATGCTTGCGACGACCTTAGGTGTTGAATTCGATCCGAACGTGGCCTGGAAAGAGCGCGAGCAGGTCTTTAAGATGGGTGGAAAAATCGTGAGAACTCTGAACATCACCCAATCGGCCGTTGGGAAAAAGGGTAGGTGGACGACAGTCATCGCATTGGCGGTCTTCATCCCGCCGGAAAATGTGCCCACCCGTTCTCGCAAGTAGAGGCTTGTCGGGCCGTTGGTCTAATCAGAAAAGAACGACCATGACGCTTCCCGCCGGTTGGGAGGGGCCCGACCGTAATTTCTTGGGGATCGACGAACCTTGGTGCCATCCGGACCAAGCGGGAGTCTACGTTCTACCGGCTCCCTACGAACATACCTCCAGTTATATTCGCGGGTCGGACCGCGGCCCCTCGGCCATCCTTGAAGCTTCCGCCCAGGTTGAGTTTTTCGACGAACAGCTCGCGTGTGAACCGTTTCGAGAATGGGGCGGGATCGCGACGGCTTCGCCTTTGGACCTCAAAGGGGATGTCGATCGCGCGGCAGTCGACGCCATCGAAGCGTTTGTCTCGCCCCACGTAAGAACCGGACGGTTTCTTATCACGCTGACGGGCGAACACACTGGGGCATTGGGCGCGATTCGGGCCCATGCGAAACGATATCCGCAGATGACCGTTGTGCAGATCGATGCCCACGGAGATCTACGGGATGCCTATCAAGGCAATCCATTCAGCCATGCCTGCGTCATGGCGCGGGTGGTGGAAGACGGCTTGCCCTTGGTCCAAGTGGGTATTCGGTCGATCAGCCAGGAAGAGGTCGCTCGTATCGACGTCACGGCTCGCATTACGACGTTTTTTGCCGCCACCATCCTCGATCCATCCGGTCCGTACGAAGGCAGAGCGTCGAACTGGATACCCGACGTGGTTGCGGCCTGCAGAACGCCCGTGTACCTGACATTCGACTGCGATGGACTGGATGCGTCGATCGTTCCCGCTTTAGGCACTCCCGAACCGGGTGGGCTCGGGTGGTATGATACCCTCAATCTCATCACAGCACTAGCCAACGGACCCGGTATCGTCGGCATGGATGTCAGCGAGATCGCCCCCATCGAAGGATTCGTGGCGCCGCAATTTTCCATTGCGCGTTTGATCTATCGTATACTCGGTCGCATCAGGGCTGGCCGGCGCGTGCATTAACCGTCAGCATCACACGTCCATCGTCCCCTCTTCACGTGGCTCAACCCATTCGCATCAATAAGTTCTTTACAGAGCATGGGATTTGTTCCCGGCGCGAGGCAGACCGTTTAATTGAGTCGGGCGTCATCACGATCAACGACCGGGTGGCGCAACTCGGCGACCAGGTCGTATCAACGGACGTCATTGCCCGAGCGGGCTGTGTGATCCCGTGGGGTAAATCAAATCTCTATATCAAATATCATAAGCCGGTCGGCGTCACGACAACGAGCGAATCGCATGTCCCTCGGAATATTATTGCGGAGATTGGACACCCTGAGCGGATCTTTCCGATCGGGCGGCTGGACAAGGATTCATCTGGGCTCATCTTGCTGACGAACGACGGCGACATCGTCAACGAGATTCTCCGTTCCGAATTCGGACACGAGCGAGAGTACCTCGTGCAGGTCGATCGTCCGTTCGACCAATCCTTTTTAGATCATCTGTCGCGGGGCGTGGTTATTCTTGGAAACAGGACGAAGCCTTGTCGAACGATGCGCGCCGGACGTGATCGGTTTCACATGATCCTGACTGAGGGACGAAACCGACAGATCAGGCGTATGTGCCAAGCGCTTGGCTATCGAGTGACCAAGCTGCACCGAACGAGGATCATGCACATTACTGTCAACGGACTGAGCGCCGGGAGCTGGAAAGAACTCACGAGTCCGGAGCGAGAGGAACTCCTGAGAGCGGTAGGGCGGCCTCAGGTCTGACGCATTTTTTCTAGTGGAAGCCCAATTGACGGCTAACTGAGCACCTCGCGACGGGCGGTTCGGACGAGGGCGAGAACGACCGGGTGCTTCAGCCGCCGTTCCACGGTGATGGCGTAAAAGTGCTGCTTGAGCGCATCCAGTTGTCCGACCACCTGTACTCGATATTGGCGACAGATCTCCTTCTCGATCACCGATGCGCCGGGGAAGATCCCATGGCCGTCCTGTCCGAACGCTTTCAAGGTCGCACTGTCGTCGAACTCGCCGACAATGTTGGGCTGCACTCCGTAGTTGACCAGCCACTGGTCCACCAGCCGCCGAAGCACGGCGCTGGAAGTGGGGAGGAGTAACGGCGCGCCCCTGAGCGATTGCGGGAAGCCTCGACGATATTGTGTCGTCAGTTTGGCCGTCGCAAACAGCGTGACTCCCGATTCGCCCAAGGGGTGGTTGTACGTGTGTTCCTTGATGCTCGGCGGGGCCGGTGTGTCAGCGATCACCAGATCCGACCGATGGGCGGCCAGATCGGTCAAGAGTTGGCGCAATTTGTCCTCTTGGCAAATCAAGCGGGTCGGTCGGTACAGTTTCAGGGCCGATTTGAGGAGCTGAGTCGCCAGCGGTTTTGGGACGGCGTCCGCAACGCCGACGACCAGCCGCATCGGATGTCCCTTGCCCTGCCCCTTCACGGTGTTCATCAGCTCTTGACCGGTCGCGAAGATGTCTTCCGCGTACTTGAACACGAGCTGGCCCATTTCCGTCAACGCCAGGCGGCGGCCGGTTCGTATGAATAACTTTTCTCCCAACGTATTTTCCAAGAGGTGGATCTGTCCGCTGATCGTGGGTTGCGCCAGATGGAGTTCTTCGCAGGCTTTCGTCATGGTCCCGTGCTTGGCGACGGACCAAAAATACAGCAGATGGTGATAGTTCAGCCAATCCATATGCCCCGGGCCTCGATGAGGGAAGACACTATACATCGGATTAGCCGATAACTCCAATCCGTTTTATCTATTTTGAAAAACGAACGGGAGATTGCTACTGTGGGCGCCGTCCGCTACCCGATATGAAAGGGGCATCCCTCATGATCGCTCTGGTATTGGCCATTGTGACTCTCCTGCCAATGACCGCACTGGCGGAACCGGTGATCGACTCGAGTGCCGTGCAGGCTCAGTCGACTCGCACCGCTCCACTGACCATCGGAGAAGTGCTGGCTCGCATCGAGTTGACGCATCCGCTGCTTCGGGCGATGGGAGCCGAGCGATCGAAGGCCCGGGCGAAGATCCTGAAGGCGCTCGGGGCCTGGGAACCGACGGCCAAGAGCTATTTCCAGACCGAACGTTATACCACGTGGAATCTCACGACGGCGTTCGACATTCCGAGTCAACATACGGGGGGATATAACGACAGCACGATCCGCGTCGGGCATCCCTGGGGCTTCCAGGTCGAAAGCGGGCTTCGCAGCGGCTACGGGGATGCCGGCAATAACAACAAGATTGCTTTTCCCTCTGAGGTACTGGCCACTTATCATACGCAGCATTTCTACTACGGCGGGTCGTTCCACCTGCTGCGAGGCCTCATGGTCAACGAGGAGAACGCCCAGTTTCAACAGGCCGAACTCGCGGGGCCGCAAGCGGAGATCAAGGTGGGGCAGAAACGGCAAGACCTCTATCTCGCCGGCGCCGTGCAGTACTGGGATTGGCAGGTCGCCGTCAAACAGGCCGAGATTGTGAAGCGCGCCTTGGCCGTTGCCGAAGAGCGGTTCACGCAGATCGAGGGACAGGTCAAGCGCGGGCTGGCCTCGCCGCTCGATGTCGTCGAAGCGAACCAAGAGGTTCAGAGGCGGCAACAGGCTGCGATCACCGCGCAACGGAAGGTGGAGTATGAGCAGTACAAACTGTCCCTCTTTCTCTGGGAGAACGGCGAGCCGGTGACGCCACGACCGGAATGGGCGCCGGAGTTCCAGGGCGAAACGCCGCTTCCGACCAACGACGAGGTCGCGGCCTATAAAGTGGAGGCGAAAGAAGCGCGGCCGGAAGTGCAGGCACTCTACATCGAAGCCAAGATGAACAATATCGACATCAAGCTCGCCAAGAACAAACTGCTCCCAAAGTTGGATCTTGAAGGGGGGCCGCAACCTAACTTCGCGGACTGGATGGTGGGATACCAGTATCGGATCGGCCTGCACGCTGAGATGCCGCTGTTCCAGCGGGAAGCGCGTGGGAAGGTCATGGCCGCGGAAACGAGCCAGCAGCAATTGGCGTTGAAGCAGCACTATACCGAGCAACAAGTCATCTTCGACGTGGACAACTGGCTCTCGGCCATTGTGCGGTCCAGAGACCGAGTGACAGCGTCGACGGAAGCGCTGCGGTTGGCTAAGACGCTGGAGGAGGGCGAACGGATTCGATTCAATATGGGCGCGACCACCGTCCTCTTTGTGAACCTCCGTGAGCGCAACGTGGTGCAAATGGCGTACCAGCTGTATCGGGCGCAGGCCGACTACGCCGTGGCGCGCGGAGGGATGCTGTGGGCAAGGGGCCTGTTGTCGAAGCCCTGGCCGACGGAGTCTTTGTCGAAGTATGGAAATCCGATAACGGCGGCGGGCATGAACGGCTACCAACGACCGGGACGCGATTAATTCAGCAACAAAGGAGCATCCGTCGATGGCCGCTCTATTACTCGTGATTCTGATCTTGCTTCCCGTGACGACACTGGCGGAACCGGTGCACGATTCAAGCGCGTTGAAGGCGCAGTCCACCCGCACCGAGCCCTTGACCATCAGCGAAGTGCTCGCCCGTATTGAGTTGACGCATCCGCTGCTTCGGGCGATCGGGGTGGAACGGATGCAGGCCCGGGCGAAGATCTTGAAGGCGCTCGGGTCCTGGGAACCGACGTTCAGGAACGACACAGAGGCGGGTCGGTATCAGAATTGGAATTTCCTGGCCACCTTGGGTGAGTATACGGGGGGATTTAACGACAGCACGCTTGAGATGGGGCATCCCTGGGGCTTCCGGATGAAAGGCGGGATCCGCAACGGCTTTGGGGATGTCTTCACACAAAACGCCACTACTTATATCGCGGATGCACAACTCTTCTACGCTCAGCAACAAATGCTCTTCGCTGGGGAGGCCCACCTGCTGCGAGGCTTCATGATGAACGAGGAGTACGCCGAGTTTCAAAAGGCCGAACTCGCGGGGCCGCAGGCGGAGATCGCGGTGGCGCAGAAACGGCAAGATCTCTATCTCGCCGGCGCCGTGCAGTACTGGGATTGGCAAGTGGCTGTGAAGCAAAACGAAATGCAGCAGCGGACCCTGGCCGTGGCCGAAGAACGGTTGAAGCAGATTGAAGGGCAGGCCAAGCGTGGGCTGGCCTCGCCGCTCGACGTGATCGAAGCCAATCAAGAAGTCCAGCGACGCCGAGAGGCAGCTATCGCCGCCCATCGGAAGGTGGAGTATGAGCAGTACAAACTATCTCTCTTTCTCTGGGAGGACGGCGAGCCGGTGACGCCGCGACCGGAATGGGCGCCGGAATTCCAGGGCGAAACACCGCTTCCGACCAAAGATGAGGTCGCGGCCTATAAAGTGGAGGCGAAAGAAGATCGGCCGGAAGTGCGGGAGCTTTACATCGAAGCCAAGATGAACAATATCGACATCAAGCTCGCCAAGAACCACCTGCTCCCAAAGTTGGATTTTAAGGGGGGACAAATGCCGTTCGCCTTGGACTGGCTTGTAGGAATCGGGTATCGGTTCGAAGCGGACTTTGAGATGCCGCTGTTCCAGCGGAGAGGACGTGGGGAGGTCATGTACGCGGAAGCGGACCAACAACAATTGGTCATGCAACAGCTGTACACCGAGCAACAAGTCAGCGTCGACGTGGACAACTGGTTCTCGGCTATTGTGCGGGCTCGTGATCGGGCAAAGGTTGCGACGGAAGCGCTGCGGTTGGCTAAGACGCTGGAGGAGGGCGAACGGACCCGATTCAATATGGGCGCGACCACCGTCCTCTTTGTGAACCTCCGTGAGCGCAACGTGGTGGAAGCGGGGTACCAGCTGTATCGGGCGCAAGCCGACTACGCCGTGGCGCGTGGCGGCATGTTGTGGGCCAAGGGAGCCTTGTCAAAGCCGTGGCCCCAAAGCGAGTTGGCCAAGTACGGGAACCCGCTGACGGCGGCGGGCATGAACGGCTACAAACGACCGGGACGCGATTAATTCAGCAACAAAGGAGCATCCTTCCTTGATCCTTCTCTTGCTGTTTTCATTGATGAGTGTGCCAGCGACCGCATTGGCGGAACCGGTGATCGACTCGAGTGTCCTGCAGGCTCAGTCGACTCGCACCGCTCCCTTGACCATTGAAGAGGTGCTGGCCAGGATTGAGTTGACCCATCCGCTGCTCCGGGCAACCGGACTGGAGCGGGCGCAGGCTCGGGCGAAAGTCCTGAAAGCGTTGGGTGCGTGGGAGCCGAAGTTTCAGAACGAGCTCGAATTCGATCGGTATGAAACGTATAATCTGACGAATGTTCAAGGTGCGCCGAATAAATTGAGTATTGGCTATGTCGATACCTATCTCAAGGTCGGGCACCCCTGGGGGTGGGAGATCTTCGGCGGTATCCGTGACGGCTTTGGGGATAGAGCTTCTATCATTGGTAGTGGCAACACCCAAAATCCGACTCATACCCCACTGAGTCCCGCGGTGGCGATCCCTCAGGACTTCCAACTGTTCTATCCGCAGCAATCGGGCATCGTCGGCGGAAAGTTTGATCTCCTGCGGGGATTCATGGTCAACGAAGCGTTTGCCGGATTGCAACAGGCTGAGATCGCCGGGCCGCAAGCCGAGGTGAAGGTGGCCCAGAAACGGCAAGATCTCTATCTCGCCGGGGCCATTCAATACTGGGATTGGCAGGTCGCCGTCAAACAAGCCGATGTGGTGAAGCGTGCGCTGGCCGTCGCGGAAGAGCGCTATCGCATGGTTGAGGGGAGAGCCAAAGCCGGCGCGGTCGCTCCGATCGACGTGGTCGAAGCCCGAGAAGAAGTTCAGCGCCGTCGAGAGGCTGCCATTGCCGCGCAACGGAAGGTGGAGTATGAGCAATATAAGCTGGCGCTCTTTCTCTGGGAAAACGGCGAGCCGGTGACGCCGAGACCGGAATGGGCCCCAGAATTCCAGGGGGAAACACCGTTGCCGAGCGAAGCAGATGTGGCGGCATTCAAGGTGGAAGCGACGGAGGATCGGCCAGAAGTGCGCGATCTCTACATTGAAGCCAAATTGAACCTTGTCGAACTGAAACTGGCGAAGAATAATCTGCTTCCAAAGCTCACGATTGAGGGGGGGCCGCAAACGGGCGCGATCTATGTTTTCGGAGGGTTCGCTTACAAAGTGGGAGTTTTCTTCAGTATGCCGTTGTTCAATCGGGATGCCCGAGGGAAGGTCCTCCACGCGGAAGCTGAGCAGGGGCGATTGGCCTATAAGCAAGCCTACACGGAGCGACAGGTCGCGATCGATGTTGATAACTGGCTCTCAGCGATTGTGCGGGCCCGAGACCGAGTGAAGGTCTCGACAGAGGCTGTGCGTTTGGCCAAGACCTTAGAAGAGGGCGAACGAGCCCGGTTTAATATGGGAGCGACGAGTGTGCTGTTCGTTAACCTGCGCGAGCGCGCTGTCGTCGAAGCGGCCTATGAGCTTTACCGCGCCCAGGCGGACTATGCGGTGTCCCGAGGAGGGATGCTGTGGGCGAGGGGGGCATTGTCAAAGCCGCTGGCCGATACCGTGTTGGCGAAGTACGGAGAGCCCTTGACTTCGGCCGGATCATCCGGACGCAAAATGCCGGGACGTGATTAGGTGGAAGTAGAGTTGGTAGTAGAGGATAGTTCATTCGATGGGTTGGCAATAGACTCTTGAACGTGATCTAGTTCGCAAGGGGCGGATGATTCACATTCTGACTCATTACTGGGGGTGGTCATGAAAGAACCTCAGGGCGAAAGTTCTCAGGGCCTGTTCGAAGCGCTGATGAAGCAGCTTTCTGTGGCTATGCGGGCTGAGAAAAAAATCATGAGTCTGATTTTTTCTTATGCCCTGGCCGTTGGGTTCTTTTCTCTTATCATCCCGTTGACCGTGCAGGAGTTGGTCAGCACCTTTTCCTATGCGGTTCAACCGGTCATGATTTGGACTCTGACCGGCATCATGCTGGCGGTTCTGTTGTTTGTCGGCCTGTTCAAGACATTCCATTTCTATGCGGTAGACGTCGTGCAACGGCGACTCTTTGCGAGAGTCGCGGTCGCGATGGTTGAACAGCTTCCTCGGAATCGATTTAAAGGAGTACAGTCCGAGCTTGCGAATTACTTCATCGAAACGGTCTTTATGCAACGGGCTTTGTCCACGCTGCTCATTGACCTGGTGAACGTCGTGGTAGGTGGGGCGGTTGGTATGATCGTGCTGATCGTCTACCATCCCTATTTTCTCATGTACAACCTACTGCTCATGGCCGGGTTCGGGATCACGTTTTTCGTGCTCTCTCGTGGTGCAATGAAGACGACCCTCGCCATGTCTCACGCAAAGTACGACGTCTTCAATTGGATTCAAGAGATTTCGCGGAATGCGTTGCAGTTGAAGGCCACCGACAGCCGCCCGTTTCTCATCCAGAAGACGAACGATCTCGTCAATCGGTATGTTGAAACTCGGAAAGCCCGGTTTGCCGTTCTCGTTCGGCAATATATCGGATCAGTGGGGGGACAAGCAATTGCGCAATCAGGAGCTCTTGCTCTCTCAGCCTGGCTCATGGCATCAGGGCAGATGACCCTTGGACAGTTGGTCGCTGTACAGGCGGTCGTCGGCGCACTCGTCATCAATTTCGATTCCCTCATCAAAAACATGGGATATGTGTACTATTTCTTCACGTCTCTGAAGCACCTCGATGAGGTCTTTAGGCAGGATCAAGATTACGTCTCAGTCGAATCAACCGTGGCACTGCCCAAGCATTTGACTCAAGGGGTCCGTGTCACTTGTAAAGGTGTGAGCTTGATTCACGGCGGAGCGTCCGTGTTCGATGGCTTCAACCTGGATGTGGCGCCGGGCGAGAAACTCGGTATCTACGCGCGAACAACGGGAGCCAAAACAGCCTTGGCCAGAGTGTTAGGCGGGCTCGAAAATCCGACCAATGGTGTCGTTCAGTACAATGGCGTGGATCTTCGATATATCGAGCCCAATGCCATCAACCAATGCCGCAGTGTCATGATCGACTCGCAGTTGTCGTTAATCAAGGGAACGATCGAAGAAAACATCGTCATGGGACGTTCCTATGTCACCTATGATGACCTCAATTGGGCCCTCCGATTCACCGAACTTGAAGAAGATGTCGAGGGCTTGGCACGGGGTGTTAAGTCCGATGTCTCTTCCTTGGGAGAATCTCTTTCCCCGACTCACATTGTGCAGATTCTTCTGGCCCGAGCGATTTTAGGGCGTCCACAAGTCCTCATATTTGACGGATTGATCCACTCGCTCGAGCCATCGTTGCGCGAGCGTGTGCTGCGTCAGTTGTGCTCAAAAGATGAAGCATGGTCTGTGATCTTCGTGTCGACAGATCCCAATCTTACGGATCATGCTGATCGTCGTATTATGCTGCATCATGCTCATGCGTAAACGGTTGGAATGGCAAATCAACACCGGTAACTTAATGGAGGCTCCATGGCTAGCCTAGGTCGCGGTGTCGAAGGCAGCGGGGAACGTGCGCTGGTCAAGCGAGGGGTAGGCTTGGAAGCGATCACCATCGAACAGGGACCCACATTGGCAAAGTTGCCATGCTGGGAAGCGGTGCAGATCCCTGGCGGAATGTTCACGGCGTCTCGTGCGATATTGACAATCCTCCTACTTTTTCTGATCGTCCTTGAGTTCGTTCCCTGGACACAGACCATCTCTGTGAATGGGAAGGTTTCTGCGTATACTCCTTACGACCGGCCGCAGAAGATCGAGTCCCGGATTACGGGGCGTGTCAAGGCTTGGCATATTTTTGAAGGGGTCAAGGTCAAAAAAGGGGACCTCGTCGGCGAGCTCGAGGACTATGACCCGACCTTCATGGCGCCTGAGATTCTCCCTCTCTTCGAACAGCGTAAGGTCGCTCTAGAACAAACACGCCAGGCAGCACTCGCTAGAGCGGATCAACTAAATAAGCGGATTGGGGAGATGAAAAAGCTGGTCCAGGCCGCCGTGCCCTCAGCTGAAGCCAGAGTGGTGGAAGCTGACAATAAGGTGCGGGAGGCACAACAGAAGGTCGAACAACTTAAGATCGATGTGCACACAGCGCAACTCAATGTCGACCGGCATCGGCAACTTGTTAGGGACGGACTGGTTTCACAACGGGAGCTCGAGCTAACGATTCAGACGGAAATCGGCACAAAAGCAGGTTTGCAGGCAGCACAGGCCAGTTTGTTGGCTGCCGAGCAGGCTCGCTCAGCCTTGAGCTTCGGACGTGATCAAATCACCGCGGATGTGCAGCAACGGCTTATGGATGCAATAGCATCGCGCGATGCCGCTGTGGCCGAATCCGCCAAGGCAACGGAGCAGTTGGCGGATATCTCGTACCGGCAACAGGGTGTCCAACAACGGATCGAGGCGGCGCGCCTCATCGCTCCGATGGACGGAACCGTCGTCAAGATGGCGAAGGTCGGTATCAATGAGACGGTTAAACAGGGAGACAATCTGGTCACTATTTCTCCACTCTCCTCGGATCCAGCCATCGAAATGGTGGCCGAAGGGTTGGATGCTCCGCTGTTGAAACCTGGGCGGAAGGTTCGGATCTTGTTTTTCGGAGTGCCGGCTATCCCATTGCCTGCCTGGCCTTCGTTGATGGCAGGCACTCGTGGCGGTGTCATCAAGGTGGTTGACCAGATAGACGATGGAAAAGGGAATTATCGGTTCTGGGTCGTTCCTGATCCGGATGATCCTCAACCATGGCCTGAACAGGCTCAGGTGAGACAGGGCACAAAGGTATTGGGTTGGGTGATCATGAACCGTGTCCCTCTTTGGTACGAACTGTGGCGGCGCTTTAACTTCTTCCCACCGGATTATATTGAGCGGTCCCCAAGTGTGTTTGAGATGTTCGCACCCAAGGTAGCGGCACCGGGCGGTAAATAGTCGATCGTGCGGCACAATCGATGCTGCACATAGTTCTTCTTGAAGATGGCTCAGGGAATCTCTCTGGGCCATCTTCGCAATCACTGATAGCTGCAAGCGTTATCCTTGTCAATTTTTCAGTGCAACTTCATTTCTCCAACGCACAGCGATTGTAGCTGCCCGTATTGCAGCCGGTTCTTTGCAAACCTGCGAATTGTTACTGCGGGTCTTATCCAACTGGGGTGAGCAAAACGAAGGCCATAGAGTGAGTAAATTGCTGGTGGGGCAATTGCCACGACTCCAATCTCCTTGACCACATCAAATGAACTCGCTAAGGTGCTGTATTTATTCTAGGAGTCGATCGAAAGAGAGGTGAAAAGATGGGTAGAATACAGCAGGTCGCGAGCCGGTCTCGAAAAAGCGCAAGCCGAGAGATCAAGAGCCGTAAGCCGTTTGTCGGGATTTTGGGGGGTAGTACATCAGATTTCCCTATTTTGGAAAAATCCGGAGCGATCTTGGACGAGCTGGGTATTCCTTATGAACTACTTGTCGTTTCTGCTCATCGGACGCCGGACCGCCTCTTCGAGTACGCTACAAATGCTCCTGATCGAGGGGTCAAAGTCATCATTGCGGGAGCTGGAGGAGCGGCTCACCTTCCCGGTATGGTGGCTGCCAAGACCCATCTTCCGGTGATCGGTGTCCCGATTCCGACAGAAAACCTTCGCGGGCTCGATTCCTTATTATCAATCGTCCAGATGCCAAAGGGCATTCCAGTTGCAACAGTGGCGATCGGCGGTGCCGAGAATGCCGGTCTCCTCGCCGGCCAAATTCTCGCAGGAAGCCATCCGGAAATTGCTGAGCGCATTAAGAGCTACCGAGCGGCTCAAACGGAGAGCGTTCTCAATTCTCCCGAGGCCAAGGGCGCGAGATGAGTCGGCAGCTGTGACCGAGCGAATCCTTGAGCCAGGCTCCACTCTGGGAGTATTGGGTGGTGGGCAATTGGGGGCTATGTTCGCCGAGACCGCTCACCGCATGGGTTACCGGGTAGCTGTCTGGGATCCAGACGCCGACGCGCCCGCTCATCGGACTGCCACCCACTCATTTACTGCGCCATTCACGGATCTTAGTGTACGCAACCAATTTGCAAATGTTGCCGATGCCGTTACTCTGGAATGGGAAAATGTGCCTGCGGAGCTGTGCGAATGGCTGGAAGGACGCTGCCCTATGCGACCTTCCGGAGCTGTTCTTCGGATCCTCCAGGATCGGATCGAACAGAAACAATACTTGTCGTCACGGCACCTCTCTGTTCCCCCTTTCGCGGTTGTCGAATCGGCACCTCAACTGATCTCAGCGGTCGACCGTCTCGGCCTTCCCGCTGTTTGTAAAACAGCGAAGAGTGGGTACGATGGGAAAGGTCAGTGGCTACTCCAAGACACTTCGGATATGAGAGAAGTTGAACAAATATTGGAAACTGCCAAGCCCGGTCATCGGTGGATTCTTGAACAATTCATAGAATATGTCCGAGAGCTTTCGATTCTCGTCGTGCGAAGCGAGAGTGGGACGTACTGTGTATATCCGGCGGTTGAGAATCGGCACGAGCTGGGCATCTTACGAGAAAGCCGCGTGCCTGCTTCCATCTCTCTTGATGTCGCCGAGAAAGCGACTGAACTTTCAAAACAAGCCGTAGCTGCGTTACAGGGCGTCGGTGTTTTTTGTGTAGAACTCTTTCAGGCTAAAGATGGTTCCCTCCTTATTAACGAGATTGCACCTCGTCCTCACAACTCCGGTCACTATACACTGGATGTCTGTACCGTATCCCAATTCGAGCAGCACGTACGAGTGACCTGCGGGCTCCCGTTGGGAGAAATAAGGCTCCTGAGCCCCGCGATCATGGTGAATCTCATTGGTGAGGAAGTAAGATCCGTGACATCCGGCGAAGGGGCCTACGCGCTCCATGCAACCGCAGGAGCGGTGCTTCATCTGTATGGCAAGCGTGTGATTCGTTCCGGTAGAAAGATGGGACATGTGACATTTACCGCTCCCGAAGCTCTGACAGCAGAAGAGTTAGCTCACCGGTTCATCAAGCGCATCAGAAGGCCCGCCTAAGTTCGCTCAATACGCCCCGTATACATGGTGAAAAGGCTCTTCGGCAGCAAGCACGCCGTCTCGGTTCTCGGAGGTACATCCTCATGAAGACCACGTCGACCGGCCTGGCGAAAAAAATCGCACGTCTTTCCGTTTGAAGAGACCGATCAGTATCATGCCCGCGATGAATCCGCCGATATGAGCGAAAAAGGCAACACCGCCTCCAGTGGCTCCCACGCTCATGCCGCCACTGATCAGCTGTGTGATAAACCACATGCCGAGGACGATGCCCGCCGCCACTCGGATAATTCCGATCACCGGCAACAAGACCAGCACGTGAGCGTGTGGAAATAGCAGTAGATAAGCACCGAGCACAGCCGAGATGGCCCCGCTTGCCCCAACCATCGGGACTTGTGAGGAAGGGTCGGTCAAGGCATGGCTCAGAGCGGCAAGGATACCGGATAGAATATAGAAGACGACGAATTTCGCGTGACCCATCGCATCTTCTATGTTATTGCCGAAAATCCAGAGGTAGAGCATGTTCCCGAGTAGATGCATCCAGCTTCCGTGAAGAAACATGCTGGTCATCAGGGTAAGGAACGCTGGAATCGCAACGGATTCCTCAGGAAGCGAAGCTTGGCCGAAAACAACGGCAGGGATGGCACCATATTGAAATGCGAACCGCTCGGCTGCCTCCCGAGGAAGATTCACTTGGTGGAGAAACGCAGCGATACAGAAGCCGATGAGGATCATCGTGACGATGGGAGTCTGTTGAGTGGGATTATCGTCGTGGAGCGGAATCACGGTAGTCCGACATTATGGAGTTCGGCGGCGATCGCCGACCGCACGAGGCAGTCTGGGATCGGCTGGCAGTGTTCTGTCGATCTCGAGTGGAACGGAAAATCCAGCAGCATGAGTATGGCCTCCGCCTCCGAATGAGGCGGCGATTTTCCCGACATCCGTCCCGTCAGATCTGGAACGCATGCTGAAATAGCGACGGCCATCACGGTCATGCCAGATCAGGCAAAATGGATGATGAGGCGACAGACGCTCGCCGATTTGGCTGGTCAAGATTGAGCTTTGCACCGCGGGAACGACGACACCCTGGAATTCAACCATCGAAACCTGTGCTGCGAGCTTTCCAACAAGCTCATGTTCATAGCGCAAGATGGCTCGACCTTCCTGCTCAAGTGTCGGCTGAGTAAAATTATCCCATACGTTGAAGTCAAACGGGTAGGAGGCCAAAGCCGCGTTGATTTCTCGACTCCCCGGCAAAGCCCAGGTCCATAAGTCCTTGTCCTGAATGTACTGAAGCAGCCATGGAGCCGCCGTGCCATGCGCCCATTCCCAACTCAGGACGGCACCGGATTTTGTTTGATCGAAGTAGGCGTTTGAGAAGCCGTCCAAGATCCGCTCGGCGGTGATATGGTGATCCAGAACAAGGAGTTCCTTGGTCTCAGAGGTCATGGCTTCCAAGATCGGTCGGGCATAGCTGAAGTCAACGATCACGACACGGCGATCCTTGAGGTCAGGAGGGGGGGGATGGCCGTGTTTGACGGGCAAAAAGTTCGCACTCGGAAATTTTTTCCAGAGAGCCCAGGCTGCCCCGAACCCATCGGAACATTCGGCATGGTACAGAACAATGTCCGGGAAACCATGGAACGGGGGTGCGGAGGATACGTTACCCATACAGTATGGAGAGAATAGCATGCCCAGGTCAGGACTAAAAGGCCTGTCGTATCTATGCCTACTATGGTTCACAACTCGTTCAGGTGATTGATCAGTTGACGAAGTCGGCCGCTACTGCGCCTGTTGAAATTAAATACAAGTCGAGGAAGATCGCGCAGGGTCGGCTCATCCAATTCCTCCGCGAGTGGGCCGCGAAGTTCGAACGTCCCTTCCGATAGAAGATCGGAGAATCCGTCACGGAGCTGATCGAGTTGCTCGGGCGTAATGATCTGCTTGAGCCGCATCGCGAGTTCTCGTCCAACAAAGCGCATGGAATGGTAGCGACGGTAGAATCGGAGGATTTGGCCCACGGCTGCGTCTGCGGAGTTGACGATTGTGAAGAGACTCATGTCTTCTTCGTTGATCAGCTTCCGCTGCAGCAGTTGCCTCGTCACAAAGGCCGACCAATCGTTCCAATAGTCGCAGCCGGGGGCTTGAAGGCAGATGATCGGTTGCGGATCACTCTTGCCGGTCTGGGCCAACGTGAGGATTTCAAAACCTTCGTCGTGTGTGCCAAACCCGCCAGGGAAGAGCGCAATGGCGTTTGCTTCCTTTTGAAACATCAACTTGCGGGTGAAAAAGTATTTGAAGGTGATGAGCTTCGGGTCATCGGCGATCGTGGAGTTAGGACCTTGTTCGAACGGCAGCATGATATTGACGCCGAAGCTGTTCTCGCGCCCGGCACCTTCTTGAGCAGCACGCATGATCCCATCTGCTCCCCCGGTGATGACCATGAACCCTTCTCGGACGATGGCTTGGGCGAACTGATAAGCTAGGTGATAATTAGGATCCTCGGAGAGAGTTCGTGCCGAGCCGAAGATGCTGACTTTCTGGCGATTGCGATACCCGTGGAAGACGCTGAATGCATGACGCAGTTCTTTGACGGCACGATTCACGATTTTCACATCCAGAAGGTCTAAGTGTGCATCGTGGAGTTTCAGCAGCCCGGTCAAGAGTTCTGTCATGAGAGCGGCATGCAGATCGTCCTCCCGGCTGTCCAGAAGGGCACTGATTTGATGCAGGATCTCATCTCGTGATAAAGCGGGACGGGGAGGAATCTGCGAAGATCTGCCGGTTATATTCATGGTTGTCCTCTTACGGTGGATGAGACAAAAAATTGTACCAATGGATCGCACATTGGTCAAAGATTGCCGGGATTTGGTGCGGTCTAAGAGGGGTCGAAAGACTTAGGGAGATTAGTCAGCACCCAGGCTTTGATTCTGGATTGATCCGCCGGAGAGAGATCCACGAATTGTATCTCTACGCCCCAAGGTGCTGTCATGAGGGAACCGGTCGTGTCGGTCAGCGGCTCAACCCTGACGTTATTCAAGACGATCCCTCGAATGGTCAAGGGACTCATCATCTCAGAGAGGCAAAAGCTCAATATGACTTTGGTCCCAGGCAACAACAGCGCGAGAGATTCCACCGAGGCGCCGGCATGACTGAGTTGTGAGATGGCAGCCGGATGTTCATTTCCCACGCCCTCTCCCTCAATGACACTGATGGTGGCGGAGATGTTCGTCGCGCATCGCTTTGGAGAAAGGATCAGGTCCTTCGCGGTAAGGACACCGACCGGTTGTTCTTGCTTCGTGACGATGAGAATCGGTGTTCCGGTGGACATCATGAGCGCCGAGGCCTCGTCCATCGCTCGATCATACTCGATGAATTGGACTGGTCGTGTCATGATGGTCCGGACTTCGATGTCATCCGGTTCGAGACCCTGCGCGACGACCTTTTTGACAATGTCGGTCGGCGTCATGAGTCCGAATCGAGACCCCGTATCCTTAACCAGAAGACAGGGCATTCGCTCGCGCTCCAAGAGCGATGCTGCCTCGGAGACCGATACATCGCCTGGAATCTGGACAACGCCTGGTGTCATCATATGTGCAACCAGTATGGTCTGGTGATCCGAGGCTTTTGACTGTTGATCGTCCTGGTCCGCCATTCCTCAGCGAGGTCCTCTTTCCTCACGAATCTGCCCCCCTCCTGGCTGCAATGTATGCCAAGTATAGCAGAAGGTACTTGGAGGCCATGAGAGGTTGAAAGCCTTGTCACTCAATGGTTTGACAGCATACACTGGTAACGCTTTTTGACCGTCGACAAAGGAGTAAGGATGGTGTCGAGTGGGCTTTACCATAGGGAGTTTATTCGTCGGCTCGAGACAATTCCGGTGCATGGGCTGGGGCTTTCTGTCGATATTCATGCTCCGGACCTCGCTAGCTTGCGGCGAAGTTTACAAGAACGTCAAGTGCCGCCTACCTACCTTGAAGTGTTCCGTACGACACACATGGCTTTGGTCTCCACTAGAAAAGAGGCAGGCGACGGTTTGCTGACATATCATGGCGAAGGGTTGTGGGTCACTCAGCCTGAGATGGTCGATTCTACGGCGTTTGTACAGGAAATCTCTGAGGCTGCAGACCACCTTCTGCTCTTGCAAAGTGCCTGGCTGAATCACGAATGTGCGACAAAATATCTCGCCGGCTATCACTACGGGACCTATCTTCCTCCCCTCTATACACCGTTAAGCGCGAAGGTGGTGGCTGATAATACACGATTGATCCAACATCTGCTCGATCAACAGTGCCGGTTGGCCAATGGAAGCACGCCATTGGTACTGCTTGAAATGCCGCCACTCACCTACTTTGTTGCAGGGACGATGTCCATCCCGAGGTTTTTTCGGGTCATCAGCGAACAAGCCTCCTGTGGGCTGGTTTTGGACGTGGGCCATCTTTGGACAGTGTTTCGATATTCCGGAGCGCATCTGGACATGTCGCTTACACGATTTGTCGAGGAATTTCTCAACGAGTTTCCCATGGATCGAGTGGTTGAGATTCACGTGGCGGGTCTGGCCGTTCATGAATCACACCGAATCCTCGATTCACGACTGAAAGGTGGTAGGGGTGATGACGCGCTTCCTGCCTGGATCGATGCCCATGCCGCCCCCATTCCGACCGTCTTGTTCGAGATGCTCGATCAGATTCTATGTCATCCTCAGCTTACCAGCCTGAAGGGTCTTGCCTTGGAAGTGGATACCAAACCAGTCGAATTAATCGTGGATGAATTCGCCCAATTCTCCCGAAATTATGGGTCGCTGTTCTCCCGGTTGAGCAATGCCGAACAGGCCGTACTGAATTTCGATGCGTGCTCATTGTCGGAAGAGCCGAGGTCGATATCTGACAAGCACACGCTTGGAGTGGCCTACGATCGATATGCACGGGTACTGGCTGGTAAAACCGAGCTGGCAGGAACAGAATGGAGCCAAGACCAGGCCAGTATCCAAGGTTTGGACCTCTATCGCTCCGTCTATCTCCCTTATGAGATTCTTCACTGGGGAGGAAAGGTGGAGGACATGTTTGTAGAATCCTGTCGTCGGCTCAAAGCACGCGACGTGTCGCTCGATGGATTTGTGGTGTTTTGGTTCCGTGAGCCACGATCTCTCTCTGGCACCTACGATTTCTTCTTGCTGAAAGTCGAACAGTTTGTGGAATTTGTCCGTGAGGTGGCGCCGGAGTTGCGAGGCATTGCCGAGAGAGAGGCCAAGGAGCTTCGGTGCGCCTACCGTTTTGCCAACGAACCCGGCGTTCTCCTGTACGAGAGCTGAGATGAACTTTTGGCTGAGCCTCCCACGCCCGCTCATAGGGTTGTCCCCCATGGATGGTGTGACCGATGCCTGCTTTCGATCCGTGATCGCCCAGCAGGGGAAGCCGGACGTCAGTTTTACAGAATTTACGCACGTCCATGACGTCTGTCACGGACCGGAGATTCACTTGGAGACGCTCCTGTACAGCGAGAAGGAGCGCCCAATCGTGGCACAGCTTTATGGGAAAGATCCGGATCTCTTTTATTTGGCGGCGCTGGCGGTGTGCGAGCTGGGTTTCGACGGGCTGGACATCAACATGGGTTGTCCGTCGAAGAGTGTGGCGTCGTCCGGATCAGGCGCCGGATTGATCCGCACTCCAGAACTGGCCCGCACGATTATACAGTCGGCCAAATGTGGAATCGAGGATTGGGCAGGCGGACAGACTCTCGAACAAGCAGGTTTTCAGTCGGCGCGCCTCGCCATGTTTGAACGTCTGAATCGTCAGCGCGGCAAAACCGGCCCAACCCATCGGCGCCAAGTACCCCTTTCCGTGAAGACGAGACTTGGTTATGACTCAGTGACGGTTGAGGGATGGATCGAGGAGCTTTTGATGGAGCAACCGGCCGTGATCTCGCTTCATGGCCGAACGCTCCGGCAAATGTATCGAGGCTCGGCGGACTGGTCGGCCATTGGGCGTGCTGCCACACTGGTGCGGGGAACCGGAACATTGTTATTGGGGAATGGGGACATTCAGAATCTTGGCGATATCGCGGTACGAGTTCGTGAAACCGGGGTCGATGGTGTGTTGGTCGGGCGGGGTGTGCTTGGCGCGCCGTGGTTCTTTCGCTCAAAAGAACAGGCCCGCATGCGAGCCCGTGGTATGGGTGGGGCTGACGTCGAGCGAGATCCTGGCGAGGTTTCGCTGAACGAGCGCTTCGCTGTGCTGGTCGATCATGCGCGACAGTTCCAAGCGCTGGTCGGAGAAAAGCAATTCTATCGTATGCGTAAACATCTAGGCTGGTATTGTAAAGGCTTTCCACATGCCGCCTCGCTTCGCGCACAGATGGTGCAGGTCTCTTCCGTCGAAGCACTCCATACCCTTCTCGCAGATTTCCACGATCGGCCGGAAGCCATAACGGACCACCATCAGGCCGAATCAGCCGATGAGCTGAGCATGCTGGTCTCGCGATGCAGCTAGTGCTGGCGTCGAATTCGCCACGCCGCCGGGAACTTCTGACACTGTTGGGCCTTTCCTTCGAGGTGTGCCCATCGGAGTTTCACGAGCAGCCCACGGTCGGGTTGTCGCCTGTCGAGCAGGTCAGGCGTTTCGCGCGTGAAAAGGCGAGATCCGTGGCACTGGTGCGACCACAGGCCCTCGTACTCGGCAGCGATACCGTGATCGATCTCGAGGGACAACTACTTGGGAAGCCGGTGGATCTGGCAGACGCACGCGCCATGCTGGCACGTCTGGCTGGCCGCTCACATCATGTCTATACTGCCGTCGCCTTATGTGATCATGGGCGAAACATTGAATCAGTGGAGGCTGCTACGGCCGAAGTCCGGATGAAAGCGGATCTCGATCAAGCGTATGAACGGTATCTTGCATCGGAGGAATCATTAGGCAAAGCCGGAGCCTATGCGATCCAAGGACTCGGTGGAGATCTCGTGGAACGGATCATCGGCGACTACACGACCGTGGTGGGATTACCGCTGAAACTTGTGGTGCAGCTGCTTCGGTCGGTCGGTTATCCTCTTCTCGTGAATGTCGAAGACCTGTATCGACGCAAGCCCTATACGAATTGGAATCGGTTCACGGCTTAATTGCAAAGGCATGACGGTTCACCTACAATGCATATCATTCACCTGCATCTGATGGTGCTGGATACCTTAGACTTCGCCGTATCGGCGCTATAAAAGGGAAGGCATGACTGGTTGCAAACAGCTTGCGTCACTGCTGGGCTTGGTCGGAGTCCTTGCGGCAGGGAACAGCGGCGTGTGGGCGATTGACATCAATCTGTCGTCAGACGAGGCGCACAAAGCGCTGGAGATCGGGCGAATTCCGATGGAAAAGACCACTTCGCCGGAAGATGTGAAGAAGGTCCTTCAGCAAGCGTCCTTGGCGACTCGCGTAGGTGCCGACCCAGAGAAAGACCCCTGCGGCGCGAGCGCTGTCCTTCGTACCAAGCGGTACCGACTCGAAGCCTTTGGTCGCCAAGAAGCGGCAGAATCGAAGAAGCGGAAGACGGACGTGCGCATGCCCGAGGAGTTCATTCAGAAAGTGATGGACATGCCTAACATGGAAATGGACGTGCAGTTGTGCGGCGATGACGAATATTTCGCCGAGGGCGCATTGATCGAATTGCAGCAAGGATCGAAACGGATCAAGCCGATCGACATCGGCAAGGCCGAACGGGGGCGAAAGAACGAAAGCAGCGGCCCAGCCTTCCGGTCACGGTTCACGGCGCTCTTCGCCTACGAACAGTTCGACCCCACTGCATCGTCGGTGTTCGTCGTCAATCTGCAAGACGGAACAGAGATCAGAATTCCCGCCGAGTTGTCCAAAGTGAAGTAAACGGCACTCCGGTTCAGACTTCTCAGCAGCAGTTCGTTTACCCTGCAGCAGCGATGGCCTGTTCTGCTTCCTGTGGCAATTCAACCTGAACAAATAGGAGGCGGGGTAAATATAATCGTCGCCTGATTCATCGATCACACGAAAGTATCCATCCTTTTCCACTTTGGGATCCACGATTCTCCGGTAGACCTTGCGTGTTTCCAGATCATCGCATTCGTCATTTTTGACACACAGAACGAACTTATGGTTTTTCAGTTTTCGTCGCATGATTATTTCCTCAGTCCAGGAATCGTTTGATCTTCATCTTCTTGCGCCCGATGCCATGCGCCTCGTACCAGTGTATTTCAGAGAGTCTGGTCATTTCACCCATCAGCCTGACCTGTGCTCTGCCCTTGAGCTTCCTCCTCATGTCTCATGTAGCGCACGCTGTTCAACCTGATGAAAGAGGTTTTCTACAGAACATTCCCGAACCCCCTTGTTCTCCCTTGAACCCTAGCTCTTCGCCTTGACAGGGCGTTCATCTGCGCTGTAGCGTCGGTTTCAGATCGCGCTCAGCGTCCAGCGGTCTGAAAATGCGGTGAAGGAAAGTGACGTTAACGAAAAGAAAGAAGAAGTACCAACGTGAGTCTACAGTAGCCGTCCGCCTCTTCCAGTTGATCGGTCTGTCGTACACAAGCATGACCGATCCGCAAGAGACTTATGGGGGCGAGACGGGCACTGACGTCGAGATTCACTACGACGGTCACAGGATCGGCATCCAGGTGACCGAATTTTCTGCTGACGAAGGCGCAGTGCTCGCGAAGCGCGGCCTGCGAGCGGCCACGGCATATAACGATGAGAAGGGCAAGTTGACCTCAGGCTGTATTCCGCTGCGGGAACAGGTCCCTGCACTAGCGCGGCGTATCCGCAAGAAGATCGAAAAGTCGGAGCTCTATGACTTCAAGCAGTTCGACGAGGTGTGGCTGCTTGTCGCCACCTTTGTCCCTTGGGCCCCAGTGGCGACCTTCCAATTGCCGGGCGTGACCATCACCCTCAAAGACCTGAACTGGCATCTGAACGATGAGCTGCGGCGATCGAACTTCACTCGTGTGTTCGTTTACAACATGCTAGGGAAGACAGTCTATGAGTGGTCGAGTGTAACTGGCTGGCGGTGCATCCAAGAAAACCCCGCAGCACCTGCTTCAACGGGTGCCGAGCTGTGGTTCAAGCCGTATCTAGCTGATCCCGAGATACGCAAGGACCCGAAGGGCTGGGCACTTCTCGAAGCGGACCGCATGAGGCAACAGACATCGCTGACGACAAACGTGGAAGATCGGGTTACGTCCACGACCCAGAGTGAGGCGATCGTGCCTGAACACGAACTCGAAAGGCACAAGGGTATGCCAATGAACCCTGGTTTTTCTCAGCACTGGTCGGAGTGGCTTGACCGTCACATTTGGCCGCAGATTTACACCATGTTGCTCCATGACTGCTTTTTCAAGCTGATGGGCCGCGCTCGGGAACTCACCGGGGAGTTCAGCGGTCCTATCGGATGGCACATCGAGGTCGGGTATGTCACCTGGCAGGCGATGGCTATCCGCAGGCTGTGTGACCGCAGAAGGGATGTGATTTCCCTGGCACGACTGCTTGTAGAAGCCAAGTCAAAGAATATCGTTCAGAAACCTCAAATTGACGAGCTTTTCGCGAAGCTCAAATGTTGTGACGATGTTTGCAACATGGCGAATAACTACATCGCCCACACCGGAGATCCGCGCCGCAGACAAAACCTCAGCGAGTGGAAGTTGCTCGCGGATCACCTGACTGAAGCACGGAAAGCAATTTGTGAGGTTGTCGTTACACTTGACCACGACCTATTGAAGCGAACAAACCCCTTCGAGATCATGCCTGTGCCGCAGTATAACTTCACGCAGGAGTTCGAGTCGTGGGTAGGAGCCGGTGACATTCAAAAGCTCCACAAATACTTCCATGAGTATCGTCGTGCTGTAAATGCTTGGGTGCGCCACACTTAGAATTTGGACGATTGATCTCGGAAAGGTTTGTGGTCCTCCAAGTTTAAATCAATCTTATATTGAGGTAAGCTCGAAAAAGTGGACGCCTTCACCCTATGATCTGAGGGTTGGAGGTGGAGAGATGGAACACCTACCGCGCCAGCAGTATACGAAGGAGTTCCGGGAACAAGCCGTGCAGCTGGTCCTGGAACAGCAGGTGCCGATTGCAGAGGCAGCAAGGCGCCTGAGCATGTCAGGCAAAACGCTGAAGAACTGGGTGGGGCGAGCCCGGCGAGGCCAGCTCGCCACGCTGGGGGAGAACCGACGACCCGTGACGGAGCTGGAGGCGGAGCTGTCCCGACTCAAACGCGATCTTGCCGAAGCACG
>Ga0134128_10001653_pt1 | contig 28346 bp, 26 predicted proteins | sample KB31754_FD_96462 | JGI IMG/M metagenome (GOLD analysis project Ga0134128, IMG submission 96462) | Terrestrial soil microbial communities with excess Nitrogen fertilizer from Kellogg Biological Station, Michigan, USA - KB3-175-4 | ecosystem: Environmental > Terrestrial > Soil > Unclassified ... | reverse complement strand
GAAATGCTGCCTATTGTCGACAAGCCGCTCATCCAATACGCCGTCGAGGAATGCGCCGCATCTGGAATCGAGAACATCATTATCGTCACGGGCCGCGGCAAGAATGCGATTGAGGATCACTTCGATCAGGCCCCGGAGCTGGAGCGCTTTTTGCGGGAAAAGGGCGACACGGCGCGCGCCGATTTAGTGCGCGATATCGGCGCGAAGATTCATTTCAGCTACACGCGTCAGCGCGATCCGCTTGGCCTGGGGCACGCCGTCCTGGTGGCACGCGAGCTTGTGGGCGATGAACCCTTCGCCGTCCTGCTTGGCGACGTGATCTGCGACGGCCCAGAACCCGCCACGCGCGCGCTGTGCGACGTTTACGAAGAAACGGGAATAGGTGCAATCGCCGTCGAACCAGTGCCGCGCGAATTGATCCATCTTTACGGGATTGTGGACGCACGGCCCGCGGCGGAACGCAAATGGGGTGAGCGTCTGCGGCAGATCTTGGACCTCGTCGAAAAACCCGACGCGGAAAAGGCGCCGTCGAATCTCAGCGTCACGGGGCGCTACGTGCTGCCGCCGGAAATTTTTGATCATCTCGAAAAGACGAAGCCCGGCCGCGGCGGTGAAATCCAACTCACGGATGGGCTGCGTGCGCTGGCGCGCGAGCAGGGATTGTGGGCGCTGATTACGGAGGGAAAAACTTACGACGCGGGAGACAAACTGGGCTTCTTGAAGGCAACCGTGGAATTCGCGTTAAAAAATCCCGAATTTGGCGACGAGTTTCGCGCCTACCTGAAGGCCATGGAATTCTAAGCGCAATTTTAATCGATGAACGGGCTACTTCTCTTTCGTCTTCTTCGAGGAAGACTTCGAGGATTCTGAAGCTGTCGCCGCCTTCTCCGTAGGTTTCGATGCGGCCGATTCCTTGGACTCTTTCGAATCCTTCGCTTCTTTTGACTCTTTGGAGTCTTTCGCTCCTTTCGCATCCTTCGATGTGCCGTCGGAGTTTTTGCCGGCATAGTCCGTCACGTACCAGCCGGAGCCCTTGAACTGGATGGCGGGCGCGGCGGCCATGCGTTCCGCTTTCGCGCCGCATTTCGGGCACTTTTTAATTTCCGAGGCCGTCACTTTCTCGATTTTTTCAAACCGATGGCCGCACTTGATGCACTTGTATTCGTACAGTGGCACGTTCGCTACCCTCGTTTCACCCGCGCAAAATCTTACCATGTCCCGCACCGCCGCTGCATCGCGGTTCTTCCGTGAGGCTGCGCGCATTGTGCTAAACTTCACTGCGACGTCGACTTTACGCCTGCACCGCCATGATTTCCGCGCAAGCTGACAATTCCGGACGCGGCTGCCTGTACCTGGTGGCCACACCCATCGGCAATCTTGAAGATATCAGCCTTCGCGCGCTCCGCGTGCTCAAGGAAGCTGATGTCATCGCCTGCGAAGACACGCGCCAGACGCTGAAGCTGCTTTCGCACTTCGACATTCACAAACCGCTCGAAAGCTACCACGAGCACAATGAGATGACCCGCGCGGCAGAGCTGGTGCTGCGCATCGAGGAGGGCGCGCGTATCGCCCTGGTCAGCGATGCCGGCACGCCGGTGATCTCCGACCCGGGCCATCGCCTGGTTTCTCTTTGCCTGCGCCACAAACTTCCAGTGATTCCGATTCCGGGGCCTTCGGCAATCATCGCGGCGCTCGCTGCCTCCGGCATGCCTTCGGAGGAGTTTACGTTCATCGGCTTTTTGCCTGCGCGCCCCGCGGAACGCCGCCGCCATCTGCGCGAACTTGCCGTCGAGCCGCGCACGATGGTTCTCTACGAGGCGCCGCATCGCCTCCGCGCCGCATTGGAGGATGCGCTGGAAATCCTGGGCAATCGCCACGCAGCAGTCGCCCGCGAGCTGACGAAACTCCACGAGGAATTCCTTCACGGGCGCATCGAGGAACTGATCGCGACGCTCGCCGGAAAGCCCGCCCGCGGAGAAATCACGCTGCTCATCGCCCCGCCAGAAACAACATCAGCACAAGAATCTGTTCGCCAGACGGAATCGATTTCGTTGGCGGAGCGCGTTGCGGAAATCGAATCTGCACAAGGAGTCGATCGAAAAGCAGCGTTGAAACAGGCGGCCAAGGAATTCGGCATCGCCAAGCGCGAAGCTTACAAACGTCTGATCGCTGAAGAGAATTCTTGAAGCGAGCGCATTTTATGCGCCGTAAGCGTCCGCCACGCGCGTGAAAAATGAATCAACGCGCTCGAGGACTTCCGACGGGCTACGCGCCGAGTGCACTTCGTGGCGCAATTCTCCGCCATTCCGCACACCGTGCGTGAACCAACAGGCAAACTGCTTCATCTTCCCGATCGCGTCCGGCAAATCCGCCGCGACCAAGCTGCGGAAATAGCCTGATAGCAGCCGGTAACGGTCCGCCTCGCTGGGCTCGTCGTAATGTCCCGTCGCGAAATACTGTTCCATCTGCCGAAAAATCCACGGATTTGTCGCTGCCGTGCGGCCGATCATCACGGCGTCACATCCCGTCTCCGCGATCATTCGCTCGGCATCCTGAGGGATGCGGACATCGCCGTTGCCAATCACCGGAATTTTCACCGCCTGTTTCACGCGCGCGATAATCGACCAGTCGGCCTGCCCGGAATACGCTTGCGTGCGCGTCCGCGGATGCACGGCGACGGCCTCGACGCCAATCCCCTCCGCCATGCGCGCCACCTCGACGGCAACGATATTCGCGTCGTCCCATCCCGAGCGCATTTTGATCGTCATGGGAATTTTTGCGGCCGCGCGCACTGCCCCCAGCACGCGTTCGAGCTGCTGCAAGTCCTTCAACAAACCAGAACCGCCACATTTCACTACTTTTTTTGCCGGACAGCCGAGGTTGATATCGATCTGATCAAACCCCAGGTCTTCGACAAGGGCGGCGGCCGTGGCCATCACGTCCGGATTCGCTCCGAAAAGTTGCGCCGCAATCGGATGCTCGTCCTGGTCGAAGTAAAGATACCGGAGCGTTTTTGCCGCGCTACGCGTCACACCTTCGGCGCTGGTGAACTCCGTCATGATCAGGCCGCATCCGCCCAGACCGCGAATCACGCGGCGAAATAGGGTGTCCGTAACGCCGGCCATCGGCGCGAGGAGCGTCGCCGGACGTATCGAGAGATCGCGAATTCTTAGCTCGGCGGGGAACATTGGAGTTTACAGAGAAGTCTTGCCGGTAAACGAGACGCTCGCGGGTTCTTCCGCCGCAATCGCGCTGGCTGCTTCAGCACGAACGGCGGCGCGGCGTCCATTCGCGCCCGCCATCTGCGCGAGCAACTCTTCCATCGAGCCGCCAAAGAAATTCTCCACTACCTGCGCTAGGGCGTGCGCTCGCGCGTCTTCCTTGCTCAGGTTCGCGCGATATTTCCACGCGCGGCCGTTGCGCTGCCGCTCGACGATTCCCTTCTGCGTCAGCCGGTCCATGATCGTCATGATGGTTGTGTAGGCGCGCGGGCGGCGCGGGGCGAGCATTTCGCGGATTTCACGCACGGTGCCCTCGCCTAACAGCCACAGCGCGGTCATGCAGTCCAATTCGAGAGGAGCGAGCTCCAACAACGAGCGCCGCCGCGCATATTGGCCTTCCGGTTGTACATTCTTAAACGTAGTACTCATCAGGATTTTTTTACCGTTTCAGGCGTCTGCGTTCCAAACAGGCCGCCGCTTGGTTTTTGTTCCCTTGGGACTGTCGCAGTTCTGGGCTTCGTCTGGCCGGGATTCAGATAGGCCCGCACATTCAGCAGATTGCGGCGCAATGCGGGATTCCGCGTGCTCCACATTTCGTCCGCGGCCGTTTGACCAAGCGTCTCGCGCATGGCCGCCATCTTCGAATCGAGATCGTCCAGATAGTGCAAGAGCACTGCCTCCCGCACTGATGGAAGCTTTGGCGAGCCAAACTCAAGTTCGCCGTGATGGCTCACAATCAAATGCTCGACGAGCGCCGCAAGAGGCTTCGGAAAATCGGGAATTGCATCGATCTTCCGCCGCACCATGCCGAGCCCGATAACGATATGCCCCAACAGTTGCCCTTCGTCCGTGTATCCGATCGCGCGCGAATAGGAAAGCTCCTGCGTCTTGCCAATGTCATGGAGCACGATGCCCGTTAGGAGCAAGTCGGCGTCGACTTCCGGGTAATGCTGCGTAATGTGCTTCGCGAGTCCACACAAACTGACGACGTGTTCCAGCAAACCGCCCAGGTATGCGTGGTGCATGGTCATCGCCGCAGGCGCGCGCTTCAACTTGGACGCGCATTCCGGATCATCAACAAAAGAATCGAGCAGCTTCCGCAGCCATGGATTCTTAACTCCGGCGATTTCCTCCCGTAATTGCGCGAAAAGCTTCTCCACGTCGCACTTCGTGTGCGGAAGAAAATCGTCGAGAGCGTAATCCGTTTCGACGGCGATCAGGATTTGCTCAATCGTCAGTTCCTTTGCGTTGTTGTAGAGCTTCACACGGCCGCGCACGCGCACGATGTCTTCGCAGGCGAACGTCTCCAATAGGCCTGCGTAGTTGTTCCACATTTTCGCTTCGATTGTGCCGGTGCGGTCGGCAAGGGCGACGCGCAGCCAGGATTTCCCCGTTCGCGCCGAAGTGCGTATTTCCTTGTCACGAACAAGAAATAGAGTGGCTACGGTCTGGCCATCTTGAAAATCCGCAATGAAGGCGGACTTCATTGGTTGTCGTCCGTATCCTTCGCCTTGTCGTCTTTTTTCTTTTTCGCTTTGCCCCCGTCTGGCGAATACGGTGTCTCCGTAATCACGCTACTGCCCCCAACGCTGCCGGAATCCGTGTATCCAGCCTTCACCACCACGTAGCTGTCTTTGCGCAATTGCGCAAGGTATTTCCGCATGGCCGGCTGAATCTTCTGTTCATACAGAGCGTTTTCCACTTCCTGCTCTACTTTGCTCAGCGGCTGCAAGCCCGTGTCAAAATGCTGGTTGACGCGGATGATTTGGATACCGTTGGAAGCGGGGATCACATCGCTCATATCGCCTTTTTTCATGCTAAATACGAGCTTCTCCAAATCAGGAGTCAATTCGCCGCGCTTATAACTGCCCAGTTCGCCGCCTTGCGCGGAAGTTGGCCCCTCGGAGAACCGCTTTGCCAGCTCGCCAAAATCGTCGCCACTTTTTAGCCGCTTTAGCACGCCATCGGCCTTTTGCCGAATTAACGCCACTTCTTGCGGCGTCTTGTTCTCCGTGCTGAAGAAAATCACCGAGAGATCAACTTCCTCCGGCTTGACGAATTCGTTTTTGTGCGCGTCGTAATATTTCTGCGCCTCGTCGCTGCCGATGCGGACCGTCGAGCCCACTTCCTCCGAGATCACGCGCTGCTGCAAAATGCTGTTGCGAAGCTGGTCCTTATAATCCTCCCAGCTCATTCCCTGTGATTCGACGGCCTTCTGCAGAGCTTCCATGCTCGGCAGCTTATTCTGTTGGCGGACGGAGTCGAGGCGCTTCACAACGTCCGTCTCCACGCTGATATCCATATCCTTGGCGCGCTGCACCAGCAGCGACTGGTCAATCAGGTCGCGCAGCAAATTCTTTCTTTCCTCCGCCACCATTTCGTTGATCTTGTCTGGCGTGCAGCCCTGGCACTCTTGCTGGGCCTCCTGCTGGAGGGAAGCCTCCGCCTTCTGATAGTCCGACTGGGTGATAATGTCGTTGTTCACGCGCGCGATAATCTCCTCAACCACGGTTCCGCTGGCGTGGACAAAAACCGGAAGGGCAAACACAACAACGGCAGCCGAAAAAAGAATTGATAGTTTTTTCATATAACCTCGAATTCTATCGCTACGTTTGTAGTTCAAGCAACACGTTTCTCATTGCTTCCGCGATTCCTTCCGGTTGGCGCTTCCATTCCAGCCACAATGTCCCCGTGGGATCGAGGCGCATGTCCTTGCGCGAGCGGATGATCTTCACCAGTTTTTCCGGACGCACGGGCGTTTCCTCGTGCCAGCGTATCGCCACGCGATCGCCCCGACGGTCGATCGCCGCCACTGATAATTTCTCCGCCACGGCTTTGAGCAGCGCATATTCCAGAAGGTTTTCCACCGCACGCGGCGGCGGCCCGAAACGGTCGCGCAACTCCGCCAGCACTTCTTGCCGCGTCTCCTCGGAGGCAACGCCGGCAATCCGCTTGTAAACGCGAAGGCGCGAGCTTTCATTTTCGATGTAGTCCGCCGGAATTCGGATGTCCAATCCCAAGTTAAGAGTCGCGCGACGTTCGCTCTGCACCACTTCGCCTTTACGCTCGGCGACGGCACGCTCGAGCATTTGGCAGTACAGGTCGAATCCAACCGATTCAATGTGCCCATGCTGCTCGCGTCCCAGAATATTTCCGGCGCCTCGCAATTCCAGATCGAGGGCGGCAATGCGGAATCCGGCGCCTAAATCGCTGAATTCCTTGAGCGCGGCGAGCCGTTGGCGCGCGAGTCCGGAAAGCGAACCTTCCGGCGGAACCAGCAGATAAGCATACGCGCGCTGCGTCGAGCGTCCCACGCGTCCACGAAGCTGGTAAAGCTCCGCCAGACCGAAACGGTCTGCGCGATTGATGACAATCGTATTCGCGCGCGGGATATCCAAACCGTTTTCGATGATCGTCGTCGCCACCAGCACGTCCGCCTCGTGGCGAATGAACTTCATCATCACTTTGCTCAGCTCGCCTTCGCTCATTTGCCCGTGCCCAACCACGACGCGAGCCTTCGGCACAAGCTCCTTGATCATCATCGCCAGCGATGCGATGGATTCCACGCGGTTATGGACGAAAAATACCTGCCCTTCGCGCGCCATCTCCTCGGTAATCGCGCGGCGAATCAGAGCGGTGTCAAAAGGCGCGACAACCGTCTGAATTGCGAGCCGGTCCTTTGGCGGAGTTTCGATCACGGACATATCGCGCAGTCCCACGAGCGACATGTGCAACGTGCGCGGAATGGGCGTGGCGGACATTGTGAGCACGTCTACATTTTTGCGCATCTCTTTGATGCGCTCCTTATGGCCGACACCGAACCGCTGCTCCTCGTCCACCACAAGCAGGCCCAGATCCTGGAATTTCACGTCCTTCGAAAGCAGCCGGTGCGTGCCGATGACAATGTCAATCTTCCCGGCCTCCAGGTCGGCCAGGATTTGTTTTTGTTCCCGCGGATTCTGAAAACGGCTGAGCATCGCGATGCGAATGGGAAACGCAGCGAAGCGCCGCCGGAAAGTATCGTGATGCTGATACGCCAGCACGGTCGTAGGGGCGAGGATGGCCGCTTGCCTTGAATCAGCAACCACCTTGAACGCGGCGCGCATGGCGACTTCCGTCTTGCCATAACCCACGTCGCCGCAAAGCAAACGATCCATGGGTTGCGCGCGCTCCAGGTCGCGTTTCACGTCGACGATGGCGCGATCCTGATCGGCCGTTTCGTTGAATTCAAACGCGTCTTCGAATTCCTTTTGCCACGGCGTGTCCGCTGGAAACGAATGTCCCTCGACGGATTTGCGCTCCGCGTAAAGTTTCAACAACTGCTGCGCCATGTCCTTGACGGATTTGCGCACCCGCGACTTGCGCGCTTCCCATGCTTGCGCGCCCAGCCGGTCCAGGCGGGGCTCCGCGCCACCGAGCGATTGATATTTCTGCACCAGGTCGAGGCGAGTGAGTGGCACGTACACCTTGGCGTCTTCCGCATATTCCAGCAGCAGAAATTCGCCGTTCACTCCGTCGATGCTCACCTGGCGCAATCCCTGGAAGCGGCCAATGCCGTGATCGACGTGAACCACGAAATCGCCCGCCTTCAGGTCCGAAAAATCGCTGAAGAAACCCGCCGTCTTGGGCCGGTTGCGCGGCCGCGTGGGTGTCGCGGCGGTCTCGAATAAATCGGAGTTGCCGAAAAGCGACAGCTTTGCGGAAACGAATTCGACGCCTGCTTCAAGCGGCGCTTTCACCAGCACAGCGGCGGGAACGCTTCCCGCGCTCGATTCGTCCGCCAAGCGCGAAGCTGTTGCGCCTTGCCCTAATTCTCCCAGGCGGAAAGGCAATTCGAATTCGTGGCACAGGTCCGCGAGCCGTTCGAGTTCACCCGTGCTCGCGGCGCTCAGAAAAATCTGCTCAGCGGCGTTCAACCGCCCTTTCAATTCGGCCATGAACGCCGCAACGTTCCCGTGGTATCGCGTGGTCGGGCGGGTCGGCAGAGTGAACCGCGACTCGGCGGTCTTTTCCACGGCGAGTTGCTCCAGACCAAAACGCACGACCCCCTGCTTGGCGCGCTGCCATTCGTCATCGTTCAAGATGTAACTATCCGGAGGCGCCGTGCCCACATCCTCAGCCGCGGCTTCCGCAAACCGTGCGCGATATTTCTGGAGCGATTCCTTGAGCGCGGCGGGTTCATCTTCGATGACCAGAACATTGTCGCGCAGCCGAAGCAGATTCGACTCGCGGCGCTCTGTCAGGAATGCGCGAAATTCCCAGCCAGGGAAAAATCCCGCTGGCACGTCGAGCTCCCGCCGCTCGGAATCTTCGTGGCCCGCAATCACAGGCGCGCGGAGGCGTTCGAGTTGCTCCGCGCTGCGCGGGCTGTCCGTGAGCGGCAGCAGGATGAGTCGCTCCACGGGGCTTGTCGAGCGTTGCGTTTCCGTGTCGAATTCACGCAACGATTCCAAAGTATCGCCGAGAAGCTCGAGGCGCACGGGGCGTTCGGCCTCAGGCGGAAACACGTCGAGGATTCCTCCGCGCACGGCGAATTGCCCAGCCATCTCGACGGTTTCGACCGGCTCAAAGCCGACGCTCGCCAAATGCGCGAGCAATTCTTCGCGAGGCACGTCTTCGCCGCGCGCAAGCGCCAGGGCCAGACTCCGGTAATATTGCGGCTCACGAAGGCGAAGAATCGCGGCTGAGACTGGCGCGATGACCAAATCTGCTTCGCCGCTCGTCAAACGCCACAGAGCCGCTGCGCGCGCCTCGGAAATTTCCGGATGCGGCGACTGGTGATCGTAAGGCAGCACTTCGTGGGAAGGAAGCACCGTCACTTGCGCGTTCGCTCGCCCGAAAGCGCGAAGGAAATAAAGCGTCAATGCTTCGAAGTCATCGGCCTTCTGATTCGATTCAACGAGTAGAATTGTCGGCTTGGAAAGCGATTGGACCGCTAGTGCGACAAGCAGCGCCTTCGCGGGATCGGTCAGGCCGGTCAGCACCACCTCACGGCTGCCGTGTCGCAGACGATCAAAACATTCTTCCACCGCGTGCTGGCGTCCGACGCGGGAAAGCAGCTCGCCTACCAGAGGCAGGATCATGATGGAATTTTCAGAATGCTCTCGATGATTGCAGAAGTGGAATAGCCCGGCTCGAGCGGAATCGACACCACGCGCCCACCCGCCGCTTCGACTTCCTCACGCCCAACGATCTCGTCCGCGCCCCAGTCGCTTCCCTTCACCAGCACGTCCGGCAGCACGCGCGCAATGATTTCACGCGGCGTAGGTTCGTCGAACAACACCACGTAATCCACGGCCGCGAGCGCCGCCGCGATTTCCGCGCGCTCGTCTTCGGAAATGATTGGCCGGTTGGCGCCTTTGTTTTCGCGCACGCTGCGATCACTGTTGAGCGCCAGCACCAGCACGTCGCCGAGTTCGCGTGCCGCTTCGAGCAGCCGCACGTGTCCCGGGTGCAGCAAATCGTAGCACCCGTTCGTGAACACCACGCGCTTCCCCGCGCGCTTCGCTTCCGCCACTCGCCGCATCAGTTCGTCTTGCCCCACGACTTTTCCCAACTCATCCTCCCGGAGACTGCCTCACCAGCTCTGTCACCCCCGACTGTCTCATCATGCGGCTTCACAAACTAATTTCGTGTCATCCCAGCCGCTACGGGGCGAAAGACCTGCTTTCCCCTTAAGCCTGTCATTCCGGGGCGCGCCAGCGACGAGGAATCTGCTTCTTCCTTGCGCGTAAATTTTAGCACGTGCGGCACGTTGCCACCCAAATGCCGCGAACACTTGATGCTGGCAGCCAAGCCAATGCTTCCAAGCGTGCACCTATGGAAAATGCGCAGGAACCAAACGGGTCCGTTTGTGACTGATGGTATACTTCAATCTTGGCACGAAGCGATCCCTTCCGCTAAACTGGTGAAAACTGAATGAAACAGATTGCCATAGTTGGCGGGGGGCCTGCCGGTGCGCTCTGCGGCGAGAAACTCGCGAGGGCAGGGTTCGACGTCACGCTCTTTGACGAGCATCTCGCATGGGAAAAACCCTGTGGCGGGGGCCTGACCCACAAGGCCATCGAACGATACCCGTTCCTCCTCAGCGGCCCGCAAGCCAAAAAAGAAATTCACACCGCGGAGTTGATTTCCAGCAAAGGCCATCGAGCGCGTTTTGAGATGTCACGTCCTCTGGTGATTTACTCGCGCGCCGTGCTCAATGGGCTGCTGCTTGACCGCGCCGCAGCGGCTGGTTGTGAGACCGTGCACGCGCGCGTCACGCGTGTCGAAACCCATCTTGATAAAGATGAAAAAGATGGAAATGTCCGGCACGTGACGCTCACGGCCGGCGGGAAGGAACACTCCGCGGACTTCGTTGTCCTCGCCGCCGGCGCACGAAACCAATTGTTGCCGGACACGACTCCTCTTCGTCCCCAGGATCTGGAAGTGACGCTCGGTTATTTCATTCCCGCAAAAGAGGAAACGGTCAAAATAAAATTTCTGGACCGCATGAACGGCTATCTGTGGTCCTTCCCGCGCACCGATCACTTGTCCGTCGGCATCTGCGCGACCATGGCCAAGTACACTACGTCAAAATTGCGCCAGCTTCTCGACGATTTCATTCGCGAGGAAAAAATCGCCACTGACGGCGCGCGGTTTTACAGCCACGTGCTTCCTTCGCCGGAACTGGGAACGCTGCGTCATCGCAAGATTGTCGGCAGAAATTGGGCGCTGGCGGGCGATGCCGCCGCGTGCGTTGATCCCATCACGGGCGAAGGATTGTTCTACGCGCTTCGTTCCGGCGATTTGCTCGCGCAGGCCATCATCCAGGGCCAGCCGCAAAGTTATCCCGCGCAGATGCGCGCCGAATTTGTCGCCGATCTGGAAATCGCCACGCGCCTTGTGCGCTTGGTTTTTCGCGGCCGATTTCTCGGAGGCGCTGTCACCACGCGCATGGTCCAGTTCGCGCGTCGCAGCGCAACGTTCCGCGAACTGCTGCGCGATCTCTTCAGCGGTGCGCAGGATTACGGTACCCTGCGCAAACGCCTCTGGAAACAGTTCGGCATAACCATCACGGAATTCGCTAAAGATTTCTTCCATGCCCTGCGTCGGCATGAATCCTCGGAACAAGGAACTCTGTGAAAAAAAAGAAAACCAGCAAACGGAAGGCTGTCGCCAAGCCCAAAACGAAGCCGCGGCAGGAAAGCATTTCCGGAATGACCAAGGGTTTGCAGTCCAGAATCGAATGTGTGGTTCCCTTCGAATGGACGATCGCCGCATACGATTCGAGCCTGCCCGCTGTGTTTTCCACTCCGGCGATGATCGGCCTGATGGAACTTGCCGCCGCGCAAGCAATCCGTCCACATTTGCCTGTGGGAACCATTAGCGTGGGAACGCGGATCGAGGTCGATCACCTGAAAGCCGTATCGCAGGGTGCCAAAGTGGAGGCGAATGCACGGCTGGTGGGAACGCGCGGAAGATTTCTGGTTTTCGAAACTGAAGCCCGCGCGGGTGACGCGGTTATTGGACGCGGCAAAGTCTTTCGCGCGGTCGTGGTTGCGGGAAACTTCCACGAAATGGTTGCGGAACGGGGTTAAAGCTCCGGTTGGTAATGCGCGATTGCAAAACTCCGCCGTTAATACGCGGAGCGGTGAGAAGCGGAACGCGCGCGGGGAGCAGCCGCGGCTGCGCGTGGAACGACAGCCGCCATCTTGCGGATCATCGCCAGGACTAATTTTTTGTCGTCATCCGTCAGAGTGGTGCTGTACTTTTTGATGTCGGCAAGGAAACGAATCTCCTCTTCCGAAAGCTCGCCAAGCATTTTCTTCGTTTCGCGGTCCTGAGGGGTATCCGCGCCCGGGAAAAAATCCGCGAGGCTGATTTCCATGGCTTCCGCAATCTTTGCCAGCGTTTCGAGTGACGGCACGGTGTGGCCGTTCTCCACGCGGGAGAGGTAGCAGCGCAAAAGACCTGTTCGCCGCTCAATATCACCCTGCGAGAGGCCGCGATCATTCCGGTAGGAGCGAATAACTTCACCGATATTGACTTTAGGTTTCTCTTTTGGCAATTGCGGAACTCCTTAGCGGTGTTATCTTACGCATCAACACCCGACAGGCGCAAGAGGATTCTCCCCAGATTGTGCGCAAGATCACCACAAGAACAACCTACGGCAACCGGGCCTAATGATTGACGAATTCGGATGAGCGCTCGTTGCAATATTTGGGAAAGCAATCCTCAGTCGAGCAACGTCCCGAACTGTTGTCGCGAAAAGGAGGCGAGCTACCGAACCGGAGCAGGAACGGGGCTGGTGAATCGCCTGAGACCGCCGCTGTCCTTGGCGGACCGCTTATCGGTATAAAGAGCTTCGTCAGCGCGTTTCAGAAGTTCCTGTGCCGATTCGCCCGGCTGGTAATCGGTCCAGCCACACGCGAAGGTCACGCTGACTTTCTCGCCGCTGCACTCGATTTCAAGGCCCTCGAGACGTCCCAGGACGTGGCGAACTTCCTCGGAGCGGCATTCCGGTAATATCACCATGAATTCATCGCCGCCAAGACGCACCGCAAGGTCCGAGCCGCGAATAGCGCGCTTCAGGCAATCGGCGAACGCGCGAATCATAATGTCGCCCGCATCATGGCCAAACTTATCGTTGCACTGCTTCAGGTCGTCAAGATCCAAGAGAAGAATCGTCAGCGGACGCGCGTGACGCCGCGAGCGCGCAATTTCCTCGAAAAGCCGCTGCTCACCCGAACGCCGGTTGTGCAGATTGGTCAAGGGATCCAGCACCGCGAGCTTGTACACTTCTTCCGTAAGCAATTCGACTTTCGCTACCGATTCCATTTGATCCGCGAGTTGCCCGCGGATCTTGTTGATCTGCGATTGCTGATAAACGGAATAAACGCTGAAAATCAGCACCAGCCCGACAAGTCCGCGCACTGCTTGCGACAAATAGAAAGAATACGTGCCCTCGCTGATGCGCAGCAGCCATGGAAACGAAAAGGAGGCGACTCCGATAGTCAGCAACAGGATAATGAGAACCGCGGAGGACCACATCCACCACTGTTTCCGGTCGAGGCTCTTCAAGCTGGTGCGAATTTCAGTCGCACGCGTAAGCCACGGGTCTGGGGGAAGGCTCTCGTGAGCCTTCGTGGAACGCGCTTCTTCCATGCCGGAGAGAATTTGAACATGTATAAGGAGATAGACGAATAGTACTTCAAGCAAATGTGCTCAGGTTCATACCCTGTCTATTAGGGTAGGTTCTGGTTTTTCAATCGCTTAGTTGTTGTTATTGGACGTGATGCGGGGAGTAACAGGCGGAAAGCATATTTGCCAAAAGTTGCCTGCTGCGCCAACGAACTCGACGCCAACGGCCGATTTGCCAGCTTCGCAGGCGTCCACGCTGACCACGCGGCACTCCTGCTGTTCAGAGGTGCGGCGGTTGACGAGGCGGAGCACCTGACCGCGACTTACCGGGCGGCCCAGGATCAAAAGGCCTCCGTTTGCGTTCACGGAAAGCATGCGTGCGGCCTCGCGAAAGGCTTCTGATCCGCCTTCAAATGCAATTACTTCGACGGGAACAACTAACCGGAGCCGCTTGCTCCGCCGTTGCGCCCTGCTGGTTTGTCTGACTTGGATTTCCGGTGGATTCATGAAGGAGCAGAGTAACGGTATCGATGGAACGCGGCAATGGTACGGAGGCGCGGATTGAATGGTACCGCCGTCCTATTCGCCACAAAAATGCACGTGCTAAGGCATGCCGCAAGACCGCCTAGAGCCATCCAGCCATCTCATAAACATGTTGTGTCAGGGCACGGCTTCAGCCGTGCCGAAAAATGGCCGGCAATCAGGGGTCTTAACCCCTGAGGCACAGCGAACCATTTCTCACCCTAATTTATGAGATGTGTTGTAAATAGATTTGCAATTGAGTGCGCGTAAGAATTGGTGCCGGAGGAGGGGGTCGAACCCTCATGATGCTAAGCACCATTGGATTTTGAGTCCAACGCGTCTGCCAGTTCCGCCACTCCGGCGCGGTTTAGATTCAGGATTTTAGCACGGCCCTGCAATTATTTCGCGACACCCCTACCTTCTCGGCTCATACCGCATCGCCACCGCCCCTGAGCCGCTGGGCTACACTGTCATCCCCTCGGGGAAAAAACCGTGAAACGAAGACGAGAAGAAACGGGTATCCGCGCAGAGTGTGGGATTTCCGCGCTCGTTCACGCAACTCCCGGCGCGACTGCCTCTCGCTTTGCTGGCAGAAGCGCCAACAGGACAACTCCGATCACAAGGGTTACGATCACATCAGCAAAGTTCCTGTGGACACCGTGACTCCACGCTTCCACGGTTTGAATAGCCATCACCACGCCATGGGAGATGTTCCACCAAGCTGCTAGAGCAATCATCGAGCGATGCTCAGATGGTCTCCTTGCGGCCATGAGTAGAAAGACCCCGACCGGAATAAAGAAGCTCAGAAACATCGGCTCGCACTCATTCTTCTGCTCCAAAAGCCGGCTGGAATGCCGCAGATCCATATATAGAAAATAAATTACGGCCAGATTGAACAGCCCCACGATCACCAGGACGATCTGTGTTAGGTGTTCTCTTTTCACATTGACCTCCGTTGAGCGAATTTTGTTGCGAGCGCGGCAGCGGCTCTAAGAAGAAGTGGTCCCAGCTTCCGGTTGGCGGACCATCCTCTCCGAACTAGCTGCTGGCTTCACCCCTGACCAATTCCACGCCTGCCAGATGATGACTGCGGTGCACACCGTTTCGATCGTCCCGAAGAAAATGTACGATGCAAACATATGCTCGTGCCAGGCACCGCTGGCCAAAGGGTAAACGAATTGCATCGAAATGACAGCTAAAGTCTCGATGGCGCCCGCGATGATATTCGCCAGCCGGTTTGCTCCAAACGGAAGGAGTCGAGACGCCAGAATCATGGCGATGGGTATTTCCATCAAGATCGCTGAACCCAGCAGAGCCCATTGTGGGAGATGTAGGGCTGGATCTTGCGAGCCAACAATATCGAACAGGGCAAGCACGTCCGCATACAGGTAGTTGAGTAACGCGAAGAGCCAGAATAGAGACAACCGCTCCTTTGTGTCATGCATGTCAACCTCCCACGGAATTGAATGGAATTGTATACGGCCCCGCAGCAGAAAAAGATGCACAATTGGGAGGTGGCCCACCTTTCGCGGCGCGTTTCCTGTCGTGACATGGCCGCAGCGGACGGATGATACCCTGCGCCAACTCCCCGCACAGTGACTTGGTCTGGCCGTGGGTGCCGCACCCTTTGGTTTCTAAGGGTGCGGTTTCTCCGGTTCTTCAAGCTCGAACACGCGAAATAAACTGCTTCGGGTTGATGCCCATGGACATTTGCGTTTCATTACGTTCGGTTGCAGTGTAGTGCGGGCAAGCGCAAAACACGCCAAAGGGTGCGGCACCAGAAGAAAAGTCAAAATCCTTCAGCGCCTTTAAGGATGTTCCACCCGCCTGATGCGTAGCTACGTAACTAGCCGGATCACAGAAAAAGTGGGTAAAATCGCTCTGTTGAAGGGGAGAGCAATCCATGGCGGAAAAGATGGCAAACAACGAGGCGGAATGGAAGCGGCGGCTCACGCCGGAGCAGTATCACGTGACGCGCGAAGCAGGCACCGAGCCGCCTTTCACGGGCAAGTATTGGGCCACGCATGACGCGGGGACGTATCACTGCGTTTGTTGCGGCGAGTCGCTGTTCGATTCCTCGACGAAGTTCGAGTCGGGAACGGGCTGGCCGAGTTTCTATCAGCCAGCCGACGCGAGCAAAGTCGAGGAGCACAAAGATTCGGCTTACGGCATGGTGCGCACCGAAGCGCGCTGCGCGAAATGTGGTGCGCACCTTGGGCATGTGTTTGAAGATGGTCCAGCGCCCACGGGCCTGCGCTACTGCATGAATTCCGCCGCGCTGGAACTCAAGCCCCGCGAAAGGAAATAGGGTGAGACGCGCGTCTGCCAGTTCCGCCACTCCGCCGCAGGAACGATCATACAGGGAGCGGCGAGAAATTCTCCATCCTGATACAGACTACGCCTGCGGTCGCTGCGACAGAGGCTCGGCGGCGGCTCCAAATGACCTCTGAAACGCTTCCCACGCGCTTGCGAATCGCTGCGCCAAAGCAGGATTAGAAAACTCGTACTGTTCGTTTAATCCACTCGCGCTCGAAAACGCTAGCGTACCGTACACCACTACCGGAATCTGATAATTGTCTCGGAATCGGAGGTCGGGGCCTCCATCTTTGTTCGATTTCGCCCATGCCTGCCCGACGGTCTGGGTATCAGAGGGAACAGGCTCCTCCTCGATAAAGCGAAGAGGCTGAAATTCCAGTTTCACGTCGTGAAAATCAATTAGGGCGAATGCTTGCTTTGATGCCCTGTAGAGGACAAAACCCGGATAAATGTACAGGTCTCCACCAACGCAATTAGGAAGGTGCGGGACTTTTTGCTCCCATTCGAGTACGTCACAGCCAGAAAGACTAAACGTCACGGGCGTACGTTCGACAGCCTCGCTCGCGGCGGAACGAGTCGCGACTCGGTCGACGGCTTGGCGAGAAAGCGTATCCCATATTTTCTGACATTCGCAGAGGGCCGCAAATTTATCCCGCATCTTGTAATACGGCTCCGCCTGTTCGCGGTCGACTTCAAAATGCGCCGAGAGTTTCGTGAGTTTCAATTGTTCTGCTAATTCACTCACCTTAGCCTGCGCCGTGTCGAACACTTCTTTCCTAGCTGCGAAACTGCGCTTGAATATGCGTTTCAACAGGAAACCACGCTCCCAGGCGTTGTATTTGGCCGCCGCGATACTTAGCTCACCATTCGCGCTCGCGATTTCACCTTCCAACGCCGTGCGCTCTTCATAGGTTTGTGTGAGCAGTTCGCGAAACTGCTTCATATTCTCGCTGTTGAGCGATTCAGTACTGGCACTCCGAATTTCTACTTCATCTATCGCAATATGGGGAGCAGCAGGGGCAACGGGTGTCGGAGTAGGTGGCACAAGATTCGCAGGGGTGCGAGATTCGGGCAAAGCGGCCGGTTGCAACGGCGCGGAGGAATGACCGACGGAAGAGCCACCTATGCGTTGCCGATTCCATACTCCTGTTCCGGGGATGTTGATATTCCTATATACGCCTCTGGGTCCGACATTTATGCTGAATGGCGACGCCCCCAGTGTGGCGCTCAAGCCTCTTGCGGTCAGATTCAGCCTGATGCCCGGCAGCACCTTAAAAGTCTTCCGGAATCGCCAACTCATGCGCCGACCTCCATGCACACTTATATTCTTTGCTTTACCAAGATGTCAATTATCTCCTGCGAGTCTATCGGCTGTGCGAGGCGCGCTGTAAGCGCACGAGGTCGGTTTCTGATCCCACAAATCCCCAGGCGTTCCAGGCGTTGCCCGCGACCACTTGCTGAAAAAGCGCCTTCGTCCCCTTCGCGTCGTGGTTGTTGTAAAGGTGCCAGTTGCCGACGCCGTAGGTCACCGTGTCGAAAGCCAGCTCGGCCTCGACGTCATTGGGATTTGCAGGCTTCGGCGGCAATACAGCCTGTTCCGACAACGCGCCTTGATAAAAACGCTCCAGCCGCAGATAAAACAGCAAATGCGGCTCGGTGTTTTTCACCTCGGGGGTAATTCGCTTGAGAACTTGTGCAGCTTCCGCGGGCTTGGCGGCCCGGCGCAGAGAGACATACAGCCAGTTCGAACAGTCAATGACGCTGTCATTGTTCTTCGCGAGCGCAAGGGCCTTGCGAAAAGACTCCGCCGCCGCCGCGAACTGGCCTTGAAAATAGTGCGCCAACCCAAGATGGTAAAAGGCGTCGAGCTTCTTCGGGTCGAGCGAGGCGGCATGCGCCAGATCCCGTTCGGCGGCGCGGAATTCGCGGAGGCCCAGTTCGCGATGCCCTCTCTCGATATAGAGGTCAGCGTTTTTAGGGGCGAACGTGAGGCCTTTGGTGCAGGTGGCTACGGCTTCACGGTACTGCCGCCTTCCCGCCTGAGCCTGAGAAAGCGCGAGCACGAGGCTTACATTTTTCGGATCGGCGGCGAGCTTCTTGCGCGCCGCGATTATCCCGGCGTCATCCGGTTGCGCGTAGAGTTTGCGTCCCAGCAGCGAGGTGGCCTCGAAAGCGCCACCGGGCGCGCTGGCGGCGGGCGTTTGCCCGTCGAGCTGCGGCGTGAGGCCGAGCAAAAACATCAAAAGGAAAGACGTCAGCAACGCGCCGATGCGCACGGCTGGAGTCCGAAGTATTCCGATCATTGTGGGCATGGACCTCACTTTCAGGGAATGAACGTCAGATTCAATGGCTCCGGGTCAACCGCAAAGGAAGCCGCCCTATAGTAGTACGCGCGCGAAATTTCGGCCCTCCGCCGCGCGAACGGATTATACAGGCAGACGGCAACAATTCTTCATGTCTGTCTCGCGCATTCCAAATATTAACTCTTTGAACAATTTGACTGACAGGTTTGTCCAGTATAAGGCCTTTTGCGCGCACCCCTGAAATCACCCTCCAATCGCCCTAATCTCCGGCAGACGTGTGCGTTGCCATCGTTCGCGATGCGAAAGCCGCGCAACAGCGGCGTTTCTGATAAGATTCCCGCGCTTGGCCGTGTTGAAACGGAGTTGACGATGGAACAATTCGATTTGGTGGTGATTGGTTCCGGACCTGCGGGAGAAAAGGGCGCGGCGCAAGCGGCGTATTTTCGAAAACGTGTCGCGCTGGTTGAGCGCGAGGAAGTGGTTGGCGGCGCGTGCATCAACACGGGAACCGTGCCCAGCAAAACGCTGCGCGAGTCGGCGCTGTATTTTTCCGGTTTGCGACAGCGCGGAATTTACGGCATCGATTATTCATTGCGTGCAGGGCTGACGGTCAAAGACTTCATGCACCACAAAGACGAAGTAGTGGCGGTGGAGCGGAAGAGAATCGAACGTAACCTTGAGACACACGGAATCGAATTCGTACGTGGCGGCGCAATGTTTGCCGATGCTCACACAATTACAATCACGGCGAAAGGCGCCGCGCGCACGCTCTCCGCGTCCGCGATTTTAATTGCGACAGGATCGCACCCGCACCGGACGGCGGAAATCCCCTACGACGACACGTTCATATTCGATTCGGATTCGATCCTGGCGATGGATCGCATCCCGGAAAGCATGATTGTTGTTGGAGGAGGCGTAATCGGCTGCGAATACGCTTCGATCTTCGCCGCGCTGGGCGTGAAGGTTGCTCTGGTCGACGGCCGAGATCGCCTGCTTCCCTTCCTCGACAAGGAAATCGCCGAGCGGCTGCAAACGAAACTCCACAGCTTAAATGTCCAATTCCATTTTGGCGAGCGCATGGCCAAGGTTCAGCGCGCGGACGGCGGAATTCAGATGACGCTCAGTTCCGGGAAATCGCTGGATGCGGAAACGGCTCTCTTCGCGGCCGGACGGCGCGGAAATATTGACGGGCTGGGCCTGGAGAAGGCAGGCGTCGAAGTGAATTCGCGCGGATTGATTGTGGTGAACGAAAATTATCAGACAAGTGCGGCGCATGTCTACGCGGCGGGCGATGTGATTGGTTTTCCGGCGCTGGCGTCCACGTCGATGGAGCAGGGACGGTTGGCCATTTGCCATGCATTCGAACTTCAGTACAAACAGAAACTGGCGTCGATGATGCCCATGGGCATTTACACGATTCCCGAAATTTCCGCTGTCGGCGAGACGGAGGAATCGTGCCAGGAGAAAAAGATTTCGTACGCCGTGGGGCGGGCCAGTTACGCGAACAACGCGCGTGGAATGATCGCGGGAGATGCAGCCGGGCTGCTGAAGTTGATCTTCCGCTGCGAGGACAAGCGCATCCTGGGCGTGCACATGATCGGTGAAAACGTGACCGAACTGATACACATCGGCTCTGTGGTCATGGAGATGGGCGGCAAACTCGACACGTTTATCGAATTGGTGTTCAATTACCCGACACTTTCGGAAACGTACAAATATGCCGCGTACGATGGGCTCGGAAATCTGGCGGGACATAGATTGCGCGAGGGATGACCGCGGAATTGTCATCCGGTACTTGTGTTGGGAAACATGCAAGGCAATTTCGATCGTGAGGGGGATGCGATGAAGAAACTGACAAAGAAATCATTGCAGTGCGTGGGTCTGATCACCGTGGGAATTCTCGCCGGCACATCCTGCGCTTCGGCGCAGGAAAAGCCCGCACAAATTTTGTACACGTATGTGGCGGAATGGAGTGTGCCGCGACCGCTATGGGCCGGCATGGACAAATTTTCTCAGAACATGACGGCGACCCTCGATAAGTTGGTCGAAGACGGCACGCTGACGGGCTATGGCGCCGCAAATCCCATGGTGCATACGGAAGACGGGCCGACGCATGAGGACTGGATGCAGGCGACCAGCGTAGCGGGAATTTTGCGGGCGCTTGACGCCGTACGAGAGGCGGATACCACAAGCCCTGTGCTTGCCAATGCGCGGCATTTCGATATGCTTTTGCGTTCGACGATTCATGCAAACAAACCCGGAACCTACGAACACGCGTATCTGTGGGTGGGATCGTTCGCCATCAAGCCGGGCCACGTTGAGGACTGGAGCCAGAATTTCAAGACGTACATGGCCCCTGAACTGGACAAACTGATCCAGGACGGGACGCTTGCCGCCTACCAACTCGACACCGAACTCGTCCATCAAGGAGATCCGAACACGCTCGATTATGCGTTCGTGGCCACGCACCCGGACGGAATCGATAAGGTGCAGGCTATGATTCGCCAAGTTGAAGGAAAAAATCCGGCGATTGGCGGCTCATTCGACTCGTGGGAACGCGACACAGGCCATTCCGATTCGATTGCGCTGGTCACCATGATGAAAACGAAGTAGCGAAGCACAGGCGCGGGGCGCGCGCTAGTCGGTGGGATTGCGCGGGAATTTCAAGTAGGGCAAGCGGACCCCGCTGATGAGAATTTGATCCGCGCGCATGGACGCGGGTGGTTCAAAGCCCGCGTCGCCGCCGCTTCTGCGCTGACGCGCGAGCACGCAGCATTTTGTGTTCTTCTCGAATCGCTTTCTTGCCTGATATTTGCGATAACCATGCGCGCTGACGCACTCGCCGAAAAAAATACCTCTCCCAACAAGTGGCACTCCGGCTTCTGGGCCCTGGTCGCCACGCAATTCCAGGGCGCCTTCAGCGACAGCGTTCTGAAGTGGGTTACGATTTTTCTTGTACTTGAGTTGGGATTACCCCAGGCGCGCCGCGACCGCCTCGTGGTTCTCGTTATACCGCTGCTCTTCGCGCTTCCCTTCTTGCTGTTTTCACTGACTGGAGGGTATTTCGCTGACCGTTACAGCAAACGCACCGTGACCATCGCCACCAAGGTAATGGAAATCGCCGTCGTGATTTTCGCAATGGCAGGCTTGCTGTTGCGCAGCATCGCCATGGAAGTCGACGCCGTGTTTTTGATCGGGTGTCAGGCCGCGCTTTTCGGGCCATCGAAGTACGGTTTGCTGCCTGAATTGCTGCCCGACACGGAACTGTCATGGGGAAATGGAATCCTCGAACTGGGCACGTTCCTGGCGATTTTGGCCGGGACGATTGCGGGCGGGCTGCTCGCCCAGCTATTTCACGGCCGTGAATTCTGGAATGGCTTGATCCTTGTGATGCTGGCCGCCGCAGGCCTGGCGTGCAGCAAGGGAATCTCGCGCGTTCCAGCGGCGAATCCCGCGCGAACGTTTCGCTGGAATCCGGCGGCGGAGTTGTGGGATGAGATTGTTCTGATCCGTCGGGATCGTTTGTTGTGGGCTGCCATCCTGGGAAACATTTACTTCTGGTTTCTGGGGTCACTGGTACTGATCAACATCGTCCTGTACGGCGCTGACGTTCTGCATGCCGGCGAAGCGTGGACAAGTTTGCTGATGGCCTCGACAACGTTGGGAATCGGCCTGGGAAGCGTTGCCGCGGGATATCTATCGCGAGGGAAAATCGAGTATGGCCTGATTAGCGCCGGGACGCTGGGTATCACCGCGATGGCGGCGCTGCTCGGGATCCCTCATCTTGGTTACGCCACCGTGGCAGCGTTGCTGGGGGCGCTCGGATTCTTTGCCGGCTTTTTCGCAGTGCCGGTTAATGCAATCATTCAATATCGTCCTGAGCCTGCCCGCAAGGGAAGCGTGATCGCCACCGCAAATTTGCTTTCGTTTGTGGGAATCGCGCTACAACCCATCGCGCAGTATGCCCTGCTCCAGATTGGGCACCCAAATCCATCGAAAATGTTCTTGATCACCGCAGCGCTCACGCTCGGCGCGACAATTTTTCTGTCCGTAATGATCCCGGATTCGCTGCGGCGCATTGTCGCGTGGACCAGGTCGTAATCGTCTTCCGGCCGAAGAACAAAAACGCACATCACTTCCGTGGTTAACCTCGCCAGCCTCAGAAGATTGACAGTTTTATATGCAGGAATTTTTTCGGGTCGCGGCGGAAATCGCCGATCATCAGGCGCATATCGCCCGTAAGCCCAGTCATGTTGTTGTAAAGCTGCGGATCGGTAAAGAATTTTCCAAAAGTGCCCTGTCCCGTGTTGAGCTTAGACGTGACGTCGCGAACGTTCGCGGATGCGTCGCGCAGATTGGTGAACACGGAATCGTCAGTGACCAGTTTCCCGAGCGTGCCCTTTCCATCGCGTACGCCGGCGAGCAGCGCGTTGGAATTGTCGAGGAAAGCGCTGGTCTTTGTGTAAAACGAAGGATCGTAGATGAGCTTGCCGAGACTTCCCTGCTGGGAATCGATGGCCGCGCTGGCAGACTGAAGATGGCCGAGGGTGGCGTCAAACTTATTGTAAAGCTCGTCCGAAACCATCACTTTGCCCAGGGAACCGTTCCCTGCTTGAACGTTGGCGATAAGAGCCTCCGCCTTCGCGACCGTTGCATTCATTTGGTTGTACATCGACGGGTCGTAGATGAACTTGCCTATGGTCCCCTGCCCTTTGCGAACCGCGCCGATAATGTCGCCGACTTGTTGCGTCAGTTGGCCGAGGTTCGCCTCCAGCTCCACACCGCGCTCGACGATCTCCTGCATGTTATTTCCGGCTTTTCCTGGAATCGTTCCCTGGTTCTGGACCACCTGCCCCGAGCCGCGCGAGATGTTGACGTAACGATTCCCGAGAAGACCCGAGGTCACAAGGCTGGCTTCCGAATCGGTGCGTATCAGATTCTGGTAGCGTTTATCGATGCGCATGTCGATTTGGATGTTCTGCATGCGGTCTCCTGGATGTGGATTGATGCTCAGTTTTTGCACGTTCCCTACCATTACACCGTCCAGGCTCACAGGCGCACCCACCTGGAGATCCGAGACCTCCGGGAGAAACGTCTTCAGTGAATACTTCGGCCCCCAGTTCACGCCGGTCACATAGAAAACCGCAACCGCCAGAAGCACCAATCCCGCCAGAACGAACAGCCCCACGCGAAGTTCCGTCCAGCTAATTTGCTTGCGCTGCGCCATTTATTCCCTCCCGTGATCTAAGTCGAATTTCGAGAAATTCGTCACGCACTCAGCAATGCCCTCAAGACAAAAACTCACGCAAATAGGGATCGGCCGATTTCAGTAATTCCTGGGTCTCGCCCTGGAAGTAAACTTGAGCGTCGCGAAGCACCAAAAAATTCGTCGGAGAAAATTGCCGGCCCTTGCCATCTTCCCAAATGGGAACGACACGGTCTGCCTTCGAATCAAAGGCAAAATTCGCCAACCCGAAAGCATCTTGAAGACGATGCGTGGCCAGCAGCGACGTCACGCCGTTTAAATCGCGCAGACGCAAGATCAGCGTGATGATGGTCTGGCTGGTGACGGGATCCAGGCCGCCGGTCGGCGAATCGTAATAGACGATCGGTGGCTGGTCGATCAGCGCGCGCGCGATCGAAACGCGGCGGCGCATGCCTCCGGAAAGTTCCGCTGGAAATTTGTCGTAGGCGTCCTCCATTTCGACGAAACGAAGCGCCTCGCGGACGCGGGGTTCGGTTTCTTCTGGAGGAACGGATTCTTCGTCCAGGCGAAACGAAACATTTTTTGCCACATCGAGCGAATCAAAGAGGGCGCCTTCCTGAAAGACGAAACCGATGCGGCGACGGAAATCGAGTAGCTCAACCTCGTTCATTTCCGTCAGATCGTGGCCCATCACCACCACGCGGCCGGATTGCGGACGCAACAGGCCGGCCGCAACTTTAAGCAGCACAGTCTTGCCCGAGCCGCTTTCGCCAAGAATCACCTTCGTTTCGCCCGGGACAACTTCAAAGGAGATTCCCCGAAGCACTTCCCCTTCATCGAAGCCAATGCTGACGTCTTCGAATCGGATGAGCGACTCCCCAGGAATGTTGTCACGTGTGGGCTTTGTTGCCATCGCCCTCAATTCCATTGCGCGAATCGATTATAGATGGAAATCCGCCATTCTGGCCGGAGGAAAAACGGCGGCCGCGGCGCTTCAGGAGACGAACCAGTAGAGGAGCAGTTTGCCAAGGAAAAAGTCACTCACTAGAATCGCCACGGAAGCGACGACTACCGCCGTCGTGGTGGCACGGCCCACTCCCTGCGTGCCGCCGCGCGTTCGCAACCCGTAGAAACACGCCACAGTGGCGATAATGATCGCGAACACGACAGGCTTGACCAAACCCATAACCAGGTCGCCAAAAGCTAAAGCCTGAACCGCGCGATTCCAAAATTCCACCGCGCTCAACCCCAGCGTGAAGTGCGCGACAATGTAGCCTCCGATGAGGCCCACCAGGTCGGCTACGGCGGTCAGCAACGGCAACACCAGCACTGTGGCGATCAGCCGCGGAACAACGAGCTTTCGGACAGGATCTGTGCCCAACGCCCGCATCGCATCCACCTGTTCCGTCACCACCATCGAGCCCAGCTCGGAGGCGATACCCGACCCGTTGCGCCCCGTCACCAGCAATCCCGCAATCGTCGGTCCCAGTTCGCGCACCAGCGCAATCGCAACCGTGTCGCCGGTCAGCGCCGTTTCACCGAACCGCTGGAATTGCGCCGCGGTATTCAAAACCATCACGCCGCCGATGAAAAACCCGGTCAGTAAAATAATCGGCAGTGAGCCCACGCCGATCGCGTCCATTTGCTCGAGCACGTCTTCTGGGTAATGCGGTGCGGTAAACATTTTCGCAAGAGCGTCGCCGACCAAATAGGAATAGCTCTGGAGCGAAAGGATTTGCCGCTTGAGCGCGTCATTCAGCCCAGCGATTGGCGAAGGTTTCGTGGACTCCGGCGTCTTGGGGGTGAGCGTCGCCATCGTTCAAATTAGAGCTTCGACAGCGTAGCGTTGACTCTGGAGGACGTCAAGGCATCTCGGAGTGAATTTCCAAACGTATGATTGCTTTACGAGCCGTGGACCCTCCGGTAGAATCGTGAGTCTTTCGAGTACGCGCGAACACCCAACGAAATGCTGCGATTCTTTACGGCCGGTGAATCTCACGGGCAAGCCCTGATTGCCTGGATCTCTGGATTGCCCGCGGGCGTTCCGGTCGATCTGGAATTCGTAAACCGCGAGATGCACCGCAGGCAGCTCGGATATGGGCGTGGCGGAAGACAGAAAATCGAAAAGGACCAGGCTGAATTTCTGGCCGGCGTGCGCCATGGAAAAACCATCGGCGCTCCCATTGCGATTCGCATCGAGAACCGCGACTGGAAGAATTGGGAAAAGGCGCTGCCGGTCGAGGATGCAGATGGCGCTGATGACAGCGGTCGCGATGCGCAGCGCCGCCTCACTTCGCCGCGCCCAGGCCATGCGGACTTGGCGGGCGCGCTAAAATTTAATTTTCACGACGCGCGATACATTCTGGAGCGAGCCTCCGCGCGGGAAACAGCGGCACGCACCAGCGCTGGGGCGGTTGCCAAATTGCTGTTGCGCGAATTTGGCATCAGCATCTTGAGCCACACAATCGCTGTAGGACACGTGAAGCTGGGGCGCGCGGCGCAATGGAACGAAATTGAATCCATCTGCGCGAACTTGGATTCCCCGCTGCGTTGCGTGGACGAAGACACGGAAACGCGCATGAAAGCGGAGGTCGATAAAGCATTGCGCGCGGGCGATTCCGTCGGAGGAATTTTCGAGGTTGTGGCCCGCGATGTTCCTCCGGGGCTCGGAAGCCACGCACAGTGGGATGAGAAACTCGACGGACGGCTGGCTCGCGCGGTGATGTCGATACAGGCCGTCAAAGGCGTCGAAATCGGCACCGGAATCGCCAATGCGACTTCCTCCGGTTCGGAAGTTCAGGATGAGATTCGGTATGATGGAGAGAAGAAGCGCTTTCAGCGAAGCTCGAATCGCGCCGGTGGAATTGAAGGTGGAATCACGAACGGTGAAAACGTGGTCGTGCGAGGCTATCTGAAACCCATTTCGACGTTGCGTCGGGCGCTCGGTTCCGCGGACCTGAACACCAAGGCAAGCCTCAAGGCTGCGTACGAGCGCTCCGACATTTGTGTAGTGCCGGCGGCCGGCGTGATTGCCGAAGCCATGGTGAGCTACGTGATCGCCGAAGCGTTCCTGGAAAAATTCGGCGGAGATTCGCTCGAAGAAACGCGCCGGAATTTTCAAGGCTATCAAGAACAGCTCGACCAATTTTAGCGGGGACGATTTTGGAGTGCGGCGCCTGCCTGCCGCAGGCAGGGCTTGACGCCGCTTTCCCTGACGCAATTATGACTCTATATTGTGCGAACCTCGATAATATAGAAGACGCGTAGTAGGAGACGAAACCAGAAAATGATCCACCCAATAACGAAATTCCCAGCCGCCGTGCTCGAACAACCTACGAAGCCGATCGACAAATTCGACGCGGACCTGGCCAAGCTTACCGACGATATGTTCGAATCCATGTACGCTGCCCAGGGTGTCGGGCTCGCCGCGCCGCAGATTGGCCTGGGCTTGCGCATAGCGGTAATCGACGTAACCGTGGGGAAGAATCCGGAAGCGAAGCTGGTGCTTGCGAATCCGGAAATTATTCGCACCGAAGGCGAACAGCGCGAGGAAGAGGGCTGTTTGTCCGTTCCGGGGTTTCGCGGAAACGTCCTGCGTCCAAAATATGTGACTGTCCGCGCGCAAGACGTCACCGGAAAAGAATACGAAATGCGCGCCGAAGGCCTGCTGGCCCGCGCGTTTTGCCACGAAATCGATCATCTGCACGGAATACTTTTTTTGACCCACTTGAGCATGTTGAAGCGCGACCTTATCAAGCGAAAAATCCGCAAGTTGACAAAAACCGGGGAGTGGTAGAAAAACCGTGCCGCTTCGAATTGTTTTCTGCGGCACGCCGGCGTTCGGTTTATCCTCCTTGAAGAAACTGCTGGCCACTTCCGAATTTTTGGTGGAAGCGGTGATCACGCAGCCTGACCGTCCACGCGGAAGAGGTCAAAATCCTGCGTATTCGCCGGTCAAGGACGCCGCGCTCGAAGCCAAGCTGCAAATTTATCAGCCCGAGAAAATCAAGTCGGCGGATGCGGCAGAATTCTTGAAACGCATCGCGCCGGACGCAGTTGTCATCATCGCCTATGGGCAAATTATTCCCCGCGGCTTGCTTGAAATTCCGAGACTTGGCTGGATCAACTTGCATGGCTCGTTGCTGCCACAATACCGGGGCGCTGCGCCGGTTCAGCGTGCGATTCTCAACGGAGACACGCGCACAGGTTTGACGACGATGCGCATCGACGCGGGACTCGACACCGGTCCGATTCTCGAACAGCTCGAAATGGAAATCGCGGCGGATGAAACGGCGCCCGACTTGATGGCGCGCATGGGCGATGCAGGGGCGCCGCTGCTGATTCACACTCTGCAACAGCTCTCGGCCGGCAAAGTCACGCCGAAGCCCCAGGACAACGCGCTCGCAACGTTTGCGCCACCGTTGGAAAAGGAAGAGGGGCTGATCGATTGGGCCCGCCCGGCGCGCGCGATTTATAGCCGCATTCGAGCTTTCCAGCCATGGCCCGGCACGCACACACACTTTCGCGGGCGGCTGTGTCACTTATGGGGACGTCCGGCGGAAAGTTCAGCCAATGCGAGCGCCCACGAGCCAGGGTCGATTGTGCAAACTCGCGGCGAGATGCATGTGGCGTGCGGCCAAGAAACCTGGCTGCGCG
>Ga0134128_10001652_pt1 | contig 28364 bp, 23 predicted proteins | sample KB31754_FD_96462 | JGI IMG/M metagenome (GOLD analysis project Ga0134128, IMG submission 96462) | Terrestrial soil microbial communities with excess Nitrogen fertilizer from Kellogg Biological Station, Michigan, USA - KB3-175-4 | ecosystem: Environmental > Terrestrial > Soil > Unclassified ... | reverse complement strand
TGGTGGCGTTGAGCGCGTCGTCCACGCGGTCCTTGCGCTCTTTCACTTCCACTTCGGTGGCGCCGCCGACGCGGATCACCGCAACACCGCCGGCCAGTTTGGCCAGGCGTTCCTGCAGCTTTTCCTTGTCATAGTCGCTGGTGGTCTCTTCGATCTGGGCCTTGATCTGGGCGACGCGGGCCTGGATGTCGTTCTTCTTGCCGGCGCCATCGACGATGGTGGTGTTGTCCTTGTCGATGCGGACCTTCTTGGCCTGGCCCAGCATGTTGATTTTGACATTCTCAAGCTTGATGCCGATGTCCTCGCTGATCACCTGGCCGCCGGTGACGATGGCGATGTCTTCCAGCATGGCCTTGCGGCGATCGCCGAAGCCCGGGGCCTTGACGGCCGCGACCTTCAAGCCGCCGCGGAGCTTGTTGACCACCAAGGTGGCCAGCGCCTCGCCTTCCACTTCCTCGGCAATGATGAGGAGCGGGCGGCCCGACTGCACCACGGTCTCCAACACCGGCAGCATGGGCTGCAGGCTGGTGAGCTTCTTCTCGTGGATCAGGATCACCGGGTCTTCCAGCTCGGCCATCATCTTTTCGGCATTGGTGATGAAATAGGGCGAGATATAGCCGCGGTCGAACTGCATGCCCTCGACCACGTCCAGCTCGGTCGCCAGGCTCTTGGCCTCTTCGACCGTGATCACGCCTTCATTGCCCACTTTCGCCATGGCCTGGGCGATCATGTCGCCCACTTCCTTGTCGCCATTGGCCGAGATGGTGCCCACCTGGGCGATCTCTTCGTTGGCCTTGACCTTCTTGGAGCGCTTCTTGAGATCGGCCACGACGGCTTCCACCGCCTTTTCGATGCCGCGCTTCAAGTCCATCGGGTTCATGCCGGCCGCGACCGACTTGGCGCCTTCGCGCACGATGGCGCGGGCCAAGACGGTGGCGGTGGTGGTGCCGTCGCCCGCCGCGTCATTGGTCTTGGAGGCGACTTCGCGCACCATCTGCGCGCCCATATTCTCGAACTTGTCGGCCAGCTCGATCTCCTTCGCCACGGCCACACCGTCCTTGGTGGTGCGCGGGGCGCCGAAGCTCTTGTCGAGCACGACATTGCGGCCCTTGGGACCCAAGGTCACCTGGACCGCGTCGGCGAGGATGTCGACGCCGCGGAGCAACTTCTCGCGGGCATCGGCGCCGAACTTCACATCTTTGGCTGCCATTACTTAGTCTCCTGAATTCAGTTGAATCTGATTGCGATTGATCGCGATTATTTTTTCGCCTTGCGGCCTTCGATCACGCCCATGACGTCGCTCTCCTTCATGATCAGGAGCTCTTCGCCATCGATCTTCACTTCGGTGCCGGACCATTTGCCGAACAGCACGAAATCGCCGGCTTTCACTTCCAGCGGGGTGCGCTTGCCGGTCTTCTCATCCAGGGCGCCGGGGCCGACGGAGACGATTTCGCCTTCCTGGGGCTTTTCCTGCGCCGTTTCGGGGATGATGATGCCGCCGGCGGTCTTGGTGTCTTCCTTGATGCGGCGAACGACCACGCGGTCGCCAAGGGGACGGAACTTCATGCGAGCCTCTCCTAAGGGATTGGTTTTACAACAGAAATAAGACACGGCAGCACTCGATATCAGCGAGTGCCAGCCGCTGCCCGGCTATCTATGCGCCGGCCCGGAAAAGGTCAAGGAAGGAAGGGGCAGAAAAGTCGAGTTTTTGAGGCCCGAGAGGCCCCTCTCGACCCCGATAGGGCGGCGAGTCTTGGCCAAACCTGCTTCCCCTTCGGCGCGGAACGCGCCTGGAAGGGGAAGGTGGCCATGAGCCACGTCCTCGTGCGAAGGGCGGAGGGGTAAAAAAACCAGCGCGGAAAGCCTGCACCAATATTGGCATTTCTGAGGCGAGCGAAACTGAAGGCACGCTGCGCGCGCTTCATTCATATGAGGTTCAGGCGAGCGCTTTCATCATGCGCTCCAGTTTTGCGGCTTAAAGGAGTTCTTCTCATGAAAATTTTTGCGAAAATCGCATTGGGCGCGCTGTTGGTGGCGGGCGCAGCGACTGCGATGACCACGGCGCCGGCGGAAGCGCGCGTGGTGGTTGGTCTGGGCGTCGGCCCCGGCTACTACGCGGCTCCGCCTCCTCCGCCGGCGTATCCGTATTCCAGCTATGATTGCACCTATTACGGCTATTGCGGTTATCCCGCTTATCCTGCTTACCCGGCCTATCCCGCCTACTATGGCGGTTACTATGGTCCGTCGATCGGATTCAGTTTCGGCGGCGGCTGGGGTCATGGCGGACATTGGGGCGGTGGACATGGCGGCTTCCATGGCGGCCATCACCGCTGATCCTTGAACAATGTGCTTTTGAACAACGGCCCCGGACATCCGGGGCCGTTTTCATTTTAAGGATTCGGTAATTGTTGGCCTGCGCGCCGCCGGAGATTTCCAGGGTTAACGTCTTATAAACGACGCCGGCGCGAAGGTAGCCCAGACTCCATGCAAGGGTTTGGGCATGACCCGCGTCCTGATCACTTTGACCGCGCTGTTCGCCAGCGCCACCCTTACCGCGGCGCTGGCGCTGTTCTCCGGCTGGCCGGTGGCGATCCTGGCCGGCGTGGTGGCGTTTCTCGCCTCCCAGCAAGTGGCCGGCACCTTCGCCCGGCTGAAAGACAAGCGCGCCCATAGCCGCGAAATCACCGGGCTTCGCCGCGTCACCCTCGAACTGGACCAGTCGCTCAACGCCACGCGTACCCGCATCGACGACCTCACCAAGGAGTTCGAGGCCAAGAGCCAGCAGCAGGGCAAGAAGATCGTTTCCGAACTCAAAATCCTCGAAGGCCTGATGCGCGAATTCGCCGGCCGGGTGGGGAGCCGCGCCCGTGCGGCGCAGGACACCATCGATCCAGGCCAGGTGATGCAGACCGGCAAGCCTCAGGGCTCGGTCAAGGCCTATATCTCCAGCATGGGCTCGGGCGAGCTTCTGGAAACCATTCGCCAGAGCCTGGAAGAGAATCGCGTCGATCTTTACCTGCAGCCCATCGTCAGCCTGCCGCAGAGAAAGCTGCGCTATTACGAAGCCTTGTCGCGCCTTCGGGCGGAAGACGGCTCGGTGATCATGCCGCTGCAATATATGAAAGTGGCAAGCCCGGCCGGCCTGATGAGCGTGGTGGACAATCTTCTGTTGTTCCGCTGCGTCCAGGTGGTGCGCCGGCTGGCGCAGAAGAGCCGCGGCGTGGGCGTGTTCTGCAACATCTCCGCCGACACCCTGACCGACCAGGAATTCTTCCCGCAATTTCTCGACTACATGCACGCCAACAAGGACCTGGGCGGACACATCATGTTCGAGTTCAACCAGGAAGCGGTCAGGCAGGCCGGCGCGGAAGGCGAGTCCAATCTCGCCAGCCTCTCCAGCATGGGCTTCGGCCTTTCGATGGACCATGTGGATTCCCTGGCGCTGGATTTCGTCAAGCTCAAGTCGCTGGGCTTCCGCTATCTGAAGGTGAAGGCCGACGTCCTGCTTAAAGGCATGGACGATGCCCATGCCCCGGTCGCGGCCGAGGATTTCAAGAAGCTGCTCCAGCGCCACGGCATGAATCTGATCGCCGAGCGGGTGGAAGACGAGAAGACCGTGGTGCAGCTCCTCGACTACAATGTGGACTTCGCCCAGGGCTTCCTGTTCGGCGAGCCACGCGCGGTGCGCGAAGACATGCGCCCGCCGGTGGACAACGCGCCGGTGGTGTCGTTCCGCAAGAGCGCTTGACGCTTCTTTGAGCGTGGTGCAAGCCGGGGGCGATGTCCGAGCCTCGCCTCATCACGGGTCTTGCCGAAATCGCCCCCGACCATGACGCCCTGATCTGCGATATCTGGGGCGTGGTCCATAATGGCCACGCGCCGTTTCCCGAGGCCGCCGAGGCGCTTCGCCATTTTCGCCGCGAACGCGGGCCTGTGGTGCTGCTCTCCAATGCGCCGCGCTTGCCGGATTCGGTGGTCAAGCAATTCCACCGCCTGGGCGTCGCCACCGATTGCTGCGACGCCATCGTCACGTCGGGCGGCGCCACCCGCGAAGAGCTGGAGAAGCGTGGGCCGCTGTCACTTTATTATATCGGGCCGGACTGGGATCAGGCGTTGCTCGACCGCTTGCCCATTCGGCAGACAGGCATCGCCGATGCCGAGCTCGCGGTCTGTGTCGGCCTCAAGGACGACCTCACCGAGACGCCCGAGGATTATGCCGGTGTCCTGGCCGAGATGCGGGCCAAGGGTCTCCTCATGCTGTGCGCCAATCCCGATCTCAAAGTTTACCGTGGCAAGCAGCTTTGCTGGTGCGCCGGCGCGTTGGCCCAGGCCTATGAGGAACTGGGCGGCAAGGTCGCCTATTACGGCAAGCCCTATCCCGCCATCTACCGGGCGGCGCTCAAGGCGGCGGGGGAACCGAAAAAGCCGCTGGCCATCGGCGATGCCCTCGTCACCGACCTCAAAGGCGCGCAAGGGGCGGGGATGGAGGCATTATTCATCGCCGACGGCTTGCATGGCGAGGAGATCGAGCCTTATACCGCAAGGCATCTCGGCGAAATGTTCGCCGTCCATCATGTCAGCGCCAAAGCGGCAATGCGGGCCCTCAAATGGTGAGCGTGTATTACGAAGATTTGACGGTGGGCCAATCGGCCACCATGGAAAAGACCGTCACCGAAGATGACATCCAGGCCTTCGGCCGGGCCACCGGTGACATGAATCCGGTCCATTTCGACGAGGAGTACGCCAAGAAAACCCTGTTCAAGGGCCGCGTCGCCCATGGCGTCTTGTCCATCGGTTTCATTTCGGCGGTGTTGGGGATGAAGCTGCCGGGCGAGGGGACTATCTTCGTTTCCGCCAAGGTCGAGTTCAAAGGCCCGGTCCGCATCGGCGACACCGTGGTCACCACCGGCACGGTGAAGGAAATCGGCGAACGGCGCCGCGTGGTGATGGATTGCCTTTGTACCGTGAACGGCAATCCCGTGGTGATCGGCGAGGCCCTGGTCCTGGCGCCGAAAAAGTCGCCCGGCTGAATGAAGATTTTCCGTCATTACGACGAGGTGCCGGAAGCGCTGAAAGGCGCGGTGGTGGCCGTGGGCAATTTCGACGGCGTCCATCTGGGCCATCAGGCCTTGATTGCCGAAGCCCGCCGTCAGGCCAAAGAACGCGGGGCGCCTTTGGCGGTGCTGGCGTTCGAGCCGCATCCGGCCGAGTTCTTCCGGCCCCGTCCGGATTCGATCCGGCTCACGCCGTTGCGCGTCAAGGCGCGGCTTCTGGCGGAGTTGGGGGTGGACGCGATGTTCGCGCTCACCTTCGACGAAAGCATGGCCAAACGCAGCGCCCAGGATTTCGTCAGCGAGGTGTTGGTCAAAGGCTTGGGACTTTCCGGCGTGGTGGTGGGACCGGATTTCGAATTCGGCCAGGGCCGCGGCGGCAATGTCGGCACCTTGAAGGACATGGGTCCGGCGAACGATTTCACCGTCACAATTTTCGACATGGTGAAAAATGCGGGCGAGAAAATCTCCTCCACCCGCATCCGCGACAGTCTCAAGACCGCGCACCCCGAAGAAGCGGCGCGGCTTCTGGGCCGCTTCTGGGCAGTAGAGGCGCGGGTGGAACATGGCGACGGGCGCGGGCGCCAGATGGGCTTTCCCACCGCCAACATGCATCTGGGGCACTGTTTCGCGCCGGCCTTCGGCGTCTATGCGGTGCGCGTCACCATTACAGAAAATGAGAAGCCGGTCGGCCGCCATGACGGGGTGGCCAATTTCGGCATCCGCCCCATGTACCGGATCCCCGTGCCGCTGATGGAAGCGCATCTGTTCGATTTCGACGGCGACCTTTACGGCAAGCATTTGTCGGTGGAGCTGATCGCCTATATCCGGCCTGAGGCCAAATTCGAGAATCTGGACGCCCTGATCGCCCAGATCGGCGCCGATGCCAAAAAAGCCCGCCAAATCCTGGCGAAAACCCCAAACAGCCCGGAAACTGGACGGGGTTAGGGCGCACTGTTAGAAGCGGCGCAACATGTCCGCTCCGCCCCCGTCCCAGGCGCATGACTACCGCGCCAGCCTGTTCCTGCCCGCCACCGACTTTCCCATGAAGGCCGGCCTGTCCGAGGCGGAGCCCAAATGGCTGAAGCGCTGGGCCGAGATGGGCCTCTACGGCAAGATGCGGGAACGGGCGCGGGGCCGCCCCCTGTTCATCCTCCATGACGGCCCGATCTATGCCAATGGCGACATCCATTCCGGCACCGGGCTCAATCATATTCTCAAGGATTTCGTGGTGCGCTCCCAGGGCATGCTGGGGATGGACGCACCGTATGTGCCGGGCTGGGACTGTCATGGCCTGCCCATCGAATGGAAAGTGGAAGAGCAATATCGCGCCGAAGGCAAAGCGAAAGACGAAGTCCCTACCGATCAGCTCCGCCGCGACTGCCGCGCTTTCGCCGGCCACTGGCTGAAGGTACAGCGCGAACAGATCGAGCGGCTGGGCCAGATCGGCGACTTCGAACGGCCCTACACCACCATGAATTTCAAGGCCGAGGCGGTGATCGCCCGCGAGGCGATGAAGTTCATCGAGAATGGTCTGCTCTATCGCGGCTTCCGTCCGGTGATGTGGTCGCCGGTGGAAAAGACCGCGCTGGCCGACGCCGAAGTCGAATATCACGACAAGGTGTCGCCGCAGATCTATGTGAAATTCCCCGTCGTCAAAGGCGAACTCGAAGGCGCCTTTGTGGTGATCTGGACCACCACGCCCTGGACCATTCCCGGCAACCGCGCCATCGCCTTTTCGCCGGACATCTCTTATGGGCTTTATCAGATCGCCGATGCTGCCGATGGATCACTGGCGCGTCCGGGCGAACTCATTCTGCTTGCCGACTTGCTGGCGGAAGCAGTGGCCAGAGAGGCCAAGATGATGGTCTCGCGGGTGCGCACGGTGGAGCAGGGCGAGTTGAAGACCCTTGTGGCCGCGCATCCCTTCCGCAGCCTGGGCTTTGACTTCGAAGTGCCGCTGCTTTCGGGCAGCCATGTCACCGCCGATACCGGCACGGGCTTTGTCCATACCGCGCCCGGCCATGGCGAAGACGACTTCGAATTGGTGACGTCGGCCTTCCCCGGTTATGCGGCGAAGAATCCCGATGCCTTCAGCGTGATCGAGCCCGACGGCACCTTCAGCGCCAAAGTGCCGTATTTCGCCGGCAAGCGCATCTTGACGCCGGAAGGCAAGGATGGCGACGCCAATGGCGCGGTGATCAAGACGCTGATCGAGCGCGGCAAATTGTTGGCGAAAGGTTCGCTCCGCCATTCCTATCCGCACAGTTGGCGCTCCAAGGCGCCGGTGATCTTCCGCGCCACCCCGCAATGGTTCGTGGCGATCGACAAGCCCATGCCACAGTTCGGCAACAAGACGTTGCGCGAATTGGCGCTGAAGGCGATCGGCGAAACCCAATGGTATCCGGCGCGGGGGGCAAACCGCATCGGCTCCATGGTCGAGACCCGGCCTGATTGGGTGTTGTCGCGTCAGCGCGCCTGGGGTGTGCCGCTGGCGATCTTTGTCGAGAAGAAAAGCGGGCAGGTGCTGAACGATCCGGCCCTGTTCCGCCGCATCGAAGAAGCGTTCGAAGCCGAAGGCGCGGACGCCTGGTTCACCTCGCCGCCCGAACGCTTTCTGGGCGAGGGCCGCAATCCCGCCGATTACGAGCAGGTGAAGGACATCCTCGACGTCTGGTTCGATTCCGGTTCGACCCATGTTTTCACCGTCGAGAACCCCATCGATCCGCATTGGCCGCGCGCCGATCAGGCGGACCTCTATCTGGAAGGGTCGGACCAGCATCGCGGCTGGTTCCAGTCCTCGCTGCTGGAAACCGTCGGGACCAGAGGCAAAGCCCCTTATAAAGGCGTGCTCACCCATGGCTTCGTGCTGGACGACCAGGGCCGCAAAATGTCCAAGTCGCTGGGCAATACGCTGGCCCCGCAAGTGATCGCGGAAAAATACGGCGCGGAGATTCTGCGCCTGTGGGCCGCATCGTCGGACTACACCGAGGATCTGCGCATCGGCCAGGACATCCTGAAGGCCAATGTCGAATCCTATCGCCGCCTGCGCAACACCATCCGCTTCTTGTTGGCCAATCTGGCGGGCTTCGAATCTTCGGAACGTATCGGCATCGAAGAGATGCCCGAATTGGAACGCTTCATGCTGGCCCGGCTGGCCGAACTGGACGCGCAGGTGCGCGAGGCCTATCAGGCGTTCGACTATAACCGCGTCACCGCCACCTTGTTCAATTTCTGCACCAACGATCTTTCGGCGTTTTACTTCGACATCCGCAAGGACGTGCTCTATTGCGACGCGCTGGGCGCCACACGCCGGCGCGCCGCCCGCACGGTGATGGATGAAACCTTCCGCCGCGCGGTCACCTGGTTCGCGCCCATTCTGTGCTTCACGATGGAAGAGGCGTGGCTGTCGCGTTTTCCCGAAAGCGAGAGCGTGCATCTGGAGACGTTCTTCGATGTGCCCGCGAACTGGAAAAATCCCGACTTGATCGAGAAATGGAAGCTCATCCGCGAAACCAGGCGGGTGGTGACGGGCGCCCTGGAGCTGGAGCGCGCCGCCAAGAAGATCGGCTCCAGCCTGGAAGCCGCGCCCACGCTTTATGTCTCTGACCACGCCGATGCGGAAATTCTGCGCTCGATCCCGTTCCAGGAAGTGGCCATCACCTCAGGGCTTCGCATCGTCGAAGAACCCGTGCCCGCCGATGCCTTCATGCTTGCCGATGTCAAAGGCGTTGGCGTGGTGGCGGCGCTGTCGAACGGACAAAAATGCGCGCGCTGCTGGATGGTGTTGCCGGACGTGGGCACGCACAAGGATCATCCCGATGTTTGCGACCGTTGCGATGCCGCTTTGGCGCAGGTCCAGGCATGAGCAAAACCCTGCCGCGGGAGTGGGGTTTTGTCGCGGCGGCGGGCGCGCTGATTGCCGACCAGGCCTCGAAGTTCTACCTGCTTTATGGGCTGAATTTCATCCATATGGGGCCAGGGCAAGCCATTCCGGTCTTGCCGTTTTTTAATCTGGTGATGGTGTGGAACCCGGGTATTTCCTATGGCCTGTTTCCCGCCTCCGGCATTTGGGGCACCGCGATCTTGGTGCTGATAGCCCTGGCGGCCATTGCCGGGCTTAGTTACTGGCTATGGGGTATGACCAGCCTTTCCCTGGCGATAGGCGTGGGCCTGGTGATCGGGGGGGCCCTGGGGAACAACCTGATCGACCGGGTGGTCTATGGCCGGGTGGCCGACTTTTTTTACTTTCATAGTTTCGGCTATGGTTTTTATGTGTTCAATGTCGCCGACGTCGCCATCACTTTTGGCGCGGTGGCGATCATCTATGAAGTGCTCAAGCCCCAGCCCCAGGCCGAGGGCTGAGCAATGGGAGTGAGCCCGATGTCTTCCCGAACTTTGCTTCGCCTCGCGGTATTGGGCCTCAGCCTTGCGGCGCTCGCCGGCTGCCAGTCGCTGCGCGACGAGGCCGGTCTCACCAAGCAGGCCCCCGACGAGTTCGCCGTCACCACCAAGGCGCCCTTGATCATTCCGCCTGATTTCAATCTGCGTCCGCCTTCGCCGGGCGCCGCACCCTTGAACCAGACCGATCCCACCGACTCCGCGGCCGTGGCCATGTTCAACACCGATGATCCCGCCACCGTGGCCCAGCAGATGCAGGGCAATTACTCGCCAGGCGAGAAGATGCTTCTGGCGCATGCCGGCGTGCAGAACGCCGATCCCGCCATCCGCGCCGAGCTTCAGTCCGACCAGACGAACATGCAGGGCGCCGATTCCAGCTTCACCGATCGCATCCTGGGCAGTCCCGCCAAAGCCCCGCCGCAAGCCAAAGGCGCGGCCTCCAGCGACAAGAGCAGCGGCGGCTGGTTTGACTGGTTCTAAGTTTCTTTTTGCCGCGCTGGCGCTGACGACGTTGGCCCTGGCCGCGCTGCCCGGCATTGCGTTGGCCGAGCCCGACGCCACCACCGAGCATGCGCGGACCTTCCAATTCTCCCTCACCAACGGCATGCAGGTGCTGGTGATCCCCGATCACCGCGCGCCCGTGGTCACGCAGATGTTGTGGTTCAAGGTGGGCGCGGTGGACGACCCGCCCGGCATTTCGGGCCTTGCCCATTTCTTCGAGCATATGATGTTCCGCGGCACCAAAGCGGTGCCGGGCGATCTCTATGCCCAGACCATCGCCAAGAATGGCGGCGAGGACAACGCCTTCACCACCCATGATTACACCGCTTTCTATGAGCAGATCGCCGCCGACCGGCTCAAGCTGGCGATGGAACTGGAAGCGGATCGGCTGGCCAATCTCGATCTCTCCGACAGCAATGTCTCGACCGAACGCGACGTGGTGCTGGAAGAACGCCGCATGCGGGTGGACAACAATCCCCAGGCGCTCACCACCGAGCAGATGGAAGCGGCGCTGCATCTCTCTCATCCCTATGGCCGCCCCGTGTTGGGCTGGCCGGAGGAAGTGCGCCATATCGACCGGGTTTCGGCTTTGGATTTCTACAAACATCATTACGCTCCCAACAACGCCACCCTGATCATCGCGGGCGACGTCACGCCCGATCAGGTGCGCGTGATGGCGCAGTCGATCTACGGCAAGGTGGCGGCGCGCCCCTTGCAGCCGCGCGCCGAATTCGCCGAGCCGCGCCGCTTGACCGAGACTCGCATGACGGTGGTCAGACCTGATGTGGAAGTGCCGGTGTTCATCCGCACTTATCGCGTGCCCAGCTATGCCCAGGCCACGCCGGGGCAGGCGGAAAGTTTCGAAGCCCTGGCGCAAATCATGGGCGGCGACCAGACCGCCGCGCTTTACCGCAGCCTGGTCGAGGAGAAGAAGCTCGCCACCGACGCCGGCTGTTCCTATCAAGGTTATGCCAGGGATGCGGGCGAATTCACGGTCTATGCGGTGCCGCGTCCCGGCGTCTCGCTGGAGACGCTGGAAAAAGCAGCGGACCAGGTGATTCAGGGCTTCACCGCCGCCCAGGCCAAGCCGTCCGATCTCACCCGCGCCAAGACCCAATTGGTGGCCTCGGTCACCTATCGCCAGGACAGCCAATTCTCCATGGCCTCGGCCTATGGGCAGGCCTTGATGATCGGGATGACCGTGGATGACGTAAATGAATGGCCCGCGCGCATCCGCGCGGTGAATGCGGGCGGCGTGCAGAAAGCGGCGCAGGGCCTCATCAAGCGCAACGCCGTCACGGCCTATCTCGAACCGGGGAAGGCAAAATGAGGTTCTCGCGTCTCGCCGCCGCCGTTTTATTCACACTTGCCGCGACAAGCTCCCTGGCGCGTGCCGCCGACATCAAGTCCATCGACCTGGGCAAGAATGTCGAAGTCTGGTTCAGCGAAGACCACACCGTTCCCATCATCGCCTTCAACATCTCATTGCCGGCGGGTTCCGGCTATGATCCGGCCAACAAGCCGGGGTTGGCGGCCTTTGCCGCCGACCTGATCGACGAGGGCGCGGGCAACATGGATTCTCGCGCTTTCCACGAAGCGCTGGCCGATCACGCCATCCAGTTCCGCGCCAACACCGATCGCGACAATCTGGTCATCTCGATCACGACATTGCGCGAGAACGCGCCGCTGGCGATGCATCTTCTCCAGATCGCACTCACCCATCCGCGCTTTGACACCGAAGCGGTGGCACGGGTGCGCGCCCAGGTGATCCAGGCAATCCAGCAGGGCAATACCAGGCCGCCCACCTTGGCGCGGCGTGTCTTCTCCAAGGATTTCTTCAACGGTCACGCCTATGCCCATTCCAGCGATGGCGACATCAAGAGCATGTCGGCCATCACGGTGGACGATCTGCGCAATTTCGTGCGCAGCCATTGGGTGAAAGCGGGACTGCAAATCGCGGTGGCGGGCGACATCAGCGAAGCGGCGGCGCAGAAGCTTTTGGCCGACACCTTCCGGCCTTTGTCTGGCGCGATGCCGCCGGCAATCCCTGACGTGGGCAAGCTGGGCGATCCCGGCGTCCATGTGCTGGAGATGCCGGTGCCGCAACCCACCATCATGTTCGGCCTGCCGGGCATCATGCGCGCCGATCCCGATTTCATCCCGGGTTACATCGCCAATTACATCGTGGGCGGCGGCGGATTCTCGTCGCGGCTGACCGATGAAGTCCGGGTCAAGCGGGGCCTTACCTATGGCATCACCACGGCGCTGACGCCGTATCGCAAGGCCAGCGTCATGGTGGGTGCGGTGGCCACCCGCGCCGATGCCGTGCATCAGACTATCCAGGTGGTGCGCGCTACGCTGGCAAATTTCGCGGCTTCCGGTCCTACCCAGAGCGAGTTGGACGATGCCAAGACTTTTCTCACCGGCTCGTTTCCGCTGGCCTTCGCCTCCAATGCGGGGATCGCCTCCCAGCTCGGTACCTTCCAGCGGGAAGGACTTGATATTGGTTATGTCGCCAGGCGCAACGCCCTGATCCAGGCAGTGACCCTGGACGATGTGAAGCGGGTCTCGAAACGATTATTCGATCCCGCGCGTTTGACGGTCGTCGTCGCCGGTACCCCGGTGGAAGGCAGGGCAGCGCCGCAAACCCCCAAACCGCCGGTCCGGCCTACCCCTCCACCCACGGTGCCACAGCAAGGGGCGGCCACGGCGCAAGGGACTGCCCCCGGGCAGCCCAATGTGCCGGGCCAGGCACAAACGCCAGCCACCAAGCCTGTGATTCCGCCGGCGGTGAAGCCCGCGGTCCAGCCGCGCCCCTGATTGCCTTCGGGAGTGGGATTGGGCCGTTTTTCTGTAAACCCCTCCTGCTAGAGTGATGCCATGCCCGACTCGAAGAATTCCCCGCTTTCCGTCTCCCTCGATCTCGCTTTGTCGGGAAAGGGCCAAGTGCCGCGCGCCGATTACGACAAGGCGCTGGCGGAAGCCGCAAAGGCGCTGGATTGGCTTCGTGGACAGCAGGGCTCGCTGGAATTGCTGGGCATTCCGTCCCGCAAGGACGATCTGAAAGCGGCGGCCAAGCTTGCCGTCGGCATCAAGGGCATGAAGACGGTGGCGGTGCTGGGCATCGGCGGCTCGTCGCTGGGCGGTCAGGCCTTGACGGCGCTCCGCCGGAAGACTTCGCCTTGGGTGGAATTCCACGACAATCCCGACCCCTTCTCCTGGGATGCCGCGCTCAAACGCTTTGATCTCAAGAAGACGCATTTCATCGCCATCTCCAAATCCGGCGGCACCGCCGAAACGCTAATGCAAGTTCTCACGGCTGCGGAAGCCTTGACCAAGGCGGGGGTGAAATCGCTCAAGAAGCATTTCACCATCATCACCGAACCGAAAAAGAGTGTGCTGGGCGATTTCGCGGACAGCATTGGTGCGCCGCGGCTGGCGCATCCCGAAGGCGTGGGGGGGCGCTATTCGGTGCTCACGGTGGTGGGCGTGCTGCCCGCGATCCTGATGGGCCTTGACGTGAAGAAATTGCGCGCCGGCGCGCAAGCGATCCTGGATGCCACGCTTGCGGCCACCAATCCCGCCGATGCGCCGGCTGCTGCGGGCGCGGCGCTGCACCAGACGCTGGCGGCGGAAGGCAAGCTCGCCACCACCATCCTCTGGCCCTATGCTGACAAGCTGCAAGTGTTTGGCGGCTGGTGGCGCCAGCTTTGGGCGGAAAGCCTGGGCAAGGACGGCAAGGGTTCGACGCCGGTGTCGGTGCTGGGGCCGGTGGACCAGCACAGCCAGTTGCAACTGTTCCGCGATGGTCCAGGCAATGCCTTATTCACGCTGGTGAGCGTGGACACAAAGCGCAAAGGCGCAATGGCGCCAAAGGCGCGCGCCAAGCAACTGGGGCTGGATTATCTCGCCGGCAAGCGGCTGGGCGATCTGGTGGATGCGGAATCCCGCGCCACCGCGCAGACCTTGTCGAAGAACGGACGGCCGGTGCGGCAGATCCATCTCGCCAAAGTGGACGAGTTCGAGATGGGCGCGCTGATGATGCATTTCATGCTCGAGACCATACTCATGGGTAAATTGATGGGTGTGGACCCTTTCAACCAGCCCGGCGTGGAAGAAGGCAAAATTCTGGCGCGTCAGTATCTCAAAGAGGGCTGATGATCGGGCAGCGCGTCTTGGTCGTGACCTTCCTCCCCTTCGGCGCGGAGCGCCTGGAAGGGGAGGGTGCCCGTGAGCCACGCTCTCGAGCGTGCGAAGGGCGGAGGGGTTCGAAATCATGCCGGTAAGACGACTCTCCGAAGGCACCGTTAATAGAATCGCCGCGGGCGAAGTGGTGGAGCGTCCGGCCGCCGCGGTGAAAGAGCTGGTGGAGAACGCGCTGGATGCGGGCGCCAACCGCATCGACATCGCCACCGCCAATGGCGGCGCGGACCTGATCCTGGTGGAAGACGATGGCAGCGGCATGGGTGCGGACGATCTCAAACTGGCCATCGAGCGCCATGCCACTTCCAAGCTGCCAGAACGCAACGGCGAGGACGATCTTTCGCATATCGAGACCTTGGGTTTTCGCGGCGAGGCTTTGCCGTCAATCGGCGCGGTGGCGCGGCTCACGCTCGCCAGCCGCACCAGAAAGGGCGAGGCGCATGAGATTTTCGTCGAAGGCGGCGCGGTCACCGGCCCTTCGCCCGCGTCGTTCAAAGCCCGCGGCCAGGCCGGCACGCGCGCCGAAGTGCGCGAGCTGTTCTATGCCACGCCGGCGCGGCTGAAATTCCTCAAAAGTGCGCGCTCGGAAGATTTGGCCACGCTCGACATCGTCAAGCGCCAGGCGATGGCGCGGCCCGACGTGGCCTTCACTTTGACGATGGATGGCCGGCGCGCGCTCGATCTGGAAGCAGGCCGCGATCTTCTGGAATCGCGCCTCACGCGGCTGGCCCGCATCATGGGGCGGGATTTCCACGACAATGCGGTCAAGGTGGATGCCGCGCGCGAAGGCGTGCATCTCACCGGTTATGCCGGGCTTCCCACCTATAACCGCGCCAATGCCCAGATGCAGTTCCTGTTCGTCAATGGAAGGCCGGTGCGCGACAAGCTCTTGATCGGCGCGGTGAGGGGGGCTTATGCCGATTTCCTGGCACGCGACCGCCATCCTGCCCTGGCGCTGTTCCTGGAATGCGATCCGGCGTTCGTCGATGTGAATGTCCATCCCGCCAAGACCGAAGTGCGGTTCCGCGACGCCGGCCTGGTGCGCGGCCTGATCGTGGGCGCGCTGAAGCATACTTTGGCCGAAGCCGGTCATCGCGCCTCCACCACGGTGGCAGGCGCGGCGCTGGCGTCACTCCATGTGGGATTCCAGACTGGCGCGTTTCAGCGCCAGTCACCAGGTTCCACCCCGGCCTATCAGCCTTCCTCATACGCGGTGCGCGAACCGGACTCGCTCTTTCAGGGCGCTCCGCTTCAATCCGTCAAGGTGGAAGCGGTCTCTGCCGAAATGCCTGCGGCGTCCGCGCTACCGCTGGGTATGGCGCGGGCGCAATTGCACGAAACCTATGTGGTGGCGCAGACCGAGGATGGCATCGTGATCGTGGACCAGCATGCCGCCCATGAAAGGCTGGTCTATGAGCGCATGAAAAAGGCGTTGGCCGATGGCGGCATCGCCCGCCAGCCGCTCTTGATCCCGGAAGTGGTGGAGATGGACCCCGCCGAAGTCAGCCGCGTGACCGCGCGCGCCACCGAACTGGCAGAACTGGGGCTGGTGATCGAAGGCTTCGGACCCGACGCGGTGATGGTGCGCGAAATTCCCGCCATGCTGGGCAAGCTGGACGTGAAAGGGGTGGTGCGCGATCTGGCCGATGAGATCGCCGAAACCGGCGATGCGCTGTCCTTGAAAGAGCGGCTGGAAGAAGTTTCGGGAACGCTGGCCTGCCACATGAGCGTGCGGGCCGGCCGCCGCTTGAATGCCGAGGAGATGAACGCGCTGTTGCGCGAGATGGAAGCCACGCCCCATTCCGGCCAGTGCAATCACGGCCGTCCCACTTATGTGGAATTGAAGCTTTCCGATATCGAACGTCTATTTGGGCGCCGTTAGAAATACCACGTCGGTATCGCCGTAATTGCGCGCATCCAATTGGGCGTAGCCGTCATGTGTGAACGTCTCGCCCTTGGCGGTTTCAATCACCAGCAGCGCATTTTCTGAAAGCCAGCCGCCGCCGCGCAGACTTGCGAGCGCAGGCGCGACCAGATTCCTGCGATAGGGCGGATCGAGGAACACCAAATCGAACGGGCCGCCCGCGGGATTTTTGTTTGGTCGCGTTGCCTGACGCGAACCGGTTCCCGCTTCGCGGGGCAACGCTCCGCCGCCCAGCGGCCCCAGATCGGTGGCGTCGCGCCGCCAGATCTTGGTGACGCCGGTAAGACCCAGGGCTTCGACATTCTCGCGCTGAAGTGCCCGGCTTTCGGCGTCATTGTCCACCAGCAGGCAAAAGCGCGCGCCCCGCGATAAAGCCTCGATGCCCAGCGCGCCGGTGCCGGCGAAGAGATCGGCCACGGCGGCATTTTCCACAGTAAATCCGATGCCAAATTTGTGATGTTCCAGGATATTGAAAATCGCCTGGCGCGCCCGATCTGAAGTGGGCCGCACCAACCGGTTTTCCGGCGCGACCAGCCGCCGTCCGCCCAATTTTCCCCCGGTAACCCGCATGCCTCGATCACCCTATCGCCGCACTCACCTAGCGAAAAAGGCCCCGACCGGATATAGCAGCCCCATGAAATCGCTCCTCGCCGCCCTTGCTTTTCTGGTCGTCATGCCCGCTTTGGCGCCGGCTTGGGCGCAAGGCATCGACGAGGCGCCCAAGGTGCATGCCCGCCTGGTGGCGGAAGATTTGAGCGCGCCGCCTGGCGGCACCATCACGGTGGCGCTGGAAGAGAATATCCGCGACGGCTGGCACACCTATTGGATCAATCCGGGCGACGCCGGCGCCCCCACCGAGATCAAATGGAGCTTGCCGCAAGGCTGGAGCGCGGGCGCGATCGAGTGGCCCACGCCCAAGCGCCTGCCGGTCGGTCCGCTGATGGACTACGGCTATGAGGGCAAGCTCTGGCTGTTGCAGAAGCTCACCGTTCCTGCCGGCGCCAAGCCGGGCGACACCGTTACCTTGAAGGCAGCGGTGGATTGGCTGGTGTGCAAGGACATCTGCGTGCCGGAAGACACCAATCTCACCTTGCCGCTCAAGATCGGGCCGGCGGCACCCGATCCCACGGTGGCCAAGGATTTCGCCGCAGCACGCAATCTTTTGCCTGTCGCATCGCCGTGGAAATTGAATTACGCGCTGAAGAAGACGCTCGATATTTATGTCGCCGCGCCGGCATTGGCGGCGGCCCATCCGACGCAAGCCGACTTCTTCCCCGACAAGCCGGGCATCGTCAAAGGCAGTGCGCCCCAGACAATGGGCTTCAGCAAGGACGGCCTGGTGCTCCGGCTCCAGCCCGGCGACAAGGCCGCGGCCAATGGTCCGCTCACCGGCGTCCTGGTGCTCAAATCTTCCGACGGTTCGATCCAGGCACTGAATGTGGATGCGCCGGTTGGACCGGTGCCGCAAGTGTTCGGCGGCGGTGAAAATAATGGCACAGCGGAAGCCGGCATCGGCGTGGCTCTGGCGATGCTGTTCGCTTTGATCGGCGGATTAATCCTCAATGTGATGCCGTGCGTGCTGCCCATCCTGGCGATGAAGGCGCTGGCCTTGGCGGGCCAGGGCGGTGGCGGCCACGAAGCCGCCAGGGAAGGCTTTTCTTATTCCGCCGGCGCGATCGCGAGCTTTCTGCTCTTCGGCCTGGTGATCGTGCTCTTGCGCCAGGGCGGCGCGGTGGTGGGCTGGGGCTTCCAGTTGCAGGAGCCCATCGCGGTGGCGGGCTTTGCGCTGTTGATCTTTGCGGTGGGTCTCAACCTCTCCGGCGTGTTTGAAGTGGGCTCGGTCACGGTGGGCGACAGCCTGGCGCAACGAAGCGGCGCCACCGGCGCTTTCTTCACCGGCGTTCTGGCGGTGGCAGTAGCCGCCCCTTGTACCGCGCCCTTCATGGCGGCGGCGTTGGGCTTTGCGCTCACCCAAAGCGTGGTGTCGGCGCTTCTGATCTTCTTCGCGCTGGGCGTGGGGTTCGCGCTGCCATTCCTGATCTTGGGCCTTTGGCCGAAAGCACTGGCGTTCCTGCCCAGGCCCGGGCCCTGGATGCTCCGGCTGAAGCAATTCCTGGCCTTTCCCATGTATGGCGCGGCGGCCTGGCTGGTCTGGGTTCTGGCGCAGGAGACCGGCGCCAATGGCGTGGCTCTCGTGCTGGCGTCCTTCGTGGCGCTGGCGTTGGCGGCATGGCTGTGGACTTCGACCCGCGATCTTGAAATGAGGGGACGCGGTATCGGCACCATCGCCGCCCTCGTGGTGTTCCTGGCCGGTGTCTATGGGGTGTCGCTGCTCCATGCGGTGAGCGCCACACCACAACCCAGCGCCGCCACCGCCAATGCCGAGCCTTTCACGCCGGAGCGGCTGGCGTCACTGCGCGCCGGCGGTAAGCCGGTTTTCGTGGACGCCACCGCAGCCTGGTGCATCACCTGTCTGGTGAATGAGCAGGCTGTCTTGTCGCGTCCCGACGTACAGGCCGCGTTCAACGACCATCACGTCGCCTATCTGGTGGCGGACTGGACCAACCGCAACGACACCATCACCAAGCTTCTGGGTGACAATGGCCGCTCCGGCGTGCCGCTTTATCTCTACTACGCGCCGGGCGCCGACAAGCCCGTGATCCTGCCGCAGATCTTGACCGAGTCCGGCGTGCTGGACGCGGTCAAGGGCTGATTTTTCAGGAATTCAGTGTTTCTTGTCGCTGTCGTCGCTTTCGCCGGGTGCGCCGACGATGTGGTTGCCGCCCGAGAAGGACGGCGGATCGCTTGCCGGGAAGGAATCTTCCATCTGTTTGTCGATCTTCTCTTCCTTGGTCTTGGCGGGCTTGGTGGTCGAGAGATGCTCGGGCATTTTCGGGCCGGGCGTGGGATGGGTGGTCATAAAGGTCTCCTTCAATGCAGCGAATTGAACAGGTGGGGAAACAGGCCCACCAACCCGACCAGAATCAGGTAGATGGCGATCAGGTAATTGAGCAGCCGGGGCAGGATCAGGATCAAAATCCCGAACAACAGGGTCACCAGGGGCTCGAGCACGACCATATCGATATGCATGAAAAATCCCTTTCCCAATAAGCCATCAAATCGCCAAGGGAACGCCTGAAACTTATCTTTGTTGCCCCCTCCGGCCTTGGCTTAGCTTTTCTTGGGGAGTGCAAGCGAACTTAGAAAAGCTTGCCCCTCTTCGAGCGGAGCGAGGGAGGCGCATCGCAAGCGCTGCTACGGCCACCTCCCCGGCCAGTGCTCTGCGCGCGGGGGAGGCGGGCCTGGCCAAACTTCAAGAGGTTACCACCGTGGGTTTTTTGCCCTCAGGGAATGAAAAGCGTAAGAATTGGCCGTCACGAAATCCAAGGTGGGAAACCCATGTCCGCCCAAGGCAAGAGCGCAAGCCAGGACCTGTCGCGGCGCGATTTCCTCAGCGTCAGCCTGGCCGTGGGCGGGGGGCTGCTCTTGGGCTTTCCGCTGCGCCAGGCGCTTGCCGACGCGCCCGCCAAATATGTGCTTCGGCCCGACGCCTTCATTCGCATCGATCCCAACAGCCATGTCACGCTGATCATCCCGCAGGAAGAGATGGGGCAGGGCGTCTATACCTCGCTCTCCCAACTTCTGGCCGACGAACTGGATGTGGCGTTCGATCAAGTGACGCCCGAACCTGCGCCGCCCAGCGACACCATCTATGGCCAACCGGCCGGTGGCGGGCAGGGCACCGGTGGTTCGACTTCTATCCGCGCTTTCTACACCGCGCTCCGCCAGGTGGGCGCCAGCGCCCGCGCCATGCTGGTGCAAGCCGCGGCCCAGCAATGGCAGGTCGATCCGGCCACGTTGCGCACCGAAAACGGCGAAGTGATCGACGACGCGCACAACCGCAAGCTGGCTTATGGCGTGTTGGCCGCAGCGGCGACCAAATTGCCGGCGCCGCAGAATCCCAAGCTCAAACCCGACAAGGATTTCAAGCTGATCGGCAAATCGCTGAAGCGGCTGGACACGCCCGACAAGGTGAATGGCAAGGCGCAATACGGCATTGATGTCCGCTTCCCCGGTCTCAAGGTCGCGACCTTGGCGGCGGCGCCCGCGGTGGGCGGCAAGCTCGCGGCCGTGAGCCAGGACGCGGCGATGAAAGTGCCGGGCGTGCGCCAGGTGGTGGTGCTGGACGATATGGTCGCCGTGGTGGGCGATCATTTCTGGGCGGCGCGCCAGGGCCTCGTCGCCCTCGATCCACAGTGGCGCGACGGCGCCAACGCCACCCGTTCATCCGATCAGATCATGACCGAGCTTCAAACCATCGCCGCCAGGAAAGGCGCGGTCGCCAAGCACGAAGGCGATCCCGACAAGGGTCTCGCCCAGGACACGCGGTTGGACGCCACTTATCAAGTGGCGTTCCTGGCGCATGCGCCGATGGAGCCGATGAATTTCACCGTCCATGTCACGCCGGGCGCGTGCGAGATGTGGGGCGGAAGCCAGGTGCAGGCCACCGCCCAGGCCGCTGCCGCCAAGACGCTGGGCGTGCCCCAGGACAAGGTGATCTTCCACAATACCATGCTGGGTGGTGGCTTCGGCCGCAGGCTGGATACCGATATGGTGGAGAAGGCCGTCCGCATCGCCCAGAAGGTGGACGGTCCCTTGAAAGTGATCTGGACGCGCGAAGAAGACATGCGCCAGGACATGTACCGTCCCGCCTATCGTAATGTGATGTCGGCTTCGATCAATGAGCAGGGCAAGATCACCGCCTGGACCCACCGCGTGGCGGGCGGCTCGGTGATGGCGCGGATGTTCGGCGCCGGGTCCATAAAGAACGGCGTCGACGAGGACGCGCTGGATGGGGCGATGGACACGCCCTACGACATCGCCGACCGGCGTATTGAATATGCGCAGGCCGAACCGCGCGCGCTGCGCGTGGGCTGGTGGCGCGGGGTGGCGCCCAACAACACCATCTTCGCCGGTGAAAGCCTGATGGACGAGCTGGCGCTGAAAGCGGGCAAGGACCCCATTGCGTTTCGCATGGCGCATCTCAACAAAAGCCCTCGCCTCAAACACGCGCTGGAACAGGCGGCGCAATTGTCCAGTTGGGGCACCAGATTGCCGGCGCGCCAGGGCAGGGGCGTCTGCGCCCAGTTCGCCTTCGGCACCTACATTGCCACCGTGGCCGAAGTGGCGGTGGACGAGGCGGGCGAAATCCATTTGAAGCGCATCACCTCGGTGGTGGATGCCGGACGGGTGGTCAATCCCGACACCTTGGCGGCACAGGTGCAAGGTGGATTGATCTTCGGCTGTACCGCCGCACTCTATGGCAACATCACAGTGAAAAATGGTCGGATCGAGCAGGGCAATTTCAACGATTATCGCATGATGCGGATCAGCGAAGCGCCCATGATCGACGTGCACATTATTCAAAGCAGCGAAGCGCCGGGCGGCATCGGCGAGCCCGGCTGCACGGCAGGACCGCCCTCGCTGATCAATGCCATCGCCGCCGCCACGGGCGTGAGGATTCGCACCTTGCCGGTGGATCGCCGCCTGCTGGCGGTTGGTCGCACGGCATGAGATCCATAGGACGGCATTGAGGCCCACCTGGCTTCCGAGATCACGATCGTTCAGGACAATCGCAGCGGCCGCCGGTCCTACTGGCAGGCGGGCGACCACCAAAGCGTGGCCGACCGCTTCGGCGTCAGTCTGGCGCCTTACATCCACGCCCTGTTCGGACTGATTTGCCAAAAACACCCGCGCCGGGTGCTGATCATCGGCTGCGGCGGCGGCAGTCTTGCCACCATGTTGGCGCGGGAAGGGGTAAAGGTCAGCCTGGTGGATGTCGAGCCGTGCGCCTTCGCCATCGCCCGGCGCTATTTCCACATGCCGCCGTCCGTGGAATGTCACATCGCCGATGGTGCCAAGTTCCTTAGACGGAACCTTGGCCGCTATGACGCCATTGTGCTCGATGCTTTTGCCAACGGCCGAATACCCCGCCATTTTCTCACCACCCGCTTCTTTCGTTTGGCCAAAACCCGGCTGAGGCGCGATGGAATCATGCTGGCAAACATGGTGATCGGGGGCGATGACGATCCCTTGTTGGCTGCCATGGCGGAGGCGATGGCGATCTGGCGCTACCGGCGCCTGCTCGATTCAAAATCCTTGAGCAATCGCAATGTGATCGCGAGTGCGGGGTCGGTGAGACATTTGAAAGCGCCGCGATTGCGGATGACGCCGGCGATCCAGGCGCGAAAGCTCTCCGAAAAACTCGCCGGATTTTTCTTTCGTCCGTTGCGCTGAAGACACGATTTTCGGTGTGAATTCATGCGCCAAAGTTATGCCTGACATTCGCCTTCAGCTTCTGTTCAGGCGACGGAGGCGACCCTATCTCCCGTTCGAAAGAACAGGAGGGGTCTGATGCCGTCAATTCCCACACTCGATTCACTGGTTTTGACCACCCTGTTCGGCATGAGCGGCATCCTTCACATCGCGGGCCCGAAATTCTTGCGCCAGGCTTACCGGCGCTGGGGCTTTCCCTTCAATGCCCATCGCGTGGTGGGCGTGTTGCAGGTCCTGACCGCGCTCTTCCTCTCCAATCCCGTCACCCGCATCTGGGGCGTGGTGCTGGCCAGCTTCATCATCTTTTTCGGCACCGCCGCCCTGATCAACCACGGCAAATATGTCTATTCCCTGCCGGGACTGATCCTGATGCTGGCGCTGGTCCCCGCCACCCTTGCCGGTCCGCTCTAAACCAGTCGCACGGTCACGGCCAGCATACGGCTGCGCTCGGCCGAAGGTCCGGCGAGAATCTCGATCTCGCCGGGTTCGTAGCGGGGAGCCAGATCAAGACCGGGGAATTTCAGCGCCTGGGCCGGGAGCGTAAACGTCACGATGCCGCTTTCGCCGGGCATGAGCGCGATGCGGTCGAAGCCTTTCAGCTCCAGCATCGGCCGGCTCACTTGCGCCACCTTGTCATGGATGAAGAGGAATACGGTCTCGCTGGCCCGGCGCAGGCCGTGATTGATCAGGGTCACCTTGACGGTGAAGCTGTCGGTTTCCCGCGCTTCGGCCGGGCTCACATTCAGGTCGGCATAGACGAAATCACCGTAAGAAAGACCATGGCCGAAGGGGAAAAGCGGCGCATTGGCCTCATCCAGATATTTGCTGGTGTAGTGATCGGCGGGATTGGCGGGGCGGCCGCCCTGACGCTCATTGTAAAAGATGGGGATCTGCCCCACCGCGCGCGGCCAGGTGACGGGTGTCTTGCCTGAGGGCGAGACTTTTCCCAGAAGTACGTCGGCCAGCGCATGGCCCGCTTCGCTGCCGGGCGCCCAGGCCGCCAGGATCGCGTTCGGCCCGGTCACAAGCTCCGGCACCACCAGGGGCCGTCCCGAAAACAGGATCACGATCACCCGCTTGTTTTGCGCCCGTGCCATCACGGCCTGGGCGAGCGCCTTTTGCTTGCCGGGGAGGTGCGGATGGGCGCGGCTGCAGGCTTCACCGCTCATCGCCACGGATTCGCCCAGGCAGAGGATGATGGTGTCGGCGCGGTCGCACAGCACAATCGCCGGTGCAATGCCGCTTTCGTCGTCGCCGTCGATGCTCACGCCTTGCGCGTAGGCGATCTCCTGGTCGGGAAGGGCGGCGCGCAGACCGGCCAGCACGCTCACGCAGTCCTCAGGCCGGCCCGCCGCCGACCAGCAACCCCGCATGTCGCCGGGATTGTCCGCCAGCGGCCCGAGCATGGCGAGCTTGCCACTCTGGATCGGCAGTGCCCCGGCCTCGTTCTTCAGCATCACCACCGAACGAGCGGCGACGTCGCGCGCCAAGGCTCGCCGCGCGGCAACGGCATCGGCGCTCTCGGCCACGCCCCGGCCATAGGGATTGTCGAACAATCCCAGTTGCTCTTTCAGCATGAGCACGCGGCGCACGCTGGCGTCGATGTCGGCGATCGTGACCAGCCCGCGGCTCAGCGCCACCGGCAAGCCGTCGCGATAGGCATTCGCCATCATGTCCATGTCCACGCCGGCTTTCAGCGCCAGCGCCGCGGCTTCGGCCAGATTGGCGGCAACGCCATGGCGGATCAGTTCGGCGATGGCGTTGTAGTCGCTGATCAACACGCCTTCGAAATTCAGCCGCCCGCGCAGGTAATCCTTCAGCAGCGCGCTGTTGGCGGTCATCGGCAGGCCGTCCAGATCGGTGAATGCCGGCATGATGGTGGCGACGCCTGCCGTCACCGCCGCTTCGAACGGCGGCAGGTAGATTTCATAAAGTGAGCGCTGCGACACATCGGTCTCGGCATATTCGCGTCCCGCCCGGACCGCCCCATAAGCGCAATAATGCTTGGCGCAGGCGCCCAGCGCCTCGGGCAGGGCGAGATTGGCGCCTTGAAAGCCTTTCACTTTGGCCAGCGCGATCGCTTGTCCCACCAGCGGGTCTTCGCCGGGACCTTCGGCAATCCGGCCCCAGCGGGGATCGCGTGCCACGTCCAGCATCGGCGCGAAGGTAAGATGAACGCCGTCGGCGGCGGCCTCGCGCGCCGCCTCGCGCGCGGTGGCCTCCCACGCCACGGGATCGAACAGCGACGCCTCGCCCAGGGGGATGGGAAAGATGGTGCGGTGGCCATGGATCACATCCATGCCCACCAGGAGAGGAATTTTGAGCCGGCTCTGTTCCAGCGCCAGGCGCTGGACACCTCTGACCGCATCGGGGCCATAGAGATTGAGCACATTGCCGATCTGGCCGGAACGGATGCCCGCCTCCAGGTCGGTGGTGGCGACCGGGCCGGTGACGGCATAGCCCGCGGTGGTCATGGTGAGCTGACCCAATTTCTCGGCCAGCGTCATGGCGGCGATCAGATCGTCAATCCGGCTCAAATGATGGGCTCCCAGGACCGTCAAAAAGGGGAAAATACAGCATCACCTTAACGTGGAGCGCCGCTTTTTCTATCCCGTTCCGTCCCAGGGAATGGCAAGGTCCGAGCCATGAATCTCGACCCATCCGATCAGGACCCTGCGCGGGAGAAAGGGGCGGGGGTCCTGCGCCAGATCGGCATGATGTTCCGCGCGCTATGGGCTTCGCCCGTGCGCAACACGCTGTTTGTCCTCAGCGCCGCGATCTTCGTGGTGATTGCGGCGACCGCCTACGGCCAGATCCGGTTGAACCGTTGGAACCAGCCCTTTTACGACGCCTTGGCGCATCGCGACTTTCCCGGCTTCATGCAGCAACTGGGCGTGTTCGTGATCATCACCGGCGTGCTCCTGGTGCTCAATGTGGGCCAGCGTTGGCTGTCGGAAATGATCAAGCTCAAATTGCGCGAGGGCCTGGTCCAGGATCTGGTGGGGGAGTGGCTCAAGCCGCATCGGGCGTTTCGTCTCGCCAAGGTCGGACCGGTGGGCGTCAACCCAGACCAGCGCATGCATGAAGATGCGCGGCACCTGACGGAGCTGTCCTCGGATCTGGGCGTGGAGTTGCTGCAGTCCTCCATTCTGCTCGTCACCTTTGTAAGTGTCCTGTGGCGTATCTCGGGCGGCTTTGTTTTCCGCTTCGGTGGGCACACTTTCGCCATTCCCGGCTACATGGTGTGGGCGGCGATCTTCTATGCCGGGACCGGTTCCGCGCTCTCCTATCTGGTGGGACGTGGCTTGATCCGCCGCAACGCCGACCGCTATCAGCGCGAATCCGAGTTGCGCACCTCGCTCAACCGCACCAACGAACATATCGACGAGGTTGAACGCAACGGGGGCGAGGCGCGCGCCGCAGCCCGCATCGCGCTCGATCTCAAGGGCGTGCTCAAGGCGATGCGCAGTCTGGTCACCGGGTTGACCGAACTCACCTGGGTGACCGCAGGCTATGGCTGGCTCACTTTGATCGCGCCCATCCTGGTGGCGGCGCCGGCCTATTTTGCGGGCAATCTCAGCTTCGGTGGCCTGATGATGGCCGCGGGGGCCTTCAACCAGGTACAGGCCTCGCTGCGCTGGTTCGTGGACAATTTCTCCACCATCGCCGATTGGCGCGCGACCTTGCTCCGTGTCGCCGATTTCCGCCGTGCGGTGATGAATTCCGATCTGGTCGAGCCCGAGACGGTGCCCGCCCCGGAGCCGGGCTAATGGAGGAAACGCCGGAGGCGCTTCTGACATTGGACGACGACGCGCTGCTGGAGAAAGTGGCGCGTCAGACATTCCGATTCTTGCGGGAAGGGGCCGAGCCCAATTCTTTCCTGGCCCGCGATCGCACGGGGATAATCTCCGATCCGCCGAACGATCTGGTGGCGGTGGGCGGCAGCGGCTTCGGGCTGATGGCGCTGGTCGTGGCGGTGGAGCGGGGTTGGATCACCCGCGCCGAGGCCTTGGCACGGCTCGGCCGCATGCTGGCAGTGCTCGAGGGCGCCGAACGCCATCATGGCGCATTTCCCCATTTTCTGCATGGCAAAAGCGGCAAGACCATTGCTTTCGGCCCCAACGATGATGGCGGCGACCTGGTCGAAACCTCATTCCTGATGATGGGACTGATCACCGCGCGGCAATATTTTTCGGTCGAGAAGAATCTCGCGGCCCGTATCAATGCGCTGTGGGAAAGCGTGGAATGGGATTGGTACACCAGAGCGGTTCCAGGAAAAGTGTATGGCGGTTTTCCGTCCGGAACCGCGACAAAACAAAGTGGCGAGAATGTCCTTTACTGGCATTGGAGCCCGCATGCGGGCTGGGCCATGAATCATCAAATTCGCGGCTGGAACGAATGCCTGATCACCTATGTGCTGGCCGCGGGCGCGTCCGAGCCGCACGCCATCGGCCGGGATGTCTATGAACAGGGTTTTTGTGCCGGCGCCGGCTACAAGAACGGCAACATTTATTATGGTGTGCGCCTGCCGCTGGGACCTGCACTGGGTGGTCCGCTATTCTTCGCCCATTATTCCTTCCTGGGGCTCGATCCCCGGAATCTGCGCGACGCCCACGCCGATTATTGGCGGCAAAATTTGGCCCATGTGGCGATCAACCGGGCCCATTGCATGGCCAATCCCAAGGGTTTCAAGGGTTATGGCGCGGCTTCGTGGGGCCTTACCGCCAGCGACGATCCTGACGGCTATGACGCCCATGCTCCCGCCCATGACAATGGCACGATTTCGCCGACGGCGGCGCTGGCCTCGCTTCCCTATGCGCCGGATGCCTCTTTGACGGCGCTGCGTCATTTCCTGAAGACGCATGGGAGACGCGTCTGGGGCCGTTTCGGATTCATCGATGCCTTCAATGAAACGCGCGACTGGTGGGCCCAGACCTTCCTTGCCATCGACCAGGCGCCCATCGTGGTGATGATCGAGAACTATCGCAGCGGACTTCTATGGAAGCTCTTCATGAGCGCGCCGGAAGTGCGCCGGGGCCTGGCCCGGCTGGGCTTTGAAGGTTTTGTCGCGTGAGCGGGCTGGAGCGCTGGATCACGCGGGAATGGGATCACGCCGCGGCGATGATGCTGAAAAGCATTTCTCCGGTCGGCATCGTCAAGGAGCGGCCACGTTTCGGCCAGGTGGTCGTGCCCAAGCCGGGCTCGGTGGTGGCATCGCCGGTCTTGGCGTCCTACGACCCCGATCCGGATTATTTCTTCCACTGGTATCGCGACAGCGCCTTGGTGATGGACGCCTTGCGCCTGCTGCGCAATGACCTGCCCGAAGCCGACACGCTGTTCCAGGATTTCGTCCGCTTCAGCCTCGGTCTTCAGGCGTTGGACGGCCGCACCTTGCCGCCCGGCTGGCGGGATCGCGCCGAGCCCGATTTCGTCCGCTTCCTGCGCACCAATGCGGCCGAGGCGCATGGGCCCGCCATTCCCGCGGAAACCCGCGTCAATCCCGACGGCACGCTGGACATTACCGACTGGCCGCGCCCGCAGAATGATGGGCCGGCGCTGCGCGCGTTGTGCGTGCTGCGCTGGGGCGCGGAAGGTGAAGCGGCCGAGCTCGTCCGGCGCGACCTGGCGTTCGTGCTGCGTCATGCCGGAGAACCTTGCTTCGACATCTGGGAAGAAGAAGCCGGGCTGCATGCCTATACGCTCAGGGTTTCAGCCGCGGCGCTGCAGGCGGGCGCCGATTGGCTGGAGGCGCGAGGCGACGCCGCCACCGCAAATCTGTGTCGCAGAGAGGCGGGCATTCTCGAAACCAGGCTGGACGATTTCTGGATGGAGGAAGAGGCGCATCTGCGCTCGCGCTTCGTCCCCGGCGGGGCGCCGGAAAAACTGCTCGATATGTCGGTGATCCTGGCCGCCAATCATGCCCGGGTCCTGGGCCCGCGCTATCGGCG
>Ga0134128_10001651_pt1 | contig 28367 bp, 17 predicted proteins | sample KB31754_FD_96462 | JGI IMG/M metagenome (GOLD analysis project Ga0134128, IMG submission 96462) | Terrestrial soil microbial communities with excess Nitrogen fertilizer from Kellogg Biological Station, Michigan, USA - KB3-175-4 | ecosystem: Environmental > Terrestrial > Soil > Unclassified ... | reverse complement strand
GCTATCGACGCTTTCAAACAGGCGATCGAGATCGACTCAAATTACGCACTGGCATACTGCGGCCTCGCCGATGCTTACTTCCGGCTTTCAAGCGTTTCTTTTAAACCGCTTGAAGTGCTGCCCCGAGCGAGGGAAGCCGCGTTGAAAGCCGTGCAAATCGACGAGAACCTCGCGGAAGCACATGCCTCGTTGGCATTAATTCACGTCTATTACGAGCATGACTGGATGCGAGCGGAGAGGGAATTCAGAAGAGCGCTTGAGCTGGATCCGTATCTCATTTCAGCACACCAGCGATTTGGATCTTATCTGTCGTTCTTGGGGCACTACGAAGAGGCGTTACGACACTACGAAATTGCTCTCGAGCTCGATCCGTTTTCACTCCAAATCAACACGAACTTCGCCACCACCTACTATTTGCGCGGGGAGTATGACAGGGCGGTGAATCATCTGAATCGCACCCTGGAGTTGGAACCCAACTACATGCCCACTCATTTCGTGTTGGGTTGCGTTCATATCCAACAGAAGCGCTGGGAAGATGCCATTCAGGAGTTTCAGTTCATCTACAAACTCGATGAAGAAGCATATCTGACGATGGGTTTCATGGGTTATGCTCACGCACTTGCCGGTCAGCGTGCTGAAGCCCAGACCTTGCTCAACGTGTTGCAGGAGATATCACAACGAAAATATGTTTCACCATACGCGATGTTAGTTATTCATCTCGTGCTTGGACCAGAAGAGCGCGTGTTTGAGTTACTTGAACAGCTTTATGAAGAACACAACGATTGGTTGGTGTGGTTAAAGGTCAGCCCTGAACTTAGACATCTGCACGACGATCCACGCTTCAAGACTTTGTTGAGGCGAGTAGGTTTTATAGATTAATTTAATTACGCATAATCCTCATTTTATCATCCCTCGTTTTAGCATCCAGTTAGGAATTATTTAGCAACTCGTTAAAGACTCGACACAACTCATCGTGTAACCTCCGCAGCCTCCCGAAGCGACGTCTCCTCATGTTGAACGCCCAGTTGCTCTTTCATGTTCGCATACCACACGAGTGATGTGATGGTTTGCGCCTAAAGTTTTTGAGTTGTCTCGGATCGAACTGAGACGAAGAACCTTTATTAATCTCGACCGTTTCTTAAGGCCTGAATGTCGAACAGGAGCAGGCCACCGGCATCATTTACAAAAGAATAGTTCGAAACCAAGAAATGACCATCGAAGAATAAATAACGGAGCGTCGTCGGAGAAGTGAGTTAACCGCAGCTCATCGTTAACCGCAGTCAAGCTCAGGCCGAGACGATCGCCCACAAAATTCCCGATCCAAAGTTCAGGGCATTTTACGCGTACTGATAGTAAGGGCTTACCCACACCTGTCGAGCGTTGAGCCCGAGTTTTCGACTCACCACTCGACAGTACATTTGACTGAATCATAAGGAACCACGAGGAAGACTACGTGGTTCTTAGAGCGGCAGCTTTGCCTTGCAGTCGATCCCCCACTCGGTGAACCGTCGCTGCCGCACTCCACCTTGCCAGGCTTATTAACTCAGAGAAATGAAAGCAGCGGTGTCACCATGTCAAGCGAAATTGGAGATAGTCTTTGCTGGTATGTCGTTCACACTCACCCGAAACAGGAAGAGCGCACCAGCAGTAACTTGCAAACGTTGGATTTGGAAACCTTATCTGCCAGGTTGCGGGTAAATAAGTACAACGAGTTCACCGGTCAGTTGATTAGAGCCGTCAAACCTCTCTTCCCGAGTTACATCTTTGCACGCTTCAAATTCAATGAGACCTATCACCGCATCCGATTCACCAGAGGCGTTCACAGCCTCGTGTGGTTCAACAGCACTCCGACGCCGGTCGATGACGAGATCATCGAATTGATCCGATCGCGAGTGGGGAGCGATGGTTTCGTGAAAACGACGGAAGAGCTCAAACCGGGCGATGCAGTCGTGATCAAGGACGGACGCTTCAAGAATCTTTGCGGTGTTTTCGAGCGTGACATGTCAGACGCCGATCGAGTCAGAGTCCTTCTGAACACCGTGAGTTTCCAGGCACATGTGGTCGTCAACCGGTCACTCGTCACCAAAGCTCCGCAGGATGAACGAGCGGGAGGGATGTATGTCTAGCGAAGCAGTCGCAATGGCAAAGCAGACGATGGAGTTTCAGGCGGAAGTCAAACAACTCCTTCACATTGTGATCAACTCGCTGTACACGCACAAAGAAATCTTTCTGCGTGAACTGATCGCAAACGCATCCGATGCTTTGGACAAACTACGAGTGTTGGCTCTGACCGACAGTGCCGTGCTCGAAGATTCTCCTGACCTCAGCATATTCATCGAAACTGATCCGGCGAACAGAATTCTAAAGATCTCCGACAACGGCATCGGCATGAGTTACGAAGAAGTGCTCGAGAATATCGGCACTATTGCGAAGTCGGGTTCGGCGAAGTTTATGCAGCAGGCCGTCAATCAGAAGGGCGCTGATCTCGATCTGATCGGTCGGTTTGGTGTTGGTTTTTATTCGGCGTTCATGGTGGCGGAGAAAGTTACCCTCTTAACCCGACCTCCAAAGACCACCACTGGCGTGAAATGGGAATCCAGTGGCGACGGCATGTACGAGATTGAGGAGATCGAGAAAAAGTTGCGAGGCACCGAAGTTATCCTGCACCTGAAGGCGACCACGCCCGACGATCACTATGAAGACTTTCTGAACCAGTACACGATCCAGAACCACATCCAAAAGCACTGTAACTTTATCGCGTATCCGATTCGCATGAACTTCGTCACCGAAGAAGCGGAATCGGATAGTTCCGGGCTGATTGTTGAAGACACAAAGCAAATAACGATTAGCGAACGAACGCTTAACTCGATTCAGCCAATCTGGACGAAAAACCCAAAAGAAACAGAGCGCGAACAGTACCTTACGTTCTACCGCCAACACTTCCACGACTGGAACGAGCCGGCTGAGATTTTGCATACGAAGAGTGAAGGCACAGTCGAATTCACCGCGCTGCTTTTCATTCCGTCGCAGGCGCCTTACGGTCTCTACACCGGCGACCCGCCCAAAGGCCCGCAACTCTATTGCAAACACGTTTTGGTGGTCGACGACTGCCGCGAGTTATTGCCCGATTATTTTAGATTCGTGCGCGGCATCGTCGATGCGAGCGATCTACCGTTGAACATTTCTCGTGAGACGCTTCAGCACGACGCGCAAATGCAGGTCATTAAGAATCACCTCGAAAAGAAAGTACTCGAGCGACTCAAGTCCATGCTTGCGGAGGATCGGCCAAAGTACGAAACGTTCTGGAACGAGCTCGGCAAGTCGATCAAGGGCGGCCTGTTCATGGACTATCGGAACACCGAGAAGTTGCAGGACTTGCTGATCTTCGAATCGTCTTACTCGACCGAACAGAAGACGACTTTGCGGGAATACGTCGAACGCATGCCCGAGCAGCAGAAGGCGATTTACTACACGGCCGGTCAGAGTCGCGCTGCAATCGAGAAGTTGCCGCAGCTCGAAGTGCTCCGGGAGCAGAACGTCGAAGTCCTCTACTTCCTGGATAAAGTCGACGAGTTCCTGACCCAGCACCTGAGCGAATACGCCGGTAAGAAACTGCAATCAGTGTCGCGCGGAGATCTCGATCTGAAGAACGACGCTGCAGTCAGCACGGATGAGCAGTACAAAGAGTTGCTGCAATTCATGCAGGAGACGCTGAAAGACAAGGTCAAGGAAGTACGACTCTCGAAGCGTCTGAAATCGAGTCCCGTGTGTCTGGTCAGCAGCGACTCGGGCTACAGCCTGAACATGGAGCGCTTGATGGCCGAAGCCAATCAGCCAATCTTGCGCGCGACCCGAATCCTTGAAGTAAACCCAAACCACGGCGTTATCAAGGCGTTGGACAAGATGTTAAAAAACGCAGACCGCAGGGAGCGTCTTGCAGATTGTTGTTATTTGCTTTACGACCAGGCGATGTTGGTCGAGAACTATCGTGTCGAAGACCCGGTGAAATTTGCAAATCTACTTTCGAGTTTAATCATCGAGGCTTACGCCGACCGGCAGTAAGCATGCGCGTTCAATCAGAGGAGGCGACAAATGAGTTGGAACGATCCTGACCGAGAAGACACCACAATCTACAAGGTGGTGATCAATCATGAAGAGCAATACTCGATCTGGCCTGCAGATCGTGAGAACCCATTGGGGTGGAATGATGCCGGCAAGACTGGTCCTAAGGCCGAATGTCTGGAGTACATCAAAGAAGTGTGGACCGACATGAGACCGTTGAGTCTGCGTAAGCGCATGGAAGAGATGGCGAAGAACCCGCCGCCACCGCCACCGCCTCCGAGCAATGAGCCCAAGCCCCGTGGCAACGAGTTGGTGAACCGTTTGTGTGAAGGCGACCATCCGGTGGAAGCGAGTCTGCGTCCGGAGAAGACGGCGCAGATTCTCAAAGAACGAATCGACCTGGGGCACGTGCACATCAAGTTCACTGAGACGCGCGGTGGCACTGAACTCGGCGTTCGTCTCGATGATCATGCGAGCGATTTGAGCAAGGCTGATTTCGAATCAGGAACAGGGACCGTGCATCTCGAAGGAACGCTGACGCTGAATTACGTTCCGGTTCGTTGCATAGCCGACATCGATCTCGCAACGTTCGAAGGCAAAGGCCACCTCGTTTCTTTGGAAGCGGAAACCGCAGCCGCGTAAATCAGTTTTTCTCTGTGCAACCCCTGAAATCGGTCCTATATGTCCTATAGGACCTATTCCAGAGAAGAGCAATTGAAAGGAAGGTCCATATGGCCGACATTTACGACAATCTAACTAACACACCGTTGATCGCTGCCGTCAGAGATGGTGACGTCGACAAAGTCAAAGAGTTGCTCGACGGCGGCGCCGACGTTAACGAGCCGGGCGAACAGGGATGGACACCTCTGAACTGGGCCTCCGGTAAAGGCAACCTGGAACTCGTCACTCTGCTGGTTGAGAAAGGCGCCGACGTTTTCAAAGTTGGTCGCGATCAAAGAACCCCGCAGATGATTGCGCTCGCCGCCGGTCGCGCGGACGTGGTGAGGTATCTGCGCGAAGCTGAAGATCGTGTCGAAGGTGACAAGCCGGTCCGCCCACAAAGAAAGTACTGCAAGGCTCATCACATGTCAGACTTTCGTCAGTTTGCAGGTTGGAGTGAAGGTCGCATTAACTGGAAGAAGAGCGCCGGTGAAGCTGAGAACCAGCAGTTCGCTGACGACGATGTGGTGTTCTTGCACGAGGACTACACGGTCACCCAGTCGATCTGGTCCAACGAGAACGTCATCTTCAACAATGTGACGCCTGAATGGCAGGACTTCTGCAACAACGTCCTCGGATTCAAAGTGCCTGATGATCTTGATCTCATCGTTGCAGCCAGCGCCGCGAACAGCGAAGGTGCAGCGGCGAATGTCTAAGGACTTTTGCTTGAACACAGTCAGAACCACCTCGCGGTAGCGGTGGGTGCGCAGCAATTATTAAGGCAGAAGCAAACCAGGGGTGTTGATATGAACCGACGAGTAGTTGTAACCGGTATCGGTGTCGTCTCTCCAATCGGAACCGGAAAGGCAGCTTTCTGGCAGGGCTTGCTTGCCGGCAGGAACGGCATAAGTGATATCGATTTGTTCGATGTCTCGGAATTTCCCTGCCGCCGCGGCGGACAGGTGCGAGATTTTGTTCCTTCGCAGTACTTGAGTGCGGAGTCGATCAGCCGAATGGCCCCGGCAACGCAGTTTACCGTCGCGGCGGCGAGGATGGCCGTCGAAGACTCACGCCTCAACGGACACATGGAACCCGAACGGACCAGCGTCGCAATGGGCACAACCAACAGCGAAGGCGCCGTGCTCGAAAAGGTCGCCGGGATCTGGGCCAGGGAAGGTTACGAACAGATCGATCCGCAACTAATCACGAGATATCCCGGGCATCTTATTCCGGCCCATGTAGCCATGGAGTTTGGAGCCGAAGGCCCGATTGTCACATTGCCCAATGCGTGTTCGGCAGGGAATTGGGCCATCGGTTTTGGCGCCGACTTGATCAAGTCAGATGAAGCTGATGTGGTTCTGGCAGGAGGCTGCGATTCATTAGCGCGTAATGCATTCGTCGGCTTCAATCGGGCGTTTGCTATGGCGCCGGAAATGTGCCAGCCATTTGATAAGAACAGAAAAGGCTTGATGCATGGTGAAGGCGCGGCTGTGCTGGTCCTGGAAAGTCTTGACCTGGCCCAACGGCGCGGCGCGCACATTTATGCCGAAGTCGCAGGCGTTGGTGTGAGCTGCGATACTTATCACATTACCGGACCGGATCCGACGGGCAAAGGGGCTGTCGTGGCCACCATGAACGCCCTCGCCGCCAGTGGCCTTAAACCTGAAGACATCGATTACGTTAGCGCGCACGGAACCGGGACGAAGCCCAACGATAAAGTCGAGACTCTGGCAACGAAGAAGGTCTTCGGCGATCTTGCGAAGCGCATTCCCATCAGCTCCATCAAATCAATGATTGGCCACAGCTTTGGAGCAGCCAGCGCTATCGAAGCGGCCGCCGGCGCTTTAATCATCGAAGAAGGAATGATCCCGCCAACGATCAATTACCGCGAGCCGGACCCCGAATGCGATCTGGATTACGTTCCCAACGAAGCCCGACAACACAAGGTAGACGCGTTGCTGAGTAACGCGTACGCCTTCGGCGGAAACTGCGCAGTGCTGGCACTGCGATCCATGAGGTAATTCGGATGTCCAAACGGGTAGTTATTACTGGATTAGGAATCGTGTCCCCTGTTGGCACGGGCCGGGAAGCTTTTTGGACCAGCCTGACTAACGGCCGGACCGGAATCAAGCCGATTACGCTCTTTGACACGTCTCAACTGGCGTGCAAGACAGCCGGCGAGATCTCGGAGCTTGATGCCCGCGCGGCACTTCCCGGAATCAAGACAGGAATGCTCTATCGCACGGCGCAACTGAGCTGTGTGGCCGCGAAGTTAGGACTTGACGATGCGAGCATTGAGTTGAACGCCGAGACCAAACCGCGGATCGGAGTGATGATCGGCAACACTCTCGGCGTCATGCAAACCTACCTCGAGTTTTGTCGCACTGCGATCACGAAAGGCTACATAGCGGCGAGTCCCATGGACTTCGCGAATAGCATACACATCACGGCGGCTGGATATATCTCCGTGTTGTTCGGGATCTCGAATTTCAACAGCGTGATCTCGTCGGGAGAGTTGAGCGGTCTCGATGCGATCAAGTATGGCGCGTCGTTCATCCGGAATGGCAACGCCGATATGGTGATCGCCGGTGGCGTCGAGGCGATTTCGTTGGAGATCTACCTGCTCAATTACCTGCCGAAGTTTCTTTCCGGATCGACGGCCGGGCAGCGCGAGTTTTGCGCGCCGTTTGGTAAGGGAAGAAACGGTTTCGTGTTGGGTGAAGCGGGCGCGCTCGTAGTGTTGGAAGACTACGAACATGCGGTTGCGAGAGGCGCTCGTATCTACGCAGAAGTGCGTGGCTTTGGCGCTGGTTTCGACGGCCAGGCGTTTTTCAGTTCTACGCCGGCAGCGAAAGGATGGGCGCGAGTAACCAGTTTGGCCATCAGGCGATCCGGTTTGTCGCCGGAAGACATTGACTATGTCAGCGCCAGCGCCAATTCCTCAGTTGCAGGCGATCGAGCGGAAGCCGACGCGATCAGAAACGTATTTGGCTCGACGACCGATCGACTGCACATCAGCGCAGTGAAATCGATGACCGGCGAGTCGTTGAGCGCCTCGACCGGCGTTCAGGTGTGTGCTTCAGCACTCGCCTTGCACGAAGGCGTCATTCCACCGACGATTAACAGTGAAGAGCAGGATTCCGACTGCAACATACCTCTGTTCAGTGAGACCCGCGAAGTCAAAATCAAGACGGCGCTAATCAGCGCGGGCACCGCGACCGGGCTCGCCGGCGCTCTCGTGCTCAGCACTCCGCAATAATCACCGCTCTCTGCGCAACTCAGCCTCAATAAAGGTCCTATAAGTCCTATAAGTCCTATAAGTCCTATAACCTATTGATGCCGAGGTTGCACAGAGACAGTTCAAAAAACCAAAAAAGGAGACCAGAACAATGCAGGAATACAACGATGTTATTCGCAATATAGTGGCCCAAATTGGTGAAGTTGAAATCGACAAAGTCGGTGATGAAACGCACTTCTCAAACGATCTCGGCATCGACTCGTTACGCGCCCTCGAATTAATGGTCGCGCTCGAAGATAAGTTCAAGATCCGCGTTCCGGAAGAACAACTGGAACGGTTCACGACGGTCAGCAGTTTGGCCGAGTTAGTGATTGAGCTTCAAGCTCAGGCCGCAGTGTCGAGCTCGGCGTAGCAATCGGGTCTACAGGACCGATGCGACGACTGAGAACTTTGATCGATGAGAGTTAAGCATGCCGGAGGTTCATGAACGCCATGGCAACCCACCTTTGTAGTAACTCATTTCGCTTGGAACAGTCCGAAGGATCAATCAAGTCCGATCCCCTTCTCGCTATTCTAAGAGGCTCTCACGACTGATGCCTACCTGGTGAAGCACGTGGTTTCGAAAACCGAGTGTGATCGGATTTGGCAGAATTTCCCAGAGCAATCGGCAAGTGGTGTGAGGTAATAATGGATTTCACATTGACTGATGCGCAGGTGGTGGTCCAACGGAAGGCGAGGATACTGGCCACCGAGATCGTGTCGCAACACGTCGAAGCGATGGAGCGCGAAGATCGTTTCCCCGTCGAAGTGTGGAACGGGATGAAGGAGAATCGCTTCTGGGGAATCCCTTATCCCGAAGAGTACGGCGGCAGTGCCGATGGTTACGTGAGTTACGTTCTGGCGCTCGAGGAGATTGCACGTCAGAGCGTCGCAGTCGGTGCAACGCTTTCGGTTCACACACTTGCGACCGGAGCGCTCTATCACTACGGCACGTCTGAGCAAAGGCGAAAGTTTCTACCACCGCTTTTGACCGGCGAGCAGATCGGAAGTTTCTCGTTCACTGAAAAGGCGACCGGATCCGACCCGGCGGCGATCACGACGACATTCGTTAAAACCGATAAGGGTTTTCAACTCAACGGCAGAAAGATGTTCAGTTCCAACTCGACACACGACGGCGTTGCGATTGTCTTTGCAAAAGAGAACGAGAACCAGGTCAGCGCGTTCATCGTCCCGAAGAATTCACCGGGCTTCAAACGCGAAGAACGTGTGAGAAAGATGGGACTCGGCGGCTTTGAAACCGCTCCGTTTACGCTCACGAATGTATTCGTTCCGGAAGAAAACCTTCTCGGTGGAGACGCCCAGCGAGGAAAGGGATTTCAAATCCTGCTGGACATCATCTCGATTGGGAAGCTGGGCATCGCCGCACAGTCTCTCGGGTTGGCCCAACGCGCACTCGAAGAAGCAATCAAGTACGCAAGCCAGCGAAAGAAGACCGACAAGCCCATCCGGATGTTGCCCACAATTCAGACTCTCATTGCCGAGATGGCGGTGGAAGTCGAAGCCTCGCGCTGGTTGACTTACCACGCCGCCTCACAGCGAGAGATCGGGAAGAGCATCGCTCTCGAAGGCGCGATGGCGAAGTTGTTCAGCACGGAGTCGGCAAAGAGGGTCGTCGACAAGGCGATGTCAGTGCACGGCTGTTATGCGTATACGAAGGACTTTCCGATCGAACGGCTCTACCGCGACGTAAAGCTGGGTGAGTTGTACGAGGGAACGCCGGAAATGCAGAAGATTCTAATTGCTGCGAAGGTCTTGTACGCGAGATGAATTATGAATTTTTCCAACAACGGCAACAGCGGCGACACTATTGGGCACGTCAACGGTAAACGATCGCGCGTGGTGATTACTGGTCTCGGCATAGTCAGCCCGGTTGGCATCGGGCGAGCCGAGTTCTGGAACAACATCATCAACCCGACCTCGCCCGTCGACTACATCGGTAGCTTTGACACAGAAGATCTGCCGACAAAGATCGGCGCAGAGCTAACGGCCTTCAATCCGCTGGCGTACTTGAGCGAGAACGATGCACGGCGATTTGATGAAACGGCGCAGTACGCGTTCGTCGCATCGAGGCTGGCGCTTGAAGACGCCAACGTCGATCTCGACACGATCAACCGCGATCGGATGGGCGTGATCATCGGCAGCGGTCATGGTCCAATCAAAGCCATGGAGCGCGGGATCCAAGTCGTCGGGGACTCTGGCATGCACGGCCTTAGTCCTTTCGCGATGGCTAACGCGAGCACGAATATCGCCCCTGGTCTCATAGCGCTGAAGCTCGGTTTGAAAGGTCCGAACTTCTCAATGGTCTCGGCATGCGCCTCAGGCACACACAGCATCGGCTCTGCTTATGACACGGTGGCGCTGAACCGCGCGGACCTCATGTTGGCGGGAGGCACCGAGGCGTGCATCACGCGCTTCATCTTTTCGGGTTATTGCTTCATTTCCGCCATGTCTCGTCACAATCAGGAACCCAAAAAGGCTTGTCGCCCGTTTGACGCGGCGCGCGATGGGTTTGTGATGTCGGAAGGCTCAGGCATCGTCCTGTTGGAAGAGTTGAATCATGCTCTGGCCCGCGGAGCACACATCTATGCCGAGGTGGTCGGATATGGCGCCGCCAATGATGCGGTGCACGTCACCAACCTGAGTCGCAGAGGCATTGGCGTCCGGAAGGCGATGGAACTCGCGATCGAAGATGCGGGCATCGGACTCGACGACATCGATTACATCAACACGCATGGCTCCTCCACGGTCCTCGCAGACAAGTGTGAGGCTGCCGCAATCAAGGATCTCTTCAAACACCGCACGAGGGATCTGCTCATCAACTCAACGAAATCGATCACGGGACACATGATGGGCGCGTCGGGAGGAGCTGAGGCGGTCGTTTGCGCGCTGTCGTTGAAAGAGGGGATGGTACATCCGACGTTGAACTACGACACCTTCGATCCGGCCTGCGAACTCGAAGGGATTACGAATCAGGTGGTAAAGAAGGCCCTTAACTACGTTCTCTCAAACTCGATTGGGTTTGGCGGCGCGAACAGTTCACTTGTTTTCAAACGCTACGAGGCCTGAAGCTTTTGCACAGATACTCCAAGCGGAGGTGAAATGGCTAACACGGAAATAAACCTCGATACACTGGCCGGCGAACTGCTCACCGGTCCGGACCTCGACTTCCGCATCAAGACAGCGCGCACGCTCGTTAAGATCGGCAGTCGGGAGGCGCTCGAGTTGTTACGCAAGGCAATGGACGATCGAGATGAGACGTTCAGGGCACGGTTGGTGAAGGTCATCGCCCGCCTGGATCATCCGCTTGCCACTGAGATAGTCATTAAAGCCTTCAACGATCCTGACTGTTACGTGCGCAAGAGTGCTGTCGAGGCAGTTTCCCACGTCGATCATCCCGATATAATTCGGGCGCTGGTCGATTGTCTTCGCGACGAAGAGATTAACGTCCGTGAGAGCGCGGTGATTGCGCTCGAGAAGAGCCGCGACGCCGACATGGTCGTGAACATGCTTTCTACCGCGCTGACTGACTCTCACTGGAACGTCAGACGCGAAAGCGTGGAAGTCATCGCCCGCGTCGGTGGCAGCCGCGCGTTCGAACCGTTGCGTCTAGCATTAAAGGACAAAGATCCCGAGGTTCGTTTGAGCGCACTCGTTGGATTGGCCGATCTTGCAGATGAGGGCGTGGTTGATAGTGTCGTCGGCGCGCTCACCGATCCCGACGTCAGCGTTCAACTCGAAGCATTGGATATTGCCGGCAAGTTTGGCAGGCCGGTGATTCTGCCGCTGCTCGAGGAGATTGGGGCGCGAGAAGGTGCGCCGATGATGATTAAGCAGGCGGCAGTGAGTGCTCAAAATAGAATCCGAGCGAGAGGTATGGCAGAAGTAGAGACGGTGAGCAGCAAGTCGAAAGTAGTCTGGCGTACTGACGGCAAATCAGTTCAAGTTAAACCAGTAGAAGTCAAACCGGCTGAAGTTAAACCCATTGAAGTAAAACCCGCCGGCAATGGTCAGGATGTCAATCCCGACCCCCCGGCCAACGGCGTCGACAAAATCTATGCGATCGATCCGAAGAGCTGTATTCGTTGCGCATCCTGCTCGAGTATCGCTCCCACCATTTTCCGCGTTGCCGCCAAAACCGCTTTTATCAAGCGGCAACCGCATGATGCAGAAGAAGTGAATCAGTGTGAAGCCGCTCTCGGTAATTGTCCCACTGGCGCCATAAGCTCCACGTTAAAACAGCGATCGGCTTGACTGCTCGATCATAGTTCGAGGACCGGCCCACTGTGGCCCATTGAAAGGAGAAGCAGTATGGACAGCAAAAGCATGGCAGCAGTCCCTTACCCCAGCAGTCTTGAGGTAGCGGCTAACGCTAATCCGGATTTATTGGATACGGCACTTTATTACGGTCTGTTTCGCGAGGCTGAATCGGTGCGTTGGAAGATGTCTGACATTCCGTTCGATGCGATCGAAAAAGACAAGGCGCCGCCGGGACTGGTCGAACTGATCAGAGCAAATGCGGCTGCAGAGCTCACCACGTGGACGGCAACAAATCAGTTCTTTCAGGGTTTCTCGGATGACGTCGACTTCACGCAATGGATGACGATCTGGCTTTACGAAGAGACCAAGCACCCGCAAGCGTTGATGTGCTGGGCCAAGCATTTCGGTGAATCGTTCGATACAGGTTTCTTTCTCGAGGGCCGCAAGACGTATCCGTTCATGAATTCCAAGATGGGAACGCTCACCTTCAACATTCTCTCGGAGATCGAAGCGGCGACGTACTACCTGAGTGTCTCTCGGAACGTGCAGGAGCCTGTCTTGAAACTAATCACGAAAAACCTGGCCGCCGATGAGGCACGCCACGCGTCCAGTTTTTATCTCTACGCGAAGAAACGAGTGACGCAGTCTGACAATCCGCAGTTGGAACGATTCGAGGCTTTGAAGATGCTCTATTTCTGGCTGGTCCGTCATCAAAACGTCCAGCATCCGGTTGCGCTCTTCGCGAACAAGATAGCCAGGGGAGGGGAGTTCGAAGGGTTGGATCGCATTGTGGGTTACAACACGGAGAATATGCACGTGCGGATGCGAACGATGATCGGGAACCTGGTCGGCCTCACGCTCGATAACAAAGAGGAGGTTCGAAAAAACTTCCTGCAACTGCAAAAAGAGAATAGCGCGACCGCTAACGCGTAATTCGAGATTCAACTATGCACATATGCACACCAGCGACATTCTAATCTTAAGAGGCGACGACGTGCGTCAACTGCTCGAAGGGCAGGAGACGGCTATACTCGCGGCCGTGCGCCGCTCGTACGAAATTCACGGTTCCGGCGAGAGCTTTGTGCCGCACTCAACCTTCCTGTCTTTTCCGAACGGCAACAGCAACCGGATCATCGCCCTGCCGGCATATCTCGGCGATGAGTTCGACACCGCCGGGATCAAGTGGATCTCATCTTTTACAAGTAATCTGAGTTTGGGCTTGGAACGTGCTTCGGCCGTTGTCATCTTGAACTCAATGTCGACAGGGCGGCCGGAAGCGATCCTCGAAGGTTCGGTGATCAGCGCGAAGCGAACCGCGGCCAGCGCGGCACTCGCCGCGATCTCTCTGCATCACGAGCAAAACGAGACTCGCGCCGGACTGATCGGTTGTGGCTCTATCAATTTTGAAATCGTCAGGTTTCTTAAAACAGTCTTTCCTAATCTCGCCGAGCTGGTCGTTTTCGACCTCGACCGGCAGCGCGGTCAGCAATTCGCGGCGAAATGCGAAGCGAAGTTTGGGTTTGCCGGGATTGAACTGGCCCCGCAGATCGATGATGTGTTCAGAAACTGTTCGCTCGTCTCACTGGCGACGACTGCATCTCAGCCACATCTCGCGAGTCTTCCGGAAACTACTTCGCCGCGGACGATACTCCACATCTCTCTGCGCGATCTCGCGCCGGAGATAATTCTTAACGCCGACAACGTCGTAGACGACGCCGATCATGTGTGTCGCGCGCGTACGTCGCTCGACCTTGCCGTGCAACTGGCAGGCAGTCGTGACTTTATTCGTTGCGCGCTTGGGGACGTTCTAATTGGAAGAGCCAAACCGCGAGACGATGTTCACAACACAACCATTTTCAGTCCATTTGGCCTCGGCATTCTGGACCTCGCCGTGAGCAAGCTGGTCCGCGACCTGGCCCATGCCAACGACAGCGGAACAGTGGTGCCCTCGTTCCTTCCCGACTCGTGGATAGCTGTACCCGAAAACCAGGCGATCTGATCGTCGATGCTTGTCGCCGCCAGAACATCCTGTCTGAAAGACTGTACGGTCCAAAAGAAATCTCGCTTTAATCCGCTTTGAATTCGCGTCATCCGTGTCCCTCAAATTCTCGTCACTCATAGATCTCCTCCAGTATCGCGCGTCAAAGACGCCCGAGCGCACTGCGTTCATTTTCCTGGAAGATGGCGAGTCGGAAACGGCGCGCATAACTTACGACGAGTTGCATCAGCGTGCGAGAACGATCGGCTCCTGGCTACAGTTGCACAAGGCTACTGGCGGGCGTGTTCTGCTGCTTTATCCTTCCGGTCTCGATTATATCGCCAGTCTGTTCGGTTGCATGTACGCCGGGGCGATCGCCATACCTGCTTATCCGCCAAGTCACAACCGTGGGCTGGATCGCCTCGAAGGGATCATCAACGACGCGCAGCCCGCATTTGCCCTCACGACCAAAGACATTCACTCCAAAGCGGAATTACTTGATGAGTTTCGCGAGATGAAGATCGTCGAGACCGATCGGATCGACAAGAGTTTCGCGGAGTTCTGGTTTCATCCGTTGCTAAGTGAACGTTCTCTCGCCTTCCTGCAATACACCTCCGGATCGACGGCAACGCCAAAAGGCGTGATGCTGACTCACGCCAACCTGCTTTTCAACGAAAGATTGATCCAGAAGATTTTTCAGCAAACTGAAAAGTCGATCGTCGTGGGCTGGTTGCCGCTTTATCACGACATGGGCCTGATTGGCAGTGTGCTGCAGCCAATCTACAATGGCTCCAGTTGTATCCTGATGCCGCCCACCGCTTTTCTGCAACAACCCGCGCGGTGGCTCCAAACAATCTCACGATACGGAGCGACCACCAGCGGTGGCCCAAACTTCGCTTACGAGCTTTGTATCCGCAAGATCGACGAGGAACAGAAAGCCGCGCTTGACCTAAGCACGTGGAGCGTGGCGTTCAATGGCGCCGAACCGATTCGCGCGGAGTCGATCGAGCATTTCACGCGAGAGTTTGGTGCGTGTGGCTTTTCAGCGAAGGCTTTCCGGCCCTGCTATGGACTTGCCGAAGCTACTCTGATCGTTTCCGGTCAAAAGAAACCGCGGGCCCCGCTGATGAAACACGTCGAGGCGGATGCTTTGACTTACAATCGCGTGGTCCAGGCCACGGATAAAACCACTCAGGCTCGCCCGCTGGTCGGCTGCGGCCATGCTCTAGGGCAGGAACTGATCATCGTCAATCCTGAAACGCTGACAAGATGCGCCGCCGGCAGGGTTGGTGAAATCTGGCTGGCCGGCAGGGGGGTCGCACAAGGCTACTGGAACAATCATGGTGAAACGAAGGCCGTCTTTCGTGCCTTTCTCGCAAACGGCGATGGGCCATACCTCCGCACCGGCGACCTTGGCTTCAAGCACAAGAACGAACTCTTCATCACCGGCCGTTTGAAAGACCTGATCATCATCCGCGGCGTGAATCATTATCCGCAGGACATCGAGCACACCGCCCAGCGAGCGCATGAGAGTTTGACGAATCATCGTGGCGCCGCGTTCTCGATGGATATCGACAGTGAGGAACGGCTCGCTGTGGTCCATGAGATACGGCCGCACCGCCAGATGGACTTCGACGTGCTGGTCAAAGCGATTCGACAGGCCGTCGCCCATGAACATGGCGTGAATGTTTATAAGGTCGCTCTCGTTAAGCCGGGAGTAGTGCCGGTTACGACCAGCGGAAAAATTCAGCGTCGTGCGTGTCGTCAGGCCCTGTCGGCAAACAGTCTCGAGGTGTTAAAGCTCTGGCAAGAAAGTGCGACGGGTGTTGATGAAGACTCGCTGCTGGCTGGACCACCGTGGGAGGCGACGGCGATTCAGGCGTGGTTGCAAACGCAAATTGCGACGCGTCTTCGATTGGCAGTCGACGAAGTGGCGGTCGATCGACCAATCGCTGAGTATGGTTTGGATTCGCTGGCCGCTGTCGAGATCAAGCACAGCATTGAAAAAGTGCTGGGCGTGCAACTACCGCTCACGAGTTTTCTACACGCGACGACGGTGCAGGCTCTCGCGGCGCAAGCGATCAGCCTGTTGTCGAATTATGAACCAGTAGGTCTCGCGTTAACCCATACGGACGAATCGATCGCACCGCTGTCGCAAGGTCAACGATCGCTCTGGTTCATGCAACAGCTAGCACCAGAAAGCACGGCTTACAGTATCGTTTCCGCGCTTCGTATTCTGTCAGACGTTGATACGGGCGCTTTGCGACGCGCGTTTCAGTCGTTGACGGATCGACATGCGATCCTGCGCACGACGTTTCGTATGGTTGCAGGCGAGCCGGTGCAACATGTCAGCGATCACGTTGAAGTCTGTTTTGAAGAGATGGATGCTTCGGCATGGAGCGTGACTGAGCTTGAGCGGTATTTGGACGCGGAGGTTCACCGGCCATTCGATCTCGCGACCGGACCGTTGCTGAGAATCAACTTGCTCAGGCGAGACGCACGCGAGCACGTGCTTCTGATCGCAGCGCATCACATCATTGCCGACCTCTGGTCGTTGGCAATACTCCTTCAGGAGCTGGGTGATGCGTACAAGACAGAAGTCTCCGGCGTATCCAGTTCACTCCCATCGTTGAGCTTTAGTTACGCAGATTACGCTCGTTGGTAGGAAAGGACGTTGGCAAGTGCTGAAGGAGACCGTTTGTGGTCCTACCGGCAGCAACCACTCGCCGGTGACCTTCCCGTACTCGAGCTGCCTGTTGACCACTCGCGCCCGCCCGTCCAGACCTATCGAGGACCGTCGCTTTCCTTTGATGTCGACACAACCGTTACGCAGGCCACTCAGAAGATTGTTACCCAAACGACCGTCCGCGTCATGATCGCAACAACACCAACAAGCAACTGGCTCACGTGTCCCAAACCGAATCCACGCGCGAGCATGCGTCTTTTCTGCTTTCCGTACGCCGGTGGCAGAGCCGCAGTCTTTCGCACCTGGCCTGATGAACTGCCGGCGGGGATTGAGTTTTATGTGATCGAGCTGCCGTCGCGAGGCAGACGGATCAAAGAACCACCGATCACTCGTATCGAACCGCTGGTGCGCGGCATCGCCGGCGCGATCGAGCCGTTGTTAGACAAGCCGTTCTGCTTCTTCGGCCACAGTATGGGAGCCCTCACGAGTTTCGAACTTGCACGTCTGCTACGACGTGAAGGTCGCCCGCTGCCATTGCATTTGTTTGTCTCGGGTGCAGTCGCGCCACAGTTCAGGGACTCGCATCCGGTCACCTTTGATCTTCCCGAACCCGAGTTTCTCGACGTGCTTCGGCGTCTAAACGGCACGCCAAGCGAAGTGTTGGAGAACGAGGAGCTGTTGCAGTTGGTGCTGCCCACGCTGCGCGCTGATTTCGAGTTGTTGCAAGTTTACGAATACGCGGATGAGCCGCCGTTTAGCTTTCCGATCACGGCTTTCGGTGGATTGCAGGACAAGGAAGTAAGCCCGGAGGATCTCGAGGAGTGGCGCGTGCAAACTGCTTCCACATTCATCCTCAGAAACTTTCCCGGAGATCATTTCTTTCTCCACTCGGATCGCTCGCGTCTACTCTGGGCCATGTCGCAGCAGTTGGTTTCGTTAGTCAGTCGGCGGTAGTTACGTTCTAACTACTGACACAAGGACGCACAAGCGACACAGAAGACAAGATGTCAGTGCGGCATGTACTCTCCATCGCGGAACTAGGGCCCGAGAATTTGGCGGACCTGCTTCAATGTGGTTATGCGTTCGCCGGCGCAAGCAGCATCGAAGCGCATCCGTTGGCAGGGAAAGTCGTGGGAATATACTTTCGCGGCACTTCGACGCGCACACGAACTTCGTTTACGGTCGGGGCGATGCGCCTGGGCGCTGGGATAATCCATTTCGGCCCGCACGATCTACAACTTGTGACAGGCGAAACGGTTCAAGATACCGCGCGCGTTCTGGCAGGTTATATTGATGTCTTAGTGATTCGAACTAATCAAACGCTGGCCGAGATGAAAGCCTTTGCCCAGCAAAATGAGATGGCCGTCATCAATGCTATGAGCGACAACGAACATCCTACCCAAGCAATTGCCGATCTTGTCACGATCCATGAAGCCTTCGGTCGGCTCGATGATGTGCACGTGCTTTACCTTGGCGAAGGCAACAATACCGCCACCTCTCTGGCGCTAGCCGTATCAATGACACCCGGGCTACGTCTCACCTTAGTGACGCCCTCCGGGTACGGACTGCCGGACAGCGTTCTCGAAATTGCTCACCAGTTCGCTCAGAAGTCGGGCGCAATCATTGAACAACATCACCGGGCAGACCGGTTGCCGGCGAACGTCGACGTTGTTTACACAACGCGCTGGCAGACGATGGGAGTCCCCAAGCCCGACCTCAACTGGCGAGAAAAGTTCGCTCCTTTCAGCGTCACGCCCGAGTTAATGGCGCGCGTCTCCAAACCCGCCGGCACCATTTTTCTTCATGACTTGCCAGCCGTGCGCGGCCAAGACACCCACGACGAAGTTCTTGACGGTCCACGAAGCCTTGCCTTCAGACAAGCCCGCCATAAGCTAACCGGCGCGATGGCCGTTCTTTCCTGGTGCGTGGCTGCGGCATAGCCCACTTCTCCCTTTAAAGTTCCTCTCGTCCTCGTAGTGCAGCACTTCTTGCAAATAGGTGCTAAGCGTAACGGCTCGTTCATTTTTTGGATTGACACTTGACATAAAATGGATATCATAATCGCTGTCCTGCTCAGCCATCGAAGTTGTCGTTACCTTGAGTTGCAACTCCCCGCAGTGCAGCCTAGTGCGGAAGGCTTCCTAAGCCGGACGGGACTCCCTTTCAAAAAAACAGAGACTCGGCTGAAATCGTTGCAAAAGCGACGTGCGGCAGCTTTGTATGCATGGCTCTCCTAGCTGAAAGCGACTTGCTTGAACTTCCTGCCCCGAGCGCTCTTTCTACTTGCCGATAGCCAACTCTTGTTCTGGCGGACAGATGGAGATTGTTTCTCTAACTTGCTCCGCGAGGCGGTCGACAAGCGTTATCCCAAAGCTGCATATATCGGCGCCTCCAATGGCGACCTGCCAGAGTTCTACGACCTCTTTCAGGCGGCGATGAATAACATTGGAATTAGCGATTGCCGCATGATTCGGTCCGGGTTGCAGGAGCAAGACCTCGAATACTTGTGGGCAGCGGACATCATTTTATTAGCCGGTGGCGCGGTGGAGAGGGGTTGGCGTTTCTTTGAGCAAACCGGTCTGGGCGCCCGCATCATCAAGAGTTATTACGAAGGGGCTGTTTTAGTGGGCGTTTCGGCAGGGGCAATTCAGCTGGGCTTGTGCGGATGGCCAGACGCAAACTTGCCGGATGACAATCCAATTCACACTTTCAAACTGGTCCCTTTTATCATCGGCGTCCACGAGGAAGCAGGTGGCTGGCGAGCATTGAAAAAGGCCTTGCGCAGCTGCGGCGGTACAACGCGCGGCCTCGGCATACCCGCGGGTGGTGGACTTATCTTTTATGATGATCACTCATTCAGGCCACTCAGGTACCCGGTTCATGAATTTGTATTAAGGGAGGGAGCGGTTGCTCACAGTCTCCTGGGCCTAAAGCCGGCCAGCCAGAGTGGTCGTTGCGCCGGTGGAGAGTCAATGGAAGAGTCAAGTGAACCCCAATGAGCGCGCGTGCATGCACCCTTTGACTTCCTTCTCTGCTTCCCGTTTGAGTTTGGGAGTTTTAGGTCTCCTGCTGTTGGTGTTTAGCTCCGCACTTGCCATTTATCAAGTGGTCCCACCCGCTGCCAATCCTGCTACCGCGCGGCCGCAGGAATTCTCCTCCGGTCGAGCGCTGTTGCACCTCGCAGTCATCGCAAGAAAGCCACACCCGCATGGTTCGCCCGAGCAGGCAGAGGTTCGAGACTATATCTTGCACGAATTGACGGTGCTGGGGTTAAGCCCGCAACTGCAAACCACGTCGGTGATAAGTAATATCATAGTTCGGCAGCAAGGCACGGGCGGCGGCAAAGCTCTCCTGCTCGCCAGCCACTACGACACAGTGCCGAGTAGTCCGGGGGCTAGTGACGACGGCTCAGGGGTCGTTGTCGTGCTGGAAACGCTAAGGGCCTTACGGGCGTCTGGCATGCCCTTGCGGAACGATGTCATTTGCCTCTTCTCAGACGGGGAAGAGGTGGGCCAACAGGGGGCGAAAGCTTTCGCCTATTCCCACCCGTGGGCCAAAGATGTGGGGCTGGTCCTTAATTTCGATGCGCGGGGAAATGGCGGCCCGGCCGTGATGTTTGAAACAAGCCAGGAAAACGGTTGGCTCATCGACCAACTGGCTATTGCCGAACCTCACGTGGTTGCCAACTCGCTCGCGGGCGAGATATGGGATCGTATGCCAAACAAAACGGACTTGACCATCTTCAAAGAAGCAGGAATGGCTGGCCTCAACTTCGCTTACTTTGACGGGTTTAACCGTTACCACAGCCCGCTCGATACCGTTGATGCAATTGACGAGCGCAGCCTGCAACATCAGGGAACATACGCCCTGGCGCTGACGCGTCACTTTGGGAATTCCGATCTCGCAGATACCAGACGTCCTAACGAAGTTTATTTCAATCTCCTCGGCCTGACGCTTCTCCACTATTCAGAAAAGTGGGTGGTCCCTCTAGCTGTGACTGCGGTTGTGCTATTCGCCGGAGTCGTATTTCTCGCCCGAGGTAGACAACAACTCACGTTGGTCGGTATCGGCCACGGATTCACCGCAACGCTTCTGACCTTTGTTGCTACGGTCCTTTTCGTCACCGTGGCTTGGTGGCTGAGTGGTCCGATTCTTGGCAGGAAGATAGCCCGAGGTGCGGCCGATTACAACAACGGTCTTGATATGTTGATCCTTACGGTCTGCGCCCTCCTGGCGGCTTCGCTATGCTACGGTTGGCTTGCTCGAAGAATTAGCAGTTGGCATCTGTTGGCTGGTGGCCTGCTGTGGTGCCTGCTCTTGACCGTGTTGACTAGCCTGTTCTTACCGGCGGGCAGTTTTCTTTTCATCTGGCCGTTCTTCTTTGGCCTGATTGCGTTGGCGTCAGGCGTGCTTGTACGTCACCAAAACCCCGCGTCGGCCAGGCTCCTTGCGGTTGTCGCAGTTTGCGTGGTCCCCGGCGCGCTAATATTGGCTCCCATCATTTATTTGACACTGATCGCCGTTACGTTAAGGTCGGTGACTTCGCTTTTGCTGTTGGCCCTGCCAGCGGCACTTATCCTGGTGCTTCTAACACCACAACTTCAAGTGCTGACCCCGCCTAGCAAAAAGGCATCCACGTAAGACGTGCCTGGGTTAACACGACTCCGCAAAAACTAGAATGTCCAGTGAACAGAACATAAGGGATAAGTCTCTGACTTCCGCCCTGAGCTCTAGCCTCTCCCCCTTCGAGCCGACTACTGTGGTCGAACTGCTCCGTTGGCGAGCACTCCATCAGCCTGCCCAACCTGCCTACACTTTTCTAGTTGACGGAGAGATGGAGGAGGCGCAGATAACTTACGGTGAGTTGGATAGAAAGGCGCGGGCCATCGGTGCGTTGTTGCAGTCGATGGGCGTCAGCGGTGGGCGGGCGCTGTTGCTTTACCCTTCGGGTCTGGAGTACATCACCGCCTTTTTCGGCTGTCTGTACGCTGACGTGATAGCCGTGCCGGCTTACCCACCGCGGCCAGCCAAGCCAAACCGGAATTTGCCGCGACTTCGCGCGATTGTCGATGATTGCCGGCCGGCGTTAGCGTTGAGCGTGGGTCCCATCTTGTCGGCCCTGACCCGCAGGGTCGAGCAGGACCCACACCTATCGTCGATGCGTTTCGTCTCTACCGACGGGGTTGACGACGCACTCGCCGAACATTGGCAGGAGCCGCTCATTAGCAATGAGACGCTGGCGTTCCTGCAGTACACTTCCGGCTCCACCGCCGCGCCGAAGGGCGTCATGGTGAGTCACGGCAATCTGCTGCACAACCAGCGAATGATCAAGCTGGCTTTCCAGCAGACGGAACAATCTATCGTAGTCGGCTGGTTGCCGCTTTACCACGACATGGGGCTGATCGGCAACGTCCTCCAGCCGTTGTATCTGGGCGCGCGGTGCATCCTCATGCCACCGACCTCTTTCCTGCTGAAACCCTTCCGTTGGCTGAAAGCCATTTCGCAATACAAAGCGTCCACGAGCGGTGGGCCTGATTTCGCGTACGAGCTGTGCGTTCGTAAAGTGACCGCCGCACAGCGCGAGACGCTCGACCTCAGTAGTTGGACGACTGCTTTCAACGGTGCCGAGCCCATCCGACCTGGCACGATGCAGCGCTTCGCAGACACTTTTGCTCCCTGCAACTTCAATCGCATGGCGTTCTCCCCGTGCTACGGACTCGCTGAGGCGACCTTGCTGGTGACCAGCATCGTGGATACAACGCAGCCGTTGGTCCATACGGTACAGGCGGCGGGCCTTGAAACCGGTCATGTGATCAGCGCTGCACCGGATGATGAGAATACACGGCCACTGGTGAACTGCGGTCAATCACTATTGAATCAGAAGATTCTGATTGTCGATCCCGCAAGTCTAACTGACTGCCCGCCGGATACGGTCGGTGAGATTTGGCTCTCAGGACCGAGCGTTGCCAAGGGTTACTGGAGCCGGCCCGACGAGACTGCGCAGACCTTCCAAGCGTATCTGGCCGACAGCGGCGATGGTCCATTCCTTCGCACCGGCGATCTCGGCTTCCTAAAAGAGGACCAACTCTTCGTTACCGGTCGCCTGAAAGACCTGCTGGTCATTCGCGGCCGCAACCACTACCCCCAAGACATCGAATTAACCGTTGAGCGCACCCACGCAGCGCTGCGGTCCGGCTGCGGTGCGGCCTTCGCGATCGATGAGGCTGGCGAAGAACGTCTGGTGATTGTGCAGGAACTAGATCACCGGTTCGGAGCGGACGTCGAGGCGGTCATCGAGACAATCCGAGAAGCGATCTCCGAAGAGCACGAGGTGCAGTCCTACGCCATTACTTTGATTGCGCAGGGCAGCATTCCGAAGACCTCGAGCGGCAAGATCCAACGACACGCGTGCCGGCAAAAGTTCCTCGGCGGCAGTCTCCAAGTGGTTCATGAGTGGCGCGCGGTTGTGGCGACGGAACGCACGCCCGACGACGCTGTGCTGGTCCAGCCGCTTGAAAGCAAGTCGGCTATTGAAGACTGGCTCGTCGCGGAATTCGCGGCGCGCCTTGGGGTCGCGGCGAACGCAATCGATGTCCATCAAAGCGTCGCTCGCTACGGGCTGGATTCACTGGTGTCAATAGAGTTGGTGCACCGCATCGAGACCGCGCTGAACGTAAGTCTGCCGCTGACCAGCCTGCTTCAAGGCTCCAGCATCGCGCAACTCGCCGTTCAGATACTGGCCCAGTTGGAGTCCCCCACACTCACGCATCGTCCGATCCTCTCGACAGCAACGAATGACGATCAGCCGCTGTCCCACGGCCAACAGGCGCTCTGGTTTTTGCATCAAGTCGCGCCTGAAAGTGCGGCTTACAACATCTCCGGTGCGGTGCGAATCCGCTCGGAACTCGACCTCTCAGCTTTTCGTCGCGCATTTCATACGCTGGTGGAACGCCACGCGGCCTTGCGTACGACCTTCACAGCAATGCAAGGAAAACCCGTACAGCATGTGCACGACCAGGCGGAGGTTTGCTTCCGCGAGATCGACGCTGCGCACTGGAGCGAGACCAACATCGACGAGGAACTACTGGCAGAGGCGCATCGTCCGTTCGATCTTGAGCAAGGCCCCTTACTGCGGATCTTCGTGTTCCGTCGGTCATTGCGCGAGCACGTGGTCTTGTTAACCGTTCACCACATCGTGACCGACTTCTGGTCGCTGGCGGTGTTAGTGCGCGAACTCGGCATTTTATATGCGGCGTATTTGGCAAACGAGCCGGTCTCATTGCCGCTCCTGCCGCTGCGATACACCGATTATGTGCGCTGGCACGCCAATTTGCTGCTGACGCCGGCTGGCGAGCGGCTGCGTTCATATTGGCAAAAGCAGTTGGCCGGCGAACTGCCCGTGCTGAATCTGCCCATCGATCAAGCGCGACCGCCGGTCCAGACGTTTAATGGAGCGTCCCTCGCATTCAGCTTGGGCGCGCAATTGACTGAGCAACTCAAAGCTCTCAGCCGCGACAACGAGACCACACTTTACACGACGCTGCTGGCCGCCTTTCAGGTGTTGTTACATCGTTACACGCAGCAGCGAGAGATTCTGATCGGCTCGCCCACAACGGGCAGAAATTGGGCGGAGACGGCCGGGCTGGTTGGGTACTTTGTTAATCCGGTGGTGTTGCGCGCGGACTTCGCCGGCGACCTTACCTTCACCGCGTTTCTAAATCAGGCGCGCCAGACCGCGCTGGCTGCGTTCGAACATCAGGACTATCCGTTTCCGCTACTGGTGGAGCAGTTGCAGCCCGAACGCGAACCGAGTCGCCCGCCGCTCTTCCAGGCCATGTTCGTTCTGCAAAGATCACACTTGCTCGATGAGCAGGGGTTGAGTGCTTTTTCGCTTGGCGAGGCAGGTGCGCGTCTGCGCCTCGGTGAGCTTGAGTTTGAATCGATCGCGGTGCCACAACGTGTGGCGCAGTTTGACCTGACGCTAATGATGGCGGAGTCGGCCGATGGTTTGGCGGCGTCGCTGCAGTTTAATACTGATCTGTTTGCCGCCGAAACGATCGCGCGGTTAGCCAGACACTACGATTGCCTGTTGCAGAGCATCGTTGCCGAGCCACAACGGCGGGTAGCGACCTTGCCTTTGTTAAGTGCAGCTGAGCAGCAGCAACAATTGGTGGAGTGGAACGACACTGGTCGGGAATACGCGGCAGACTGCATTCACGATTTGTTCGAGCAACAAGTCGTGCGCACGCCCGATGTCGTCGCGCTTATCTGCGCTGAGCAGCGGTTGAGCTACGCGGAGTTGAACCGGCGCGCGAACCAACTAGCCCACCACTTACAACGACTGGGGGTTGGACCGGACACGCTGGTGGGACTGTTGCCCGACCGGACGATGGAGATGGTGATTGGGGCGCTGGGGATCTTGAAGGCGGGCGGGGCCTACGTGCCGCTGGACCGACAATACCCGCCGGAGCGGCTGGCCTTCATGATCGCGGATGCCGGATTGAGCACGTTGCTGACGCAGCAGCACCTGCTGGATGCGTTGCCGGGGACGGCGGCGCGCGTGGTGTGTCTGGATCGGGACTGGGGAGCGATTGCGGAAGAGAGTGATGAGAACCCCATGCGGGGCAGCAGCACTGAGAACCTGGCATACGTGATTTACACGTCGGGCTCTACGGGACAACCGAAAGGAGTGGCCATCACTCATGGGAGTGCTGGGGTCATGCTGCAGTGGGCACACGAGGTCTTCAGTCGAGAGGAGTTTGTTGGAGTCTTAGCAGCGACGTCGCTCTGCTTCGACCTGTCGGTGTTTGAGTTATTCGCACCGCTGAGTTGCGGGGGCACAGTGATCCTTGCGGAAAACGCGCTGGCGTTGCCGGCGTTGGCGGCCGCAGGGGAGGTGACGCTGGTCAACACAGTGCCCTCGGCAATGACGGAGTTGGTCCGGCTGCGAGGAGTGCCGGCGGGAGTGCGGACGGTAAACCTGGCGGGTGAGGCGCTGCCGCGGGCACTGGTGGAGGCCATCTACGAGGAGGCTCGCGGGGTGACCCGGGTGCTGAATTTGTATGGGCCGAGCGAGGATACTACTTACTCGACCTGGGCTGAGGTGGCGCGCGGCCATGGGCGAGTGCTGATCGGACGGCCGATAGCAAACACGCAGGCGTATGTGCTGGACAGTGAGTTGCAGCCGGTGCCGGTGGGAGTAGCGGGAGACTTGTACCTGGGGGGTGATGGGTTGGCGCGGGGCTATCTGAAGCGGCCGGAGCTGACGGCGGAGCGGTTTGTGCCAGACCCGTTCAGCGGCAGTGCGGGCCGGCGGCTGTACCGCACTGGGGACGTGGTGCGCTACCAGAGTGATGGGGAGCTGGAGTATCTGGGGCGCGGGGACCAGCAGGTGAAGCTGCGCGGGTACCGGATCGAATTAGGGGAGATTGAGGCGGTGCTGAGGCGACAGGTGGGAGTGCGGGAAACGGTGGTGGTAGCTCGCGCAGACGGTACCGGGGCGCAGCGGCTGGTGGCCTACGTGGTGGCCGATGTAATGGCGGATAGTGGCGCCCCGCCGGAGCAGCAACTGCGAGTCAGTGGCTGGCGCCGGGCGCTGAAAGGGGAGTTGCCTGAATACATGGTGCCGGCCGCGTTCGTGGAGTTAGAGGAATTGCCGCTGACACCCAACGGGAAGGTGGACCGCAAGGCGCTGCCGGCGCCGGACAGCAGCTGCCTGGAAGTGAGCCCAGGTTATCAGGCGCCGAGTACGGAAGTGGAAGAGTTGCTGGCTGGCATCTGGTCGCAGGTGCTCGGGGTCGGTGCGATTGGTGTACACGACAACTTCTTCGAGTTGGGCGGCCATTCGTTGTTGGCGACACAGTTAGTAGCGCGAGTGCGGGAGACTTTTCAAGTTGAGCTGCCGCTGCCCACGCTGTTCGAAGCCCCAACCGTCGCAGGGTTAGCCACGCGCCTGGAGGCAGCATTGCTGGGCGAGCACGGGGTAGCGTCGCCGGTGTTGCCCGTAAAGCGCGATCAGCCGCTGCCGTTGTCATACGCGCAGCAGCGACTCTGGTTCTTGGATCAGTTGGAAACAGGGAGCGTCGCCTACAACGTGCCGGCGGCGGTGCGTCTTGAAGGGGCGCTTGATGTGTCGGCACTGGCAGGAGCGTTGAGTGAAGTAGTCCGCCGGCATGAGGCGTTGCGCACGCACTTTGCGATCAACAGTGGGCAACCCGTTCAAGTGATCGAGGAGCCTGAGCCGGTCACACTTCCGATAACTGACTTAGGCGGACTGGCCGCACCAGAGCGCGAAGATGAAGTCAGGCGCTTACTGAGCGCGGAAGCGTGTCGTCCTTTCGACTTGGCCCAAGGGCCCCTGCTCCGAATCAGCCTGCTGCGGTTGAGCGCGCAAGAGCACGTGTTGCTTCTAGCGATGCACCACATTATTAGTGACGGCTGGTCGTTGGGAGTGTTGGTGAAGGAGTTGGGGGCGCTCTACACCGCATACACCCAAGGTCAGGCATCGCCGCTGCCGGGGTTGGAACTTCAGTACGCTGATTATGCGGTGTGGCAACGCGAGCGGTTGCTGGGTGAAGTGCTCGAAGGACAATTGTCCTACTGGCGTGAACAGTTGGCGGGCACGACGGTTTTAGAACTGCCCTCGGATAGACCACGTCCGGCAGTGCAAAGCTTTCAGGGCGCGAGTCAGCGAGTAGTTTTTGCGGAGGGACTGAGCCGAAGTCTGAAGGAGTTGAGCCAGGCAGAAGGTGTGACCTTGTTCATGACGATGGTGGCGACCTTCCAGGTACTGCTCAGTCGCTACAGTGGGCAGGCAGACATTGCAGTCGGGACACCGATTGCAGGGCGCACCCAGTTGGCGCTCGAACCCTTGATCGGGTTCTTCGTCAACACCCTGGTGCTGCGTATCAGAGTAGTGGCCGCGGAGAGTTTCACGGAGCTGCTGCACCACGTGCGCGACATAACGCTGGGGGCTTACGCCCATCAGGAGGTGCCGTTTGAGCGACTCGTCGAAGACTTGGCTCCCGAGCGCAGCTTAAGCCACAGTCCATTCTTCCAGGTGATGCTGGCTTGGCAGGACACACTGCCTGCGCATCTGGCTTTCACTGGGCTGACGTTACGACAAGAGCCAGTCAACAGCGCAACGGCGATGTTCGATCTGACGCTGTTCATGCAGGAGCATGAAGAGGGCTTGGAGGCGACGCTGGTCTACAACCGGGACCTGTTCGATGAGAGTACGATCGCGGGGTTAGCCAAAAACTACGAATGCCTTCTGCAGAGCATCGTGGCCGAGCCGCAACGATCGGTGGCCAGCTTGCCGTTGCTGAGCGCCGCCGAGCGGCGGCAGCAGTTGGTGGAGTGGAACGACACTGGTCGGGAGTACGCGGCCGACTGCATTCATGAGTTGTTCGAGGCGCAGGTAGCGC